>Ga0114962_10003703_pt1 | contig 12293 bp, 8 predicted proteins | sample C_130820_MF_Meta_FD_87017 | JGI IMG/M metagenome (GOLD analysis project Ga0114962, IMG submission 87017) | Freshwater microbial communities from Lake Croche, Canada to study carbon cycling - C_130820_MF_MetaG | ecosystem: Environmental > Aquatic > Freshwater > Lake | place: Lake Croche, Canada... | reverse complement strand
GGTTGGCCACATGGTTCTCAACGTCAACGCCGCTTCGGTGGGTGCATCCGCGGCCACCGAAGCGGGAATCGGTACGGAGATGGCAGCTGCGGTGGCAGTGGCGTCGGCGGCGTTGACCGACGTCATGCCGATGGGCGCGGATCTGGATTCGTTGCAGTTCGCAGCGGCTCTGAATGCGATCGGCGCGGTCTATCTCGGAACCGCCATCGAGCATCTGGCCAACCGGGGCCTGTTCGCCGAGGCGCAGAATCTGGCGGCCGCGACGTACATCGCCACCGAAGCCATCAACGACACGGCTCTGTCCCTGTAGCGGCACTGTCCCTGTAGCACCGGAAAACCCTGTCCCCCAGACGTATTCGCAGCAATGACCGATCCCGCGTGGCCCACGCTGCCGCCCGAGGCCAACTATCTGCGGTTGGCCGGACCCGGTGCGGCCGGCATAGCAACGACAGTGGCCAGTGCCGTGGCATGGCAGGCTCTGATGGCCAGTCATGAGGTGGCCTTCGCGCTGTCGACGCTGAACACCGCAGTGACTGCGCTGGACTTCGAGGGTGTGGGTGGAGTGAGTTCAGCCACCGCGATCACCGGCCTCAACACCGCGCTGCAACTTCTCGCCGGTTGGGTCCAAGCGAAGCCGCCCATCCTGGCCAGTGCAGTAGCCGCTTACGAGGCGGCGGTCTCGTCGATGATTCCAGCCGAGATCTGCATCGCCAATCGTGTCGAACAGGCCGCGGATGTGGCAATCAACCCGGCTGTGTTGGGAGCATTGACTCCCGCGATCATCGCGCTGGATACCGAGTACTTCGGCGAGCACTGGCCGCATAACGCAAGCGTTGGCGCGGCCTACGGAGCTACGCTCTCGGCACTCGCCGCGACACTGGCGATTCCGCCGCCGATCTCTTCGCCGGGTGCATCCGCCACCGCCCCGGCGGCGGCTGCGGCAGCAGTGGCCCAGGACTCCGGCCGTGTCGCGCTGGACGGAGCTCTTACGGCGCCGGCCGCGAAATCGATCACCGGCGGCTCTGCTGTGCCGACGGAAGCTCTAGGTCAGGTCGGACAGATGATGATGCAGCCGATTCAGGGTGCGCTGGGGTCGATGCAGTCGGCGGCGGGGATGTTTCAGACACCCGTGAGCGCCATCCAATCCCTGGCCGGCATACCGCAGTCGATGGGCGGATCGCTGCGCGGAATCGGCCCCGAAACGGACTCGGGTGCCGTTCCCGTGTTGGCTGCGATCCTGCCCGGCGGTGTGCCCCCGATAGGCGAGCCCGGCGTCGGCGCTGCAGGCACCGGAACCCTCGGCACCGGCACCGTCGGAACCGGAGGTGTGGCCAGTCCCAGTGGTGTGCCGGGCCCGGGTCTCACCAGTTATGCGCGCCCGGCCAGTAGCTTCGCCCCGGAGAATGCGGGCCGACCGACCGGTCTGAGGACCGGACTGCTCAGCGCGGCCGAGTTCCAGGGCCCCACCCCGACGGGATCGGGTGGCCCATTGCCGGTAACAGCCGGTCAGTCCGGACTGCTCGGCCGAGCTAAGGAAGTGGGCGACCGCGATGACGGCCCGCGGGTCCGCATCGTTGCTGGCGCGCGGCCGCAACCGGCCCAGTAGGACCGGCAATACTCAATGACCGACCCTGACGGGCGTGTTACGTTCACGGACGCTGACGTCCTGGCCGCGCTCTGCAAGTGACAGCCACGTGAGGAGACCTGCGGATGAGTAAGGGCCGTTCGCTAGCCGTGGTCACGCTGGCGTACGTCATCGCCGTTGCGGTGGCCGTCGGATGGTTGTGCTGGGGCCCGCATACAGGTCGGTTGTGGTTGGACGCGCTGATCGCCGACCTGCTGGCCACCCTGGTGGTATTCGTCTTCAGTCGGGCCTACCGAAACTCCAGTTTCTATGACGCCTACTGGAGCGTGATTCCGCCCCTGGTGGCGCTGTACTGGTGGTGGCAGGGACCGCTGGGGGTCACCGGACCCGGCTCGCTGCGATGCTGGCTTCTCGCCGCGGTGATGCTCTACTGGGCGGTCAGGCTCACGGCCAACTGGGCGTACGGATTTGCGGGTCTGCACCATGAGGACTGGCGGTATCCGATACTTCGTGACGGAGCCGGCCGATTCGAGTTCCTGGCCGATCTGTTCGGAATCCACCTTTTCCCAACCCTGCAGGTGTTCGTCGGCATGCTGCCGGTCTACATCGCACTCACCCGGCCGGGCGACGGCGTGGCGTGGCTGACGTGGCTGGCATTCGCCGTGGGCATCGCAGCGGTAACGCTCGAACTGGTTGCCGACGTGCAGATGCACCGTTTCGTCGCCGAGCGTCGAGTCGGTGCGGCCATGGATCGCGGGCTGTGGGCATGGTCGCGGCATCCGAACTATGTCGGTGAGGTCGGCTTCTGGTTCTCCCTGGCGCTGTTTGGGATCGCCGCCTCACCCCGGGATGTGTGGTGGTTGTTCGTCGGAGTCGTACTGATGGTCGCGATGTTCCTCGGAGCCAGTATTCCGTTGATGGAGAAGCGCAGTCTGGAACGCCGCCCGAGTTACCAGGACGTCATCGACCGTGTCCCAAGACTCGTGCCGCGCCGGCCCCGCCGGGCCTCGGAGATCGCCGAGCGATCATGAACCGTCCGCGGGTGGTGATCGCCGGATTGGGCGACAGTGGGTTGCTGACCGCAATCCGACTGGCGCGATTCGCTGATGTGGTGGGCATTTCGATCAAGCCCGCTTTGGTCAGTGGCCAGGAGTTGGGTGTGCGATTGACGCGTCCGGCGGACTGGGCTCGCGACTATCTGGTGCCGTTCGACCGGTATCGCGCGCTGGATCGAGTGCGCACCGTCCAGGCCAGATTGACCAGGGTCGATCTGGCAGCTCGGGTGGTGTTCGGCGATGGCCCGGACGGCACTGAAATTGCCGAACCCTATGACGCGCTTGTGATTTCAACCGGAGTGACGAACGGATTCTGGCGCCGTGCCATTCTCCAGTCGTCGGCAGAGATCCGCGCCGAAATCACTGCCGACCATGATCGCCTCGCCGCCGCCGCCTCGGTGATGGTGGTCGGTGGGGGTGCTGCCGCGGTCAGTGTTGCGACAAACGTCGCCGCCCGTTGGAAGGGGAAACGGGTAGATCTCTACTACCCGCATGACCGGCCGCTGCTCGAGTATCACCCGCAGACGTGGGAACACCTGCGGCGCAGGCTGATCCGGCATGGGATCGGACTGCACCCGGGTCATCGGGCGGTGGTTCCCGAGGGATTTGCCGGCGATGCGATCACCGGGGAACCGGTTCGGTGGAGCACCGGCCAGCCACCTGCGCAGGCCGATGCCGTGCTGTGGGCGATCGGCCGGGTGCGGCCCAATACCGACTGGTTACCCGGGGATCTGCTCGATGAGCACGGTTTCGTCAAGGTCACGCCGGAGTTGCGGGTGCCGGGATACCGCGGGGTGTTCGCTGTCGGCGACGTGGCTGCGACCGACCCGCAACGCTCCTCGGCGCGCAACCGGGCCGACGCGGTTCTCGCCCACAACATCCGCGCCGAGCCTGCCGGACGGCCACTGCGCTCCTACAAGCCGCCGCGTCGTCGCTGGGGATCGGTGATCGGAATCCAATCCGACGGTGTGGAGGTGTTCGCCCCAAATGGCCGGCCGTTCCGTATTCCGGCTTGGTCGGTGCAGCGGGTACTCATGCCGTGGATCGTGCGGCGCGGCATCTATCGCGGTATTCGGCGAAACCAGCCACTGGGGTAGGACGCGGGACAGGTCGGCCGCTTCGCTGGCAAATCTTGTGCAGTACACCTGGGGAATGGGCCGGAGGCGTTGAGGTTGGCCAATCACCGTGTGGTCGTCGTGGCTGCGGCCCGGTTAAGTAGCCAGCCCGCACTGGTGCGAATGGTGTTAGTGAGATTGCTGGGACACACGATCGCTCTGTGTCAAAAAATGAGCCAAAAAGTGAATTGACAGAGCTAGGAAGTGGCCCCATTATTTGCCGATGGAGGGGTCATCTGAGGGTCACGGCATTAGCGATAAGCAGCTTGTCGAGTCTGTTCTGCGGGGATTGGACGAGCTTGCTGATCGCTGGGAAGCTCTCCTCGTAGAAGCGGAGGCGACCACCTATACCGTCGACATGGGCGATATTCATGCGGTTGCCAACTCCGATGGCAAACTGATTGAACTCACTCTGGCGGCAAGTGTTGTTACCGATTACAGCCACGGCGAGCTAGCTGACCGGATGAACGTCGCGTTCGCCGCCCTACGAGGTGAGGTCCAGGAGGACTATCGCGTTCGGTACGGCGGGGGACTGCAATGAGGTGGCGACCGGGCCGGGGGAGTTCGGCGCTGCCCCCGCGGAACCGGGGGACGAAATGCCGCTGAATCTGTCCAACCGGGACCAGAACTCCGGTCATTTGTTCTACAACCGCCGATTGCGTTCGGCCATCACTCGATTCTCCGTACGGATGAAGCATGACGATCGCAAACAACAGGCGGCTCTTGCATTGTCAGTCGTTTTCGTGGTGCTGGGCTGTGGCTGGATGGCTCTTTTGCATCTCGTTAAGCCGGCAGGTTTGGTGGGACAGTCCTCGATCGTCGGGAATCGGGACACCGGCGCGTTGTACGCGAAGATCGACGGTCGACTGCATCCGGCTCTGAATCTGACATCGGCGCGACTGGTCACCGGCACCGCTGCGTCGCCGAATTGGGTCACACCTGGCGAGATCGGGAAGTACCCGACCGGCCCCATGATCGGCATCCCCGGTATCCCCGACGATCTGGCAATTTCCCATAATCCGATGTCGGCATGGGCGGTCTGCGACACCGCGCCCGCGCGCGGTCGCGCAGAAGGGGCGATCGTGACCGCCATTGCCGGAGAGTTGACCCGTGATGGTCGCGCCCAACCGATGGGAGAGGCCGCCGCGATTCTCGCGACACACGGCCGGGCCACCTATCTGATCTGGAACGGCCAACGGATGCTCATCGACCCGGCCGACCGCGCGGTCACGTTTAACCTCGGACTAGATCCGGCCAGAACCGCGCCGATCGAAATGTCCAATGCGCTCTTTGATGCGATGCCCGCCAGGGAGCCACTCGTCGTGCCCACAATTCCGGAAGCCGGCACGCCGTCACGGTGGCTTTCGGGATCGGTCGTGGGACGGGTGCTGCGGGCTAACGACGCCCAGGGATCGGTCAGTGTGTTCTACGTTCTGCTTCCCACCGGAGTACAGCAGATCACCGCCTTCGTCGCGGACCTCCTGCGTACCGCCAACAGCCAGGGATTGGCGGAACCTCAACTGATCTCACCGGACAGACTGGTCGATATTCCCCAGGTCGAAGTGCTCAATGTGGGCTTCTATCCGACCGGAAAGCTGACGTTCGTCGACACCGATGCCAACCCGGTCAGTTGCGTCGGCTGGAAGAAGCTGTCCACCGACAGACAGGCGACCATCGAAGTATTCAGCGGCAGAGGACTTCCCACTCCGCAGGCCTTTGACACACATATCGTGCAGTTGGTCCGCGACAGCCGCGGCCCCGACTCCGTTGAAGCACAGCAGACGCTCATCCTGCCGAGCGCGGCGAACTTCGCGGTCTCCACCAGTGCTGCCATCACCGCCGACACCCGCGAGAGTCTGTTCTGGATCTCACCCCAAGGTGTCCGCTACGGCCTCGACTGGGATCAGAACACTTTGCAGCCCTTGGGAATTGAGCCCCGGAGTGCGGTTCAGGCTCCCTGGCCACTCCTACGTACCTTCGCCGCCGGGTCGCCGATCAGTCGCTCGGGCGCATTGCTGGCCCGCGACACCATCGACCCGGGCGGCGCGATGGCCGTGGTGTCGACGTCCGGAGAAACCAGAGCAGGAGGATAGCGATGTCGAAGAGGGGCTTCGTCCGGGGCGCTCGCACATCGGCACCCGTGGTGCCGCCGGTACGCGTTGTGATCGCCGCACCGTTGGCGTTACCGGAGCGGGAACCACGCAACATTCTGCTCATGATTGCCGCGCCGGCTCTGCTGGTGGGCATCATCGGAACGCTGGTCGTCGTGTATACCTCGGGCACCCGATCGTTGCAGTCCGGGTTCTTCCCACTGATCGGTCTCGTGGGCTTCGGGGCGTTGATGTTCAGCGGCCGCTTCGGCCGTGGTCGTCGGGTCAGCTGGGGTGAACAGGAGAAGCAGCGCCGAATGTATCTTCGCTGCCTTGATGAGGATCGTGACGAAGTTCAGCGCACCACACAGCAGCAGCGCCGCAGTCAACAGTTCGTTCACGGTGACCCGCAGACCTACGACACGGTCATCGGTGGGCCGCGGATGTGGGAACGTCGGGCAGGTGATCCGGACTTCCTGGACGTCAGGCTGGGCATCGGGCTGCAGTCAACGGCAGATTCCGCCGTGTCGCTGCAATGGCCGGAGGTTCCAGTCGGGGAGGAGTTGGAACCGGTCACCGGGCGTGCGCTTCGGGATTTCATCCTGGAGCAGAGCAAGATTCGCGATATCGGCAAAGTCGTGAGCCTGAGTTCCCAACCCGGTTTCAGTTTCGTCGCAGACAACCTCGGGGAGTTGCATGCGTTGATCAGATCAGTGCTGTGCGCACTCGCGGTCCATCACAGTCCAGGCGACCTGAAGCTGATGGTTGTCACCCGATACCCCGATCAGTGGTCGTGGCTGGTTTGGCTTCCGCATAACCATCACGACGAAATGTTCGATGCCTGCGGTATGCGGCGCCTGGTGTTCACCTCGCCGACCGAACTCGAGGACGCCCTGGACGCTGAGTTGCACCGTAAGGGGAGAGGGCCGTGGACACCGCCGTCGGGATCAATCCCGTCGCTCTCGGGGCAGTCGGTAGTCACCCCGGCACCGGGCCCGCATTGGGTCATCGTCGACGATAACGCCGGAACGCCGGAGCACTGGGAATCAGTGACGGGCCAAAAAGGCATGGCGGGTATCACCGTGCTTCGCCTGGCAACCCGACCGGGCGTCGGGGTCGGCTTCTCCAACGGAGAACAGAGTTTCGAACTCCGCGAGGGCCGCCTGCATCATCGTGGCGCCTTCTATGCCGTCGCCGACATGCTCGCGGAGAGCACAGCCGGCCGCTACGCCAGGGCGCTGGCGCGGTGGTCGCCGGCGACGGCGGGGGAACTCGCCGGCGTCGACAGCCAGGGCGGCGAATTCTTGCGCGCTCTTGACATCAGCGACCCCCGCAAGCTGGACCTCGATCGGTTGTGGGCTCACAGCAGAGGCCGGGGTGATCCACGGTGGGCCATGGTGCCTGTCGGAGTAAAGGCCGGCGGCGATCTGCAATATGTGATCCTGCGAGCTAAGGACTTCGCCGGATATGGATTCCATTCCGTGGTGATTGGCACGTCAGGTGCCGGCAAGTCGGAGTATTTCCTGGCGCTGTGCAGCGGGATCGCGCTGACCCACTCGCCGGAGACCTTCATTGTCATATTCGTCGACATGAAGTTTGAGTCCGCGGCACAGGACCTTGCCGGCCTGCCGCACGTGGCCGGCTCACTGTCTAATCTGGGGAAAGATGAACGCCATCTCGCCGAGCGCATGCGTAAGGCAATTGATGGCGAAATCGCCCGGCGCTACCGGCTTTTCAAGGATGCTGGAGCCCGGGATGCGAACGAGTACGAAGAAATGCGTCTCGCTGGCCGTGACCTTGAACCGGTTCCCATCCTGCTGGTCATCATCGACGAGTACCTGGAGCTATTTCACCACCACCCTGAATGGATAGATCTGGTGATCCATATCGGGCAGGAGGGACGCGGCTGCAATGTGTTCTTCACTCTCGGCGGTCAGCGCCTGGACCTGTCGTCGCTGAGTAAGGCGAAGAGCAACATCGCTTTCAGAGTGGCGCTAAGGGCCGAGACCGCCGAAGACTCCCGCGATGTCATCGGCAGCGACGCTGCTCTTCATCTGCCATCGAAGGAAAACGGATACGCGCTGCTGAAGGTTGGTCCGCGTGATCTTGAGCAGTTTCGCTGCTTCTACGTATCGGCACCATTCGTCGTCCCTCGGACGTCGGCCGACGATCATGGGACAGTCGCCGTCAGCTTCACCAAACCGCGTCCGCTCACCTGGGAGTATCAACCGCCCAGCGTTAAGGACAGCGCTTCCCTGGCCGTCACGACTGATCCGCAGGAGCCTGACGAATTCCTCTATCACGGAGATGGATTCAGGAAGAAGAAGCTTCTCGACGTGATCGGGGAATCGCTACGGGCCCATCCGGCACGGCCGCCGCACCAGATCTGGCTTCCGCCACTGGAGACCAGTGAAACCGCTGACAGCCTGGTGCAGAGATGGCGCGGAAAGCCGTGGTGGACCGATTACGGGCAGAACCGCGGTCTGGTGTTTCCGGTAGGAATCGAGGACGTTCCAGAAGACCACGCCCAACGGGTGCATGCGATCGATGTCGAGATGGACAACGTCATGGTGGTGGCTACTGCCCAGCGGGGTAAATCGACCACCCTGATGACCCTGATCACGGCTGCGGCGTTGATGTACACCCCGACAAGGGTGACGTTTTACTGCGTTGGTGCTGCGCTGGATCCGGTGGCCGAGTTTCCCCATGTTGCCGGGGTAGTCAGCCTTGCCGATGGTGAAGGAGTTTCCCGGACCATTGCCACCGTCGAGGGGCTCATCCGGGCGCGGGAGGAATCGTTTAAGCGGCATCGGATGGATATCACCGAATTCCGTGATCGGCGGTTCGGATCCGGCGGAGGTGTCACCGATAACCAGGACAAGTTCGGCGACGTATTTCTGGTGATTGACAACTTCGGTGATCTCTACGACAAGGACAACGGCCTGGGGGATCGCGCGATTGCGATAGCTCGGCAGGGCCTGTCCTACGGGGTGCACGTGATTTCCAGCGCCAGTGGGTGGTTTGTCGGTCAGAAACAGGCACTGCTCAACGTGGCCAACTCCCGAATCCAGCTGCGTCTGAGCAATCCGGATGAGACCCAGATGGGCACCGGTATGGATCACCGGCGTGCGGCGCGTCAGACTCCGGATCAGCCAGGGTTCGGCGTCACTCGATCCGGTCACGAGCTGCTAATCGGACTTCCCGAGTTGCTCGGGCGGGACGGTGCGCGGGTTGCCGCCCGCGATGTAGGTTCGGTCATCGCCGAACTGACCGGGGTCGGCAAGGTCGAGACCCTGGTACGACTCCCGGCGCGAATCGCCCTGCGCGACATCCTTATTGGACATCGCACCGGCGCCAGGGGGGCCGAGTCGCTCGACCTCCCGTTCGCCGTCGGCGAGAGTGCTCTGCAACCGGTCGTGCTGCAAACCGGACGGCTGCCGAATCTACTTGTGGTTGGCCGCCAAGGCTGCGGCAAGACGACCACCTTGGCTGCACTGGGCCAGTCGATTGCCACGCGACTATCCCCCGATCAGGCGCAGATCACAATTATCGATCCGAAGACGACGCTGATCGGCAGGCTAGCGGGGCCTCACGTACGCGCCTACGCGTACACCCCCGACGACATCGATGCGACGTTAGCCGAAGTGGCTGAGATCATGCGCGATCGATTGCCACCGTCGGGTTTGACTCAGCGGGAGTTGCTGATTCGGCCGGCCTGGACCGGTCCGCACCACTTCGTTCTGATTGATGACGAACATGAACTCCGCGCCAACGGAGTCGTAGGCAAGTCGGCTGCCACCGCACCATTATGGAACCTCATTGAGCGTGGACGAGAGACCGGACTTCATGTCTTCGTTACCCGACTCCCGGGAAACTGGGCCGGTGTCTCGGCGATGAATCCGTTCATCCAGAAGCTCAGCGGTTCGCGTGCTCCGACATTGTTCATGGATAACGATCCACAGAACGTGAAGGTGTTCGGGCGAACCAGTGCCGCGCAACTACCGCCGGGCCGTGGACTGCTCGTCGCCAATGATGGCGTGATGGAGGGCGTCCTAGTCGGGACTCCGCAATAACTTGGGATGTCTCAGCGTGACAATGTAATTCGGCTGAACCGCTCGAGCTGCGCCGGTGGTCCGTCCAGCGGCGTCGGGGGCATCACCAGGGTGACGCCGTCGATCACCCGCAGGACGTTGTGCGTCTGCCGATCGAAATTCAGGGTGCCGTGCTGGAAGTTCTGCACGATCCACTCGGGCTCGGAAATCTCGGCACTGGTCGGTAGGCCCAGGGCGCCTAGTTCGTAGCCCAACGAGGCCCACGACTCGTAGATGGCTCCGGTGAGCGGTTGGGCGCCGGTCGCGGTTGACCAGTACATGGCACCCCGCTCGAAGGTTGCATAGCGGGTGCCTCTGCTGCCCGCTGCCTCTGGTGAGGTCGGCAGGCCTAGCGGGCTGACCGGACCGCCGTCGGCGTCCCAGCGGGCGAGTATGGCCCCGCCGCGCAGGGATTCGATGACGTCCGGAGGACCGGTGAAGCCGGCCGCTATCGCGCGTATCTGATCCAGTGCGGCGTAACCGGCGTTACCGGGACACTCGGTGTTACCCACATCGCGGTGCGCGAAGATCTCGGGCAAGGTAATTGTCCTGCCGCCGGGGACGACGGTGTACTGACCGCCCGCGGACTTCAGTTGTACGGTGCTCAGCGGGTTGACTCGGTCGAGGCTCATTCGCCAACCGAGGAGTCGGCCCACGGTCCTGACGGTGATGTCGGGTGGGGGTTCTTCCTCGAAGTCGCCGATCATCGACACGCCCCACACGTCGCGGTTGAAACCACCGGTGTGAGACCCGAGAACGTCTTTGGTGATACCGCCGCCTCTACCCTCGAAGACTTGGCCGTACTTGTCCACAAGTGCGTTGTAGGCGATGTCGCACCACCCCAGCGTCATGGTGTGGTAGGCGTAAATCGATCGGATGATGGCCGCCGAATCCTCTGGCGCGTAGTCATTTCCGGTGGCGGTGTGATGCACGACGGCCGCGCGAATTCCGTTGCCGTATGACGGTCCTCCGCACCGCATGCTGGTTCCTGCACCCCATTGAGCGCGGCTGATGATGTTCGGTGGCTGCCCCGGGCCGAGGATTGCGGTCGGGGGCGTCCACTGGGTGTCCACCGGTGATTCCGGTGGGGTGATCAGAACGGCCGAAATGTTCTGCGCGATCGGCTGTTCGGCATTCGCCGGTACGTATCCCAGTTCTCGGCCGGCGTCGATAGCGGTATCCGGCGCGGCGACGGTCATGGGTGCGTCCTGCGGTCGGGTGAGTGCAATTTGCACGGCCGTGGTCGAACCCACGAAGACGGGGTCGGTACCGCGCGGACCGCCGTCCACCGTGTCGTCTGAGTTGGATTCGAGGTTGTGGATTTCGTACCACGGACCCCACACGCCGTCGGGCTTCTTAGCCCGCAATCGCGCGGAGGTTGCGGTGAGATCGTTTCCGGTCAGCGCGACCATGGAGAACGGCGTCGGCTGACTGATCTCGCGGATCGTCTCCCCACCGCCCACCCCAGTCAACGGTTGTTGCGTCAGGACGGTGTCATCGGCACTGGGTCCGTGCGGCCCGCTCGTTGCGGGGATCCCAGTGATCGCCAATGGAACCGCCACCACGGTCGCCGCGATGGCGGTGAAGAGAATCGTCGGAGCTGGACGACGGGACGTCACACCGTGATGTTACGTATGAGCCAGCTGTTGCTGACGTTTCGACACGGGCTAATGAGGACTATGTGACTGTTGGGATCTGCAACGGCACCGCAGGGGTCTTTCCCGGGGTGGCCTACCGGCCGGACCCACCCTGCGGTGCCGTTTCGTTACAGGTTTCTTCGTGGCTCGCTCAGCCGATCGACGCGATATCGCCCGCAGCCTCAACGGCCGGTGCGGCAGCGACCGGCGCGGCCGAGGCGGCTGATGCGGCAGCGCCCTGCATGGCCTGAGTGATACCCGGCATGACGACGCCCTTCAACAGATCGATCGCCTGGCCGACGCCTAGCTGATTGGCGGCGCTGCTCAGGTCGCCGATGATGCCGGTGCTGGCGGCCGGGGCCGCCGGAAGGCCCAGTGACGGGTCGCCCAGGATCGGATACGTGCCGGCTACCGGGCCCAGCGGAGCACTTATCGGCTGCTCGGTGGGCAGTCCGATAATGCCGGTGGACGGCGTGGTGAGCCCCGGATTGGCGCCGATCTGCGGTGTGGTGAGGCCCGGCGTGGTTAAGCCGGGCGCCGTCAGGCCGGGATCGGTCAGCGAGGGAACAGCGGCTGCGCCCGGTGTGGTGAGGCCGGGCGTGGTGAGGCCCGGTGTGGTCAGACCCGGTGTGGTGAGGCCGGGTGTGGTCAGACCCGGTGTGGTGAGGCCGGGTGTGGTCAGACCCGGTGTGGTGAGGCCGGGTGTGGTGAGGCCGGGAG
>Ga0114962_10003700_pt1 | contig 12298 bp, 9 predicted proteins | sample C_130820_MF_Meta_FD_87017 | JGI IMG/M metagenome (GOLD analysis project Ga0114962, IMG submission 87017) | Freshwater microbial communities from Lake Croche, Canada to study carbon cycling - C_130820_MF_MetaG | ecosystem: Environmental > Aquatic > Freshwater > Lake | place: Lake Croche, Canada... | reverse complement strand
AAGACAGATCGTTGACCTCAGGCTGACCGCAGTCTACAATGGCGGTCAACAGCCTTGCCCAATCGCTCCGGCATAGGGAATTGCTGACCAAAAGGTGTGCAAATGGCGAAAGCGAAGCAGACAACCTCGGCCAATGTAGGTTTTGAAGAGAAGCTCTGGCTCATGGCTGACAAGCTCAGGGCAAACATGGATGCCTCGGAGTACAAGCACGTAGTCCTCGGCTTGGTCTTCCTCAAGTACATTTCGGACTCCTTTGAAGCCCTCCACTCGGAACTTCTTGCCGAACAGGCCAAGGGGGCAGACCCCGAGGACAGGGACGAATACACCTCCAAGAACGTCTTTTGGGTACCCCAGACCGCCCGTTGGGACTTCATTCAGTCCAGTGCCAAGCTCCCCAACATCGGGAAGCTGATCGACGATGCCATGGATGCTATTGAGAAGGAGAACCCGACCCTCCGAGGTGTCCTCAACAAGAACTATGCCCGTCCAGACCTCGACAAGAGCAAACTCGGGGAGTTGGTGGACGTTGTGGGTGCCATCGGCCTTGGAGACAAGGAGAACCGCTCCAAGGACGTTCTGGGGCGGGTCTACGAGTATTTCCTGACAAAGTTCGCCTCTGCTGAAGGGAAGAACGGGGGACAGTTCTACACCCCTTCCAGTGTCGTTCGACTGATCGTCGAAATGCTGGCACCGTCAACCAACCAGACTGTCTTTGACCCTGCTTGTGGCTCGGGAGGCTTCTTCGTCCAGTCGGAGAAATTCCTTGAACAGCATGGTGGGCGCATTGGTTCCATTGCAGTCTACGGTCAGGAAAGCAATCCGACAACATGGCGAATGGCAAAGATGAATCTTGCTATCCGTGGTATTGAAGCCAATCTCGGCAAGGTTCCAGATGACTCATTTCTTCGAGATCAACACGCTGGATCGAAGTTCGACTTCGTGATGGCAAACCCCCCCTTCAACATGAAGGAATGGGGGCAACCTGCCCTTCAGGATGACGTTCGATGGAAGTTTGGCACCCCACCACCTAACAATGCCAACTTCGGCTGGGTTCAACACTTCATTCACCATCTGAAACCAAATGGAATTGCTGGGTTCGTCTTATCAAACGGTTCCTTGTCCTCCAATACCTCGGGAGAGGGTGAGATCCGGCAGAAGATCGTTGAGGCAGATTTGGTTGACTGTGTGATCCTCATGCCCGGGCAATTATTCTACTCAACTCCGATTCCTGTCTGTATTTGGTTCCTAGCTCGAAACAAGGCAGACCCAAAGTACCGAAACCGTCAAGGCGAGACACTATTCATTGATGCGCACAAAATGGGATCCCTCGTTGATCGAACTCACCGTGAACTCTCCGAGGGTGACCTAAGCAAGATCACGGACACCTACCATGCTTGGAGGGGAGACAAGGACTGTGAGGCCAAGTACGAGGAAACCAAAGGCTTCTGTCGTTCGGTGAAGGTCGATGAGATCAAAGAGCATGGCTTCGTCTTGACACCGGGGCGGTACGTGGGAGCCGAAGACATCGAGGACGATGGCGTGGACTTCGATGAAAAGATGCAAGAACTGACTGAGAAGCTGAAGGATCAAGTCTCAAAGTCGGATGAGCTTTCCAAAGAGATCTTCAAGAACCTGAAGGTTCTAGGGTTCAATAGTGACTGACGATGACCTGAAGAACTACGAAGTCTTTGACAAGTTTAGGAATATTCGACCCAAGCAACTGCATTACTGGGTTCACCAGTTGGTGGCGGTTTCTGAAGATATCGCCAATTCAAGGATATCTGGCATCTATACCCGCTACTTTTGGATTCTTCTGCATGGCGTCCTGAATGAGGTCTACAGGTATTTCAAGAGTCAAAGTTCTGAAATTGGAGAAATTGGAAGGCTTGACCTTGCAATAAAGGAATTCAAGTCGAGGGCAACATTGGTTCTTGCGAGGATCGAAGAACTCAGAGATGCCATGTCAGACAAAGGTATGAGTATTGTTGATTATGAACGGCACAGCTCGGTTCATACTTTTCAGAATGACTATGTGCCAACAGTTGGTTTTTTCGGATCGGAGCTAAGGGTGATCAAGGCCAAGAGGAAGGAGAAGGACTACTCCTATGTCAGCGACATTCTAGATGAGAAGTTCGGGAAGGTGGCCAATGTTGACGAGTTGGCACTTAATCATTACCTCGGCATTGTTTCACCGCACGTGGAAAAGATCGCTAGTGCAATCGACCGTTGGATTGAGGTTGTAAAGAAATGAAGACCCGAATGAATTGGGGACTATCGACCTTCCTCCAGAGATTCTCTAATCAACGCTCTCTAAGCACAAAGGTAGGTGGCTATGGGGAGTGATGTCTTCAAAGTTTCGGAACTCGTAGAGAGAAACATTCTTGAAAGACCAATTGATGGAAACCATGGCGAGATCCACCCAAAGGGAGAAGATTTTGTATCCAGTGGTGTTCCTTTCATCATGGCATCTGACTTAGTGAACGGAACCGTTGACATGATTGGTTGCAGTTTCATTTCTCTTGAACAGGCGAGTACTCTACGAAAGGGATTTTCTGTCGAAGGTGATGTTCTTCTTTCCCACAAGGCGACGATGGGAAGGACAGCAGTTGTTCCTCGACTGTCTACACCATACATTATACTTACGCCCCAAGTTACATACTACCGAGTCAAAGACCCTTCGAGCCTCAACAACAGGTTTCTGAAGTATTATTTTGATTCAGATTCGTTTCAGGATCTCCTGTCAAATTGGTCAGGTGGTGGGTCAACACGTAGCTATCTCGGAATCACCGAGCAGTTGAGACTTCCAGTACTTTGTCCACCTGTTGCAACCCAGAAAGCCATCGCTCACATCCTCGGAACCCTCGATGACAAGATTGAACTCCTCCGCCAGATGAACGAGACTCTTGAAACCATGGCACGGGCACTTTTCAAGTCATGGTTCGTGGACTTTGATCTCGTCCGAAAGAAGGCCGATGGATTGCCCACGGGACTGCCCAAGGAGATCGAAGACCTCTTCCCCAGCGAGTTTGAGGATTCAGAGTTGGGTGATATTCCGAAGGGGTGGAGAGTCCAACCAGTTGGCGCAGTTCTCACAGAACTAGAAACAGGAACCCGACCAAAGGGAGGTGTCGGTGGAATAAGATCGGGCATACCTAGTGTCGGTGCCGAGAACATACTCGGTGCTGGCAAATATGACTTCTCCAAGGAGCGATTCGTTTCCAGAGAGTTCTACAGCCAAATGAGGCGAGGGAAAGTCCATTCTGAGGACGTGCTACTATATAAGGATGGCGGCAAGCCCGGAGAGTTTCGCCCAAGGGTTTCTCTGCTGGGACTAGGATATCCTTATGATGAGTTCGCTATAAATGAACATGTCTTTAGGATGCGCTCCGCAATTCTCGGACAGCCGTTCCTCTACTTCTCCATTTCGTCTGAAAGGGTACTTTGGGAAATGGGAGAACGAGGGGGAAAGGCGGCAATCCCCGGAATCAACCAACAAGAACTGAACTCAATCATGATTGTCATCCCCCCGGTTGCGGTAATTGAAGCATTCAACAAGTTTGCAGGTTCTCAACTGCATCGGATTCTGAGAAACGCAGCTGAGTCAACTTCACTTTCAACAATCCGTGACTCCCTCCTACCCAAACTCATCTCCGGCGAACTTGAACTCACCGATGACATGATCGCCAAGATTTTGGAGCCAGCCAAATGAGTGCCGGACTCAATGAGTCAGATGTTGAAAACATTGCCATCGACCTCTTCAACGAACTTGGCTACGACTACCTCTTCGGCAAGGACATCCTTCCCGATGGTACCAACCCGCAGAGGGAGCACCTTGCCGAGTCATTCCTACCATTCATCCTGAAGGACAGCCTCAGACGGCTGAATCCGGCCATTCCACCGGACGGAATCGACGAGGCTTTCCGCAAAGTAATCCGCATCTCGCACCCTGCGATCATCACAAGTAACCATGAGTTCCACAGACTTCTGACTGAGGGAGTAGATGTCACCTACAAGGGCAAGGACAGGGTGGTCACCGACAAGGTGAAGCTGGTGGACTTCGATAGTCCGCTTTCCAATCAGTTTCACATCGTCAGCCAGTTCACGATCATCGAGGCCAAAAACAACCGCCGACCCGACCTGCTTGTCTATGTAAACGGGCTTCCCCTCGGTGTCATCGAACTCAAGAACCCTTCGGATGATTCCACGACCGTGTGGTCAGCTTACAGCCAGCTCCAAACGTACAAGGATCAGATTCCAAGCCTCTTCACGTTCAATGAGGTGTTAGTGGTATCCGATGGCACAACCGCCCGTATAGGGTCGCTATCAGCGGATAAGGAGAGGTTTCAGGTCTGGAGGACAATCGAGGGCGAGGAACTTGCTCCCAGCACCATGACCGAGATGGAAGTCATGATCCGTGGTGTCTTCGAGAAGAAGCGATTCCTCGACTTGGTGAGGTATTTCACGGTCTTTGAGCGGGAGTCCAATGGGTCATGGATCAAGAAGATCGCTGGCTACCACCAGTACCATGCCGTCAACTCGGCCATCAGGCAAACCATTCAAGCCAGCAAGCCCAGCGGAGACAGGCGCATCGGTGTCGTTTGGCACACCCAAGGCTCGGGCAAGTCCCTGACTATGACGTTCTTTGCCGGAAGGGCAATCCTTGAGCATCAGATGCAGAACCCCACGGTGGTGTTAATCACCGACCGCCAAGACCTCGACAACCAGCTTTTCGACACCTTCTCTAACTGCAACGAACTCCTCCGTCAGGTTCCCGTTCAGGCCAAGGATCGGAACCAACTTCAACAGCTTCTGTCGGTCGCTTCCGGTGGCGTAGTTTTCACAACCGTTCAGAAGTTCTTCCCCGAAGAGAAGTTCGATGACTACCCGATGCTCTCCGACCGAAGAAACATCATTGTTCTGGCCGATGAAGCCCACCGTTCCCAGTACGACTTCATTGACGGGTTCGCTAGGCACATGCGAGACGGGCTTCCAAACGCCTCGTTCATCGGATTCACAGGAACACCAATTGAACTCTCAGACAAGAACACAAGGGCAGTATTCGGGGAATACATCAGCGTCTACGACATCCAGAGAGCCGTAGAGGACAAAGCCACCGTTCCCATCTACTACGAAAGCCGACTAGCCAAGCTGGAACTCAAGGAGTCTGAGAAGCCGAAACTCGACCCTCAGTTTGAAGAGATCACCGAAGACCAAGAGGAGTCGGATAAGGTCAAAGCCCGTTCCAAGTGGACTGCCCTTGAAGCTCTTGTCGGTGCCGAGAAGCGGATCGGCCTAGTTGCTCAAGACCTCGTAAAGCATTGGGGACTGCGCCTCTCTGTCATGGACGGCAAGGCGATGATCGTGGTCATGTCCCGCAGAATTGCCGTTGACCTCTACAACGCCATCGTGAGGATTCGTCCTGATTGGCACAGCGATGACGATGAGAAGGGGATCATCAAGGTCATCATGACTGGTTCGGCCACTGACCCTGTGGAATGGCAACAGCACATCCGCAACAACCAGAGGCGGAAGGACCTTGCCAAGGTCTTCAAGGACCCGAAGTCAGACTTCAAGCTGGTCATCGTGCGGGATATGTGGCTCACTGGCTTTGATGCACCCTGCTTGAATACGATGTACCTCGATAAGCCAATGAAGGGGCACGGGCTGATGCAAGCCATTGCTCGGGTGAATCGGGTCTTCAAGGACAAGGCCGGTGGTCTTGTTGTTGACTACCTTGGGATTGCTGACAGCCTAAAGTCTGCACTTGCCCTTTACACTCAGGCCGGAGGGAAGGGAAAGACCGCCATAGACCAAGATGAAGCCGTGGCAGTCATGATGGAGAAGTATGAGATTTGCAGGGACATGTTCCATGGGTTTGATTACTCGAACTGGGTCAAGGGAACTCCAAAGGACAGGCTAAACCTCATCCCGTTTGCTGTTGAACACATCCTTGCTCAAGAGGACGGAAAGGCAAGACTCCTGAAGGCTGTCACAGAGCTTACCCAAGCTTTCTCCCTGTCAGTACCTCACCGCCAAACCGAAGTAATCCGAAACGAAGTGGCTTTCTTCCAGCAGGTACGTGCAACCCTGACAAAGCGTATTGGTGATGACCCCAAGAAGTCAGCCGAAGAGGTAGATTCTGCTATCAGGCAGTTGATTTCGGGTGCGGTCTCATCGGACGAAGTCATTGATATCTTTGCTGTAGCTGGTTTGGATAAGCCTGATATGTCAATCCTTACCGATGAGTTTCTCGCTGAGGTGAAGGGGCTCCCTCAGAAGAACCTTGCTGTTGAGCTACTCAAGAGGCTCCTCAAAGAAGAGGTCGAGAACTCCAAAAATAAACGGAACATCGTGAAAAACAGAGGCTTCCTAGAGATGCTTGAAGCCACAATGAAGAAATACCAAAACCGAGCCATCGAAACCGCACAGGTCATTGAAGAACTCATAGCCCTTGCCAAAAAGATAAGGGAGGAGGGTTCCCGAGGAGACGAACTTGGGCTCACCAATGATGAAATCGCCTTCTACGATGCCCTTTTGGAAAATGAGTCGGCTGTTAGAGATATGAATAACGAAGACATCAAGGTCATTGCCAAGGAGCTTGTGAAGTCCTTGAAGGGGAATCTCAAGATCAACTGGGCGGAACGACAGCAGGTGAGGGCTCAGATTCGGGTTGACGTCAAGAGGCTCCTGAGACTCTACGGCTACCCGCCTGACTTGCAAGAAAATGCTACAAAGCTGGTATTGGACCAGGCAGAGGAGCTGTATGGAGATTGGGTCGAGGCAGAGGCGTAAAAGCTGTCACTTGTCTCTTCGACATAAAGGAAAATAACTTGGCGTTGTTCAAAGAAGTAGATGGTTCGCTGAAGACTCTTAAAGCAAGAGCAATCGAAAAAGAACGAGACCTTCAAGCCATTGTTGAAAAGAATCTCTTCGAAGTCCTAGACATGCATTTCATTGCTAGTGAATACACAACTACTTTTGGTGGCCGAATAGACACCCTTGCTGTTGATGAGTACGGTTGCCCAGTCATTATCGAGTACAAGAAGAGCAAGAGCGACAACGTAATAAATCAAGCACTGTCTTACTTGAAATGGCTCAGGTTGCAGAAGATTGAGTTCTTTGAGATGCTGATGCAAAAGACGCTACCCTCGGAAATTAATAAGAGGATTAAGCTCGATTGGAAGAATCCTCGGGTCATTTGCATTGCGGAGTCCTATTCCAAGTTTGACATTGATACTGTGGAAGTTATTCCTATACGAATCGAACTCTACAGGTACAAGTTCTACGACGATAGAATTTTTAGCATTGATGCAGTGACGGTGGTCGAGCAGAACACGTCGAAGTCTGACCCAGAACCTCAGTTGATTCCTGAGGCTTCTGACTTGGACTCACTACTATCAAAAGGGTCAAAAGAGATTCAGACTGTTTTTGGAGTCCTACGAGGGAAGATTCTGGCAATTGACAAGAATATCGAAGAACGGGTTACAAGCCTGTATATTGCGTTCCGACTGACCAAATCGTTTGCCGAAGCCCACATCGGAGCAAAGCAGATCAAGATTTACCTCAGACCGATTGACTACCCAACTAAGTATCTCGAAGTCGAAAAGATTTCTGATGGATACAACTGGACTTTGAACAGGAGAATCTATCTCAGGAGTGAGTCCGAAGTTGATTCTGCTGTTAAGTTGATTGAGGTTTCGCTCAACGACATTGTGTGAAGCGGTGATTCAGCAAGTAGTGGTCGTTGATAGGTCGAACCAGCAGATGAGTGAGAGTCTATCATATCAACTGGATTGGGACCAACTATCGCCCTCTTGACTGTGGAAACCGGTCGTTAAAAAATCACAATTAGGGCTAAGAAAAGGAAGGAGATAAACTGTGAAATCTACAGACGAACCGCAAGAGGGATTCCCCGAGGGAGCCAAGAAAATCTTCGGGGAAGGGGTAAACCCTGACCTACCAGACCTTCAAATGCAACAGGATATGTTAATCTGGGCATCCTTGCAGAACCCAAAGGTTAAAGTTATACCGCCGAAGGAAAACCAGCCACGCTAACTGTTTGCTGGAATATTGAAGAAGGCACTTCCGGAGTAGAAGTTTCGTTCAGAGGGTGGGAAAGGTATGCTACTTACCTTCCATCCATTCCCTTGTTTTCCGTGCTTGGTCACGACGCTCCTTGGGCGATGAGACTACTGGCTTTTCGAAGGAAGATTGAGTATTTGAGCGCACATACTCTAGCGCCTCATCCATTGTATTAAAGCTACATACCGTCGTCCAGATTATCCCATATAGCCTGTAGCGTCGAACTGGCCATCTGTCTTTTACTGCGTCATAGTATACACCAAGAAACTGCGCCTTAGTTTTTTGAAATATCATTTTCTTGCCTTATAATGTGGTCTGCTTTTGCTTAGTCATACTCGAACTGTTCCATGGTAAGAATAGCACCCGATGCAATGTAAAAGGCTTTGGGAAATTGCACAGTTACTTCCTCGCCAATATCCTTGATTATCTCATAAGTAGGTTCGACAGCAGTCCCTATCCGACTTCTACGGGTCTATATGTACTAGCTAGGTTCTTAATCTACTCCTTGGGAGTACCTTCCTATGTGACTGTGGAAGTTGTAAGTTCGACGGGTGATTCAGTTTTCAATGTGACGTGCTGTCGAAAGGTTTCTCTCACCCGAATAGACACTGCCATGTACCATACCCAACCCACCGCAGAAAATGCTCCACCAAATAGAGCGCCAATTTGGCCAGCTGTGAGAACATTGTTGGGAACAAGTATAGACGCTACAAGAGCGTCAATAATGGGAAAAGCGGAAATGGCGATGAAGTAAAAGACGGCGTTCTTTGGAAAGGCAGGGGACTTTTTCCACATTTGTACTAGGAGCAAAACGGCAAACGCAACTAGAGCCACGTTTACCAGTATTTCAACAATTATCAACACTGCAATACTGGGGTCTGCTATCCCTGCCCAAGTTCCGTTTGAGAACATCGGCAAAAAATCACTTGCGAGGGACAGACAGGTTCTGATTGCTGACCCAACTAGGCCATATAGCACTAAGTAAAGCCATCCCCCAATTTTAGTGTAATCAGGTATCTTTTTTTCTTTCATCATCTTATGCTCCTTGGTTCCACTGGTTCGTGTGTGGCTTAAATCGGTACACTACGGGGGGAGGCGGGTCAGAGGCTCAACAAATAGCGACATGACAGGAAAGAACATGTATGCCAATCGTTTACCTGAAACTGGATTCCCATGTTCTTACCATGACTTAGTCTAAACCCACATCACATTCTCTGCAATGACCACAACGCTTACAATAGATTCAAACTGCCTCACACCGCCACAAAGTACTTTGACTCCCTCCTGACCTTTCCGCTGTTCACCAGTTCAAGGATAAGGTCTTTGGACTGTGACTCCGTGATTCCCAGCTTCTCGCTTACCCTGCATCGCCCCAAAAGATATGGTGCCTTGTCGTGACGGAGCGCCTCTTTCAGGTATGCCTCTGCAGTGATTCCTAATGTTTGGGACGGCACCATCGGATTGGGTTTGACAACATCCCGATGTGCCTCAGCACGAACCTGATTCTCTTGCACCATTGCCCGATTCTTCGCCGTGGCCACATTCACCGAACTGGCTTTGCCAATGAGCGAGAATGCTGATACTTCGACGAGCACCGCCAACAGGAGCAAAATCACCACCTCGACCTTTGTCTCCTCCAGCCCGAACACCAAGGCAAGGGTTCTGAAAAGAGTGGGTTCATCGCCACCGGCACTGAGTTTCGCTTCAGCTTCCATATTTGATAGCCCTGACATCAGCGATGTCTGCTCGGCTCGGAGTTCATTAAGGCTGGAGGAGAGCTTGCCCGAGGCGGTGACGTACAAAGGCGGGAGAACCTCCATTTGGCTCAGGATGGCACTCTGCTGGGCTTGCAGGAGCTGGAGCTGAGATTCCAACTGATTGTAGTGGACGCTACTGTGTAGGGTTTTTAGGTGGGATTCTATGGAGTGAGCCTTGGTGTTTTCCACTGACATCAATGTGCTCCCCAAAAAAGCCAGCAGGGTCAGAAGGCTCAGGGTGATTGATAGGAGCCGTTGCAAACCACCTCTACGCCATGAAAGAACCTTGGCGGATTCAAGAGACATGCAGAGTAGGGTCCCAATGAGCCATGATAGACCACCGGCTCCTGAGTACGATGAGTACAAGGTGATTCCGGCGAGGGCGTTTATTCCGAAAAGTAGCAGACCGATTATCAGGCGAATCAGGTTTTCTTTCATGAATCATTAGTTCTGGACTCCAAACCCGAACTGCGAATGGAAGCAGTCCGTGCGTTGTGTAGATGCCAAAACAGCTGGAAGCTAAGCTGACATGCAATCGGTGGAGAAACTCATTTCTTGTAGCTTCTCAATCCGGTGTGAGTACCTCACTTCGACGTGGGCTAGAATGTCAGTTCGCAAGACTAGATTTCCAAAACTATCGGATGGCGCTAGGATTTTGAACTGGAGTTTGCTACTATTGACTCGAATATCTGGGCTACTGAATTGGGCTCAAGAATCAGTTCCGAAAGCCTCTACTGTCCGAAAATCAGGTCAAGTCGCTTTGTTTGGATGGTTGGCGGGTATTGCATACTCAGTTCCCAGAGACTTCCGTCTTTCTTAAGGACATAAGCAGACCTAGCGGTTCCATCTATTCCATTTGCTGAGACAACTGCGCTTGCAACATCCGCCATTACACTTGTCGATGTAAGTGCTAGTGAAGGTGAACCATACCCTCCTTCCCCTCCAGTGCGGGTGACGTTCCAGAGGCTATCATCGTTCGTTAGGTACATTAGGTCACCACATATTGCCTTGATGTTTCCGGAATTTCGGTCCATGGGAATCTGTTGAAACCTGTCGCTGTTGCTGTTGCCGTTTATGTTCACTACATAAGCCGAGTTTGACTTCAGGTACATTCCCGCAACATTATTAGTAGCAACCACTTGAGAAACACCAGTTGCGATGTTGTGGGGTGTTGTCCACAGCTGTGGCGAACCATTTGCACCGAGCCCATCCAACGAGCCATCGTTCTTGAGCAGAAAAGTAAGCTGGCCTCCAGAGATGCTTGAATATGTGTATCCAGACAAAGTCTGAGTGAAGGCGGACACAATCATCCCTGTTGATAAACCTAGTTTCCCACCGTTATTATTTCCTATCGCCCAGATTGAAGAGTCACTCTTGATGGCGAATGTGCTCATCGCCGAAGTCGACACCTGTTGGACACCATCTATAAAGTGGGTAAGAACGGAAACGGGCTTGTTATAGTCGACACTTGCCATTTCGCAGTTTTGATTGCCTCCACATCCCCAGAGTGAACCATCGTTCAAGATTACGTAAGTGTCGTTATTTCCAGCAACAAAACTGGACACTTGTTCGTGTATGAAGACTGGAACTGATTTCTTCCCAAGCGAAGGGTCACCAAGTTGCCCACCTGAATTGTCTCCAATCCCCCAAAGTGAACCGTCCGATCTCTTTATCAAGAGGTGCGAGTCACCCGCACTTAGCGATACAATTGAAGCGGGAGTGGCTGAACTAACAACTGATGTGGCTCCGAGCGCTGAATTATTCTCTGCAACAACAACAAAAGAGTACTTTGCACCATTTGTGAGGCCGGGGACATCGATTGAAGTCCCAGAAGTAGGAGTTCCGGCGACTAGCGGGTCACTTGTAGTGGCGGTTGCACCCGAGCGTCCGTAAACTCTATATCGAAGTGCACCTGAAAGCGATTGCCAACTGACTCGAACAAAGCCATCGCCACCTCCCGAGTAAACACTGGATGGCGAGGGAAGGGGAGTAGTCGTCGACATTGGGGATGAAGGAACAGAGTCCACAGCTGGGCCAATAGCAACCACCATGAAACTGTATAGTTGTCCGTTATCAAGTCCAGTGATTTTAGCGGTGGTTCCACTTAGCATAGTGGTTGGAGCGACTGAATCGGCTCTTGTCACCGTATTTCTTTTTGCGAAGTAGACTCTATAGCCGACTGCGCTTGCGACGGCATCCCAACTTAGGTCGACTCCTCCAGTAAATGATGTGCCAATGAGATTCTGAGGAGGACCAGTAGCATCGAAGACTTTTGGTGTTCCACTTACGACTATTGAGCCTGAACTTTCAATTGAGTTCACTATCGCAGTGACCACGTAGTAGTAGGTAGTTCCATTCTGAACAGCAGTATCGCTGTAGGTGGTTACTGAGTTTTGTACGGTAGCAATCTTGTTGGATGAAGAGGGTGTAAACCCAGAGCTTGTACCCCTGTAGATGTT
>Ga0114962_10003698_pt1 | contig 12298 bp, 8 predicted proteins | sample C_130820_MF_Meta_FD_87017 | JGI IMG/M metagenome (GOLD analysis project Ga0114962, IMG submission 87017) | Freshwater microbial communities from Lake Croche, Canada to study carbon cycling - C_130820_MF_MetaG | ecosystem: Environmental > Aquatic > Freshwater > Lake | place: Lake Croche, Canada... | reverse complement strand
GGGTTTCCATCTAGCGGAAGGCGAACCGGCACTCAAATACGACGAGGATCTGCACGCCGCTCCAGCCACCCATTTGGCCAATCTGAAAATGCGTGCCTTGTTCCGCATCGGCGCGCTGTTGGCTCAGCAGAAAAAGCGTGAGGACGCCATCGCCACGTGGCAGAGTTATGTGAAGGACTACCCCAACGGCCCGCAGTGGTCCGACAGCCAGAATGCCATCATCGACGCCGAGTTCCAGATGGGCATGGACGCCCTAACCGATAAGACCGAGGCGCTCGCCGTGCAACGCTTCGACGAGTTTCTGGGCGCCCATCCGCTCGACTTGCGCTCGCCGCGCATTCTCTATCTTTTTGGAGCGATCCACGAGGCCAAGGCCCACGCGCTGGAGAAGGCCAAAGGCGAGCTGGCACCCACCAACGCGGCCTATCGCCAGGCCATCGAGGAATGGACTAAATTGGTTAGCAAATATCCACAAAGCCCGGAAGCCCGCATTGCCCTGATGAAAAGCGCGGCCATTTACGAGGAGAAATTTGCGGAGTTCGAGCAAGCCCTGCAGCTCTACCGCAAGCTGGTTGGTGAATTCAATTATCCCGAGGCCAACGCCTCGGTCGCGCGGCTCACCGGCAAGTCGCTGGATCTATCGGCAGAGCGCACGTTCCGCACTAACGAACCGGCAGTGGTCAAGCTCAAGCTGCGCAACATTGAGAAATGCACTTTTCGGCTTCATGAGATCGATCTGCAGGCGTATTTCCGCAAAATGCACGGCATCACCGGGGTCGAGAAGCTGGATGTATCGCTCATCCAACCGGACAAGACCTGGGACTTCAAGCCCGAGGGATACGTCAAATACAAACCGTTTGAGCAGGAGATCAAAATCCCTTTTCCATCGGGCGAAGCGGGGGCTTACGTCGTCACCGTCGGCGATGACGAATGGGAAAGCACCGTGCTGGTGCTGCGCTCCGACCTCGAAGTCATCGTCAAATCCAGCCGCCGTGAGTTGCTAGCCTTTGTCCAGAACATGCTCACGGGCAAGCCCGCCGCCGACGTCGACATCTTGGTTAGCGACGGCAAGGCGGTGGCCGCCACCGGCAAGACCGGCGACGACGGCGTGTTCAAAACCCAACTGGAATCACTCAAGGACCTCGCCGACCTGCGTCTCTTCGCTATAGCCAAAGGCCACGCCGCCTCCTTCAACCTCGATCTAGCAGGCCTGCAACTAACGACCGGACTTAGCGCCAAAGGCTACCTCTACACCGACCGTCCGGTGTACCAACCCGGCGAGAGTGTGGCGCTGCGCGGGATCCTGCGCGAGTTGCGCAACGCCGCCTACGCGGTGCCGGAAAACAGCGAATTCAAACTCAGCATCAGCGACCCGCAAGGCCGCTTGCTAAGCGAACAAAGCGTGAAGACCAGCCGCTTCGGCACCTTCGATTCGTCTCTGGTGCTGCCTGCCATCACTGCTAACGGCACCTATGTGATGGCCGCGCACCAAGAACGCAAGGGGCTCGAAGCGCTGCATTTCCAAGGCTCCTTCGAAGTGCGCTCGTTCAAATTGGAAAAGATCAAACTGGCGATGGAGTTTGCGCGGCGCGTGTGGTTCCGCGGCGAAACCATCGAAGCCACCTTGCAGGCCGCGTTCTATTGGGGCGAGCCACTCGCCGGGCGCGCGCTGCGCTGCAGCCTGCCGGATGGCCGCAGTCTAACCGTCACCACCGACGCCGCCGGCAAAGCCAAGCTGAGCTTCGACACCACGAGCATGCGCCCCGGCTCCGCCCTCACCTTCAGCGCGACGCTGGACGGCGACAACCTAAGCACCAGCGAGACGCTTACCCTGGCCCGCCTCGGTTTCACCATCGCGGCCAAGCCGAGCCAAGCGGTGGTCATTGCGGGCGAGCCGTTCGACCTTTCCCTAACCACTACGGCGGCCGACGGCCAGTCCACTGGCCAAGCCCTCAAGCTCACGGTGCTGCGCATCGAGCAAGCCAAAACCCGCCCGGTGTTGGCCCTGCTGCCGTGGAGCGACGCGCCCACCCTAGCGCCTGCCGAGGTCACCCACTCGGAGTTGGACCTCAAGACCGACCCCGCCACCGGCAAGGTTAGCGTGCCCCTTACGTTAGAGAAAGGCGGACTCTATCGGCTGCGTACCACCGGCAGCGATCGCTTCGGCCAACCCATCATCCACGAGTGCCAGATCGTGGTGTCCGATGCTGACGACGCCGTCAAGCTGCGGCTCTTCGCCGACACAGCCACCCTCAAAGTGGGCAAGGAAACCCGCGTGCGGCTGCACTCGCGACTAACAAAAGGACTGGCGCTGGTGACCTTCGAGGGCGAAACCATTCTCCGCCACCGCATCATCGAGTTGAAAAAGGATGACAACGACCTATCTATCAAAGTGGGGCACGATTTATTTCCCAACTTCCGTCTCGCCGTCAGTGCCATGGACGGCCGCGACCTGCGCAGTGCCACCAAGGACTTCGACGTCGAACGCCAACTCAAGGTCTGCATAAAACCGCTCAAGGACGCGTTTACTCCGGGCGAAGAAGCCAAGGTAGAACTCAGCGTCACCGACCAGACCGGGCAACCAGTCGAGGCCGAACTGAGCCTCGCGCTGGTCAATGAGGCGCTCTTCGCCGTGTGCCCGGATCCCCTCACCCCCATCCTCAGCTTTTTCCAACAGGACGCCCGTCGCCACGCCGAATTCAAACTCGGTGCCACCTGCGCTTTCCACTATCAAGGCAGCACCCACCCGGTTTCCAAAGCCGTGACCGATGAAGCCAGCCGCCTGACCCGCAGCGAGGCAGAGCGTGCCAAGCTCGATGAGTTGCGCAAGGCAATGGCGGCTAACAATTCCAAGCCGCGAGTGGTGCCCCCTGCCTCGGGCAGGTCCAGGGGTGGTGCCGCCATTAACGGCGTCGATGCCAGGAGCATGACGAATGCGCCGGCGGATGGGGAATCTCTGCACGAAACCACGGACGACTTCGGTGGAGCAACGGCAGATTTCAAGGAGCTCACTGAAGAGCCCAAACCGGGCGAAAAATCTGCGGCGGCGGTGCGCCGCGAGGTCAAGGGCGAGGGCCGCTGGCTGCCCTCGCTCATCACTGGCGCGGATGGCAAGGTGATCGCCAGCATGGTGCTGCCAGAAACCACCAACGCCTGGCGTCTAACGGCCCGCGGGTGCACGGTCGAAACCCTGGTCGGCCAAACCACCGCCCAAACGCTCACCCGCAAGGATTTTTTCGTCGAGCTCAAAACCCCGGCGTTCCTCCGCGAAGGCGACGAATTGCGCGTGGTCGGCCGCCTGCACAACCTAACCGATTACGCGGGACCGGTGGATCTCAAGCTGCGCGTACTCGATGCCAAGGATAAGACCAAGGTGCTCGCCGAACGCGAAAAATCCGTCGACGTGCTAGCCAATTCGGGTGGCGAAGTCGCCTTTGATCGCATTACGGTGCCTGCCGCCTTGGAAATCATCCTCGAACTAAGCGGCAGCGCCAGTCCCAACGCCACCGCGCTCAAACCGCCCGCCGACGCGCTGACGCTCACCATACCGGTTAGGCCGTGGGGTCTGCCCTACACCGCGCACGCCGGCGGCAGCGCCAAGGCGGATGCCGTCGCAGTACTCGGCCTGCCCGCGCAGCGCGCCTATTCGTCCTGCTGGATGAGTGTGGCAATCGGCCCGGATGTACGCACAGCCGTGCTCGATATGGCGCTGCGCCGCAGTGGCACAGGCGCCTGCGAGGACATGGCACGTCTGCTACCGCCTCAACCGGGCGACACCGCGGCCAATGACTTGTTAGCTGCAGCCACCGCCCTGCGCTATGCCAACACCGGCAAGGTGAATGGAAGTTACACCCAACAACTCTCCAGCCGCGCGCGGGCACTCGTCGCCGCCTTGGTTGCCAGCCAGGCGGCCGACGGCAATTGGACCTGCCAGGCCTTAGGTCAGCTCACCACCGCGCGGGTGTTCTGGGCGCTCATCGAGGCGCGCCAGAGTGGCATCGTCGTCAACAAGGACAGCATCGACAAGGCGGCGGCCGCGCTGCTCAAACAATTCGAGGCCTGCGATGCCAACGACAACGACAGCAAGGCGGTCATTCTGCATGCCCTATCCACTGACAAGCAGGCCGATTTTGCCAATTGCAACCGGCTCTATCGCGAGCGCAACAGCTTGGGCAATTCCAGCCTCGCGCATCTGGCCCGCGCATTTTTCAATTTAGAGCGGCGGGAGATTGCCACCGAACTGGCGAAGTTGTTAGAGTCAAAGTTCAAGGCGGAACCCGACAAGCTGTTCGTGTGGGACGGGGGATGCAAGACCGTCTGGCTCAATGACCGCGACGAGACGACCGCGATGGTTTTGTTAGCCATGGCGGAAACCCTGCCCACCGGCACCGCCACCGCTGCGGCTGCCCAGGCCTTGTTGCAGGCCCACGGCTGCTTTGGTTTCCCCAATCCTCGCGCCCAGGGTCCAGCCGTTGCCGCGCTCTCTACTTGGTTTGCGCAAGGGCTCCAACAAGCCACCGACATCGAGATCGCAGTGGTGGTCAACGGCAAGGAGATTGGTAGCGTCAAGGCCGTCGCCAGCCTCGGTCAACATTTGCTGGCCGTGCCTAACGAACTAGTCAAGGCCGACAAAAACCTAGTTGAGTTCAAGCTGAAAGGCCGCGGCCGCTACACCTATGCGGCGACCTTGTGTGGGTTTTCGCCAGAAGTGAAGGCCACCCCGATCAACATCGTTCCGCGCCTGGAAAATGTGCAACATCTGCATGCCCAACTCGAATACCGCGGCAAGCCGATTGGCGCGGGTAGCAGCTCTCCGGTCAAGGCTCTGGAAAATGGCCAGCGCCTGCATGTCGTGCTGAGTAGCGGCCGTGGCTGGAACCAGGATGGCCGCCGCTATGCCCTGGAAATTTCCCTGCCGCCAGGCACCCGCTTGGACGAAGCGAGCCTAAGCGCTAACGCCGCGGAGTTGACCGGGCGCGAAATCACTGATTCGACCATCACCCTGTTCTTCAACCGCGGGCTGCACCAGGTGAACTTCGACCTAACCGGCTACGTGCCGGGAACTTTCCGCATGCTCCCGCCGGTGATCCGCGAATTGGGCAACCCGGCCTTCATGAGCATCGGCCCGGTGACCGAACTGACGGTGCTGGCCGCCGGTGAGAAGTCGCCCGATGTCTATCAAATGAACGACGCCGAACACTACGCCCTCGGAAAATGCGCCTTCGAGGATGGCGATCTGGCCGGCGCGCTGGAGCACCTAGCCAGCGTCCGCGCTAACAACCCACAATACAACGAGAGCGAACTGGCCCGCATGTTGCTGTGGATTCACACCAGCGCCAAGTTCTACGACGCCCACAAGATTGTCGAGATGTTTGAGCTGCTGCGCGAGCGCTTCCCACAGTTGGAAATCCCCTACGACAAAATCCTGGTGGTCGGCAAGGCCTACACCGACATCGGCGAGTTCGAGCGCTCATGGCTGGTCTATCGCGCCGCCATCGCCGCGAGCTTCAACAACGACTCCGCCATCAGCGCCGTGCTCGAGGATGAGGGCCGCTTCCTCGGCTCGATCGACTTCCAGGAACGCATCTGGCGCGAGTACCCGGATAGCGCCGAGGTGATCGCTAGCCATTTTGCGCTATCGCAGTTGATCTATCAAAAAGCCCCCAAGGCAAACGAACTGCCCAAGGAAGACGGCCTTCAGCCCGAGAAAACCGCCATGCTCAAGCGCAGCGCCGACCTGCTGCTGGCGTTTTAGGCGATGTATCCCCAAGACCCACTGGCCGACGACGCCGGTTTCTCGCTAACCAATTGTCTGCTGACGTTGAAGAACTATCCGCTGGTAGTTTCGTTAGCCAATGAGTTTGCCAAGAAATACCCGGACAGTCCGCTGGCCCCCGGCTTTCAATACATCAGTGCGCTAGGCTTATTCTGGCAAAACGAGTACGCTGAGGCGCTGGCCGCCGCCAAGGTGGTGGCCGACGGCGACAGCAAGGACCGGGATTTTGCCCGCTACATTTTGGGTCAGATCTATCACGCTGAAGGGAAGCCCAAGGACGCCATCGAGTGGTACACGAAGGTCAGGGATATCTATCCGGATGCCGGCGAGGCCATCGCCTACTTTGAGAAAAAATCCATCGCCCTCGACGAAATCACCGTGGTCAAACCCGGCGAACCCGTTGAACTGACGCTCAAGTACCGCAACATCAAGGAGGTGTCGCTGCAGGTGTATCGGGTGGACCTAATGCAACTCTATCTCCAGCAAAAAAATCTCAGTGCCATCACCAGCGTACAACTCGCCGGCATCCGGCCCGAGCTTGAGCAGACCACCGTGCTGGGCGACGGGAAGGATTTTATCGAGAAGGAACGCAAGCTCTCCCTGCAGTGGAAAAATGAAGCTGCCTATCTGATCATCTGCCGCGGCGACGACCTTTTCACCAGCGGCATGGTCCTCATCACCCCGCTCAAAATCGAGGTCCAGCAAGACACCACCAGCGGCCGCGTCCGCGCCAACGTGCTCGACACCGTCAAGGGCGGCTACCGGCCCGAAGTTCACGTCAAGGCCATTGGCAGCGCCGACACGGAGTTTCGCAGCGGCGAGACTGACCTGCGCGGCCTGTTCATCGCCGATAACGTCCACGGCAAGGCCACCGTCATCGCCCGCGAAGGCGAGTCGCGCTACGCGTTTTTCCGCGGCGACACCTGGCTCGGCAGCCCGCCCAACACCCCGGCTAGCGTGCCGCAACCGGCAGGCCCCCAGGGCCAGCAACTCGACTATCAAAACAACCTCAACGAGCAGAATGACAAGATCCAGATGTTCAACAACAGCAAGTTTAACCAACAGCGCCGCCAAGCACCCAACAAAGGCGTCCAGATGAAGCAGGCGTTCTGAGGCTTGGCTTATGGCGGCGGGCAAGCTGCCCGCGCCACCCGTGGTCCGGGCAGCTACCCGGAGCCGCCTTTTGGCAAGTCATGGGCTAAACGAATCGTCTTGGGCTCAAGCCCCTTGCTCCGAAGCGAGTCACTGACCAAAGGCGGCGGCGAGAGCGGCCAGATCGGCGGGGCCGGCGCGCTCGGCGGCGAGGATGGCTTGCTGTTGAAGAGAGATGAGTTGGGCGATGCCATTGCGGGAGAGTTCGAGCATGGCGGTCATTTCCGCAGCAGAAAACACCGACTCCTCACCGCTGCCCTGGATCTCCACAAACTCAGCCGTTTCAGTCATCACCACATTGAAGTCCACGGCAGCCGCCTTGTCCTCGGGATAGTCCAAATCCAGCAGGGGCACCCCATTAACCACCCCGGCGGATACTGCGGCGACGAGTTTTTTGAGGGGGAAATCGCGGAGTTTACCCTCGGCGAAGAGCCGGTTAAAGGCGATAGCCACGGCCACACACCCCCCGGTGATGGATGCGGTGCGGGTGCCGCCATCGGCTTGCAAGACATCACAATCGATCCAGAGCGTGCGTTGGCCGATTTTTTTCAGATCGACCACGGCGCGCAAGGCCCGGCCGATGAGGCGTTGAATTTCCGATGAGCGGCCATCGAGTTTGCCGCGGGAAATATCCCGCGGCTTGCGCTCCAGGGTGGCGTAAGGCAGCATCGAATACTCGGCGGTGAGCCAGCCCCCCTCCACCCGCTGCGAGCGCATCCAGCGCGGCACGTCATCCTCGACGGTGGCCGAGCAAATCACCCGGGTGTTGCCGAACGACACGAGCACCGAACCGGTGGCATGGGCCGCCACATTGGGGATGAAGGAAATATTGCGAAGTTGATCAGGTTGGCGTCCGTCGGGGCGAGTCATGGCGGAGTGAAAGCCACCTCGGCCCGCAGTGCAAGCGCGGAAGGAGTGCGGGTGGGCAAGCACCCAAGAACCTGCCGAGTTGCCCGGGCTAAGGAGCCACCACATTCGTGTGGTGGTAGCGGAAGGGTGCCCCATGAATGAGCACCGAAGACTCTCTTTCATAGCCGGCCCTTCCGCACGACGACAGTAAAGTCGTCGCTCCCTACTGCGCAGGTGACTAGCGCTGGCGGTGGCGGCGAACTTCCACAGAGGTGAACTCCCCACAATACGGGCAGCGGAAATAACCTTTCATCAGGATGCCACTAGCAACGCTAAGGGGGTAACTGCCGAGCAAGGAGCGCGCAAGTCGACTCTTGACGCTGCCGCTCATAGCCAGAGGCAAGCCGATGCACAGAGGGCAACGGAGGCGCGCGACCAAGCCCCACAGGATGATGCTGAACAAAACGGAGACGGCCACCAGCGCCAAGCTGAAATGGGTTAGATCGCGATCGCCGATGATGAGTGAATACCCCAGCAGGATGGGCAGGGCAACCATGAGCAACCTGTTACTAAGCAGTAACAAGGCAGCCATGCGAAAGCGACTCACGGCCTGTTGATTAGGGAGGCGATGCATCAGTAGAAATCGTTCTTAGCAAGAAGTATACCAATTCAATAGATCATTAGATTTGGCAGTCTAAGCATCAGTGGTCGAGCGGGCTTTCGCCCGAAGCGTCGCCGAGGTGGGCAAGGTTGGCTGGAAGGAACTTTTTGAAGCGGGTCTTATCGATGGCTTTCATGTAGGCTTCCTGCGGCGAGATCATGCCAGCGTTGAGTTTGCTCCAGATAGATTCATCCATGAACTGCATGCCCTCGGACTTGCCGCTGGTGATCACGTCGTAGAGTTTTTGGGTGGCACCCTCGCGGATGATGGCCGCGACTGCCGGCGTGGCAAACATGATTTCATGTACTGCGGTGCGGCCCGGCTGGTCCACGCGCTTGCACAGCAACTGGGCGACCACACCGCGCAGCGAAGCCGCAAGCATGGTGCGCACCTGCGATTGTTGGTCGGCCGGGAACACGTCGATGATACGGTCAACGGTCTTGCGTGCGTTGTTAGTATGAAGGGTACCAAACACCAGCAAGCCGGTTTCTGCGGCGGTGAGCGCCAGCGAAATGGTTTCCAAGTCGCGCATTTCGCCTACCAGCACGATATCGGAGTCTTGGCGCAGCGAGGCGCGCAGACCGTCAGCAAAGGACGGCGTTTGAATCGGCACCTCGCGCTGGGTAATGATCGATCGCTTATTAGTGTGAATAAACTCGATAGGTTCCTCGACGGTGATGATGTGACGGTTGAAGTTGGTGTTGATGTAGTCCAACAACGCGGCCAGCGTGGTGCTCTTGCCCGAGCCGGTGGGGCCAGTGACGAGCACTAAGCCGGAGCGCATGTGGCCGAACTCCTTGACGACGGCCGGCACACCCAGAGCTTCGAGCGAGGCAATCTCGGTGGGAATGAGCCGGAAGACTGCGGCCAGACCATTTTGTTGTTTGAAGTAATTGCAGCGAAAACGCGAGTCCGCGTCCATTTCGTAGGCGAAGTCAAGGTCGCCGGTTTGCAGGTAGCGGGCGAAGGCGCTCGGTTCGCAAATCTCCTCTAACAGGGAGTGAAAATCCTCCCCCTGCAGCTTGACCTGTTCGGGAATGGGGACGACGGCGCCATGAACGCGGATTTTCGGCAACTGCCCCTCGGAGAGGTGGAGGTCGGAGCCTTTGCTGTCGATGAGGTAGCGGAAATAGGCGTCTATGTTAGCCATGGGATGGGTAGCGGAAAATGGGCGGGATCAGGAGCGGAAGAAGTCACGCATCTGGTGTTTGTCTTCGGCGCGGTAGAGGACCTCCTCGCGGGAAACGATGCCTTTGATATAGAGTTGGCGAAGCGACTCATCCATGGTGATCATGCCGACGTTTTTGCCGGTTTGCATCACGCCTGGCAGCATGAAGGTCTTGCCCTCGCGGATGCAGTTAGCCACGGCCGGGGTGTTTACTAACAATTCCAAGGCGAGTGCGCGGCCGTCGCCGTCGAGGCGTGGCACGAGTTGTTGGGAGAGCACGCCGCGCAGCGATTCGGAGACCATGATGCGGATTTGCTCGCGTTGATCGACGGGGAACACGTCGAGCACGCGGTCGAGGGTGCGGGGGGCATTACCGGTGTGGAGGGTACCGAGGACGAGGTGGCCGGTTTCCGCGGCGGTAAGGGCGAGCTGGATGGTTTCGAGGTCGCGCATTTCACCGACCATGATGATATCCGGATCCTCGCGCAAGGCACCGCGGAGGGCCTTGCCAAAGGACTCGGTGTGGGCATGGACTTCGCGCTGATTGACGTGGCAGCCCTTGGATTCGAAGACATACTCGATGGGATCCTCGAGGGTGAGGATGTGGTCCTCACGATCCATGTTGATGAAATCCACCAGTGCGGCGAGGGTGGTGGACTTGCCGGAGCCAACCGAGCCGGTGACGAGGATCAGGCCGTTTTGATAGCGGGTGAGCGGGGTGATATGCTCGAGAGGCAGGCCGATGTCGGCCATCGAGCGAATGTTGGTATTGATGACGCGAAAGGCCATGTCATAGCCGAGGCGTTGCTTGACGACCGAGGCGCGGTAGCGGCCGTGCGCATTGGAGTAGGCGAAATCCACGTCGCCCTTGTCCTGGAGGCGTGCCCACTCCTGCGGGCCTAGGAACGAGCGGGCGAGGCGTTGGGTATCGTCTGGGGTGAGGTGGGGGTGGTCATCCCAAATGGGTGCGAGTTGGCCGAAGCGCCGCCAGGCCGGAGGGAAGGCGGTGGGCAGGTGAACGTCGGAGCACTCGTATTGGCGCCCGAGCTGGAGGTATTGGTCAACGTGATCGAGAACTTGGTGGCCTGACATGTTGCAGAAGGTGGGGCAAATATTGGGAGAAATCGGGAACTGGCGGGATTAGCAAGCGAGGCTGCACCTCAGACCCCAGAGGCAAGACATGATGACGCGAGACGGGAAATTTGACCTGAGGACAACATCTTCGGCTTTTCAAGGACTCTGGACCCGGCGACGCGGCTCCGGGCGGTCTGCGGGCTTGGACCGGGGGCGCAGCATGGCCGCAGAGTGGAGCTGGGCGAGAACGAATTGCTGGAGCTGGGCGGCAAGCCAATTTTTGATGACAGGGCGGGCGGCGCTGAGGGCGAGGGAGCCGAGCAGACCGCGCCAGCCGCGGCCGCGCTTTGGAGTGGCGGGGCTGCGGTGCAACAGGAGGGTGGCGCCGAACGCGCTTGCCAGCCCGCCTCCCAGCCAAGCGAGGGGATGACCGCGCAGCGATTGCAGCAGGCGGCCGGGCACATCGAAGCGTTGCCGGAGATCGGCGGCTTGCTGGCTGAGCTGGCCGCGAGAGGCGGCACTCAGACGCATCAGTTGTTGGATTTGCGGGGAGTTTTGAGGGTGGCTAGCCATTCGCGGTCTTTGATGAATTCAGCGCGGGTGCAGGGGAATACGGGGCGAGAGTCGGCCCTGGCTAGCCGCAGGCAAATGCCTGCGGCCAAGGCGTGAGCGCCGGCGGCGGCCAAGGCGAGCGAGTACCATGGCCAAGCGGTGGCAGCGGCGAGCGCGGCAATGCCACCGGCGATGAGCAAGGCCCAGGCCGCGATCAAGGCGAGGGCGGCGGCGGCGATGCAGGCGACGAGTTGGCAGGTCTGGCGGGCGGCGGCAGATGATTCGAGCTGGATCAGCGCGAGGCGCGAACTGATGAGCACGCCGAGAGCCGCGCTCCAACCCGTAGCCGCCGACGCCTCCGCCCGCGGCTCTGCGGGAGCATCGGGAGCGGATGATTGAGGTATACCGGAGGAAGTGATCATAAGGCGTCGGGGACCCGTTCCAGCCGGAAGGATGGGAACGAATGGATCAGGCGCTAGAAGCGAGCAAGCCTAGCGACGAACGATCAACCCGATGAGCACGCCCAAGCCCAGCGCGCCGACGACGCATTTGGTGGGGTTTTGGCGGATGTAATCCTCAGCAGTGAGATGGAATTCCTTGGTTAGAACCCGCGTATCATGCCATTGTTCGGCGGCGCTTTCCTGCAAGCGTTGCGCGTGTTCGGCGGCGGAGTGTCTGATTTCTTCGGCTTTTTCCGCGGCACTGGCTTTGAGTTGGCCGACTTTTTCGCCGGCCACCTCGCGAAAATGTTGGGCACTGCCGATGGCGAGCTCCTTGAGGGAGGACGCCTGGGCACCGACGTTGTGGGCGAGTTCCCGGGCCTTTTCGCCGGCCGCAGCACGCAGGTCATTGGCGGCCTGGCCAACGGAGGGCAGCGGGGTAAAACCGGTATCCGGATCAAGACTGGTGGCGTGGGAGAGTGGATCTGTCATGGCTCACGTTAGGTTGAAGTTGGGCGGCCCCCCGTCATGGATTGTCGCGGGAGCCACCATGCCACGTCGGCGGCCCACAGGCAAGGTGGGACTTGCAAATCTGCAAAATCAATTGCCTTCGATGGGACGCGCCT
>Ga0114962_10003697_pt1 | contig 12300 bp, 15 predicted proteins | sample C_130820_MF_Meta_FD_87017 | JGI IMG/M metagenome (GOLD analysis project Ga0114962, IMG submission 87017) | Freshwater microbial communities from Lake Croche, Canada to study carbon cycling - C_130820_MF_MetaG | ecosystem: Environmental > Aquatic > Freshwater > Lake | place: Lake Croche, Canada... | reverse complement strand
TTCTTGTTTGGCCAAATCAGCTCTATCTAGCATGATATGTATCCATCCTTTGTCGTTGTACGATTTCCATCCATCACATACACAGCACCCTTTCGCGTAGCTCTTGCATGGCTTGCCCAGTATAGCTTTGGCCTCGGATTTCGTTACGGGTAGTCTTACTTTGATCCAGTCTGGCATTTCTTTTTTCATGATTAACCTTTCAATCCGGCAAACATATACTGGTTCTCACGCGCCCACGTTACGAACGCAGGGTGAGAGAGAGCCCAATTCTTTTTACTCTGATCTTCAAGCAAGGTGTTGATAAACACCGCCTGTGTTTCCTTGGGCATGCGACGCACATACTTCATCCATACGCCGAACGTGTCCCGTGTCGATGCAGTGACGAGCTTGAACGCCAGAATGCAAAGCGCCGCAGGACTCGTTGGAATCAGAGCAGTCTCAGGATTGTTCTGTATCGCCTCCTTCGTAGGTAACTGATCGGCCATGGAGATGTAGGCTTGCAGATCCCGCGATGCAGAGAACCCGATCGTGCCGTCGAGCGTAGCGACCAATGAATTCTCTGTTATCACGTCACGGCGCTTGACCCAATGCGATGCTTTGAACAAGGAACGGGGCGAGACGAACGCAATCTGCGACGCATCCGATGGGTTAAAGATGTATGGGTTTTCCTTCTGCCCGCCGTCCATGTAGGACGATAAGCAATGGGGATACTCTTTGACCCAAGCCAAGATCTCTTCTGCTACGCTGTTATTGATAGCCCACTTGATCCACTCATCAGCCGTTGGCTTCATGTAGGTGAGCCATGTTTGACGGTTGCGGGTATGCGCCTTGGCACTATCGCCGACATTGTCCGAGTCCATGTTGCCCGTTGTGAACACGATTGACTCGTCATGCAGTTTGTAGTCACCGAGGCGACGCTCATGCAAGAGGGGGTGCAAGGTGTTGCGGACATAGTCATCGGTCTTCGTCCATTCATCGATCATGAATACACACGGCTCGTTGGTATGGAGCTTGAAGTTGCCCGCTGGGTAGAAGTCAAGGATGCGCTTCTCATGGTTGGGGATGGGCATGCCCGCTTGGCCGACGTCTGTGTTTGGCCCGTCGATGTACACCTTGTGGAACCCTGTGCGCTCCACGATAACATCTTGAATTGCAGTCTTGCCAACACCTGGTTCGCCAGTAAGGTGAACCGAGTTATGCCCGCAGTTGAGGATGATGTCAACTGCTTCTGTGAAGTTGACGCGACGAGTAAATTTAATATCTGACATTTTGATTTCCTTGATAAGGTAGGATTAAAAAGAATTATCGACACCATGTCGATTCTTCCGAGCTTACGAACGAGGGGCTTTCTGATTGGTATCCTTGAGCGTCTGATATGCAGACTCAGGGGTGACCAACATGTACGGCCCTTTGCCGTAGGTTTGCACAATGCACCATGAGGCGCGTTGTTGCGTGGCGAGCTTGTCGCCACAGTCCAAGCAGAGTGTTGAAATGGTATTCCAACGTTCCGCGCGGACGCCCCGCCCGCATTGTGTGCAGGGGGGAGATGAGAGAGATGATGAAGCGCCAGGGCCCTCATCATCATTCAATTCTATAGAAATACGTGTTACTAGAAACTTCAATTGGGTCTCCATACGATCAGGTCGAGCGCCAATACTATTAGTGCAACCAATACGGTGACACGGTAAAAGACTTCGGTTTTGTTGAGATTCATTTAGACCCCCCAATTGTTTCTCCTATTTCAATTAAGTCATTCACTTCCATCTCACCATTTACGCTATCCCCCATAGGATTCGCTCGGTCATACATAAGTAACTCGGCTTGCTCTTTCGTGTCAGCCAGTACTGTTAGTTCTTCTTGATATGTAGTTATTACTACACCTTTCCATGCTTTCATTTGTTTCTTAGTTGATGACATAAATACTCCTTTGAAGTGGAATAGTCGACATCGTGTCGATAATTCCGTTTTGTTTTGTTTTGCCCATAGAACGCCCTGTAGTTTTTACTCTACATAGTAGAGTATACCACAGAAACTAGACTTTGTCAAGTGCCTCTCCGTGTTTTGGAGAGGCTCTCCGCGTTTCAGGCATGTAGTCCGTTAGTACTACGCATCCCACTCATCCACCATCTTTCTCAGCTTTTTCTTCTGAATGTGATTAAAGATTTGGTTAATATCCATGCCCGCGAACTCGGGATCGATGGGGGCTGGTTCGCGTTTCTCTACAATGCGTTTGATGGCGATCTTAACTTTGGGGCGGGGCTTGTCCGTTGGTTTGGGTATGCTGATGCCTCGTGCAAACTGCCCTGCCCGCGTGGCCGACTCGGTGATGAGTTGGACATGCAAAGGGTTCTTCACGGTCAGCGAGCGTAGCTTCTCATCGTCAGGAAAGACGGATCGGTCGACCGCGCCTTTAATCACTGTGTTTGCAGACAGTCCCATCTTCTCGAGGCTTTGCCGTTTCTTCACGATGTCGTAGGCCTCGGTGTGATGAAAGGGATTGACGCAGAAGTTCGTGTGGCAATGCTGAACTAGGCGACGCGATGCAGGGGGGTGCTTCAGGATCGTGAACAGGATACGGGGCACGGAGTTCGTCCCCATCAGGTGCGCGAAGACGCCGTGGGGGTTTATCATGGGGCGGGCGAGGTTCGACTCGGGCCAGACCCAGCACCAAGTTTCACGGTTAATGGTGCAGTTCTCTATCAAAGAATCGGCGTCATGGTACTTTGCAGTTCTCATTAGGGTTTCTCCTAGTTACGGTTGTGGATAAGTTGTGGGTAAGCTGTCAATAACGTGTGGTACGTTGCCAACACTCGGGAAAAAGGGGGTTTTTTAGGCCTTTCAAATGAGTGTATGGCGAGTTAGGTTACGTCGATAGTATATGGTATCTTGGGGCTTGTCAAGTAAAATCAAGGGGTTACGTGGTAAATTGGTAAAACATAATTCATTCTGTATCGGTTTTTCAAATAGAGAGAAGACCTAAATAAAATAAAAAAGGGCTGAAACACGTGCTTCTCAAGTTTTTCTGTGTTTAGAAATTTATTTGTTTTAGGTGCTTTATAGTAGGAAAAAGGGTTAAGGGAATGAATTATGTTTTGTTGTATTATTATTATTATTTTTAAAAAAGATAATAATAATAAGGACTTAGCTTATGTCCCCCTGTGCATATCATAAACTAAGGCCGTAACCTAAATCGGCTTTCACTCATTTGAGTGGGTGTCGGCTCGGCTAAGGATATGGATTATGATTGAAATTGGCACGATGCTTGCTAGGGGGTTTTAGGGGCTGATTTACCTCTGTGAAACGTGCTTTTTTGACCAGCAAATTTGAGCGTCGCCCGTTGCGGGCTAATCCGTTGTTCCATGCATTATTATTCCGCATTGTGAAACACTTTACCAAATCTGCACTTGCCGAGCATCCGACGCGGGCTCGGCCACGGATAAATCGACATCGTGTCGACAATTCCCGCCGAGCGGGCTAGGCCGTTGTTCAGGGAACTGGTATATATAGAGAACGACGAGACGACGGAACGCTTGTTAATTCACCGCCCGCCGAGCTAACCCGTTGCTTCACAGGAACTGGCGTCAAAGACGCCGAGGGCAGGGAAAACCCTCAGAAAAATTTAGGCCAAAAAAAAGCCCGCCCCAGACCGAAGTCCAAGGCGGGCGCGGATTATTCCCCGAAGTAGAGGAACAAAGGGATACAGGCTAGCGACGCCAGCCCGACATACAGAAACGCCGAATCCTGAGACCCGAACGCATAGCCCACTAAAAGTAATGGGCCTTTAATCATAAAGTAATGGTAAAACTTCATGATAAATCGTCATCAAAAAATTCACGATAAACCCACTCAGCGCCGACATCTTTTACATCAGGGTTCAAAAACTTGAACTCGACCAGCTTAGCAGGCACTTCATCTTTAGTGCAATAAAAGTTGCACAGGTTCACTTTTTTACGGCGAGGACAATCGCCGTCAGAAGGGATAGAAATAATTTTAGCCAAATACAAAATACCGTAGTCCATGAGACCTCCAAATAAAGAAAGGAAAAAACGGAACAATCGACACCATGTCGATTGTTCCAAAGGTTACTTAAGCCGACGCAATAGCTTCTAACTGATAGAGGATATCGTCCGCATCAGCAGTACCCGCCTTGACCAACTCGCGCACGCGCTTGATGATCGACTCGCCTTGTTCTTTGCGTCGCGCCTTCTCAGCGCCGAGCACGTCCGAATTACGTCGATCGATCTCCGCAGTAATCACTTGCGCCTCTTTGAGCGCTTTAACTGTACCCTGAGCGATCAACTCCGCTTTCTTTTCTTCGATCGCGCAGTCATCAAACTCAGCGAGCTTTGCGATCAGCTCAGCTTTTTTCTCAGCTTTGCGAACCGCGTCCTTCGACTCAGACTTAGGAGTGACGAAAGCAAAATTCGCTTTGCAACGATTTACCGCACGCTCCCACTGTTTCTGAGCGCCGTCATCGCTCACGCCCTTATCGATCACGCCCGCCTTGTAATAATCACGCACAAGCATAAACTCAGCGTAAACTAAACCCTTCACGATATCGTGAAGGTTCGCATCGAGCACATCGAGGGCTTGCTTACCCTCAGACATTTTCTTTTCAGCGATCAGCGATTCTTCACCAATGGTAAAGATCGTATCTTGCAACTCAAACGCCGGACGGTCACCGATCATTTGAACAGCAACAGCAACAGCAGAAGGGGACGCAACTAACTCAGTGTTTATGGTTTTAGCCATGATGATATTCTCCAAGTAAAGGACGAGCAAAACGCTCCGGAAACATCGACAACGTGTCGATAATTCCGACGGCAGGGTTATCATTTCCGCCATGATTTAATAATAGCAGAACAAGAAAAAGCATGGGAAAATTCCACAGGGTCTCATGATGCTACGAAATAAAAAATTTTCCTTCTTTCTCCGACTAAACCTAAAAAAAATAAAAAAATCTTTCTCCGACTAAACCTAAAAAATAAAAAAATCTTTCTCCGACTAAACCTCGATACGAGAAAAAATACGGGGACACGGCGAACCCCACTACCCGGGCACCCCCAAGAAAAGACGGGAGCGGACACGGACACCATACACAGTGTTTCGCGCAACCGGTAAGCAATTTTTAAAAAATCCAGAAACACCCCCCGTCACTTTTTATTTTGCCTACCCCCCGGGGGGTATATATTTTTTTGGTAATATTCAGTTGTTGGCGGGTCGGGTTAGCGCCGCGGGCTAGAAATATTAAGAGTGTTGTTGGCCCAACCCTGCTTTATGGGGCGCCAACACCCCCCTTGCATTTTTTGGTTCCCTGCTGTTACAATCCGGATATTATTTTTTGGAGTGCCCAATTTCCTCCATGACTATTCAGCTACACCCTGAACATACCGTCCCATATCCAACCTCACTTGAGCCGGATGTGCCGTCGACCCTTCGCGAGAATATGCAGATCGCCGCAAACACAGCCGCGCTGCTTCGCGGGCTTGAAGGAATAGAGGACGAAGAAATCGACGAACCAAACAACGACCCCCGTATCCAAGCTCACGCGGACAAAGTATTTAAAGACTTTGCAGAGCTGGCCGAGCAACAGTTTGAAGAAACAATTGAGGACAAGCCGAAGAAGAAAGGCCGCGCCCCTAAACCGTCAACCAATCCTAGAGAATTAGAAAGCAGGTCTGTTGCTGAACGGATCGGCGCGATGCTTCAAGAGTACAACAGCCAGATAGTCGCGGATGCAGCAGAGTTACGCCAAGTGACTATTAATAAACTGCTTGACCTGACGATGTGTGGTGATCCAAGAATTGAGATAAAGGCTACAGAACTTTTGGGCAAAGTATCGGATGTGGGATTGTTTACAGAGAAGACCGAGATCACGGTTACTTACAATTCTGTCAGCGATATAGATAATGCGATCAAGGATAAGATCAGAAAGATGATGAGACTGCATGCTCAAGAGGTAACTACGATTGACCTAGATGTGGAAAAAGAGTTAGGGTTAACCCCAGCTATTGAGTATACGGACGTCGTGCCTAAAGATTCGTTTGAGGAGCCCGAGGAACCCGAAGATGCGTGAGCAATCGGTAGAAACCCTAGATCCTGAATTTAAGTTGCTCTTGGCGCAGCTAGATAAACTGCCCCAAGCGAAGAAAGAATTGATACTTAAAGATCTAGAGCATCGCGAACAGATGATGGAGAAGGAGCTGGCACAGAAAACCTTCATGGGTTTTGTCAATCAGGTGTGGCCAGAGTTCATTTCGGGGCGGCATCACAAGATTATGGCCAAAGCGTTCGAGCGAGTTGCCAACGGCGAGTGTAAAAGGCTGATTATCAACATGCCACCACGGCATACCAAGTCTGAGTTTGCGTCTTATTTGCTTCCCGCATGGTTTTTGGGCAAATTCCCCAATAAAAAAGTGATCCAGAGCTCAAATACGGGTGAATTGGCGGTAGGATTTGGTAGAAAAGTACGTAATTTGGTTGATTCTGAGAACTATAAGGCTATTTTTCCTACTTTGCACTTGCAACAAGACTCAAAAGCTGCGGGGCGGTGGAATACCAGCAAGGGCGGCGACTATTTTGCGATCGGAGTGGGCGGAACGGTCACCGGAAAAGGCGCGAACCTGTTAATTATTGATGATCCACACTCTGAACAGGAAGCTGCATTAGCTGCGGGCAACCCGGAAGTGTTCGACAAGGTGTATGAGTGGTACACGTCAGGCCCGCGTCAGCGTTTGCAGCCGGGCGGGGCGATTGTGATCGTGATGACGCGTTGGGCGCAACGAGATTTGACGGGCCAAGTACTCAAAGCAGCCGCAGCCAGAGGCGGGGAGCAGTGGGAAGTGATTGAGTTTCCTGCGATCATGCCCTCGGGTTTACCCGTATGGCCAGAGTTCTGGTCACTGCCTGAATTAGAGGCGTTGAGGAACGAGTTGCCCAACTCGAAGTGGCAAGCGCAGTATCAGCAAAACCCAGTGGGTAATGAGAGCGCGATTGTTAAGAGAGATTGGTGGCAATGGTGGGAGGAAGAGAAACCGCCGAGATGTGATTATGTTTTGCAGACCTGGGATACTGCGTTTGAGAAGAACCAGCGGGCTGACTATTCAGCGGGCACGACTTGGGGGATATTTTATTTGGATGAGGATAAGAACAAACCTCATATTATCTTACTGAATACTTACAAGAAACGGGTTGAGTGGGTAGAACTTAAACGGGATGTATTGGAAGAATATAACGAGTGGGAGCCGGATGGGGTTCTTATAGAAAAGAAAGCAACAGGCGCTCCTCTTATTTATGAGCTGCGGGCCATGGGGATCCCTGTTCAGGAATATACGCCCAGTCGAGGCCAAGACAAAATCGCCCGTTTAAATTCCGTATCGGACATAATAGCGAGTAAAAAAGTTTTTCTGCCACGCACAGCTTGGGCTGAAGAGTTGGTTGACGAGATCGCTGCGTTCCCATCAGGGGAACATGATGACTTGGTTGATGCGACGACCCTAGCGTTGATGCGGTTTAGGCAAGGTGGATTTCTACGGTTGCCCATTGATGAGCCCGATGAGATTCAGTATTTCAAACGTCGCAACGCGGCTTTCTATTAAAGGTATTTAAATGGCTATCACTAAAAGTTTATATCAAGCTCCCACTGGGATGGACGAGAACATGGATGATGCGGATTTACAGATTGAGATTGAGAATCCCGATTCGGTAACTATGTCTGATGGATCAGTTGAAGTTACCCTAGAACCTGAAAGCAAGGAAAAGACCAGTAAGAATCTTGCAGAAGACATGGATGAGGGAGAACTGCAAAGTATCTCCGATGAGATCATGGAGCTGGTGGATGCCGATGTTTCGTCTAGAAAAGATTGGGTTGAGGCGTACGTCAAAGGCTTGGAGGTTTTGGGCTTGAGGTATGAAGAAAGAACCGAGCCATGGAACGGCGCGTGCGGCGTCTACTCAACGGTGTTGACAGAAGCTGCGATTAGGTTTCAGTCTGAGTCCATCATGGAAACTTTCCCTGCCGCTGGGCCAGTCAAGACTGAGATCATTGGAGCGATTGATAAGCTGAAAGAACAAGCGGCCAAGCGGGTTCAGGATGACATGAACTATGAGTTGACCGAGGTGATGGTTGAGTATAGACCAGAGCATGAGCGCATGTTGTTTAACTTGGGGCTGTCTGGTTCTGCGTTCAAGAAGGTGTACTACGACACGAACTTGGGTAGACAAGTATCGATGTTCGTTGCGGCAGAAGATGTGATTATGCCGTATGGGTCGAGCGGTGTGAGAACCGCAGAGCGGGTGACGCACATCATGAGGAAGACGAAGAATGATATCAAGAAACTTCAGGCGGCTGGGTTCTACCGTGATATTGAGTTAGGTGAGCCCGTACAAAGTCATACAGATGTTGAGAAAAAGAAAGCAGAAGAACAAGGTTATTCATTGACCGATGACGAGCGTTATCAGATTTGCGAGGTGCAAGTTGATTGGTTGTTAGACAAGGATGATAGGGAAGAGGACGAGAAAGTCGCCGAACCTTACATTATAACAATCGAGAAGGGCACTGGGAAAATTCTCTCTATCTATGACAACGCAAGAGATGATAAGAGGAGTGAGTTCAAACAAAAGAGAGATCACTTCGTAGACTATTGTTACATCCCAGGCTTTGGTGCTTATGGTATGGGCTTGATCCATATCATTGGTGGCTACGCGCGTGCGGGCACATCGATCATCAGACAGTTAGTAGATGCGGGTACGCTCAGTAATTTGCCAGGTGGTTTAAAGACCAGAGGCTTGAGAAGTAAGGGTGATGATACGCCCATCGCACCGGGCGAGTTCAGAGATGTTGATGTTCCAAGCGGAGCGATCAAAGACAACATCATGACCCTGCCGTACAAGGAACCGTCACAGGTTTTGTTGGCGCTACTTAATCAGATCAACGATGAAGCGAGAAGATTGGGGTCGATCGCGGACATGAAGATCAGCGACATGTCGGCTCAGGCTCCTGTGGGTACGACGCTTGCTCTGTTAGAGAGACAGTTGAAGGTGATGGGGGCTGTCCAAGCTCGCGTGCATGACTCGATGAAGCAAGAGTTTAAGTTGCTCAAAGAGATTATCAAAGATCACACGCCCGGCGAGTATGAGTATGAGCCAGTGCATGCCAAGAAAACTGCTAAGCGTGAAGACTACGACTTGGTGGATGTGATACCTGTAAGCGATCCCAACGCGAGCACCATGGCGCAGAGAATCATGCAGTATCAGGCTGTGATGCAGTTGTCTACACAAGCTCCGCAGATTTATAACTTGCCGCAGTTGCATAGACAGATGATAGATGTATTGGGAATACCAAACGCTGATAAACTCGTGCCAGTAGAAGATGACCAGACGCCCAGAGATCCTGTCTCCGAGAACATGGCGTTTCTCAACGGTGAGCCAACGAAGGCGTTCATCTACCAAGATCATGATGCACACATTGCAGTGCATACGACCTTCATGCAAGACCCGATGATTGCGGCTCAAATGGGTCAAAACCCGATGGCGCAGCAGATGATGCAAGCTGTGCAAGCACACATTGCAGAGCACTTGGCGTTTCTGTACAGACAGAAAATTCAAGATCAGTTGGGCGTTCCACTACCTCCACCCAACGAGCAAATGCCTGAGCAAGTTGAGGTTCAGTTGTCTCAGTTGGTTGCACAAGCCTCTGCTCAGTTGCTCCAGCTTAACCAGCAGAAAGTGGCGCAACAGCAAGCTCAACAGCAAGCGCAAGATCCGCTCATTCAGATGCAGCAAGCTGAGTTGCAGATCAAGCAGCAAGAAGCCGCCACTGCCGCAAAGAAAGTGGATGGGGAGTTACAGATTAAACAAGGCGAGCTACAACTCAAAGCGATGGAGCTCCAGTCTAAGATTGGCGAGACTCCTGAGATGATGGCGCAACGTCACCAGATGGAGATGGCTCAGTCTCAACAACAGATGGCACAAGCTCAAGCGCAACATCAGCAAGAGATGGCGCACAACGCGCAGATTCAACAGCAGAACATGACGCATGGTAACCAGAAGCACATGACTGACTTGCTTACGACCGCGCAGAAAGCCAAGATGCAGATGGATTTGGCTAGACAAAACGCGGCTAATCAAGCACCCACAGGAGTAGTTAAATGACAGAAGTTGAGTATTTATTAAAACAAAACGCGGAATTGATTCAAGGCGCACAGACTGTTCTTGTAGGCGGCGGCGCTAAGGATTATGCGGAGTATCGTGAGTTGGTCGGGTTTATTCGGGGTCTTAACCGAGCCAGCTCTAATCTTCAAGACCTCGATGAACGTATGAAAAAGGAAAATGATGAGTGAATTACTCGTAAGCCAAGACGGTGCCACAGCGACTGTACTTCCCGCAACGGCTGAAGAGAAGGCGAAACAATTGCCTGATCCTGTGCGGTTTCAGATTCTCACGGTCTTACCAGAGATTGATGAAGAATATGAGAGTGGGTTGATAAAGTCTAACCAAGCTATGCACTATGAAGAAGTACTGACCCCAGTATTATTCGTAGTCAAGCTTGGCCCCGATGCGTATAAAGACGCTTCAAGATTCCCCTCCGGGCCATCTTGTAAAGTGGGAGATTTTGTAATTGTTAGACCCAATACGGGCACACGACTCAAGATACACGGCAAAGAATTCAGGATCATCAATGATGACTCTGTTGAAGCTGTGGTTCAAGATCCCCGTGGTATCACCCGTGCAGCATAAGGAGTAAATCATGGCTGAAATTGAAAAGACAGAATTCGAGTTTCCTGACGAAGTTGAGGAAAAACAGTCCAAAAAAGGGGGTCGAGTGATCGATACTGCTGAAAAAGAGGACGCACCCGAGATAGAAATCATCGATGACACCCCAGAAGAGGACAGAAACGTCACTCCGATGGCTGAATCTCCCGCAGATGTGACCGAAGATGAGCTAGAAAAGTACACAGATAAGCGTCTAAAAGACCGTCTGGCCAAGCTTGGCAAGGGTTATCACGATGAAAGAAGGGCAAAAGAGGCCGCTTTTAGGGAAAAAGATGAGGCTTTACGCCTTGCTCAATCCATTGTAGAAGAGAATAAAAAGCTAAAAGGATCGCTAAATAGCAACCAAGAAGTGCTTCTAGAGCAAGCAAAGAAGGTTGTATCAGGCGAAGTTGAGGCTGCTGAACGTCTTTATAGGCAAGCATACGAGTCTGGAGACCCAGATTTGTTGGTAAAAGCCCAAAAAGAACTCACTTCTGCGTCTATACGTGCTGACAAAGTAAATAACTTTAAGCACACCCCTTTACAAGATGATGAGAATGTAGTACAAACTAATCAACTCACACAAGCGCCGAGGGTTGATCCTAAAGCGGAACGTTGGCATGCTAACAATCCGTGGTATGGGAAAGACCGAGAAATGACCGGCTATGCGCTTGCGTTGCACGAAAAATTGGTCGTAGAGGAAGGAATTGATCCTAATACCGATGAGTACTATAGACGTCTTAACGGTAGGATTCGCCAAGTATTTCCAGAGAAATTTGCCTCTGGAGAGTCCGCTGATGCACCAGAATCTCAGCGCCAAAAAGCAAATGTAGTTGCCCCTGCAACGCGTAGCACTGCACCCAAAAAGATCGTGCTCAATGCGACACAGGTTCAATTAGCAAAGAAGCTTGGTGTTCCCTTGGAACTCTACGCTAAAAAAGTCGCGGAAGAAATGAGGAAACAAAATGGCTGAAACACAAAACAGAATGAGTCGTGAATTAGAGAATCGTGCAACTACAAGACGTCCACAAGCGTGGGCGGCTCCCGAGACTCTACCTATGCCCGATGATCGTCCAGGTTGGAAACACCGTTATGTTCGCACAAGTACTATGGGTACAGCAGACCCAAGTAATATTTCTTCTAAGTTCCGCGAAGGATATGAGCCCTGCAAAGCAGAGGAGTATCCAGAGATGATGATGCATGCCACTCAAGAAGGCCGATTCAAAGGCAATATTGAGATTGGTGGGTTATTGTTATGTCGCATTCCAGAAGAGTTTATGGTTCAACGTGCCGCTTATTACGACAATCAGAACAAAGCCCAGATGGAATCGGTAGACAATACGTTTATGAGAGATAGTCACCCTAGTATGCAGAAATTTTCTGACAGACAAACTAAGGTGACTTTTGGTTCTGGTTCTAAATAACTTTTTATAGGAGTCTTAAATGGCTTATCCAACTGTCTCAGCCCCTTACGGCGCAAAGCCCGTAAACCTGATCGGTGGTCAAGTTTTTGCTGGATCGACAAGAAATTTGCCAATTCAGTATAAC
>Ga0114962_10003696_pt1 | contig 12303 bp, 10 predicted proteins | sample C_130820_MF_Meta_FD_87017 | JGI IMG/M metagenome (GOLD analysis project Ga0114962, IMG submission 87017) | Freshwater microbial communities from Lake Croche, Canada to study carbon cycling - C_130820_MF_MetaG | ecosystem: Environmental > Aquatic > Freshwater > Lake | place: Lake Croche, Canada... | reverse complement strand
CCTTCGCGCGCTTGGGCGAGCAGGCAACCCGCCTGGCCGCGCTCGAAGCCGATGTGCGACGCGCCCTGCCGGGCCTGTCGCTCTCGGTGGTCGCCTTCGCACACAAGAAACTGGTGGTTGGCGCCGGCCATGCCTCGATGGCCGCAAAAGTCAGACAGGTCGAGCCGACCCTGATCGCCGCCCTCGGCCGTCAGGGCTGGGCCGTCGAGAAGGTGCGCTTCAAGCCGCTGTTTCGTGCACCGGCCGCCCCGATCGCGCGCCGCGACAAAACCGCGCCCGGCGCTGACGCGGTGGCGCACATCACCGATTTGTCGCAGAGCATCGAGCATCCGGGCCTGAAAGACGCGCTGGCCCGTCTTGCCGCACGCCACTCCGGCTGACCCTAGGCGCCGACCCAGTCGAGGGCAAACACCCGCGGCGCCTCGCGGCGCTGGGGATAGGTGGTGAGTTCGAAGGCGCTCTCATCGGCCAGCAGGGCGCGCAGCAGCAGATTGTTCATTGCATGGCCCGACTTGTGCGCCGAGTACGACGCCAGCAGCGGATGACCGACCAGATAGAGATCGCCGATCGCATCGAGGATCTTGTGCTTGACGAACTCGTCGTCGGATCGCAGACCATCTGAGTTGAGGACCCGCGATTCATCCATCACGATCGCATTGCCCAGGCTGCCGCCCCGGGCCAGGCCGTGCGAGCGAAGCGCTTCGACGTCCTGCATGAAGCCGAAGGTGCGGGCGCGCGAAATCGCGCTGACATAAGACGCATTGGCGAAATCGACCTCGACCTGCTGCACGGTGGCATTGATGGCCGGATGGCCGAAGTCGATCGAAAAGCGCAGCTTGAAACCGAAATGCGGCTCAAGGCGCGCCCACTTGTCGCCGTCGCGCACTTCAACCGCACGCTTGACTCGAATGAATCGCTTGGGCGCGGCCTGTTCGAGCAGACCGACCGACTGGATCAGAAACACGAAGGAGCCGGCCGAGCCATCGAGGATCGGGATCTCGGGGGCGGTCACATCGATGATGAGGTTGTCGATGCCCAGGCCCGCCAGCGCCGACATCAGGTGCTCGACCGTGGCGACCTTGACCGATGCGCCCTCGCCGGAGTCGGCAGCGCTCAGGGTCGAGGCCATGCGGGTATCGGTCACCCTTGAGGCCGACACGCGAATGTCGACCGGCACCGGCAGATCAACCCGCCGAAAGACGATGCCGGTATCGGGCGGCGCCGGACGCAGGGTCAGTTCGACCCGCTGCCCGGAGTGCAGCCCGACACCCTGCGTGCGCACCAGCGCCTTGACGGTGCGTTGTCTGAGCATCGCGATACGCGCCGGTCGCCGGTGCCTGAGCCGCTCAGAGCTGCTTGAGCAGGGTGGCGGCGTCGCTGACTTCGAACTTGCCGGGCGCCTCGCGGTTGAGCTGCTTGACCACGCCGTCGTCGATCAGCATCGAATAGCGGTCGGAGCGAACGCCCATGCCGCGCGCGGTCAGGTCGAGCATCAGGCCGGTGGCGCGGGTGAATTCGGCACTGCCGTCACCCATCATGCGCACCTTGCCGCCGCTCTTTTGCTCGCGACCCCAGGCACCCATCACGAAGGCGTCGTTGACCGAGACACACCAGATTTCGTCGATGCCCTTGGCGCGCAGCGCATCGAAGTGCTCGACATAGCTGGGCACATGCTTGGCCGAGCAGGTCGGTGTGAAAGCACCCGGCAGCGCAAACAGCGCAATCTTCTTGCCCTTCACAAGGTCGGAGACCTTGAATGCGTTCGGGCCAACGCTGCAGCCATTGCCTTCGACTTCAACGAATTCGGTCAGCGTGGCTTCAGGCACGTGGTCCCCGATTTTGATCGTCATGCTCGCGACTCCTGTTGCATCAGATGGTTAATAAGGTTTGACAGCGGCCACGCCGGCGATCCGGCATCAGCAGCCGCAGATTGTAGCCCGCCGCACGACACCAGACTGCAACGCCAGCTCAATCGGCCTGGCGACGCAAAAAGGCCGGGATATCGAGGCGGTCGACGCCTTTTTCCTCGAGTGCCGCCACCTGGGCCGATGCGCTGCCACGGGTATTGCGCCAGACCGCCGGTTTGTCGAGGTCGGTATAGGACGGCTCGACCGGCTGCGCATCGCTCGTGCCGGTCGCCCGGAAGGTCTGCGGCACCAGCTGGGGCTTGCGCTGCGTACGGCCGATGCCGGTTGCCACCACGGTCACACGCAGGCGGTCGGTCATCGCTTCCTCGTAGACCGTGCCATGGATGATCGTGGCATCGTCGGCGCAGAACTGCTTGATGGTGTTGATCACTTCATTGGTCTCGCGCAGCTTGAGTGAGCGGCTGGCGGTGATGTTGACGATCACGCCGCGCGCGCCCGACAGGTCGACGCCGTCGAGCAGCGGCGAGGCCACTGCCTGCTCGGCAGCCAGCCGCGCGCGATCGAGTCCGGCGGCTTCGCCGATACCCATCATCGCCTTGCCCTGCTCGCCCATGATGGTCTGCACGTCGGCGAAGTCGACGTTCACCAGGCCGGGCACATTGATGATCTCGGCGATGCCGGCCACCGCGTTGTGCAGGACGTCGTCGGCCCGCACGAAAGCGTCTTCGAGGCTGGCATCTTCGTCCATCACTTCGAAGAGCTTCTGATTGAGCACCACGATCAGCGAATCGACATGCTCGGCGAGCTGCTCCAGGCCCTCGTCGGCGACGCGCATCTTCTTGCTGCCTTCGAACTCGAAGGGCTTGGTCACCACGCCCACGGTCAGGATGCCGAGCTCCTTGGCAACTGCCGCCACCACCGGTGAGGCACCGGTGCCGGTGCCCTTGCCCATGCCAGCGGTGATGAACACCATGTTCGCGCCGGCAAGCGCCGCCTTGACCTGCTCGCGTTCTTTTTCGCAGGCTGCGCGGCCTGCGCCCGGGTTGGCACCCGCGCCCAGACCGGCATCGCCAAGCTGGATCACGCTTGCGGCAAGCGAGCGCTTGAGCGCCTGGCGATCGGTATTCACCGCAATGAATTCGACCCCCTGCACGCCGCGGCTGATCATGTGATTGACGGCATTGCCGCCGGCACCGCCGACGCCAACCACTTTGATCACAGCGCCGTCAGTTTCGTTTTCGATCATTTCAAAAGCAGACATCGTTAGGGCCTCCAACGGTAGATTGAGATATCAATAAATTCAGACAAACAAACAGGACATCACCAGGCTGAGAGGACTCAGCACACAGCACTCAGAAATTCCCCAGGAACCATTCCTTCATCCGGCGCAGGGTTTCCTTGAAGGATCCCGACTGCTCCGCAACCTTTCGACCTCGCTGACGCTGAATCCGCGCCTCTTCGAGCAAACCGAGAACCGTGGCATAACGGGGCGTCCTGACCACATCGGCCAGTCCGCCCGAATAGCCCGGCACGCCGATGCGCACCGGCTTCAAGAAGATGTCTTCGCCGAGTTCGGCCATGCCGCGCAGCATGCTCGAGCCACCGGTGATGACCACACCCGACGACAGCAGCTCTTCGTAGCCCGACTCGCGGATCACCTGCTGCACCAGCGAAAACAGTTCCTCGACCCGCGGCTCGATCACTGCGGCCAGCGCCTGGCGCGACAGCGACCGCGGCCCGCGATCGCCGATGCCCGGCACCTCGATCTTGTCGTCGGGGTCGGCCAGCACCTGCTTGGCAATGCCGTAACGCAGCTTGATGTCTTCGGCATCGGGCGTCGGCGTGCGCAGGGCCATCGCCACATCGTTGGTGATCTGGTCGCCGGCGATCGGAATCACTGCGGTATGGCGGATCGAGCCACCGGTAAAGATGGCAATGTCGGTGGTGCCGCCGCCGATGTCGACCAGCGCCACACCCAGCTCTTTTTCGTCGTCGGTGAGGACCGCCGAGCTCGAGGCCAGCGGCTGCAGGATCAGGTCCTGGACCTCCAGACCGCAGCGGCGCACGCACTTGATGATGTTCTGCGCGGCAGAGACCGCACCGGTCACGATATGAACCTTGACATCGAGACGCACGCCGCTCATGCCGATCGGCTCGCGGATGTCTTCCTGGCCGTCGATGATGAACTCCTGCGCGAGCACATGCAGGATCTGCTGGTCGGTCGGAATATTGACCGCCTTGGCGGTCTCGATCACGCGGGCCACATCGGCGTCGGTGACTTCCTTGTCCTTGATCGCCACCATGCCGATCGAATTGAAGCTGCGGATGTGGCTGCCGGCGATCCCGGTATAGACGTTGCGGATCTTGCAGTCGGCCATCAGTTCGGCCTCTTCGAGGGCACGCTGAATGGACGCGACCGTGGTCTCGATATTGACCACCACGCCTTTTTTCAGGCCGCGCGATTCGTGCTGACCGAGGCCGACCACCTCATAGCGGCCGTCGGGCTGCATTTCCGCCACCACCGCCACCACCTTCGAGGTGCCGATATCGAGCCCGACGATCAGGTCCTTTGTTTCTCGTGTCATGGTGTGCGCCTGGCGGTGGAAGGTCGAAGCGTCACGGCAGTCGGCCGCGGCGTTGCCCCTTGCGGGGCGCTGACAGCGCGCATTGCCGCCGGTTTGCGTGGGGTCTGATCGAGCGCACCGGGGGCACGCACGACAAATCCGTTGGGATAGCGCAGGTCGACGCTCACCGCTTCGCGGCTGAGCCGGGCCTGCGCCAGGGCATACACCGACACCCAGCGGTCGATGCGGTTGGCGATCGAGACATCCTGCTCACGACCGAGCAGCAGGGTCAGCCCATTGTCAAAGCGGGCGGTCCAGGCGTGGCGCGGCGACAGGGTCAGCGATTCGATGGTCAGATTCAACGGGGCGATCTGCTCGCTCAGTTCGCGCCAGCGCCGGGTCATGTCGGCCTCGCTGCCAGGCGGGCCGGAGAACTGGACCAGTTCATGCTCGGTGTCGGCCTCCTCGGGGTTGGCCACGAAGAGTTCACCTTCTCGATTGACCAGCCTGCCGTCGCTCCAGAGGGCCAGCGGGCGATGTTCCTCGATGCCAACCAGCAGGGTGTTCGGCCAGATCCGGCGCACCTGGGCGCGGCGAACCCAGGGCACGGTCTCGAAAGACTCGCGCACCGCCTCGAGGTCAACCGTGAAAAAGGTGCCGCGGATCGGGCCGGAGGCAGCAGAGCGCAGCAGCGGCGCGGTGATATGCGTGAGCGGCTGCTGGGTCGAGATCGGCTCGACACGGATAACCTGCAGGGCAAAAGCCGGGCGCTGCGCGAGCCACCAGCAGCCGGCGCCGAGCACCGCGCACACCGACACTGCCATCAGCGCGTTGGCCGTGGCATTGAGCAGGCGCACGTCGTGCCAGGGATTCATCGCGCGCCCCCGGTCTTGAGCCGCGCGCTCGACAGCACCATCACGCACAGGTCTTCGTAGGAGATGCCCTCGGCCTTGGCCGCCATCGGAACCAGCGAATGACCGGTCATGCCGGGCGAGGTGTTGATCTCGAGCAGGAAGGGCTCATCGTCGACCTTGCGCAGCATCACATCGACCCGCGCCCAGCCTTCGCAATCGAGCGTCAGAAAGGCCTCCAGCGCCAGCGCCCGGATGCGGGCCGACAGGGCCTCGGACAGACGGGCCGGGCACTCGTAGCGGGTGTCGTCGCGAAAGTACTTGTTCTGATAATCGTAATTGCCGGCCGGTGCGATGATCTCGATGATCGGCAGGGCTCGGGCACCGGCACCCGTCCCCAGAATGGCGACGGTCAGTTCGCGCCCGTCGATGAACTGCTCGCACAGCACCGCATCGTCGTGCCGCCGGGCAATCTCGAAGGCGGCAGGGCACTGGTCTTCGGACATCACTTTGGTAAAGCCGATGGTCGAGCCTTCGCGCGAGGGCTTGACCGCCAGCGGCAGACCGAAACGGCGTGCCGCATCCAGCACGTCAGCCGGCCGGTTGGCCAGGGCGAAGCCGGGCGTCTGCAACGAGTGGGTCACCCAGATCCGCTTGGTGAAGATCTTGTCCATCGCCACGGCCGAGGCCATCACGCCCGAGCCGGTATAGGGAATGCCGAGCAGCTCGAGCGCGCCCTGCACCGTGCCGTCTTCGCCATAGCGGCCATGCAGAGCGATGAAGGCACTCGAAAAATTTTCTTTCTGAAGCTCACCGAACGGTCGCTGCGAGGGATCGAAGGCATGGGCGTCGATCCCTTTGGCACGCAGCGCGGCCAGCACGCCGGTGCCCGACATCAGCGAGACCTCGCGTTCGGCCGACTGGCCGCCCATCAGCACTGCCACCTTGCCGAACTCAGACATCGGTCAGCTCCTTGATGCGCGCCGCCACGCCACCGATCGAGCCGGCGCCCATGGTGATGACCACATCGCCCTCACGCACGGTATCGAGCAGGGTGGCCGGCATGGCGGTGATGTCCTCGACAAAGAGCGGCTCGACCTTGCCGGCGATGCGCACCGCGCGGGCCAGGGCCCGGCCGTCGGCGGCCACGATCGGCGCTTCGCCGGCGGCATAGACCTCGGCCAGCAGCAGCGCATCGGCGCCCGAGAGCACGCGAGCGAAGTCCTCGAACAGGTCGCGGGTGCGGGTAAAGCGATGCGGCTGGAAGGCCAGCACCAGGCGGCGGCCTGCGAAGGCGCCGCGGGCTGCGGCAATCGTCGCGGCCATCTCGGCCGGATGATGGCCATAGTCGTCGACCACCGTGAAGCGGCCGCCGCCATGCGCCGCCGGCACCGGGAATTCGCCCCAGCGCTGAAAGCGCCGGCCCACGCCCTTGAATTCGGCCAGCGCCTTGACGATCGCGGCATCTGACACACCAAGCTCGTCGGCGACCGCAATGGCGGCGAGCGCATTTTGCACATTGTGCAGACCGGGCAGATTGAGCACGACCGGCAGCGGCGGCCTGCCGCCGTCATCGGCGCGCTGCAGCGAAAAGCGCATGCGCCCGTCATCGGGCGTCGGATCGAGCGCACGAAACTGCGCCTGCTCGGACATGCCGTAGGTGATGACCGGTTTCGAGACAAAGGGCATGATCTCGCGTACATGCGGGTCGTCGACGCACAGCACCGCCGCGCCATAGAAGGGCAGGCGCTGGGTGAACTCGACGAAAGCCTGACGCAGCCGGGCGAAGTCGTGGCCGTAGGTCTCCATGTGATCGGCGTCGATGTTGGTGATCACCGCGATGGTCGGCGACAGATTCAGGAAGGAGGCATCCGACTCGTCGGCCTCGACCACGATGTAGTCGCCCGATCCGAGCTGGGCATTGGCGCCGGCACTGTTCAGGCGCCCGCCGATCACGAAGGTCGGGTCCAGGCCGCCGGCAGCCAGGATGGAGGCAACCAGGCTGGTGGTGGTGGTCTTGCCATGGGTGCCGGCAATCGCGACGCCCTGCTTGAGTTTCATCAGCTCGGCAAGCATCAGCGCCCGGGGCACGACCGGTATGCGCGCCGCGCGCGCTGCGGTGACCTCGGGGTTGTCGCCGCGCACCGCTGACGATGTGACGACGCAGTCGGCACCCGAGACATGAGCGGCGTCGTGACCGATCTGCACCCGTGCGCCCAGTCCGGCCAGGCGGCGGGTCGCGGCGTTGTCGGCCATGTCGGATCCGCTGATGACATAGCCGAGGTTGAGCAGGACCTCGGCGATGCCGCTCATGCCCGAGCCGCCGATGCCCACGAAATGGATGTGCTTGACCTTGTGTTTCATGACGGATTCGAACGCTTGGCGATCGCCTCGCAGGCATCGGCCACACTGGCAGCCGCATCGGGCCGCGCCAGGGCGCGGGCGTTTTGTGCAATCACGAGCAGCCGCTCGCGATCGAGACTGGTCAGCAGGTCCGCCAGCCCCTTTGCGTCGAGTTGCGACTGCGGAATCAGCAGGGCCGCGTCGCGATCGGACAGGAAGCGGGCGTTGGCGGTCTGGTGGTCATCCACCGCATGGGGATAAGGAATCATGAGGCTGGCCACACCGGCGGCGGCAAGCTCGGCCACGGTCATGGCGCCGGCGCGGCAGATCACCAGATCGGCCTGCGCGTAGGCGGCGGCCATATCATCGATGAAGCCAAGCGTCTGGGCGGTCACGCCGGCCTCCTGGTAGGCACGCTGCAGAGCCTCGATATGGCGCTGGCCGCTCTGATGCGTGACCTGCGGCCGATCCTGCGGCGCAAGCATCGCGAGGGCGCGCGGCACCACATCGTTGAGCGCCTGGGCGCCCAGGCTGCCGCCGACCACCAGCAGCTTCAGGGGGCCGGTGCGGTCAGCGTAGCGACGTGCCGGATCGGGCAATGCGGCCAACTCGCGACGAACCGGATTGCCGCTCCACAGGCCGCTTGCCAGCGCATCCGGGAAAGCCACCAGCACGCGATCAGCCAGCCTGGCAAGCACCCGGTTGGTCAGCCCGGCGACCGAGTTCTGCTCATGAATGGCCAGCGGCGTGCGGGTGAGCGCCGCCATCAGTCCGCCCGGAAACGCGACATAGCCGCCCATGCCCAGCACCACCGCCGGACGCACCGCCCGCAGCGCAGCCAGGCTCTGCCAGCAGGCCCGGGCGAGGTTGAACGGCAGCATCAACCGGGTCAGCCAGCCCTTGCCGCGCAGACCGCCGAAGCGCACCCACTGCATCGGGATATCGTGGCGCGGCACCAGGGTGGCCTCCATGCCGCCGGGGTTGCCGAGCCACACCACCTTCCAGGCGCGTTCGCGCATGACGTCGGCCACCGCCAGCCCGGGAAAGACGTGTCCGCCGGTGCCGCCCGCCATGATCAGGATCGTGCGGCTCATGTCGCGCTCCCCCGCATCATTCGGCGGGACTCGAAATCGATCCGCAAGACCAGCGCCACCGCGACGCAATTGACCAGAATCCCGGAGCCGCCATAACTCATCAGCGGCAGGGTCAGGCCCTTGGTCGGCAGCAGACCGAGGTTCACGCCCATGTTGATGAAGGCCTGCACGCCGAGCCACAGGCCGATGCCCTGCGCGGTCAGGCCGGCAAAAAAGCGCTCGAGTGCGATCGCCTGACGGCCGATCTCGACACAGCGGCGCACGATCCAGAAGAACAGGATGACGGTGGTGAGCACGCCGAGCAGACCGAGCTCCTCGCCGATCACCGCCAGCAGGAAATCGGTATGCGCCTCGGGCAGGTAATGCCACTTCTCGACGCTGGCACCCAGCCCCACGCCGAACCACTCGCCACGACCGAAGGCGATCAGCGAATGCGACAGCTGATAACCCTTGCCGAGTGCGTTCTTCTCGTCGAAGGGATCGAGGTAGGCAAAGATGCGCTCGCGCCGCCAGGGCGAGGCCCAGATCAGCGCCAGGAAAGTCATGACCATGGTGAGCGACAGACCGGCGAAAAGCCTGACCTTCACGCCACCCAGAAACAGCAGGCCCATAGCGACCGCAACGATCACGATGAAGGCACCGAGGTCGGGCTCCAGCAGCAGCAGCAGCCCGATAAGCGCCATGCAGACCGCCATCGGCGCGAAACCGCGACGAAAGCTGCGCATCGCATCCTGCTTGCGCACCGCGTAGTCGGCGGCATAGAGCACCACGAACAGCTTCATCAGCTCGGAAGGCTGCAGATTGATGAAGCCGAGCGAGATCCAGCGGCGGGCACCGAGCACCACCTTGCCGATTCCGGGCACCAGCACCAGCGCCAGCAGGATCAGCCCGATCACGAAGAGCCAGGGCGCGGCACGCTGCCAGCGCTGCATCGGAATCGCAAACGCAATCAGCCCGCAGATGAGTCCGACACACACCGAAAAGCTGTGCCGCCACAGGTGATGCGTGGTGCGCAGACTCGAGAAACGCGCCGAATCAGGCAGCGCGATCGAGGCCGAATAGACCATCACCAGACCGAAGAGCATCAGCACCAGCACCGCCCAGAGCAGCGGCAGATCGTAGTCGCGCAGCGACGAGACCGAACTGCCGCGGCCGAGCGGACGCGTCGCTGCCCGCCCTGCCCGGCGCGGATCGCCGGCAGTCGTGTTGCGACCGAAGTCGAGGCTCAGCATGGCTGGCCCTCGGCCTGCGCGAGGCGGTGGACGGCATCGACAAAGACCTGCGCGCGATGGCCGTAGTTGCGGAACATGTCGAAACTGGCGCAGGCCGGCGACAGCAGCACGGCCTGCCCGGGTTGGGCCAGCGCACCGGCCCTCTCGACCGCCTGCTCGAGGCTGGCGCAGTCCTCGATCAGGACACCGGTGTCGGCGAGTGCCTGCCGGATACCGGGCGCATCGCGCCCGATCAGCAGGACCGCCGCGGCATGATGCAAGACCGCGTCGGCCAGCGGCGCGAAATCCTGGCCCTTGCCATCACCGCCTGCGATCAGCACGCAGGGCTTGCCGATACCGGCCAGCGCGGCCACCGACGCGCCGACATTTGTACCCTTGCTGTCGTCGAACCATTCGACGTCCTTGTGCATCAGCACCGGTTCGCAGCGATGCGGCTCGCCGGCATAGGTGCGCAGACCATGCAGCATCGCCGCCATCGGAATGCCGGCAGCCCGAGCCAGCGCGATCGCCGCCAGCGCATTGGCCTGATTGTGGGCACCGCGAATGCGCAGGGCGTCGGCCGGCATCAGTCGGCGCACGCGCACCGGCACGTCGGCATCGCGCCGTCGCCGCGTGGGCGGCGCATCGTCTTCGACCGCCTCGGCCAGCCAGACCAGTCCGCTCTCGTGCACCAGGCCAAGGTCACCGGCCAGGCGCGGTGCATCCAGGCCGAAGGACACGCGCGGCTGCACTGGCGCGGCGGCCGCTGCCCGGGCGGCGGCGGCCGCTGCCGCCTTGGTCATGACGGGCGTGTGCACGACCACCGGTGCGTGCAGCGTCGCGCCCGGCACGGTCAGCGGATCGTCGCGGTTGAAGACCCACAGGCTGCCCGCGGTGTAGATGCGCTGCTTGGCAGCCAGGTAGTCGGCCATGTCGGGATGCCAGTCGAGATGGTCCTGCGTCAGGTTCAGGACCGTCGCGCAATCGGGCACGAAGCTGTCGGCCAAAGCCAGCTGATAGCTCGCCAGCTCGAGCACCCAGACCTGCGGCAGCGCGCGGGCCTCGATCGCCTCGCGCAGCGCATCGAGCGCCGCCGGGCTGATATTGCCGGCGACCGCCACCGTGCGCCCGGCTTGCCGACACAGATGGCCGACCAGCTGGGTGGTGGTGGTCTTGCCGTTCGTGCCGGTGATCGCGATGACCTTGGCCTGATCGCCTGCGGCTCGCAGTCGCGCGATCTCGCGCGCAAAGAATTCGAGCTCGCCCCAGATCGGGATGCCGGCGGCGCGGGCGGCCGCATGAAGCGGGGCGGCCGCGCCCAGGGTCGGCGACAGGCCCTGGCTCCAGGCCACAAGCGTCACGCCCTCGAGCAGCGCGGGTGCCAGCGTGCCACCGATGAAGCGGGCCTCGGGGCAGGCGCCCGACAGGTTGGCGAGCTGCGGCGGCGCCTCGCGGCTGTCGGCGACCGTCACCTGCGCACCGCACAGGCTTGCCCAGCGGGCCATGGCCAGTCCGGATTCGCCAAGACCGACGATCAGCACCGAGCGGCCCCGCAGCGACGGGTCGCGTTCGCTCATCGCGGCATCAAGGGCCGCGGCGCGGGCGGCCTCGGCCGCAGCGGCCATCTCGGCGGCGGTGGGGCCCGACGGCATGACTGGCACGGCCGCGACCGCAGGCTCGCTGTCGGCTGACGCCTCGATGGTGCCCTCGATGATGGCGTCATGCAGATCGGCATCCAGGCCCTCATTCAGGTCCTTGGGCAGGTCCTCATCAGGTGACAGCGGCGCGTCATTCATGGTCGTCATGGCCTAGCGCAGCTTCAGGGTCGACAGGCCGACCAGGACCAGCATCATGGTCACGATCCAGAATCGGACCACCACCTGCGACTCCTTGACCCCGCCAACCTCGAAATGATGGTGCAGCGGCGCCATCCTGAAGATCCGCTTGCCCACACCGTAGCGGCGCTTGGTGTACTTGAAGTAGCCCACCTGAAGCATCACCGAGATGGTTTCGGCCACGAAGACGCCGCCCATGATGAAGAGCACGATTTCCTGACGCACGATGACCGCGACCGTGCCGAGCGCGCCACCCAGCGCGAGCGCGCCGACATCGCCCATGAAGACCTGGGCGGGATAGGCGTTGAACCACAGAAAGGCCAGTCCGGCGCCAGCGATCGCGCCGCAAAAAACAATCAGCTCGCCGGCACCCGGCACATACGGAATCAGCAGGTATTTTGCAAAGACCGCATTGCCGGTCACATAGGCGAACAGGCCAAGCGCCGATGCAACCAGCACCGACGGCATGATCGCCAGCCCGTCGGCGCCGTCGGTGAGGTTGACCGCATTGCTGGTGCCGACGATCACGAAGTAGGT
>Ga0114962_10003695_pt1 | contig 12304 bp, 7 predicted proteins | sample C_130820_MF_Meta_FD_87017 | JGI IMG/M metagenome (GOLD analysis project Ga0114962, IMG submission 87017) | Freshwater microbial communities from Lake Croche, Canada to study carbon cycling - C_130820_MF_MetaG | ecosystem: Environmental > Aquatic > Freshwater > Lake | place: Lake Croche, Canada... | reverse complement strand
TCGTTCGGGGCCAGCCGCGGTGGAACGCCTCGATGGGCGATCGCCACAACGTCGCCTCGCGGCGGCTCCGCCGTAGAACGCTGGTTGGTGAGCCCCCTCCGAAACGCTGCCTGCTCCGAGAGCATCCGATTCCGGATTTCGACGGCTTTCGCCTCCTCGAGAGTTTTCGCAGCCTGGGCCTGCATCGCCTGTGCCTGGGCCGTGGCGACACGCAACCTCGCTTCACCAGCCAGCGCGGCACTGGCGGCGGTGCCACCGCCACCCCGCCGCCCCCGCCGTCGATTCCCGGCGTAAGCCGATTGACAGGTCGCCGCGAGCAGAACAACGACCAAGGTCCAGACCACCCACCGCCTCAACACCATTGAAGCCAAGACACACCTCCCGTCGTGGTTCGCCCTCGCCCGTCCAACGCCCTTGCAGAGATTCTACGGCGTCTTCCCATGCGCGGGTCGAAAGCGGTGCGATCGATTCGCCGTCGTGGCGTTACGCACTGCGAAATCGGCTTTCGCGGGAGCCACGCTCGAAATCCCCTTGAAAAGCAGCGCGGGGCGACATTCGCACGCCGATCGCGGCCATTATGGAACGGCTCTCTACCCGTTTGCAGCAGGCAGTGTGCCGTTGCGTACGGCCTTGGTGAATCGTTCGAAGTCCTTCTCACATCGGTCCGCGTAGCGGCTGGCGAAGCTAGCCATGGCGTCGGCCAATTGCTTCCCGTTTCCGATGTATCCGCTCACTGCCACGGTGTCGCGCCCCTTGGCGTGGGCCCGGGCAAGCGTTTGCCCGCACAGCTGTCCGACACGTGGCAGCATCGGTCCGTCGAGTTCCGCCGGGGGCAGAGATGTTTTCATGTCGCGGAGTTGGCGGACGTAGTAATGGTGGCCGTCATTGTCTTCTGCCCACCCCAAAAACAGGTCACTTGCCGATTGCATCAGACGCTGTCCTAGCACGACCCGCTGCCCATGGTGAGGATTCGGCTTCGAGAGAGCCTGGGATTCGAGCACCGATGGCCCCGCCTCCTTCACTTGGAGGATGAGAAAGTCCCCCCCTTCGGAGACGTACAGGGCGATCCCGCACCGGGTGCCGACGCTGCTGACACCCACCGACTTGAGCGCCATGTCTGCGAAGCGGTAGCGCGTGAGCAACTGTTGGCGATCGGGCGAAAGTGACTCCGGGTATCGGCGGAGCACCGTCTCGAAATCCTTCTTGAGCCTGCCATCGCTGGGCATAGGGGCGATGTTCGGTGCATCGTGCCTGAAGCGGGCAACCGTCCCTATCGCGTCGACGAGTTTGCCCACAAGATGGTCGCCCGTCCGCTGTCTGGTCTTCTCGACGAACGCTATGCGGCGACGGCGGATCGGTTCGTCGGGGGACTCCCGGATGAAGTCATCGGAATCGGTCGACGCATACCACGCGTCGAGCGGTGACATGACGACGTGTGAGCGAAGCCGGACGGCATAGGAGCGCACCGTCGCCACGACGATCTCCCTTTGGTCGGCCCGGCTGCAAGATTTTTCCCGGGCCAGCAGCACGAGGTTCGCGGTCAGACGCTTGACGTCGAACTCCCACGATGCGGCGAGCGTCTCGTCGAAATCGGTGATGTCGAAGAGCAGTCGTCGCTCGGGCGACGCGAAGAATCCGAAGTTCCCGATGTGGCAGTCGCCGCACGCCTGTACGAAGAGTTGCGTCAGGGGACACTGCCCGACGTCCGATGCCATGCTGGCGGCAGTCCCCCGCATGTACATGAAGGGAGACTCGCTCATTCGCTCGTAGCGGAGAGGCAGGAGACCGTGGATCCGGCTCTGCTCGCTGGCCCGCAACAGGTCGATCGGGTCTTGGATGCGGAAATCGTCTCGCCAGAGGGCGTGCTCGCGCCGGGAAACCCTTCTCCGCACGCCCTTTCCGATATCGAGTCGCTCGCTCCAAGATGTGGCGCGATGGGAACTTTCCATGGTGTGATCGGTCGAATGCACGGGGGTGTCGATCGCGAGCACTCGGAAATTAGACGCCGATGCGTGGCCGGTTTTGAAGCGCCGAATGACAGGCAGGATGCCGTGGAGATGCCGGGCGCGATGGCACTCCCGGATCGGCTGATGGGGGAAATGAGGGGGCGGTCCGGACGGCGTGGTGCTCAATGACACCAGGAGAACACCCGCTCGAACGCCGAGCCGAGGCAGCGACAGCCGAGGCAGCAACAGGCTGGCTCCGGCTCACAGCACGGGGCGGCCGGCTTCATCACCACCTCGTACTTGAGAACCCGCTCCACCTTCTCCTCCTCCGTCTTGAAAAGCTTCTTCTTCGTGTGCACGTTGCCGCAGGGAGTGGTCTTCTCCTCGCAGCAATTGCCCTGATGGTAGGGCTCCCACGGCCTGGTGCACTCGAAGTCGCACTTCTGGGTGAACGTCGCCTTCTTCGTCTTCTTGTCGTCCCACTTCGCCTTGCAGGTGGCCACCTGGGGGATGCATGAGGTGCAGCCGGGCTTTCCACAGCCCTTTCCCTTGGTTGCTGCTTGAGTGTCCCCTTTCTCCGCAGCCGCCCCAGCCCCTTCCTTCGCCGGAGCGGTTGACGGCGTGGTTGCCGGGGCGTTGGTGGCGGGAGTGTCTGCCGGTGTGGCGGCGGTACCTCCGTCGGGCTTCGCGCCGGAGACTGGCTCCTTGCCAACGCCTGGAGATGGAACAGCCGGATCGCGGACGGCAGCGACTTTCCCGCCGCTCCGCGGTCTGGCCGGGAGGTCCTCCGGCGGCTGGGCTGCGGTCAAGAGGCCAGCGGTCACCACGAGGATCGCAAGAGAGAGGGGAGCAGCGTGGAGATGCATGTCGAGAAACTCCTTCGCTTCGGCTCTTCGGGGATTTCCGTGGCACGCCGCGGCCCTCCGCTCCTTCGGCAACTCCCGGACTCGCATCCCGTTCTTCTGCGGGAAGCTCTATCCCAGGCCGCAGCTACCCTGCCACTGAAATCCCGGAAGAACCACTTTGCGCCCGTTTGAGAGCGGATTCATTTCGACGGTGAGACCCGAATCAACATGCAGCCATGGCGAGGGATATTGTCCGTGAAGCCGTCTGCTCGAATGCCAATGTCTTGCTGACGCCACACGTCACGCACTCGCTGTGGACCTTTCAGTTTCAGTTCGTTCCAGGTTGTGGAAACAGGCACGGTTTCGTCGCCGAGATTGAATAAGCCCACGGCCATCGAGCCGTCCGACATGGCCTTGGCCCACACCTGTGTGTCGCCGCGTATCGCAATGCGGCCTGCCATGCGTCCGAGCGGGTCTTGATTGACGTCGATCACCTCATCGTTTCCTAGCAAGTTCAGAGTAAACTCATCAATATGGGTAAGATCGCAACCCAGCAGCAGGGGCGCGGCCTGTAGGCTCCAGAGGGTGACGTGGGTGTATTGCTCGTCGTCGCTGAGATTGGTGAACCTCCCCCAGACCCAACCCGCGATCATCATGTCAGGGTCGTTCCAGCATCCAGGTTTGACGAACGGCTCGTGTCCGGCCTGAGAAAAACCAATCTTGGACATGCTGCTCCAGGAATCGCCAATGTCGTTCGTGGTGCGCCAGGTGTTGCCGCCCACCTCATCACCCCACTCCCAGACCTTCGCCATTCCATATTGGCACAGGCTGTAAACGATGTCACGTTTCTGCTGGCGAAGATGCTCGCCCATCATCATGTACGGTTTCTTTGCATAGGCTTGATCTTCGTAGTTGCCCGATACGACTTGGTTGTAGCTGCACCAGTCGTATTTGAGGTAATCAAAGCCCCATTCTGCGAAACGCTCAGCATCCTGTTTTTCGTGTTGCCAACTGGAGATGCAACCACCGCAAGTCTTAGGGCCAGGCGAAGAATAGATTCCCGCCTTGAGTCCGAGCTTGTGAATTGAAGCCGTCAGGCCGGGCATGTCGGGAAAGCGGGCGTTGCTATTGATCCGGCCTTCGGCATCACGTTCTGGGCCGTGCAAGGTGGAATCTTTGTCTTCATTTTTGGGCATCCAGAAATCATCTAGGTTGATGTAGGCATATCCGTGGTCGCGCAAGCCGCTCGTCGCCATCGCATTGGCCTGTCGCAGGATGTCGTCCCGTGTCACCTTCGATGCGAAGCAATTCCAACTGTTCCAGCCCATCGGTGGTGTCAGCGCAAGGGTGTCGCCAGCGACGATGCGTAGTTCACGGGTTGTGCTGCCACGAGCATTTGTGGCGGTCACCCTAATCTTGTATGTCCCCACAATCGGAGTTGTGCCGCTGATAATCCGGGTTACCGGATCTAGGCGCAATCCATCCGGCAAACCATCCGCACTGACGGCTATCGGCCGTTCCCCGGTGACTGGGACATAGAACAGAAAGGAATTTCCAGGACGCGTGCCGATGACAACCGGCCCATTGATGCGAGGCGTTGGTGGGGGCGACGGGGTGCGTATCCTTCGAGGTTCAGCGCTGGCCAATGCCACCGGAACTTTGCCGTCGAAGACGATGGTAGCATCGGCCCAATCGGCATGGTCATCGGCTTGGCCCCCCCCTTCGCCATTCCAAGCAAGAAGAACCAATTGCTGAATGCCGGTCAGATCAACATCCACCGCCAGCGGGTCATCTCCCGGACGCATCACCGGACTCATAAAAAGTTTCTTTCCGTCTCCCTCGATCCGGAAAATTACAGAGGCATACTGTTTGTTAGCGACATCATCCACGCCAACCTTGGCGGTAAAGCGATTCGCCGTACCGTGACAGTCAATCAACAACCGGAACTTTGTATGACTGCCAAGTCCGTTGGGGAAGACCTTGCCACCGAGCAAAATGGGGTTTCCGCTGGTCGAAAGATTGGCCCGCGCCGGCCAACCGCTTGAGTTCGCAGCCAGAGAGAGATCGAGACTCGATACAGCGATCTCGCCAGCTTGTAAAGCGGCTATCGGAAGAAGCACCAAAGCGAAGAGTTTGAGAACATTGACTATCATGGGATGGCCATTTCCGAAAAGCTCAATAACCGCTCGGCAAAGGTGTCAATTGTGCATGCCGTGCAGAACTCCGTGCAAGCAATGATAGGCGTCGCCCATCGAATGGATCGAATCACTTCCGGAAGCATAACGAAGGCAGTGGTTTGCGATAAAGCAGCCCTTGCTTCTTTTCCCTATTGCGGGCTCTTCGGGGATTTCCGTGGCACGAGGTCTCCGCTCCTTCGGCAACTACCGGACTCGCATCCTGTTCTTCTGCGGGAATCTCTATCTCAGGCCGCAGCTACCCTGCCACTGAAATCCCGGAAGAACCTTCGCTTCAGGTGGTCGGCCGAGAACTGGGTCAGAAGTCGAAGGCCAGACGGGTGCCGAAGCCGGTGATCCAACCGCTGGCGTTGTTGTTGAAGTTGTTGGTGAAATCGCGGTAGGCGAAGTCGTAGTTGAAGTAGAGGCGCGAGTTGGGATTGAACATCCAGTTCACGCCGAGGGTCAGCGCGTTGAGCGTGCCGCCCTTGATCTGTGAATCGGAGAGGCAGGCGTACTGGTATCGCGCCCCGACCTGAACGGCACCCTCGCTCGATCGCAACCGGCCGGTGGGATCGCGGACGACGTAGAAGTTATTGCGCGGGATCGGCCGATCGAAGCGGGCCTCGAGCCGGTCGTAGGCTCGCGATTCACCGGTGACGAAGTAGAGCACCTCGGCGTAGCCGGAGTTCGTGAAGTAGGTTCCCACCGGCGTGCCGAAGGGCTGGAGACCGGCGGTGCCGTAATTGGGATTCGTCAACGCGGACCCTGTGAACGCGCCCTTGTTCGACGTGGTGTTGTAGAGCCAGCAGCCGAAATACTCCGACTGGAACGACCAGGGGCCGTTGTTGCCGACGAGTTCGAGGCCGAGTTGGTTCTCCCACGGCGCGTTGAGGAGACCGGAGTCGATGTAGATCGAGTTGAGCGGACCCGGTGGGCCGTTGCGGAGATCGCCACGAGCCCGGAATCGCACCGAGTCGTTGTTGGTCTGCATCGTCCGGCCGGCGACACCGAGGTGGAGGAGCTTCTTCCCCTCGTCCTCGTAGTAGGGGAGCCAGGTAAGGCGGCCGACGGCCATGTTCGCCGACGAGGTGTTGGCGAAGCCGAAGACGTTCTGGGTGTTTTTGAACGCCCCCACCGACCAAGTCGCCCGCTGGTCGTCCGAAGTGTTCAGCAGGCGGACGCCGGGAATGAAGCCGTTGTTGAACGGGCCTTCGTAGAGATCCTGGGCGTACGACCGTTCCATGAAGTTGAGCCAGCGGCTGCTCGTCAAGTGCTCGAAGCCGAACGGGTCCTTCTGGTTGCCGGCGCGGATGATGCCGACTCCCGGCACTTCGCGGATCTGCAGCCAGTTTTCCGTGATCGCCGCGTAGTTGCCGAGCACCGTCTCGGATGGTTGAGCCTGGGCGTTGGCGTTCAATTGGTTGGAAAAGTCGTACTCGCCAACGAAGTCGTAGAGCTCATACATCCGGCCATCGACACGCAATCGGGCCCGGCGGAAGTCGGTGGCGTTCTTGAGTTGCTGGTTCAGGCCACCCTGGCTCGGTGCCTGGGCGACGTTGTCGTCGCGCGAGAAGGCGGTGTTGTCCATCTGGATTCGGCCCCCCACCTTGACGCGGAAGTCCTTGTGGGCGCTCTCCGCCTGGAGGCCGTAATTCCACTTCGTCGTCATTCCCAGGTCGCTGCCGACCTCGTAAGGCTCCTCCGGCTTCTTGTCGTCCTTCTTGGCATCCTTTGCGCCCGCGTCCTTGCCGGCATCCTTACCGGCCGGCTTCGGGTCGGGGACGGGAATCGATTCGACCTTTGCGGCCGCCTGCTTTTCGAGCTCCGCCAGCCGCTTTTCGAGGGCGGCCACTTTCTTCCGGTCGTCCTGGAAGGCCTCGCTCACGTCGTCGAATGAATCGAAGCCGGCGGTGACGCTCGGGAGCGTGAGGGCCGGGGCGTCGTCGGTCTCGGCGATTACCAGATAGGGCTCGGCAGCCGCCAGCAGCCCGACGCCCGCCACGAGGGGCGCGATGAGTGCGACGGCAGCCGCTCGCAGAGCGCGAGACCTCCCTTGTGGGGGGGGGCTGTGTTTGGGGAAACCATCGACCACGGTGAGAACTCCGGGTGGCACTACCTGCCTGATCGTCACAGTCGGGCGTCGACCTTGACGATCAGGAAAACAATGACGGATTCGGCAGGTTTTCAGGCCTCCCTCCCCTTCGCCTCCCCCGCAGAGTGCCAAGGGGGGGGCGGCCGATGCACCACGGGGGCAACCCCGCCGCCGGAACTGGAGCCCGCCGGGAGGCCTACTTCCGGCGCGATGGCCGCAGCGGGATCAAAACCGGCCAGCGTGCCGACCGGGAAAGCACGGCGATTACGCGGCGGCGATGCCGCCGCTGACCGGAAGACCGGCACAGACGGCACGAACTGAACCGAAACCCCTTGCAAGTAGGTCCGAAGAAGACGATTCCTCCACCCAGTACCCCCCACCTGGTGGCCGGTTTTCAGGCGCCGATGCGTGGCCGGTTTTGAGGCGCCGAATGACACGATTCGCCGAAATGCGCCGCTGGCGATCACTGGCAATCTCAGCAAGCGTGATCCCCAGACCGTGGTATCCAGCTTGGGGCAGGGCTTGCCGCCTCGTATTGAAATCTCACGACGGTGCGTGCCCACGGCGCTGCCAGGAAACACGATCTAGGCTTGTCAGAATCGTGATCGCATCCAGATGAAGCCGCTGTGGAGCGGAATGCCGGAGCCATCGGCCAAAAGGCAGGGTGTCTAGCCTGGACAAGCGAACAGTCAGGCTCGGGTCGGGTGCGCCGGCCGATGCCGACCGCCTTCCCAGGACCACACCGACTCCCATGAACACGTCTCGACGGCAAGTGCCCGGCCAACGCTATTCCCAGGCGTCCCCCCAAGGCAAAGTCCAAGTCCTCGTCAGCGCGCTCCACGCCGTGCTCGTGCTCGGTGGGATTGGTTGGGCTCTCGCGGCACAGGTCAGAGAATCCCGAGCGGACACCGTTCGGATCCTTCATCACGACCTCGACGCGTTGCAGGCCCGCGCGGAACTGATCCGACAGGCCCGCGACGAGATCAACGTGGCGTCGTACGTCATCGGCGACGGCCGGGTGCCGCTGTCCGTGTGTGCCCTCCTTCGCGATGCCGCGAGACGCGGTGTCACCGTGCGCGTCATCGTGGACGGCCATCGGGGAAACAACCTCATCTCCCCAGCCGTCCTGTCGCTCCTCAAGCGGGAAGGGGTGGAGATCCGGGAGTTCCGCCGGGACGGCAGTCATCGGCGCGATCTCGGTCTGCAGCATATGCACGACAAGCTCTTGATCGTGGACGGGATAGACGTGATCACCGGCGGCCGGAATCTCGCCGATGAATACTTCGGTTTGGGTGAGCGTGGCGGTAACTTCGTCGATCGTGACGTCCATGTCAGCGGTCAGTGCGCTGTGGCCGCACGGGCGTACTTCCTCGATCGCTGGGCGACGTGCTCCCCTGTCGTTGCCTGCGATGGTGTTGCCAGCGATTCGGATCGAAGCCACCCTGATCAGGCTGCCGAGCGGCTCGATGCGGCGCTTGCCTTGTTCCTTCCACAAGGCATGTCGAACGGGCTCCCTGACCATCAGAGGAGCCTGCAGAACACCCAGCACGCGCTGGTTGGAGAGCAAACCACGCCTGTCAGCCCCGCGTGGGAATCACGAGTTGAGTTTCTGCACGACGTGCCAGGCGGCAGCAAGCAGCATGCGGGCAGCATCGGCCCGCGGATCCTCGAGCTTCTTGCCGCCGCCCAGAGGAGCATCATCTTGGAGACGCCCTATCTCGTGATGTCGCATCGGCTTAAGCACGTGCTTCGTGCGGCTCGCTTGCGCGGCGTATCGGTCTGCATCCTCACCAACTCGCTCGAGACCAACAACCAACTCTGGGCCCATGCCGCCTACGCCGACCAGCGACGCTGGATGCGCCGGCACGGGATTGAGTTACATGAGCTCAAGGGGGGTGACCACTTGCATGCCAAGGCAGCTGTGATTGACAACGCGACCGCGATCATTGGCAGCTACAACTTCGATCCGCTCTCGGAGAAAATCAATTCCGAGGTCGCCATCCTGGTGCACGACCCTGCCGTGTCGGCCGGGTTGGCTGCGTCGATTCGGGAGCACATGGAGCGATCCCTGGCCGTCCCTTCGCGCGGCAGCCTGATCGGCTGGGACGCCCGTACAAACTCCGTCGATCGCAGGACGCTGGCCACGTTTCGGCGTCGTCGGCTCATCGCTCCGGCAATCAAGCCATTCCTTTGAATTAGCCTTGGAGAACTCGCCAGCGGTGCGGCGACGCATCGCCCCAGCACCGTTCGACAACAGAGAGAGAAGTGCGTTTTATCGCCTTCTTTTCCTACGCTTCTCCAGCCCCCTGTCGATCATCGGCGAACGCCGGTTCAACGGTGGAGAATGCGGCCGACTCGCTCGGTATTCGACAGTTGAGCGACCTTATGGGCAACCGAAGAACGATGACCATGACGGTGCTGGATCCAACGGCTACGCCAACGGCACCTACGCCATGAACGGGGACCTACGATGATCAAAGGCGTGGGAAACCCCTTCTGTTCGTGCTCACATCCTCGGAGACTAATACCAGCACGAACCGGGTCAACGAGGACGCCCGTGCCCTCACATCCGCCATTCTTTTTCCTGATTGGCCGTGAGCAGGGTTTGAGCGAAGTCCGCCGCGATCGAGTGGCCTGCTCCATGGCCGGTGTCGAGGTAGGGCAGGAGATAGATTTGGGCAAGCTCCCTTCGCCTCCAACCGTCGGCAGAGCTTTGTGCTGCTACCGGGAGGGCTTGCGAGGGTGCGAAGCGAGTCCGGCGATCCACCCCGTGGGGAAAGCAACCTGACGCCCCGACCGTGTTGGACCCGGGTTCGACCGCTGTGTTCCTCTCGCTTCCTCGGAGATCAGTTCGCGGTATTCACGCGCGAAACCACGGTGGCAGCCGTGGCGTCGATGGGAGGATCCTGGGCAACAGGCATCGGCTCAGCAGCCCCTTCAGCGAGAAGCGCCACTGGGTCGATCGAGAGATCCAGGTCGCGGCCGCCGACCAGATCGACTCGCTTCACCGCCTCGATTTGACGGCCGTCGATCGTCACCGCCACCTTCACCTCGTAGCCCTCCCACGACTCACCGTGGGCGAGGGCCTGCGTGCGGAACTCGCGAATGGCACCCTGCTTCGTGGTGGCCTGTCCCTCGATCCACACCCGTGCCTCAGCCGGGACGTGGAGCGTGACGAGCGTCTGTACCGATTCGGCTGGGGCGTCGAAGGCGATCGCATGCCGCTGGCCGCCGGAGACGGTGACGGTGCGGGTCTTCTCGACCACCTTACCGCCGCGATCAACGCGCATCGTGACTTCGTAGTCGTAGCTTTCGTCTTCAGAGAGTCCGGCGGAGACGAAGTTCCGCACAGAGCCGGAGAGGGCCGTTTCGCGGCCGTTGACCAAGAGGGTGGCGTCCTCCGGCACTTCGACGACGAGCACGAGGCCATCGGCGGGCACGCCGAGTGCGGCGGATTTCTTGGTGTCCTTCGAAGCGTCTTTGTCCTTTCCATCTTTCCCGGCGTCGGCCGTCTTTGCGGCACCCCCGGAGGAGCCCCCAGTCGAGCCTCCGGTGCTCCCGCCAGACGAGCCCCCGGAACTACCGTGCGAGGCGTGATGGCGGCAGCGGAAGCAGCGATGGTGGCCGCCACTCCCGCCGGTGGATCCGCAACTCGAGCCGCAGGAAGAGCAGGCGCGGTAGTGGTGGTGCCAGCCGGCACGGGCGTAGGAACCGAAAAACATCAACGCGAAACAGGTCAAAAACGCCGTAAAACGCACCGCGAAAAGCCTTGCCATCGCCAGTTCCCCTGGTTGTGTTCTCGATCGACCGTCCACCGGGCGGTAAGTTCCGGCGGAGCGACCCAGGAGAAACATACTTTGCGGGCTGGGCAAAGCAAGCAGGCTAGCGTGAGTTTAACGGCAGCCCCTCGGCTTGCGACCATGCCGCCTGGGATGCTCGAAGTACGCCCGATGCCCTTGACGGGCATCGCCGAGACAAGCCGCCTCCAATCGGAAGGGGGGGGCGAGGCCGGGGATCCCGACGAGACAGCGTTCGCAGGCCCCCCGACGATGAATGCGCTGACGTACCGCGTCGAACGTCGGCAAGCCCAGGGCGACACGAACCGCCCTCTTCCCTTCCAGCGTCCGACGTCGTCAGCAGCAAGGGATGCTCATGCGAAAATCGAGTCCGAAGTGGCGTTCTGGTTGACGCCATGCGATTGGCCGCGAGCCGATCAGTTGGGGCCGCCGATCAGCATCATGCCACCCCCCATTGCCGCGGCACCGACGTATGCGGAGGAATCCTTCAGCAATGTGGTCAGGTTCGGCTCGACACTCACGATATCGCCCGGCATCAGGCGGATGTTCTCGGTTTCGCTGCGAGTCGCCTTGCGGAGGCTTACAAGGATCAAGGCCGGATCGTCGCAGCCCTTCTGCTTGCGGCACACGACCACGGTGTCGGCGACTTTGGTGGGGATTCCCTCGGCCGGAGCCGCGGCATCACTCAGTCCTCAATCTCCTTGACTGAGTTCTTGATCGAATCGCCCGACGTGCACGATGTGCCGGTCCCACGCGGAATATCGTGCGACACATCCTGCTCCGTCCTCAAGAGGTCATCAGCGATGACCGATGCTGCGTGTCGCGCGGATCGCTCGGCGTGACGGTGCCTGTGAAAAAAGCCGAAGACATGCCAGTCTCGCCCCTGGATAGCGACCGACTCGGCGGCGAGTTGTGAGCCATCAGGGGCAAGGATCTCGACCTCAACGACTGCTCCGCCGTTGAAAAGCGGTCCGCTGAGCAGCATGGTCGCCAGATTCACGATCGGCTTGGCTTCCTGGATACCGGTCACGGCGGCCCGCACGACCGCCGTGCGCGGCCCCGTCGCGCCGACGATCGGTCGGATCTCGCCGAGTTCTTCCGCCAGCGCCTCGTGGAAGGCCCGCCGGATGCTCTCGCCCCTCTCGGGGCTGCTGGCCGGCTGTCCGAGATCGTCCGCCAGCCAGACGACCGGCTCGATGACAAACGAGTCGATGCCACGCAGATCACAGGCATCGGCCCACCGCACGAGCCGTGCGTCCCCCTTGCCGATCACCCGGAACTTCGACTCGACCCTTTCGAGCCCCCCGTAGTTCGACAAGTAACCAGAGCGGGTGGGGTGCATCTGGACGCAGCCGATTCCGAGGACCCCGCCCGTCAAGGCGATGGCCATCGACCATCGTCGCGGCACTCCGACCGCGATCTTGTCCCTCGGTGGATTTGGCATGGC
>Ga0114962_10003694_pt1 | contig 12305 bp, 9 predicted proteins | sample C_130820_MF_Meta_FD_87017 | JGI IMG/M metagenome (GOLD analysis project Ga0114962, IMG submission 87017) | Freshwater microbial communities from Lake Croche, Canada to study carbon cycling - C_130820_MF_MetaG | ecosystem: Environmental > Aquatic > Freshwater > Lake | place: Lake Croche, Canada... | reverse complement strand
GGACGTAAACTTCCATCATCTAAAAATGCCTCATTGACGACATCCCAACCGGCCACCTTTCCTTTATAATGTGAAACCACTGTTTGAATATGATTTTTTAACATGTTTTCCCAAGCGACTTGGTCACCCTGAAAGTCCTTCATCCACTGAGGTACCTGATTATGCCAAACCAAGGTGTGCCCATGAATTCGTTGCTTTCTATTACCCGCAAAAGCAACAATTTCGTCCCCCAAAACAAAATCAAATCGGTCAGCCCCAGGATGAATATTCATCATTTTCATGTGATTTTCAGCCGTCACACTTGAAAACTCAGAACCTGTGCGTTCACGATAGGTAATGTTTTCGTCCAATAAGCGAGGGTTCACTGAAGCGCCCAAGGGAAATGTCAAAATATCCTTCAAAAATAATTTAGGAACAGATTGACTTTGAGCAAAAAATACCTGAGATATCCCGAGTAGAAAAAAAGTGTATAAAATTTTCATGGAAAAAGGTTTTTGCAAGATAAAAAATACCCCAACAAAAAACTCAAAAAAAGGCTGAATTTAAATTTTATAAAATTTAACCTATCTTTAAAAATTAATTTAAACTACTCCATTTACTCTATGAAAAAATACCGGTGGACCCTAGTCCTCTTACTCCCATTTGCTATTCATGCACAAAGTCCGATCTCTTTTTCTGACCTATCATTTTGGAAAAACACAGGAAAAAGTAATTGGCAAATCGCATCCGATGCACAAGCCGACCTCAGTAAACCCGAAGTTTTAAGCATTCAACCGGGAAGCGGTATTTTAGTTAATTTACCAAATAAAGAAAATAGGGCAAATTTGGTCTCCAACAAAGAATATGGGGATTTTGATGCCACATTTGAATTCATGATGGCGACTCATTCTAACTCCGGTTTTTATCTTCAAGGTCGCTACGAACTCCAATTAATGGATTCTTGGGGGGTGATAAACCCAAATACAGGTGACTGTGGAGGTATTTATAAACGTAGAAAATTTAATCCCAAAGAATATTTATACGAAGGACATGCCCCACGAGTGAACGCATGCCTAGCACCTGGACTTTGGCAAAAAATGGAAGTGTCCTTTCAAGCACCTCGCTTCGATGCACAAGGAAAGAAAACCACCAATGCGAAAGTAATTTCAGTCAAATTAAATGGCATCATCATCCATGAAAATGTGGAACTAACAGGTCCTACAGGAGGTCCCATTTCAGAAATAGAAGTGGCAAAAGGGCCCTTCATGATCCAAGGTGACCATGGTGCTGTCGCATTTAGAAACTTAAGTGTTACTGATTTGGGCTCAACACCTGCTACCATGGATGCGGTCAATTATCAAGTATATTATGGCAATTTCAAATCCATTCAAGAGTTTATCAAAAAAAATCCGGATGCGAGCGGTACGAGCGAAAAATTGACTTGGGATGTCAGTGCCAAGCCTTATCATTATGCCGAAATATTTAAAACAAGTTTGAATATCCCCAAAGCTGGCAAGCATCAAATTGAATTTGAAATTGCCGGAAAGCATTGGATTACCATCAATGGCAAAGAAATATTTAAAGAAGAAAATGAAGAAAATAACCGTCGAAAAACGGAATTAATCGATCTACCTGAAGGGAAAGTAGACCTTCAAATCACCCTCATAAAAACAAAAAAGAGTGTCGACAACAAATTAGGATTTTGGGTAAAAGGTCCTGAATTTAGAACCGTAGCCTACCATAGTCTCGGCTCCTACTTGGGATCTTCTTCGGATGACCCTATCTTATTGGATGCTAAAGAACCTATCGTTTTTAGATCCTTCATGGACCTCATGAAAAATGGAAAAAGAAGTAGGAGAATGGCACATGCGGTCAATGTTGGAAATCCATCCAACTTACATTATACCTATGATTTGGAAAATGGCTCCATCGCTCAAATTTGGAAAGGCGATTTTCTTAATACAAAGCCCATGTGGGATAGCCGAGGTGATGGTTCATCAAGGCCTAGAGGAGCCGTTCTTTACCTACCAAACGTCCCCTTACTTGTACAAAGTCAAAATTTAAATTCGATGGAAGATCAACCCGATCCAAATTCGAATTTCAAGACAAAAGGATATATAATGGATGAACAGGATTTGCCAACCTTCCTCTATGAAGTATCGGGTTCTGAGGTGGAAGACAAAATTCGGATCATCGATCATAAATATTTAGAAAGAAACATCAACATTAAAAATCCGGCTGTTGGACAAAAAATCAGAATTGGAATGTCCTCTGAAATAAAAGAAGTGGGTGAAAATTTATATGCTTTAGATGGGAAATCCTATTACATTAAGGCGGCTGGCGCAAGCATCGAAGGCAGTGGTTTCAATAAGGTATTGACGCTTCCAGCCTCAGAAAAAGTACAATATTCAATCCTTTGGTAACCTTTAGAATTTAAAGCAATGAAAAATATATTTTTAGTTTTATTATTTGCGGGCATCTCAAAAATGATTTTTGCCCAAAATCCAGTCGAGAGCGACTACTATAAAATCGCACGCGTCTCAGCTCCTGAAGGATTGGTATTAGAAGTAGGCGGCTTAGCATTGTTGCCCAACGGTGATGTGGCCGTTTCTACCCGAAGAGGGGATGTGTACATCATCGAAAACCCAACTAGCTCACGTCCCAACTTTAGAAAATTTGCATCAGGTTTACATGAAATTTTAGGTTTAAGCTATTTAGATGGATTTTTATATTGTGCACAAAGAGGAGAATTAACGAGGCTGGTGGACAAAAATGGAGATGGTAAAGCGGAACGCTACGAGACTGTTTACTCATGGCCTATTTCTGGACATTACCATGAATATTCCTACGGCCCCAAGGTAGGTCCAGACGGTTCGTTTTATGTGACAGGAAACGTAGGGTTTGGTAACACCGATTGGTGGGCAGGGAAATCATTAGTTCCCTGGCGCGGTTGGGCTATGAAGATTTATCAAGATGGAAAAATGGAACCCTTTGCTGCTGGTATGCGCTCGCCTTGTGGTCTTGGAATGATCAATGGAGAATTATTTTATGGCGATAACCAAGGAGATTGGCAAGGTTCTGGCTTTATTTCCCATATTGAAAAAGGAAATTTCATGGGACATCCCGCCTCCTTAAAGTGGGCAGACCGACCAGAGTCTCCGGTGAAAATGCGTAAAGAAATGGTGTTTGAAAAAGTAGATCCAAGAGATAATCCATTAGTAAAACCTGAATATGTAGAAAATGAGGCTAAGCCAATGACCACCATTTATGAAATGGGAAAAGCGCTTCCTAACATGGGCATTAAATCCCCGGCGGTTTGGTTGCCACATGGTGTTTTAGGGGTATCCACATCCGAAATAGTTCCGGATGAAACCAATGGAGCTTTTGGGCCATTTTCGGGTCAATTGTTTGTGGGGGACCAAGGTATGTCAAAAATTGCGCGCGTATTTTTAGAAAAAGTAAACGGGCGTTTTCAAGGTGCTTCATTTGAATTTGTTTCTGGATTTAGATCTGGAGTGCTTAGAATGGCATTTGGCTCTGATAAAAATCTGTTTGTCGGAGGTACAAATCGCGGCTGGGGTTCCATCGGGAAAGAAGATTTCGGCCTAGAGCGTTTGGTCTATTCTGGAAAAACTCCCTTTGAAATGAAGGCCGTGCGCGCCATGCCTGACGGATTTGAAATTGAGTTTACCCTACCGGTTAATAAAAAATTAGCTTCGGACATAAATAATTACGACGTGAGTAGCTATATCTACAAATACCATCCCGTGTACGGAAGTCCGATGGTCAACCAAAAAGAAAATCCTGTTCGGGGTGCTCAGGTTTCTGAAGATGGACTGAAAGTTAGGATTGTAGTCGATGGGCTTAGAGAAGGATACATTCACACGATCAAACCAGAGGGGGTTTTATCCAACTCAGATGCCCTGCCTCTTTTGCATGGCTCTGCTTTTTATACCTTGAATTCTATACCAAACGGTCCTAAAGCAAATATTCCATTGCAAACGCCAAAAACCAAAGCGGCCAAGGAGAAAATAGATGCAGGAAAGGAAGCGAATACTCCCGATAACCAAACCAAGGAAGCGGGTCCCAAAATCACTAAAACGCAACTTATTTCTGACAAAGAAGCGCAAGCACTTTTGACGAAGCATACTTGTTTAGCTTGCCATAAAGTGAAGGAGCGAGCCGTAGGTCCAGCATACACAGAAGTGGCGAAAAGAAATTATACCAACGCTCAGATAGAAGCTTTAATTATTGAGCCCAAGCCGTCGAATTGGCCTGATTTTGCCACACCAATGGCTCCGATGAGCCATGTTCCAAGAGCGGATATTAAAAAACTAGCTGCTTGGATTAATGCGCAAAAATAACAAATGAATAAAAGGAATGTGGAAATTTCCACGTTCCTTTTATTTTCTTAAATGATACGATTTGGGTTTTGTAAAGGCCCTCAAACCCACTTGCGAAAGCGTTGAGCCAAAACCTGAATTTCCCCGACCACTCCAAGGCAACGCAGCACTCACTCGGTCACAACAATTCCAATATCCAGATCCTGCATCAATTTTAGCTAAAATAACCTCTGCCCTATTTTGACTTGCCGAATAAACTCCCGCGGTTAGTCCATAGGCCGTATCATTCATTAAATGAACTGCCTCCGCATCATTTTCAACCCGCATGATTCCAATAATAGGACCGAAACTTTCATCTCGCATAACGGCCATATCATGCGTGACATTCACTAAGACAGTCGGCTCAAAATAGTTACCCTTTTTGTCTATGCGGGTACCCCCTATTAAAAGTTGAGCACCCTTTGCCACCGCATCAGCGACTTGGGATTCGAGAACGGCCAATTGAGCCTTGCGGCTTAGAACCGTAATATATACTCCGTCTTCGGTTGGCATACCCATTTTCCATGATTTGACTTCTGCCACAAAAGCCTCAACAAATACATCATAGATGGCCGATTGCACATAAATACGTTCTACAGAACAACAACTTTGCCCATTATTATAAAAGGCACCATCGGCAATTCCTGCCGCTACCGAAGCCACATCCACTACATCATCGGCCACATAAACGGGATCCTTTCCGCCTAATTCAAGGATGCAAGGAACCATTTTTTTCGCCACATGTTCGTAAATTTTTTGTCCTGTTAGATAAGATCCTGTAAAATAATATCCATCAAAAGGCATATCCAATAATGCTCTCCCTACTTCTCCTGCCCCAATCGCCACTTGGAATACGTCCTCCGGCACCCCAGCCTCAACTAAATATTGACCGATTTGAAGTCCAGTTAAAGAAGCGTACTCAGAAGGCTTGTACATGACGGCATTTCCGGCCAACAAAGCAGGCACAAAAATATTGACTCCTACATTATAGGGATAATTCCAAGCAGAAATATTGCAAATAACACCCAAGGGTTCATGTACAATTTTTTCAGTCATTTGGTCTGAAACGGACATGATCTCCTCGGATAAATATTGAGTTGCATGTGCTGATAACCATAAAGCCTTTGCCCCCGCCCCATTGATTTCATTTCTACTTTGTTGCAATGGCTTACCCATTTCAGACGTCAAAATAGCAGCCAATTCTTCCATGTTTTCCTTAAGTAAGGATACGAATTTCTCTAAAATTTCAACGCGTTTTTGAATTGGCACAGCTGACCATATGGATGTCGATTTCTGAAGGCGACTAAATTTTAAGTCCAAACTTTCCAACGAATCTTCTTGGACTGTTGTGATAATTTCTTCTGTGGCAGGATTGATAATGTTCATAAATTATTGATTAAGTATCGCTTCTATAAAAGCGCTACGAATATTTTGAGAAAAAGCTAGGTTCGAAATGGGAATTTTCATGCGCTCGGGATGCCATTGGACCGCCAATAAAAATGGTTTATTTGCATCTTTATATTCAATAGCCTCGACGACACCGTCTTCTGAATAAGCAGAAACTTTCAGTTCATCAGCGATTTGGTCTAAGCCCTGGTGATGCGCCGAATTCACAAATCCGCTAAGGGTTCCGGAGATTTTTGCCAACAACGTACCTGGTTTGACCTCGATTTTATGTTCTCTGTCGCCTTCAGGTCCTTTGCGATGATTTTCAAAACCATTTTCCTGTAGGTCCTGAATTAAGGTGCCCCCCAGGGCCACATTAATTAATTGGAGACCTCGACAAATAGCCAACACGGGTTTATTTTGCTGGCATGCAAAGTCAAAAACTTGCCTCTCAAAAAGATCTCGGGACTCATTAAATACGGTCGTATGGGGATAATCTACCCTGGTATTTTGGTAAAATTTCGGATGTAGGTCTACGCCCCCGGTCAACACAAAACCATCACAATCATCAAAATCATGCGTATTTTTTTCAATATATGAAAGCAAAACAACTTCCACACCATCACCGGCAATCCAATTTGGATAATTGGGGAAGTTGGTGTCCGAAGTCGTAATTCCAATCCTTTTCATATGCTACAAAGCCTCCCCGTACAATGCTCTGAAATCTGATTGGGATACTGGTTTTGGGTTATTGGGATGAGCAAAATCTGCAAAAGCCAAAGCTGCCAAAGTATCTAAATGTTCCTCCTTTACCTGAATATCACGTAAACGATGGGGAATTCCCACCTTTGAATTGAGGTCAAATAAATACTGAACCACTGACTCGCCCGACTCCGACTTCAAACCCAAGGCTTGCGCCATCCGAGCAAAACGATCCTCGAAGCCAGCAATATTAAAGCGCATGCCATAGGGAATATTGACCGCATTAGCCAAGCCATGGTGCGTATCCAATAAAGAAGAAAGCGGATGAGCTAATGAGTGAACAACGCCCAAGCCTTTTTGGAAAGCAATGGCTCCCATCATCGAAGCTAGCAACATTTTTGACCTGGCATGAATATCGGGCTGACGCACAGCATCCACCAACGACTCAGACACTAGTCGCATTCCCTCCAAGGCAATTCCATCACACATCGGATGGTAATTTTTGGCTAAATAAGCCTCCATATTATGTGTCAAAGCATCCATTCCAGTCGCTGCCGTAACAAATGCAGGTAATTCCATCGTTAAAAGTGGATCAGCAAAAACTATTTTGGCCAATAACTTAGGGGAGAATAAAATCTTTTTTTGATGTGTTTCATCATCCGCAATAATGGCAGAACGACCCACTTCAGAACCTGTTCCAGAGGTAGTCGGAATCGTGATAAAATGCGGCACATCATTGGTCACATAAACATCTCCACCGATCAAATCATCATAGACAAATAAATCTTCTCGATGATGTACTTGGAGTACAACCGCCCTAGCTACATCCAAAGCGGCGCCACCCCCAATTCCGATCAAACAATCGCGATGTGTTGCATCCCAAACAGCCGTTCCGGCATACACATCCGACTTAACCGGATTTTTATGAATGGAAGAGAAAATTTCCACAGATACTCCAGCTTCCTGTAAATCAGCGCATATCGTCTTAAAAAACGACAACTCTGCGATCACGGGATCGGTCACAATCAAGGGTTTTGAAAAACCCTGATTTTTTAAATAGGGAGCTAATTCTTTGACTGCTCCTGCCCCAAACCGAATGATGGTTGGGAAATTAAATTGCCTTACTTGGTTAAAATCCATCTTAAATTATTTCAAAATATCTTCTTTTTTCCCAATCGCTCACTGCTCGGCCATACTGTTGCCATTCCCATTCACGTGTAGCTACAAAATGAGCTACAAATTCCTCCCCAAAAAGCGCTTTGGCTATGGGAGAATTTTTCATCGCCTCGGTAGCCATTTGCAAATTGCCAGGTAAACGCCCATGTGATTCGTCGGCATAGCCATTTCCTGCCGTCGCTTCTTGCAAATTTAATTGATGTTTTATCCCATATAAACCACTAGCTAAACATGCGGCCATGGCCAAAAATGGATTGACGTCCGAACCTACCACCCGAGTTTCAAGCCTAGTCGCTTTTTTACTACCCGGCAAAGCTCGCAACGCAACTGTTCGATTATCTACAGCCCATGTTAATGTAGTGGGTGCCCAAGCTCCTTCGACCAATCGTTTGTATGAATTGATGGTGGGGGCCAACATAGGTAAAATAAAAGGCAAGCAGTGTAATTGGCCTGCCAGGTAATGACGCATCGTTTGGCTCATTCCTTCAGGATCTTTTTCATCATAAAATAAATTTTTTGCCGCGTCTTTATCCCAAAGACTTTGATGTACATGCCCACTGCAACCCGGTAAATTCTCATCCCATTTAGCCATAAAAGTGGCCATTATCCCTTGTTTATAGGCCAACTCTTTGACTGAAGACTTAAACAAAACAGCGCGATCAGCCGCTTCCAAAATGCCCGAATAGGCAATCGCAGCTTCATAAACACCTGGTCCGGTTTCCGTATGTAAACCTTCTAATGGAATACCAAAAGCACCTAAATCTGAAAATAAAGAACTGAAAAAATCGTTTCTTAACGTACTTCTCAATATGGAGTATCCAAACATTCCGGGGCTTATTGGTTTCAAGCCATGAAAATTTTTATCATGCACCGATGCCGGTGTTTCTTCAAAGTTGAACCATTCAAACTCTTGACTAAAGAAGGGAGTAAATCCAACCGATTGTGCTTGAGTAATCACCTTTTTTAATACATTTCTTGGGCAAACTGCCGCGCTATTTTTAGGCGATTCGACTAATTCGCATAGAAAAAAAGGAAGGTTATTTTCCCAAGGAATTGTTCTAAAAGTAGACAAGTCGATTTTGGCTGGTGCGTCTGGATAGCCTGAATGCCAACCCGTATATTGAGAATTTTCGTAGGCCACATCCGCCATATCCCAACCGAAAACCACGTTGCAAAACCCCATTTCAGATTTGACTATGGATATAAACTTTTCCGTGCTCACGTATTTTCCACGTAAGACTCCGTCAATATCGACAATCGCCAGTTTAACTCGTTGGTCTGAATGCTCCCGCACGTAATCAAGAATTTGATTTTCAGTCATCATATAACAGGTTTTTTTGGAACAAACAATTTAAAAAGAAGGAAGCAAATTAGGATGATCCCTACATAAATAAAAAACAAATTTGAATTATTGTAGGCAATTAAAACCATGGAAGCACCTGAAATAATCAAAGCTAACATAGGCGTCACAGGATAGCCGGGTACTGAAAAAGGCCTTGGTAAATCCGGTTCATTTTTACGTAAGCGAAACAAGGAAAGCATGGCAATAAAATAAAGGGTCAACGCACCCATCACTGAAATAGTAATAATGTCCGCGGTTTTATTGGTCAATAAAGCCAATATTCCGATAGCCATATTGAATAAAAGGGCATTGACAGGCGTCAAAAAAGTAGGATGTAACTGACCTAAAAATCGAGGTGCAAAACCCTTAAAACCAAATTCATAAGTGGATCTTCCAGCCGCTAAAATCAATCCATGAAAAGAAGCGACTAAGCCAAAAAGTCCTACCGTCAAAAGTACATGAAACAACAAAGAGTTCGCGCCTACAATTTGGCCCATTGCTAAAGGAAGTGGCGAATCTGACGTTTCTCCAGATATCCCATTTTTAAAAACAATCGCTTCCCAACCTCCCACACCGACTGCGGCGACAAATACCAAAAAACATAAGATCACTAAAGTAAAAAGGGCTGACCCAAATCCACGCTGAATATCTTTTTGAGGATTTTTCGCCTCCTCGGCCACATTAGCCAATCCCTCAATCCCCAAGAAAAACCAAATGGCAAAAGGCAATGCGGCCACCACACCAAACCAACCGTTTGGCCAAGCATTATGTTGCATATTGACCCATTTAAAATGAGGCAGAGTCACTCCCGCAAAAATCAATATTTCCACTACCGCGATAATGGTAATCCATAATTCAAAAGTGGCCGCCGCTTTTACACCGTACATATTTAATGCCGTAAAAAGTAAATAGGCAGCTAAGGAAATCCACAAAATTGGAATGTCAGGAAAAAATAAATTGAAATAGGCCCCTATGCCAAAAGCTATGGCAGGAGGAGCAAAAATGAATTCAATCATTTGGGCAATCCCCGCTATGAATCCCACATGATCCCCAAATGCTTTATTGGCATAATCAAAAACCCCTCCAGCCTTGGGAATCGCGCATGCTAATTCGGCATATGAAAAACTAAAACAGGCATATAGCACGATGATGACAGCAGTGGCAATTGCAAGTCCCAGCGTTCCTCCTTCTTTAAGTCCTAAATTCCAACCGAAATACATCCCAGAAATGACATAGCCAACCCCCAATCCCCATAACATGAGTGGACTAAGTACTTTTTTCAAATGAGCTTGATTGGGATTTTCTGTTGAATTAACTTGCATTCAAAAGGAATTTGGTGAATTTAAAGGTAGCTTAAAGCACAAAAAAATCAAAAATTAAAATCATCCAAACCTTGGCTATTTTAAAAACGAATTTAATTAAATATTCACTAAATGAATCAATTTTACAGAAAATTGAACTCAAATAATCGATTAAAAATAAGAAGCTATGGAATCTAAAACACTCATTCAAGATGAACACGTCGTTTGGCAAGAGCTAGGAGATGGAATTAAGCGAAAAGTGATGGCACAAAATGAAGCCATGATGATTGTGAAAGTTGACTTTGACCAACATGCCATCGGAACGTTGCACCATCATCCACATACCCAAGCGTCCTACGTTTCAAAAGGTAAATTTGAAATTTCGATCGGGACAGAAAAGTCAATTTTAGAGGCGGGTGACGTGTATTTTGTTCCAAGTGGAGAAGTGCATGGGGCTGTATGTTTGGAGAAGGGTGAGTTAATCGATGTATTCAATCCAAGGCGCGATGATTTCCTGTAAAATATTGAACTTTTTTAAGCTATTGGAGTTTAACCATTAGTATTTTTACCTAGGTATGTCAGAAAAAATCATTGAAATTAAATCCATTGCCAAAAAATTCGGCTTGTTTGAAGCAGTTAAGGATGTGAGTTTTCATGTCAATCAAGGAGATGTTTTTGGATTTTTAGGACCTAATGGAGCAGGTAAAAGCACGACGATTCGGTGTATGCTTTCCTTGATTAAACCGGATTCAGGAAGTATCGAAATCTTTGGGAAATCCATTTTTACTCATCGCAATGACATTTTAGCTCGGACAGGTAGCATCATTGAAAAACCTGATTTTTACAAATATTTATCTGCCTATAAAAATTTAGAAATTTTTTCTAGGCTCTCGCGATTAAATACAAACAAGCAAGATATTTATAAAATGCTTGATTTTGTAGGGCTAGGAGGTCGAGAAAAGGATAAATTTTCTGGGTTTTCCCATGGCATGAAACAAAGATTGGGCATTGCTCAAACCTTATTGCACAATCCAGATTTGATCGTTCTAGATGAACCTACCACGGGTTTAGATCCCCAAGGAATCATTGACATTCGAAATTTAATTCTTCGTTTAAAAAACGAACAACATAAAACGGTGATTTTATCCTCCCATAATTTGACCGAAATAGAAATCATATGCAATCGGATGGTGATCATTAACAAAGGAGTTTCGGTGGTAGAAGGTGAGGTAAAGGCATTAATGAACAATGAAGATTTAGTCGTTCGGCTAGAAGTCTCAGATAAGGAAAAAGCAAAAGCGCTGATCTTATTGCAATATCCAGACATAACTATTACCGATATCAATCAGACGAATTTTGAATTAGCTATTGAAAAATCGAGGATTAGTGAATTAAATGAAAATCTTGTTCAGGCTGGAATAGGCGTTTTTTCGATTGAAGCCAAGCGAAAATTAGAGGATTATTTCATTAAAATGGTTAACGCATGATATTCATAAAAAGTATTTACAATGAGGTCATTAAGATCGCTCTCAAACCTAGAAGCTACCTCGGAATTGCGGCGATCACGGTGCTAGTTGGCGTGATTTTATTTGCCTTAAAATCAGATGGAATGTCCATCATTTCATTTGTAACCTCATCTTTTGAACAGACATTAAGCTTCGAAGGAAACGTATTAAATGGAAATTTAGTTGCCTTCATTATTCTCCAAATGCTCATCGTCCAAATTCCATTATTGATTGCACTGGTGACTGGCGACCTAGTTTCGGGAGAAGCGGCGATGGGAACGATTCGCATGCTTTTAACCCAACCGATTTCTAGAACCCAACTATTGCTTTCGAAGTTTATTGCAGGAGGAATTTATACATTAATTGTTATCATTTGGCTGGGTTTTATGTCGGTCGTTATGGGTAAATTTCTTTTCGGTTCTGGGGATTTGATGGTATTGAATAGTGACGGACTGGTCATTTTACAAGAAGCGGATGTCAATTGGCGCTATTTAGGAGGATTTTTAGTCGCTTTTTTAGCGTTGTTTACTGT
>Ga0114962_10003693_pt1 | contig 12306 bp, 13 predicted proteins | sample C_130820_MF_Meta_FD_87017 | JGI IMG/M metagenome (GOLD analysis project Ga0114962, IMG submission 87017) | Freshwater microbial communities from Lake Croche, Canada to study carbon cycling - C_130820_MF_MetaG | ecosystem: Environmental > Aquatic > Freshwater > Lake | place: Lake Croche, Canada... | reverse complement strand
TGGCAACTGAACCTGAAGTGTATGCAATTACCGAGGTGCAGTCCGGCACATCACAAGAGCAAAAGTCACGTCAGCGCAGCTATCTATTTGGCATGGGTCTTCGCACATTGTGTTTTGTTAGCGCAGTTATCACGCATGGAACGCTTCGGTGGATTCTGGTTGCCGGTGCGATCGTGTTGCCTTATTTTTCCGTGGTAATCGCAAATGCCGGCCGTGAGCGTGGCTTGGTTTCGATGCCAACAGTCTTTGGTGGTGTCGCGCGAAAGTCGATTGAATCCCCCGCCGACCCAACCAAGTAACCTTGTTGCGTGCTCAAATTTCTGCTTAAACCGAAGTGGGTGGCACTCACACTGCTCGTCTTATTGCTGCAACCCGGATTCTGGACACTTTCGCAATGGCAGTGGCGGCGACTTCATCAACGCGTGGCCTACAACTCTGTGATTGTACAAAATCAATCACAATCCCCTGCACCGCTCGTAAAGCTCATCAAACCGGTTGGTCAGAATTTTAAACTCGAAGATTCCGAGCAATGGCGACCTGTTGAGATGATCGGCACCTGGGATGTTGCTCATCAAGTACTTGTGCGCAAGCAAAGCTATGCCTCAAATCTAGGGTTCTGGGTGGTCACGCCACTGACTTCAACTGCTGGATTAACCGTGTTGGTAAATCGTGGCTGGATTGCGGCTGGGAATTCAGCGCTTAACAGCCCAAGTGTTAGTGAGCCACCGAAGGCTCTGGTGCAAGTAGTAGGTCGCATTCGACTCTTAACTGCGCGAACATCGGGTCGACCGACTGACCTGCCAGCTCGACAGGTTGATGCGATTCAACCTCAGGAAGTCATTTCAAGTTCGCCACTGGTGGTGAATGCGTACCTTGAACTGACCGCAAGTGATCCAGAATCGCAAACTGAGGACTTACAACCGATTTTGGCCCCGGAAATCGATGAGGGTCCGCATCGGTCATACGCATTACAATGGATTTTCTTCGCCATAATGACCGTCATTGGCTGGGTGATTTTGGTGCGCAAGGAAATCTCAGACACCGCGAGTCCAGATCAAGAAAATGCACAAATAACCAATAGCTGAACTGTATATTTACAACAAGTAAGTCAATCTGCAAAGGGGCCGACAAATGGCATCGAAGAATCCAGTACTGCGAAACATCAAGACACCAGTTATCTCTGATGAAGAATTAGCTCGCATCGTTAATGGCGGGCAGTTGCCTGGTCAGGCGACTATGGCAGATGTCACCAATCACACTTTCGCAATTTTTGGCTTGGTCGCAATCGGCGCTTTCTACGGCTGGAGCACCTCACTTAAAACCGTCGACGGCTTCTTGACCATCGCCAACACCGGCGTGATCATGGGGTCCATGGTCGTGGCCTTGATTCTTGGCCTCGTGAACTCGTTCAAGAAAGTTGCCTCACCAGTTTTGATTCTGGGTTACGGGCTTGCTGAAGGCGTCATGCTGGGCGGGTTAAGCCACTGGATCGATGCAACTGGTTACGTACAGAACGCTCAACTGCAGTCAGGCAGCACCTCGAGCATTGCTCAACAGGCGCTCATTGGTACCGTGACCGTATTTGTTGTAATGCTTGCGCTGTACCGCTCTAAGATCATCAAAGTAACCGGTCGCTTCCAGAAGATGTTTATGGTAGCCATGACCGCATATTTCTTTATTGCAATCGCTTCGATGATTGCTGCCATGGCCCATGTAGGTAACGGCTGGGGATTCTTCGGTGTAGGACAACTTGGCATCCTGCTTTGTGTATTCGGGGTTGGACTAGCCGCATTCTCGTTGGTTATGGATTTCGAGGCAATCACGCAGGCAATCGGTCAGGGAATTCCCAAGAATGAATCTTGGCGCCTAGCTTTCGGACTGACTGTGTCACTAGTGTGGCTCTACACCGAATTACTGCGCTTGTTGGCGATTCTTAACCGCCGCTAATCGGATTGTTGCCTGGATTAGGCCAGCGAGATGAGGTCTAGATAGTCCTGGTTCCACAGGTCTTCTACGCCATCTGGCAGTAGCAATACCCGTTCTGGCTCTAGTGCCGTAACTGCGCCTTCATCGTGGGTCACTAGCACAACTGCGCCCTCAAATGTGCGCAAGGCGTCCAAAATTTCTGCGCGACTAGCCGGGTCAAGGTTGTTAGTGGGTTCGTCAAGCAGTAACACATTAGCCGAACCAACGACCAACATGGCCAGACTCAATCGAGTCTTCTCCCCGCCCGATAGCACTCGAGCTGGTTTATGTACCGCGTCACCGGAGAATAGGAACGAACCGAGCACGCTTCGGATTTGCGCGTCAGTTAGCGTGGCTGACATCGATGTCATGTTTTCTAGAACCGTGCGGTCTTCATCGAGCGTTTCATGCTCCTGTGCGTAGTAGCCGATCTTCAATCCGTGGCCCGGTTCGAGTTGGCCAGTATCGGGCTCGTCCACCCCAGCGAGGATTCGCAGCAGGGTTGTTTTGCCCGCACCGTTTAACCCGAGAACCACAACCCGAGAACCCCGGTCGATAGCTAGATCCACATCGGTGAAAATTTCGAGTGAACCGTAGGAGCGACTAAGGCCCGAGGCCATAAGTGGCGTTTTGCCGCAAGGCGCCGGCGTGGGGAATCTGAGTTTTGCGACCTTGTCAGATTGGCGCTGAGCATCGAGACCGTCCATCAGCTTCTCAGCACGTTTTTGCATACTCTGAGCAGCTTTGGCCTTACTTGCTTTGGCGCGCATCTTGTCGGCTTGGAATTGCAGAGCGCTGGCCTGACGTTCTGCATTTGACCGCTCGCGTTTACGGCGGCGCTCGTCTAGTTCACGGGCTTCAAGGTATTTTTTCCAACCAACGTTAAATACATCAATTACTTGACGATTGGCATCCAGGTGGAATACCCGGTTCACCGTGGCCTCCAGCAATTCGACATCGTGACTGATGACGATCAGGCCACCCGAATGATTTGCCAGGAATGTGCGTAGCCACGCAATCGAGTCAGCATCTAAGTGGTTAGTTGGCTCATCAAGTAATAGCGTGTCCGCTCCACTGAACAAAATACGTGCCAGTTCAATCCGGCGTCGCTGTCCACCAGAAAGCGTGTTCAGTGGCTGGCCGAGAACGGTCGGCGAGAGTCCCAGAGCGCCGGCTAATGATGACGCTTCACTTTCTGCGGCATATCCACCTGCAGTTTGAAATTGCTCTTCTGCGGTCGAATATTTGCGCATTGCTTTATCGCGCACAGCGGTGTCTTCGCTCGCCATGTCGAGTTCCAGTTGACGCATGCGGGTGATGATGAGGTCCAAACCGCGAGCACTAAGTATGCGGTCACGGGCAATTACATCTAGATCACCTGTGCGTGGATCTTGCGGCAGGTAACCAACAGTGCCGCCAGATGCCACCTGACCGCTGGCTGGTTGAGTTTGCCCCGCCAACACTTTGGTCAATGTGGTTTTACCAGCGCCATTGCGGCCAACTAGTCCAACTTTGTCACCAGCATCAATTCGAAATGTTGCGCCACTAAGTAGAAGTTCCGCGCCAGCACGCAACTCGACATCTGTTACTTGAATCATTAAAAAGCCTCTGTTTTGGGAACGAAAAATTACTAATGCAGTTGCATTAGTTCAACAGAGGAGAGAAAAGTTTAAGCATCAAACTAAATGTTAAATCCAAGTGCGCGGAGCATCTCGCGACCATCATCGGTGATCTTGTCTGGGCCCCAAGGTGGCATCCAGACCCAGTTGAGTTTGAAGTCAGACAGGTGGCCATCCAATGCTGCGCGTGTTTGGTCTTCAATCACGTCAGTCAATGGACAAGCCGCTGAGGTCAGCGTCATGTTGATGGTAGCGATATTCGCCTCATCGACTTCCACGCCATAGACCAAGCCGAGATCGACAACATTGATCCCTAATTCGGGATCTACCACATCGCGCATAAGTTCCATTACATCTTCGGAGTTCATCATTTCCATGGCTACTTATCGCTTTCTCTTGTCTGCTCTTGGCCGAGTGCCTGAATTGCTGCATCTTTCCATGCCATCCATGCCAATAGCGCACACTTAACACGAGCTGGATACTGCGCTACTCCCACTAAGGCTATGCCATCGCCGAGAATATCCTCGTTAGGTTCTTCCACCCGCTGCAACATGGCCACCAAGTGATCCACTGCCTGCTCCCCTGTGGTCAAACTTTGGTCATTGAGTTGATCGAACAAAATTGATGCTGACGCTTGACTGATTGAGCAGCCTTGGTTTTGATAACTGATTACTAGTTTCGTCGGATCTGTTTCATCAAGGCGAATCTGCAAGGTGATTTCATCGCCGCACGTTGGATTGACATGATGCACCTGCGCCGCGAAATTATCGACGAGTCCTTTGCCGTGCGGATGCTTGTAGTGGTCAAGGATGATTTCCTGATACATCTGTTCCAGTTGCATTAGTTGCTCCCGAAGAACGCTTGAGCTTGCTTTACGCCAGCTACTAGCGCGTGCACATCGCTTAAATCGTTATACACATAGAAAGTTGCGCGAGTTGTTGCCGGCACTTCGTATCGTCGGCACACTGGCCAAGCACAGTGATGTCCGACTCGCACTGCAATGCCAGCGTTATCGAGCACCTGGCCAACGTCGTGTGGGTGAATACCATCAACGACGAACGAGATTGCCGATCCGCGGGCTTCAGCCGTTTGTGGGCCAATAATCCGTACACCTGGAATAGCTGAAAGTTCTGCTAATGCAAGTTTTGTTAATTCATGCTCATGTGCTTCGACGTTATCCATACCGATTGCAGTCAAGTAATCAACCGCGGCCGACAGAGCGACTGCCTGAGCAGCCATTGGCACGCCTGCCTCAAAACGCTGCGGCGCACTGGCAAAAGTGGAGCCTTCCATGGTCACGGTCTCAATCATCGAACCGCCCGAAATAAATGGCGTCATGCTCGCTAACAAGTCAGCGCGACCCCAAAGGCAGCCAATTCCCAACGGACCGAGCATCTTGTGGCCACTCCAAGTAATGAAATCCACGTCTAGGTCGGCAACATCTACGCCCATGTGCGGAATACTCTGACATGCATCCAGCAACACAACCGCGCCGACCGCGCGGGCCGCATCGCGTACTCTGGCCACATCATTGATCGTGCCGAGCAGGTTGCTCTGATGAGTGAAACTCACAACGCGAGTGCGATCGGTAATCAAGTGGTCAAGGTCCGAGTACTCGAGTCGGCCATCATCGGTTAACCCGATCCACTTCAGCACTGCGCCGGTCTTGGCACACAACTCCTGCCAAGGCACCAAATTAGAGTGATGCTCCATTTCAGTAACCACGACTTCATCACCTTCGCGCAGCACAAACCGGTCAGCTCCCGCTGGCAGGGTTGCGCCACGCAGTGACTTCAGCGTGGTGTTCAAAAACGTATAGGCAACTAAGTTGATTGCCTCGGTGGCATTTTTTGTAAAGACGATGTCGTTCGGTTTCGCTTTGATGAACCCGGCAATGTTCGCTCGGGCGTTTTCGAAGGCAATTGTGGCCTCTTCAGCCAACTGATGAGCCCCGCGATGCACGGCAGCGTTGTGCGTTTCGTAGAAACTGCGCTCAGCATCTAAAACTGAATTCGGCTTCTGCGAAGTTGCGCCGCTATCTAAGTAAATTAGCGGTTTGGCGTCGCGAACGGTCCGCGACAAGATAGGAAAATCTTGGCGGATCGTCGCAACGTCAAAACCGGACATAAGTTATGCAGTTACGTACTGCGCGTAACCGTTCTCTTCAATTTCAGCAGCAAGCTCGGGCCCACCCTGGCGGACAATTCGACCTTCGTAAAACACGTGTACGAAGTCAGGCTTTACGTAACTCAAAATCCGAGTGAAGTGAGTGATTAGCAGAACGCCCGTGTTACCGGTTTCAATTACTCGGTTAATTCCAGCAGAGACCACGCGAAGTGCGTCAACATCTAGACCCGAATCGGTTTCATCCAAAATAGCAATTTTTGGTTGCAATAGTTCGAGTTGCAAAATTTCAGCCCGCTTGCGCTCACCACCAGAGAAGCCTTCATTAACGCTACGTTCAGCGAATACTTCGTCGATCTGCAACGAGCCCATGGCTTCTTTGACTTCTTTGATCCAATGACGCAGATTCGGTGCTTCGCCACGAACTGCGGTTACTGCGGTGCGCAGGAAGTTAGACATTGATACGCCTGGAACTTCAACTGGGTACTGCATCGCAAGGAACATTCCAGCCCGAGCGCGCTCATCCACGCTCATCTCAAGAACATCTGCGCCATCTAGGGTCACTGTTCCGCCCACGATGTCGTACTTCGGATGACCTGCGATTGCGTAGGCCAGTGTTGACTTACCTGATCCATTTGGACCCATCAGTGCGTGGGTTTCGCCAGAGCGAACAGTTAAATCGACACCACGCAAAATATCTTTCGGGCCGTCATCAGTGCTTACCTGCACCTGTAGGTTTTTGATTTCGAGTACTGACATGACTAGCTCCTTGCTTCATTGAGGGTAATTGTTACTTCTGGATCTTCGCCTTCGCTAAGTGCAACGGTGTGCACAGCAACTGGCGCAGTGGCTGGCGGGCCCACAGGCTCGCCAGTTTTGAGATCAAATACTGCGCCGTGCATCCAGCATTCGATTGTGCAATTTAGAACTTCGCCTTCACTTAGTGAAACTTCCGCGTGCGTACATAAGTCATCGATGGCGTGCAATACGCCATCAACTTGCACAACACAAACATCTAAATCGTCGATGGTCACTCGGTGTGCTTTGCCATCAGCAAAGTCGGATACTCGACCCACGGTTGCGGAATGTACCATTACGCACCGCCCGCTAACTTGGTCTCCAACCGCTCGCGCACTGTGTCGTTGATTTCGGGAACCGCAATCTGGTTCAGCAAGTCTTCAAAGAAACCGCGCAAAACTAAACGGCGTGCTTCATCGGCCGGGATTCCACGAGATTCCAAATAGAACAGCTGCTCATCATCAAAGCGACCAGTGGTACTCGCATGGCCTGCGCCAGCGATTTCGCCGGTTTCGATTTCTAGGTTTGGCACAGAGTCAGCCCGACCGCCGTCGCTTAGTACCAAGTTACGGTTAATTTCATAAGTATCGGTACCGATAGCGTTGGCGCGAATTAGCACATCGCCGACCCAGACTGTGTGCGCATCCTTGCCGTTGAGTGCGCCCTTATACATCACGTTACTGCGGCAATGTGGCACGCTGTGGTCAACAAATAGCCGTTGCTCGGCGTGCTGACCCGGGCCAGCAAAGTACAAGCCAATCAGGTCGACTGAGCCACCAGGGGCGGTGTAATGCACGCTAGGCAGAATGCGAACAACATCGCCACCGAGAGTCACCAGGACATGCTTAACCGAGCTGTCGCGACCAACTGTAATGCGATGCTGACCTAGGTGCACTGCGTCATCTGCCCAATCTTGAACCGACACGACAGTCAGCTGTGCGCCATCGCCAGCGTTGATGTCAACGTTGATCGCACTCGTGCCTGATCCGACGTGATTGATGATGACCACGGACTTTGAATGCGCATCGGCGGTTACATCAATCTGACCGTATTGGTGTGCACTGTTGCCAGTTACAGTCACCGTCTGTGCCGTTGAAACCTGCGCATTAGCCGCAACAACTATTGATGCCACGGTTGCGCTGTTGTGCCACGCTGATGCGGAAACACGATCAGTGAAGCCGCGACGAGTTGCATCCTTGGCACCAGCCGCCTCAAACGTGACGCCTTCAGTTACGTCAGCGGTGATTGCTAACGCACTACCGGCCGGAGCCTCGGCATTTTGCAACCCAGCAAGTCGCTTCAGCGGAGTGAAGCGCCATTCTTCTTCACGACCATTTGGCACCGGAAAATCGGCAACATCAAGTGAGACGATTGTTGGCGAATGATCTGTAGCCGGAACCAGACTTACTTCATGTTCTGTTACTGCGCTCACGCTTAACCAACCGCGCCTTCCATTTGCAACTCAATCAGACGATTAAGTTCGAGTGCATATTCCATCGGCAATTCACGAGCAATCGGCTCGACGAAACCACGGACAATCATGGCCATAGCTTCATCTTCATTCATGCCACGGGACATCAGATAGAACAGCTGATCTTCTGAGACCTTCGACACGGATGCTTCGTGACCCAGTGATACATCATCTTCGCGCACATCAACATACGGGTAGGTGTCTGAACGGGAGATGTCATCTACAAGTAGTGCGTCACACTTAACCGTGCTCTTTGACCCATGGCAGCCTTCAAGTACCTGGATTAACCCACGGTAAGAGGTTCGGCCACCACCACGGGCAACCGACTTGCTGATGATTGATGAAGAAGTAAACGGAGCAGCATGGACCATCTTCGCGCCAGCATCCTGATGTTGGCCTTCACCGGCAAATGCGATTGACAGCGTCTCACCCTTAGCGTGTGGACCCTGCAACCAAATTGCTGGGTACTTCATGGTCACCTTCGAGCCGATGTTGCCATCTACCCATTCCATAGTGGCACCTTCGTGCGCAACGGCGCGCTTGGTCACTAGGTTGTAAACGTTGTTCGACCAGTTCTGAATAGTCGTGTAACGGCAGCGTGCGCCTTTCTTAACGATGATTTCCACAACAGCTGAGTGCAGTGAATCACTTGAGTAAATCGGCGCAGTACAACCTTCGACGTAGTGCACATAGGCACCTTCATCAACGATGATCAGGGTGCGTTCAAACTGACCCATGTTCTCGGTATTGATGCGGAAATAAGCCTGCAACGGAATGTCAACATGGACACCCTTTGGCACATAGATGAACGAGCCACCCGACCACACCGAAGTATTTAGCGCAGCGAACTTGTTGTCACCCACGGGAATGATGGTGCCAAAGTATTCACGGAAAAGTTCTTCGTGCTCTCGTAGACCCGTATCGGTGTCTACGAAAATGACACCGAGCTCTTCAAGATCTTCACGGATCTTGTGGTAAACCACTTCGCTTTCGTACTGAGCGGCCACACCAGAAACCAGGCGCTGCTTCTCGGCCTCTGGGATACCCAGACGGTCATAAGTGTTCTTGATGTCATCAGGTAGGTCTTCCCAACTTGATGCCTGCTTCTCGGTTGAGCGCACGAAGTACTTGATGTTGTCGAAATCGATTCCACTGAGGTCACTACCCCAGTTCGGCATTGGCTTTTTGCCAAACAGGTCGAGTCCACGCAGACGTAAGTCGAGCATCCACTGCGGCTCGCTCTTTAGTGCCGAAATGTTGCGCACAACATCTTCGTTGATACCGCGACGCGCTGTAGCACCTGCGGTATCAGTATCGTGCCAGCCAAACTCATAGTTGCCTAAGGCATCTAAGTGTTCTTGTTGTGTTGTCATGCGGTTTCCCTTCGGGTGTTTGGAACCATGGTGGTACAAATTGGATTGCCTTTGGCAATGGTGGCTAAACGAGTGACATGTACTCCAAGTAAATCTGAGAACATTGCCCGCTCGGCTTCGCACATCTGCGGAAATTCGGCAGCCACATCGCCGATTGGACAGTTGTGCTGGCAAATCTGAGTGGAATCAGATGCCCCTTGAGTTAAATCTGATGCGTAACCATCGGTGTTGAGGGCAAAGACAAGCGCCTCAACTCGATCTTGCACTGTCGGCAAATCGCGAATCTGTGCATGGTTCTCGGCAAAAGATTTGGCAATTTCAGTTGCGAATTCAACGACGGCCTGCTCGCCCGCTACCTGTTGCAAGAAACGCACGGCCGAAAGCGCAGTACTGTCTTCGCGCTCTCCGAATGTGGCCCGACCTTTGGCGGTTAGCGAGAAAACTCGAGCCGGGCGGCCACGACCGCGGCTGCTGGAAAGTGCGCCAGGTCCATAGGGTGCGCGCTCGCTAAATTCAACTAACCCAGCTTCTGTGAGCGTGTCTAAGTGTTTGCGAATTGCCGCGCTGGTGAGACCCAGGAGTTCAGCTAATGCCACTGGAGTCATCGACCCCTGCTGTAGCAGAACGCGCCCAACATTGCTGGCGCCGGAACTTGTGATTTTCACAACTCCATTGTTGCGTATTTCCTAGAATTGCGCGAATTGAGCGGATATCTGCATATTCGGCAAACCAAGACACTCGCTAGGCTGTCAGCATGCACCCAAACCTAACCGGCTGGCAAAAGAGCATTCTTCGAGCGAATCTGGTTTCCCAGACCGGGATTGTGGTCACTGGCGCCCTAGTTCGGGTGACCGCCTCGGGGTTAGGTTGCCCAACTTGGCCCGAATGCGTGGCTGGGTCAATCACGCCGACTAGCACCCAAACTCAGTCCTGGCATAAATACGTCGAGTTCGGCAACCGACTGCTGACTGGCGCAATCTCACTTGTAGCAGTGGCCACGCTTATCACTGTATTCGTCATCAATCGCAATCGCGTTACCGCGGGACTAAGCAAGCGCTCTGGGCTGACCAAACTCGCGCTGGCAGTTGTTGCCGGGATTTTCGCTCAGGCGATTCTCGGTGGCATCACGGTACTAACCGGATTGAATCCGCTAACTGTTGCGGCGCACTTCCTCGTCTCTATGGGTTTAATTGCAATCTCAGTTTTGTTGGTGATTCGCGCACAAGAGCCCGAAACCACATCTGATTCCCTACCGCTAGCCAAGCCTGTTCGTTATCTAGTTCAGGCGATTGCAGCTCTGGCACTGCTGATCATCACACTTGGCACATTGGTTACTGGCACTGGACCGCATGCTGGGGATACGGCAAAAGTGACTCGGCTGAAGTTGGATGCAGTAACCATCACCCATGTGCACGCAACAGCCGTGCAATTATTCTTTGGCTTAGTGATCGGTCTCATTGTTGCGATTCTGGCCAACACCACCCCGCAACCATTTTTGAAGCGCACGTTGATTGTGTTAGCTGTTTCACTCGGGCAAGGGTTGATTGGCTACATTCAATATTTCACCGGATTGCCTTGGGCGCTTGTGGCATTGCATGTACTGGGCGCCTGCCTGCTATGGATTAGCACGCTGTATTTACTTGCGCTGACTTTGAGGCCAACGGTCAAAGTTGCTACTTCAACAGATGTTGAATAAACGGATCTAATCCGATCATCAAAAACAGCAATGACAAATATGTGATTGACCAATGGAATAGCCGCATCGGTTTTACATCAGCATCGCCGTTTTTTACCCGAGTGCGCAATCCATAAGCTTCAATCAAAAAGAAACTACCGAGCGTCATCGCGACCATGTCGTACACAAATGACATATGCGCAGCCAGGTTTAGTGACCAGCTCACGGCAACGAGCACCCAAGAGTAAATGATGATCTGCTGCGCAACTTTTCTCTCGTCAGCAACGACAGGCAGCATTGGCACATCGGCTCGTGCATAATCCTCGCGATAACGCAGCGCCAGCGGCCAATAGTGCGGGGGTGTCCAAAAGAATATGATCAAAAAAAGTACGACGGGCGCAAGCGAGAGTTTGTTTTGCACTGCCGCCCAACCGATCAACACCGGCATGCAACCTGCTGCCCCACCCCAGACAATATTTTGCGGTGTGCGGCGCTTAAGCAACATGGTGTAGCCGATCACATAAAACGCAATTGCGCCGAGGGCAAGCCAAGCTGAGAGTGGATTTACGGTAAACCAAAGTAGTGCAAATGATGTCAGCGATAGAACCGCCGCAAACACCAGCAAATTCGGCCCAGAAATTGCGCCAGTTGCTGACGGGCGCTCTGCGGTCCGATGCATTAACGCATCAATGTCCCGATCAAGATAGCAATTGAACACATTTGATCCAGCCGCAGCCAATGTGCCGCCCAACACGGTCCAGCACATTAGGGCTACTTTAGGGAAGCCGTCTGCAGCTAAGAACATCGTCGGGATAGTGGTGACCAGAAGTAACTCAATAATTCGAGGTTTGGTGACGGCTACATAAGCCTTGAGCGTCGAAACCATCCCTGGTTTGGGTGTCGGTGATACGCCCTGCTGCGCGTTATCCGACTTTGTTGCCACAGCCCAAGTCTACCTGCGCAAAAAATTACTGCAAGGCTTACCTAAGCCTTACCTCGATTGGTACGAACTTTGGCAATGTCGCCCCCAGTGCTGCGTGCCGATTGAGTACGCTAAGGGATGTGACTGAATTCTTGTGGAAACCGATTGATGACCAAGCCGTTGTAACAGCCAGATGCCTGGCGATGGAAAGCGTACAAAAAGTAGGAAACGGTCACCCCGGTACCGCGATGAGCCTAGCTCCAGTGGCTTACCTGCTCTTCCAGAAGTTCCTGCGCCACGATCCAAACGATCCGAACTGGCTAGGTCGCGATCGCTTTGTGTTATCCAATGGCCACAGC
>Ga0114962_10003690_pt1 | contig 12313 bp, 12 predicted proteins | sample C_130820_MF_Meta_FD_87017 | JGI IMG/M metagenome (GOLD analysis project Ga0114962, IMG submission 87017) | Freshwater microbial communities from Lake Croche, Canada to study carbon cycling - C_130820_MF_MetaG | ecosystem: Environmental > Aquatic > Freshwater > Lake | place: Lake Croche, Canada... | reverse complement strand
AGGTGAAACTTTGCTTGAACCTCAAACTCGCAGCCAGATTTGAAGAGATCACGAGCATACATCTTCTCACCAGAAGAAACTAGTTTCATAAGGCCAGTATTCAAAGCAACCTTCTCATCTGGCTCCTGCATAGTTACAAACCGTCTACCCTTTAGCCTAATAACCTCAGGAGCTGCAGCGCCTGATCCAGCACGCTTTTGAGTAAATAATGCAATAGGGACAACAGCCGCATAATCCCCAAGAGCCTTAGAAGTCAGATTCATCAACATAGATTTACCATTTGAACCAGAACCAGTTAGGATATGAAACTTTTGAGTTTGGTTACCGCCAACAAGGCAAGTTGCAAGGTGGTTCATAAAATAAGTCCTGACCTCAGGATCTGGAATAACCTGACAGATGAACTTATCAATCTTTGGCCAATCTTGATATTCATAGTATTTCTTGTCCTCCTCATAATCAATTTCAGTAGAGAAGCTGATATAATCCTCAGGTTTGCCTGCACGGAATGTGAAGTCTGCCAGATCCATAACACCGTTGTTGAAAGCAATAAGTGTCTTGGTTGAATCAACCTTCTTAGTAAATTGCTCATCAAAGAATAGCTCCTTGCATTCTCTCATTAGATTGCTCTTGAAACCAGTTGTCTTCAATCTTGATACAACCTTCAGCATCCCAACCTGTGTACTAAATGACTTACAGTAATCGCATTGGCCACACTTATCTTGCCCCTCAGTAGAGCACTTCCTACCCTCTACCTCCTTCCCACATATGTTAGCAGCCTTTTGGAATACATCTGCTATGTCAGAGGAAAACTTAATCTGTAGATCTACACCAGAATCAGTCTCTGTCCAGATGTGCCCCATCCACCTGAACCATACATTCTTACCAAAGTCTGTGCATTTGTAGTGGTCCCTGTATTTTGCATGGATAACCTTAGCAACGTCATGCTCGGTGCATGAAATCGCCTTCCTAACTAGGCTCCCAATATTATTGTCCTCAATAAATTTGTATCCGTCAAAATTATCTGTGCGTGACCAGTACCTCAAAGATGGTAACCCTGTTCTATCTCCGTCATTCCTGAAGGTAAATGTATTCCACTTTTGGATGCAATCTACTTCATTGTATTTTTCAGATTGTGAGCTGAAATCTAGGAAAACATCTACTAGGTCTGGATGAATATTGTGGAGGCAAATACCAATTTCTACCCATTTCTGATAATCTGTGTATCTCTCCTCATTTAGATTCATAACATGTTCCTTAATATATTCTTTCTCTGCTGGGTCTAGCTCCCTCAAGATTCTTCCGTTAGGAGATGATGCACGGGAGGATGGTTTTTCACGTTGAGCAGGTCTTCCCCTTGCTGGAGTAACTGCTCTACCTCCAGAGATTCTAGGCTCAGTTTCTGCATTACTAATTGCAATGCCATTCTCTGTCAATGGGGTCTCGTCCTCATCATTTCTCCTGATTGATAATCTCTTAATTAGTCCAACAGTAAATTCAGGAATAGGCTTCTCTGTAAATTTTCCATCGTATTCAAATACGTACTTAATTTCGTAAGGTTGTGAATCTGGTTTCCTAGATTTGTAAAGCATCCAGTTTGCTGTACGCTTTACTACGCCCTCATCGTATACCTTTTTCCAGTCCTCCTTTAGAGGGAGACCTTTGAAGTAATTTTCCATATCTTTCTTAAGTAGGCTCCTCCTGATACTTTCTTCTACAGTTTTAGTAGTATTTACGTTTGGTACAACAAAGTGTATACCAGATTTCATCCTGTTTCTCTCCTTGTCGTGAGTAGGCCTGCGCTTCTCCATGACAAAGATTTCAACCTTTGCCGGTATCTTTAGGCGCTGGGAAACCTCATCCATGTAGGCTTCAAGAAAGGAAGTAATTTGCTCCTTAGTATGTTGATGGGTCTTAATATCTGTATCATAGATGAAATCAAAATCAATGCGAAGTGCACCGATAGGATTTGTATTTTTCTCAACTAGGTGGGGAGTCTCTCCGTCTAGTATAGCTTCCATGTATAGATCATAAAATAGGTTCATATCTTCTTGCTTTATGAAGTATTTACCGCCACTTAGAGAAAGGTGCGTGTAAGCACTATCCCCCTTGTTGGCATTTAGAAAATCACGCAGGTTAGTTGGTTGAGCCATTCGTATTGTTGACCGAGATAATTAGTTGGCAGCATGTCCGTTTTTAACGAACGTTTAAAACGAATCTAAACATTCACAGGCTATTAAAAATAAAGATGAAGTTTTGTCCTGCCTGTAAAAATATGCTATATACATTATCTGAGGATGCTGACGATGGGCAGAAGTTTGCAGTTTTGGAATGCAGGAAATGCGAATTCAAGGAGAAACTAGATAAGAATAACCCAATTGTTTATGAGCATATCCTGCGTGAAGATAAGACTGAAAAGATTGCATTAAACCCATATCTAAAATATGACCCAACGCTGCCAAGGTTTACTGAGATGGTTTGTCCAAACAAGGAATGTGCATCCAATCACGGTGAAAAATCTGACATTGTTGGAGTAAAGATTGATGCAAAGGAGTTGACTTGGACATATCAGTGCTCAATTTGTGACAATGTGTGGAAACAAACTTCGGTATCAATAATATAAATGGCAACACCAAATCTTAGTCTATCAACATTTTTACTTATGCTTTTAGTTGGATCTATAATTTGGTTTAATCTATCGAAGGACATATATTCAAAATATAGTTCTGCGACTGTTATGGGTATATCGGTTATCCTAATTTTACTTTTTGCATATGTCTTTTTCAATCTGAGGAATTTAAGTTTGTGATAATATAAATGATAGATATTAAACTAATGTTATTCCTTACGTTAACTTTGCTAGCATGTGTATATTGGGCGATGAATTCGGACGGTACATCTAGGACATTTGCTATCTTTTTCTGTGTAGTCATTGGAGTAAATTTACTTTTAGTTATGGGTATATTTGGAACTTCTAATTTGGCTAGATTTTTTATTAAGTGAAAATGGAAACTTAAAGATTAAGTTAATTTAATATAAAATGGAACAACTACGTGAAAGCTCAAGACTTCTACATCCTGAGGTTTCAAGTATTGATAGAAAGACTATTATAGATACAGAGTCAAAGGATCGGATTACTTTACCTTATTACTCTAAATATGAATATACTACTCTGCTTGGGACCCGAGCACAACAACTTGCAGAAGGAGCACGACCTTTGGTAAGCACAGATGGATTAATTTTATCTGATCCACAATTTATTTGGAAGCTAGCTAAGAAGGAAATTTTAGAGCAAAAGTTGCCATTTATAGTTCACCGTCGTTTGCCAAATGGTAATTCAGAATTTTGGAGCACAATGGAGCTATCAGTAATATGGTGATCCACTTAGCTTAATTAAATCATCGCTTTGAGGGGGATACTCAAGAAGATCGGGCATGTATGGTTTTACCAAGAGGTGTGGCAAATTATGAGTTACAGTCTTATTAGCAAACTGAAGATCGATACTTGTGGAGGCATCGAATCTAGCTTGATCTTTTGATGAGTCAACATATAGTTGGCGCTCAGAAGAGCCAGGCCATTTTTTCCACATGTATTTTATTAGGAATACAGATAGTATCCCTGCTACAAGAGCAGATACACAATACTTATAGTAATATAGGGCTCCTACAGAAAGCAAAAGAAATGCTGTTGATAGCTGCCTGGAATTTGCCATAGTATTAATGACAGCTGGAAAGGTAACCCCCGATACTGAGAGAAATACAGAAGCTCCTACGAGGCAAAGAGATAAAATTAGATCCTTGTTCATTTACTGTTTAGTTAGAAAATGGATATAGACAATAATATAGATTAATAACAAATGATTATTCCAATTCGTTGTGTTTCATGTAACAATGTCCTTGCTGGGAAGTGGTTACCCTATCTAGAAATTGTAAAAAAATACAAAAAGGAGGACAACCGCAAGGAGGATGATGGTATTACTTATTTAACCCAAGAAACGAAGAAGTCTGCTGAAGGTAGAGCCCTCGATGAGCTTGGATTAACTAGGACCTGCTGCCGGCGGCATATGTTGACACACGTTGACCTAATTTAAATTACCAACTACAAAACAAATGTCTTGTTCAGACTTAATGAGGCGCCTACAAATTAATGCCCCAAAGGTAACTAATCTTCAAATGCAGGCACCAGATGTATCATCTGTTGTCTGGAGAAATAAGTTAGCAACTACAGTTGTATCGAGATATCAAGATCATGTAATTAATAACACAACCGATGTAAACTCAATTTCTAAGCAGATTCAATCCTTTGCAGGAAAGACTGGTAAGAATCAAGATGTATCATCATATGTAATAAGTCGTGGTGCAAGAGCAATTGGTCAGGATAATTTTTCAGGTAGAATTCAGACTGTAACTACAAATACTGCAGGTAACTGCTTGACTGTACCACCGCCATCTCAGATTGTAAGTGAACTTCGTGGAAATTCAGACTCATCTAAGGTTGGGCTAAACATGGGATATACCCTATGCAAGCACCCCATTTTTAATCCTCTGGAAAAATCCCAATTTGTGGATACATTACCTAATATCAAGCGCGGACTTGGTGTACTGAGTGCAGAATATAGGGCAAATGCAGCTCTACCTACAACAGGTGTCCAGCTTCCTTTGGGTGCTTGCACAACAGTATTTACTGCAAACAATATTACTCCTAAGGCTATTCAACCGATTGGCAAGCCTGATGTCCCTTACAATATAGAAAAGGCAAGACTACAAACTGCCCAGACAGGCTCACAAACTGGTGGTGGTATAATTTCCGGTGCTCGTGCTCCCAAGACTGGTGCAGCTTTGCCCACCCACAAATTCGATATTACACATAGAGGTGTTGCAGGCAGGACTCGTGTTCCTGCTGGCCCATATAGGCCTAATAATGGCATGAGGCCCCGTAAGATTTAAAACGGATTTTATTTGAGTATAACAGTTTATTGCAACAGTTCTTATTCTTTATGTTACTTAACCCTGTACAGTCTTTATTGGTTAACTCATATAATGTTTGCATACTAACTTGCTTTATAGCCGGGATTACCGGTAGTATACCCTTACTAGCAATTGGTTGCTGCTTCAGCGTCATTACTTTCGTCGCTTCTATTTACTCAATATCCGTTACAGTTTAATAACAAAAAGAAAGAATATAACTAAATGTTAAACATTTATACATTTTTATCATGCGTGAAAAAGCTGAAAAAATGTGTAATAGATCTATCGACAGTTTCATCAGAGACACTAGCAGATGAATGTGATAATTTATGTATGCATCATACTGAACTAACTATTTTTTTTGGTTATCTCGAACCTGGATTTATGCTTGATCCAAAGAATGAAGCAAGGATAAGAAGATGCATTAGAAAGTTTGAATGCAATATGATTGTATTTCATTTAGAAAGTATACCTTTTGCTTGGAAAAACGAAATTGGGGTTATCTACTCTGAAAGTCCTAAAGATGGAAACACCGAAGCTCTCGACGATGGTAGTGCTATATAATACTAATCTAAAAATAGATACAACCAAACTTCTCGAAACTTTACCTCTAAATGAACAGATCATCAAGGTCGAGAAAAGGGGTATCTTAAAAAGGGGTGAAAGATGCAGGGATAAAATTAAGCGGAGATCCAAAAAAGAAAAGGCAAAAAATAAGACTGGGTTTGGCCACAACTCCATTACAATCGTTATGATGAGTAATGGAGATGGAAAGCAAAGAATGAAGGAAATTACAATAAAGATATTTCAGAATGGAGTATTTCATTTGACTGGAGTTTTGCATGATTCGTATGATCAGGAATGTATGAAGTATTTATGTAATACAATCTTTGAATGTCCAGATGCTATTATTGATAAGCCACCAGCTTGGGAAACTATCAAGAGAAGAGTAGTCCTAATGAACTACACAAGTCAGCTATCTCCCAAGACTACAATTTCTCGTGAAAAATTTTACAATTCTGTAAGGCACGATGAGGGATTATCTGCATCTTATAATCCAGATGTTTACCCAGGTGTAAAGCTACAATTTATGCCTTCAAAGTGGACTGCAAAGATATTCAGAACTGGCAAAATTATTCTTACAGGAATTACAACACACGAGGATTGTGAGGAGTTTGTCAGAAGACTAAATATATTACTTTTGAACTACCTGAGGAGTTTGGAAGACAGTTGGTCAGAAGACAGTTTGTCAGAAGATAGTTTGCCAGAAGATAGTTTGCCAGAAGGAGGACCAAATATATTACTTTTGAACTACCTGAGAACAAAGGCCTAAAATATTAGGTTAAGCTTTTTGCTTTGGCTGTTGAAGCAGGAAAGTACTTATGATATATACATGAACTAATGAATAAACTTGTAGTGCAGCTATGATTGCTAACACAGAGAATAGGCCAATTCCTTCAGTGAAGTAAAGATATGATTTAGTTGCGACTAGTATGCTTGCGACGAGGACGGTTACTCCGCTTGCGACGAGTCCTCCTAGAATTCCTTGTGTTACGGCGTCCATTTGTCTTACGCCTGCGATGTTTTCGTTTACCCCCTACCGTATATGGTTTTGAGCCAGCAAGATTATCATATGTCTTATCTGCTTGTAGTTGATTCAAAGTATTAGCAAGTTTTGCGTGGTTATCTGCGAATGATACGCCGGGTATAGTTTTACCTTCAGCAACATGTGGTATTGTTAAGGCAGCTCCACCTCTCATCGTTACACCAGCATCCTTTGCGTGTGATGCCTGGTCTTTCATGATTGAAGTTGTTTTAGAAACTGCAGCATTAATTGGTCCACCTTCTAGATTTTGTTGTTGTCCAGTAAACTGTCCAGGTATACCTGTAGCAACTACCATCCCGTTATTACTAACTTTCGTTGGCGCGGACATTCTTATTGTATTGTAAAGAATTAAATGACATCACTGTCTGCTATTCAGATACAAGCACTAGTCCGTGATATGGATGAATCTTTTAGAAAGCATAGGAGCCTTAAGGAAACAGACCCAACTGCTTGGGCAGATAAAATTAAGTCAGAGAATAAGATTTTACTTGACGAGTTCCCAACAGTTTTCAACATGCATATGAATGGTAAATTAGATGGGACATTTTTTGAGATGCTGCAGCTGAAAAGGAAGATTGAGAAGGGTGAAATGACTGAGAATGAGGCATCCGTAATAATTGGTCAAAAACTTTTTAATAAATACGTGGATCCAGTGATTAAGGATACACCGCCCCCACCAACAATGTCATATAGTGATTATTATAAAGAGAATGCGACCAAATAGATTTATTCAAACTGTTAGCAAGGAGGTTAAAAAAACCCCTCAACAGTTTTATAGGCACAACTATGGTGTCGTAGATAGGAAATGTGATTGTATACCTATAGTTGTTTTAAAATTAATTGATGGTGGGACTTCTTCAGTAACGTCAGGACCAATTTTTGATGGTGGCATTCCTTCAGCAACAACAGGTACTATTTATGCCGGTGGATTTCCTTGATTTTTTCCTGAATTAGTATAAATGTCTACACAGCAAGTTACATTCGAATTTCGTAGAGGCACAGCAGCTCAGTGGACAACTGCAAACCCAGTTCTCCTTGATGGGGAACCCGGTTTTGAAACTGACACAGGTAAGCTAAAGATTGGTAATGGGACAGCAAACTGGGTAGCACTAGGATATGCAGGATCTTCAAATATTAATGTATCTCCATATGTTTCAATTGGCCAAGCTGCAGGTAGTGGCGCAAACTTTTCTATATCTATCGGCAACAGTGCAGGTAATACTTCACAAAATCCATATGCAATAGCTGTTGGACATCAAGCTGGTCAGAGCAATCAGGCAACTGGGGGAGTAGCGATTGGGTACACGGCTGGTCAGTATAACCAGTCACTTGATGCAATTGCTATAAATGGTGGATATAATAACCAGGGGGCTAGATCCGTTGCGATAGGGCTTCAGACAGCACGTCAAAATCAAGGTGCTGATTCGGTAGGAGTTGGTCTTAGGGCAGGCTGTAACGATCAAGGTGCAAACTCTGTAGCGATTGGTGCGGAGGCTGCACAAGAAACTCAAGGTGCAACTTCTGTAGCAATTGGAAATACAGCTGGAAGAAATACCCAAGGAGTAGATACTGTTGCAATTGGAAATACAGCTGGCCGTGACTCTCAAGCTACTCAAGCCGTAGCAATCGGTAAGAGTGCTGGAACATCTAGTCAGGGCATAAATGCTGTTGCGATTGGTCCTAATTGTGGTCAAACAAGCCAATCTGCGAATGGTGTAGCTGTAGGTGGTGCTGCTGGAAGTACGAATCAAGGTAATAGCGCAGTTGCCATAGGATTTTTTGCAGGAAATTCAAATCAAGGTACTAACACTGTTGCTATTGGCCCTAATGCTGGAAGTACAACTCAAGCGGGTGCGTCTGTAGCAATTGGATTTAATGCTGGCCGTTCAAATCAATCTACAACTGCCGTTGCAATTGGTAGTGAAGCAGGAAGAACTACTCAGGGGCAAAACGGGATTGCGATTGGTCCTGGTTGTGGGAATACTACACAGGGAGATAATGGTATTGGTATAGGTCAGGCTGCCGGTGAGATTACCCAAGGAAGTGGTGCAATTGCCATGGGATTCTTCGCAGGAAGAACAGCACAATCTCTTCAAGCTGTTGCAATTGGCTCAAATTCAGGCCAAACTAATCAAGGTGTTGGATGTGTTGCAGTTGGTAGCTTTTCAGGAAGTAGTAATCAGGGACTAAATGCTGTTGCTGTAGGTACTTTAGCCGGACAAACCAATCAAGGTGCTGCATCAATATCTGTGGGTTATCAAGCAGCGTCAACTAATCAAGATGCTATATCAATCGGAACACAAACATCATCAGCTGGTGCTGGGTCAGTAGCAATTGGTAAAAAGTCAACTGCAGGTGCTAATTCACTTGTTCTTAATGCAGGTGGACTACCAGTAGTTCACAGTGGAAGTAATGCAATAGTCCTAAATGCAACTGGTTCATCACTTACAGTTAATGCTAGTAATCAATTCATTGTTAGTCCTGTAAGAAATGATAATAGCACATCTGGTCTTTACCAACTCTACTATAATGCAACTACAAACGAGATTGTATATAGATAACTTTATCTCATAATTTTATATAAATGAGTCAACAAGTTCGATTTCAACTTCGTGAAGATACATCAGAAAACTGGATTGCTGCTAACCCACAACTATTAGCAGGAGAGCCAGGTTTTGAATTAGATACAAATAAGCTGAAGATAGGCGATGGTTCAACATATTGGAACTCTCTGCCTTACCTTGGTGTCGGTAGTACACCTACTCGCTTTTATTCACAAGGTATTTGGACATCTGGAACTGTTTATACGCTAAACTCAATAGCCTTCTCTCTTATCGATAATAATACTTACATATGCTTAGTTTCTAGTCTCACAAATACAGTTGATGATCCATCTTTGAACCCTACAGAATGGGGGTTATTTGCAACAAATTCTCTAGTAGGAGCTACTGGAGCTACTGGGGGTACTGGACCTACTGGTAATGCTGGGCCTACTGGCGCAACCTTTTCATTTGCACCTCAAGGACCATGGGTTTCTGGAAACTCATATGTTATAAACTCCTTGGTTGTATCGCCAGTCGATAATAATACTTATATATGCATAGTAGATCCTCTTACTGACTTAGCTTCAGATCCTTCTGCAAATTTAACAGAGTGGCAACTTTTCCTAACTAGTGGAGCTACTGGACCTACTGGTGATATGGGACCCACCGGAGCAACAGGACAACTGGTAAGATATACAGCATATGGTCCTTGGATTAATGGAACACTATATGCTTTGGACTCTTTGGTTATATCACCTCTTGATAAAAACACCTATGTCTGCACAGCAGCTAGTCTCGTTGATCAAACTTCTGATCCATCTGCTAATTTAAGCGAATGGCAGCTTTTTATAGTTGCTGGTCAAGATGGAGTAACTGGCGCTACTGGAGATACCGGTGCACAAGGTGACACTGGACCAAAAGGTGATACTGGAGAAAAAGGTGATACCGGATCACCTGCAGATGTTCCTACCTGGTATCAATATCCTGCTATCGGAAACGTTAATATGAACAGATATTCTCTAATTAGTAAAGATTCTTTAAATATTACATTAAGTGGGAATGCTTACTTCTTTGATGGTTCTACAGGATTCTTAAATGTTTCAAGGAGACTTTCAGATTTTAGGTTAAATGTTAATTGGACAGTTGAGTGGTGGGAATATTTGAATGGTCCAAGTACATCAGTCATGCCAGTTCTATGTCAGGCACCATCCAGTGGCGGGGTTGATTTTTACCACGAGAGTGGAGCAATCTATATGGCAAATGGAGATCTACATTTTACAGAACCAACACCTGGCTATTGGAACCACATTGCTGTAGTAAACAATAATGGAACAATTACAGCATATGTTAATGGGGAATCTCAAACTTTATATGGATCAGTTTACTACATAGATGATGTTGAAGATAATTTATTTGTAGGTACACGTGGAAAAAACCAATTTGGTCAATTCTTTACAGGCAGTATATCAAACATACGTATTTGCAATAGGCCTATTTATACTGCTCCCTTCAATTCAGAACCTACTTTAAGTTCGATTCCAGGAACAATACTCCTGCTTAAAGGATCATTTGAAGACCTTAGTTTTAGTAAACACTCTGTAACAAATACCAACGTAACATTCAGTGATGCAAACTATAGCAGTACATGGGCTTTTAATGCAAATGGAACTATAACTTTTCCGGACTACACATTGCAGGCAACAGCTTATACTGGTGTCGCATCCGGGTTTGGTTCTACTGGGCCCACTGGACCTACAGGACCCGCAGGCGGTCCTCCAGGACCTAAGGGTGAAACTGGAGCAACTGGACCGGGAGGAGGACCACAAGGAGAAACAGGCCCAACAGGACCAACTGGTGATACTGGGGCTACTGGACCCACCGGACGCAGTGGTATTACTGGATCAACTGGGCCTAAGGGTGATACTGGTAATACTGGGGCTACTGGATTTGGGGTTACTGGCCCTAGAGGTCCTACTGGATCAAGAGGTGATACTGGGGCTACTGGACCCACAGGAATGCTAGGACCTATAGGAGATACTGGACCAAAAGGAGATACTGGACCAAGGGGTATAACTGGAGCTGGTGTTACCGGACCAAGGGGCATAACTGGACCTACTGGACCGCAAGGAGCTACTGGAAATACGGGATCTACCGGGCCTACTGGACGTACTGGGTTTGGCTCTACTGGAGCTAAGGGTGAAACTGGTGTTACTGGACCTACTGGTGATACTGGACCAATTGGGCCAACTGGTGACATTGGGCCTACTGGACCACAGGGTGATACTGGACCTACTGGTGCAGACAGCACTGTTCCTGGACCAACTGGTGATATTGGGCCAACAGGACCACAAGGTGACATTGGACCTACTGGTGCAGACAGCACTGTTCCTGGACCTACTGGTGACATTGGACCTACTGGACCACAGGGTGATACTGGACCTACTGGTGCAGACAGCACTGTTCCTGGACCTACTGGTGACATCGGACCAACAGGACCACAAGGTGATACTGGACCTACTGGTGCAGACAGCACTGTTCCTGGACCTACTGGTGACATTGGACCTACTGGAGCCACCGGTGATACTGGACATACTGGACCTACTGGAGACACTGGAGCAACTGGCGATACCGGCCCAACTGGAGCTACCGGTGATACTGGACATACTGGACCTACTGGAGACACTGGAGCAACTGGAGCTACAGGTCCCTCCGATGGACCTACTGGAGCTACTGGAGATACTGGACCAACTGGAGCAACAGGACCAACTGGTGACACTGGACCTACCGGTGCTGATAGTACAGTCGCTGGTCCAACTGGCGATACTGGAGCAACAGGACCAACTGGTGATACTGGACCTACCGGTGCTACCGGTCCCTCAGATGGACCTACTGGAGCTACTGGAGATACAGGACCTACTGGTGATACTGGACCTACTGGAGACACTGGACCTACTGGAGCTACTGGAGATACTGGAGCAACAGGACCTACTGGTGATACTGGATCTACTGGTGCTACCGGTCCCTCAGATGGACCTACTGGAGCTACTGGTGATACTGGACCTACTGGTGAAACTGGTTCTACTGGACCTACAGGCTCAACATATCAAACAACAACTATTGGAAATAATTTAATAAACCCGATTTACGGTCAAAGTGTAGTACTTACACAAGTTCCACCTGGGCTAGCCTATTCACCAGGT
>Ga0114962_10003686_pt1 | contig 12317 bp, 6 predicted proteins | sample C_130820_MF_Meta_FD_87017 | JGI IMG/M metagenome (GOLD analysis project Ga0114962, IMG submission 87017) | Freshwater microbial communities from Lake Croche, Canada to study carbon cycling - C_130820_MF_MetaG | ecosystem: Environmental > Aquatic > Freshwater > Lake | place: Lake Croche, Canada... | reverse complement strand
GGTTATGTAGAGTTGAGCAACACTGCTTCTTCTCTAGGTAACGCAGCTGACTATTTAGGTCGTGTTGCTATCACTAGCGCAAACGTAAGCTTCAAGTAATCCGTTACTTGTAATACAAACAAGAACCCGCTTCGGCGGGTTTTTTGTTGGCTATAATATAAATAGTATTGTTCACTCTTAGGTTAGAGTTTATGCGGAAATCCAACCGCGTAGTAGATAGATTCTACTAGTTTATTTTTAAGGAGAAACAAAATGGGACGTCCAATTAAAAAGACATTTTTTGGTAATTTAAATATCGGTGGTGCTGCCGGTGAAGGTGTTGCTAGTGTAGCCGCAGTAACAGGCTTGTCTGGAATGACCGATAGTGGAGCATTTACAATTTTAGCCGCAGATATTACCGCACCACAAATTACCGGCGGTACTAAACCAGTATTGACATTCAGTACATCTAGTGCAACCACTGGTACTGTTGCAGTTGTATCACCAGGGTCTGGATATCTTTCAGCGCCAACTGTTACTGTTCGCGGAGCACTAGCTGGCGGTTCTGGCACAGCAACACCCGTAGCAACATTAACTACTGATCGTGCAAATGCTCTTGCATTTAATTCGTATCTAACAACCGGATCTTCTGCTGTGTCAAATGGCGATATTATAAAACAAGAAGCAAGTCGTCGTTATTTGGTAAGAAACAGCCAAGGAACTGGTCAATGTATATTAGTTACTACATCTACATTGGCAGCAGGACAAATGAATCTAGTAGCTACAGATTGGAACGGAAGTACATACTATGTTAGAAAATTAACAGCACGTAAAGCAGTGTTAGTTGCATCAACTGCTACAGCGAGCGGATTCTTACTAGCTAACGGAGTTGCTACTGGATGGACTTTAAATGCGGCTACAGGTACTATTGTTACTATTTCAGATACTATCTAATATAGTAGATAACAATAAAAGGGCTCTTTGGAGCCCTTTTTCATTTAATACATACACAATAGAATAAGGTAAATACGGTATGACCTCCAAATGGACTTTACCTACCTCTGTGACTCAATATGCTGAATCCGGTGCCGAAGATATTCATGTATCATGGGATACAAATAACGATTTTTATTCTATTAAAAATTTAGATGGAAAATTTGTAAAAACATCAAGAGATTTATTACATATAGCTAAACAACCTAGGCACGATCTAGTGGAAAAAACTTATTTTTTAAAAGCTACCGGCTTTGATTTTAATCAATTACCCGATGTACTTTCTGGAATTGAACTTAGGTTAAGCACAAATAGAAATGGTAGAATATCCGACGATACAATTCAATTATGCTTAGATGCAGATATTATTGGAGATAATCAAGCAACATTATCCGTAGATCCTACAAAAATTTACGGTAGTGAGACAAATTTATGGGGTTGCAATTTAAATTTGCAAAATATACAGAATAATAATTTTGGAGTAGTAGTTAGATTTCAAAGTCATCCAAATTGGCCACATAAGTGCAGTGTCCTAATAGATGCAATAGAACTAAGAATACATTAACAAATAAATACATCTGAAGGATCAGAAAAGAATATGGCAACATCACCTACAACACCTATACAAGTATTAAAATTAGCTGGTAATTATTTAATTGTCCCTCAAGGGGGCAGTGGTCTCGTGACTGTGTATGGGAATACAACATTAGGTGGCAGCTCCCTTAATTCCATTAACCCTATAGCAAGATTTATTAATAATTTAGTACCTAGAACTGACAAAACATACAATATAGGAATTCCGGGGAATGCTTGGAATTATACATATCTTGCTCAATTTACACAAGTAGGCGATGGTCCTGAATATAAAAATACTGTAACAAATACAGAAAACGTAGGTAATTATTATCCACCATATCCGGATAGTCCTATGGGACGACCATATAATCCAGACGACACCTACGGTGGAACAGATGGAGAAATGCATCGTAGAGCAGGTGCAGTTTATGTAGCCGGCGGTGTTGGTATTGAAAAAGATTTAAATGTAGGTGGATGGATTTATGGTAGAGTTGAAATTGCTAATACATCATTAAGCCTACTTACTACATCTACTAATATTGATTATGAATTTAATCCGGTATTTGTAGCAGGCCCAGGCGAACGTTTTGTTGAAATAGATACCACGGGTATTGGAAATGGGTGGACATATAATCCTGCTCAAGGAAGAATTACTACAGACCGTATTAAAGTTGGAGAAGGTGATGATGCAACTGGTGAAAATACTGGAGTATTAGTAGTAAAAGGCGGCGCAAGTATTAGTAAAAAACTTTATGTTAAAGATACTGCAAAAGCAAGACAAGTTTTACCATTAGCTGATAATTCCGGAGCAGTTGGTACTAGTTCTACTCAATGGGCCGAAGCATATATTCATAATTTATATACTAGAATTATTGCTTCAACAACTGGAACCGTTGAAATACGACCACAAAGTGCATTAACTGATGTATATGGTGATATTAGAGTAAGAGGACAAAATCCAATTGGTACAGCACCTGTAATAACCAATGTTCTTTATGTTACAGTGGACGGTGATGATACTAACGATGGTAGAGCACAAGATCCTAGTCGTGCATGTAGGACAATTGGCGGCGCAATAAAGAGTCCATATTTCCAACCAGGAACACAGATTAATGTTAGTGCTGGACGTTATTTAGAAGATAATCCGTTAGAATTAAAACCTTACACCAGTATTAAAGGTAGTGATATTCGTACAACATTTATTGAACCGATTAACAAGACACAAGATTTATTCCATTTACAATCAGGATGTTACCTTAACTATATGACTTTCTTAAATGGACGTAGTGGTCTATTAGAAGGAGAATATGCAACTGGTTATAATAGAGGAGCGTATGCAACTGCATTTCCTCCTCAGACAGGTGATAACAGAATTGACCTATTTCATTCACCATACATTCAAAACTGTACAAATCAAAGCGGTCCTTGGCTTAAAGATGGAACTATGTTTGTTCCTAATCAGACAGTACAAATTCCTAGCTCAGTTGGTACAGGTACATGGGAAGCAAATACTACAAGTATTGTTGTAGCAGTATCAAACGGTGGTGTTAAGATAGGTGATTATATTAATGCTGGACAACAAAATCCAGGATTCTTTAATGCTCGTACATTACTATTAGCTAACAAACCATTCTTACAATCACAAGTTGTAGCATTTATAGAATCAACATTTAATAGTAATGCATTTAGTTATGTTAGAGGAGACTGTGAAAGAGATACTGCATTGATTGTTCATGCTATTGCAATGGATTTACTATATGATAGTAATAGTGATAGCACATTTGCAGGATTACAATATTGGAGTCAAAGTACTCGAACTGGAATAATTACTTCAGAACTTACAACTACTACTAATGCCATTAACCAACTAAAAAATCTTACACATAGTTATGTAAGTGGTGGAAACCAATCAACCATTGATTCATTGTTTGATAAAATAGTTGATATATTAAACAATGGAGTTGTTGGTGTAACTGATGATGTTGTATATGGTGGGTTACCATCTACTAATCCTACAACATTAAGTGATTATACAGCATTACAAACTAACCGAGCAATAATGCAACAAGGCGTCATTGATTGGATAGAAGCAAATAAAACTGCTGGATTTGTTTATAGTACTTCTACATGTTATAGAGATGTGGGATATATTATTGATAGTGTATCCTTTGATTTCTTACATGGCGGAAATGTACAAAGTATTAAGAGTGGTGTTTATTATTGGGGATATGACAATACTTCTGTTTTGCCAACAGCTAATACTCCTGCTGGCACTAACGAACTCCCAGCTACTGTTGCAGCATATAGTTTTATAAAAAGTATTGCTACAAGAATAGTTACAGGTCAAAAAATACTAAGTCCTTATCAAACAGTTATTACACAAACTACTTCATCACTTTATGCAACTAGTTACGAAGCAGATGTAGTAAAGAATAAAATTGATATTATTACTAATATTATTAGAAATGGACCTGATGTTGCCGAAGCAAAAGTTCCTATAGCATTAGTTGAAAATACTTCAACAGGAGTATTAAATGCTTATAATTTATTGATAGACAATATTTCTTTTATAGTAGCAGAGGTAACTGCATTTATTGATGCTACTATGAATAACTTCGAATATAATCGACAAAAGTCTTATAGAGACACAGGTATATTGATTGAGAATATGGCCTATGATATGACGTTCGGCGGCAATGAGAAAAGTGTTGAAAGCGGAAAAGCATATTGGAATGGGCCAGTGAGTGTGATAGCTAATTCTATCACCCAATGTATTTCAGGTATTGATTATTTGAATCAGTTAGCTCAATTAGTTGTAATAAACTCTACTTGCCCTATTTTAACTACACCTACAGGAATCCCATCTTCTACTCAGGTTATAAACACAGTATTAACAGGGGGTGCGATTGCAATATCATCTATTAAAACATTGTTGAATATAACAACTAACATTATGGCTAATGGACCAGATGTTGCACCTGCAAAATATAATAGTCCAGGACCTGATGCTGCATATGTTAGTGCTGAAATATTGTTACAAGCAAATAGAACATTTATTCAAGAAAACGTATTGAATTATATTAACTATAATCTATGTGTTCCACCAAAATCGTTACCATATAATCAAATTAAATGTAAAAGAGATGCGGGTGTAATTCTTGATAGTATTGCATCAGATTTATTATTCCCAACTGATTGGCACAGTCAATCTACATTTGCAGGATTACAGTATTATGCTCAAACTGGATTTGTTGGTGCAATCAAAGACGAATTATACCCAACAATTGGCGCAATTAAATATCTTAGAGATCTAAGTATAAAAGTTGTTAAGAATATTACTTCATCCACTGATAAACTTGTAGGTGTTAATAGATATACTGATGCAACACAGACCACAGCTAGCAATTACGCTACTAGTGTAGAAGTTGATTTTATTAGATCTGAATTTACTAATATCTTAACTATATTAGATGGAAAAACAACAGGCTGGACTGATTTAATTATTCCAAATGGTGGAATAGCTAGTGCATTCCCAAGTGTAAAATCTACAGTTGATTTATTAACAGCAAATACTACTTACATTGCCAATGAAGTAGTTGCGTATGTAAATGCTAATAACCCAGGATTTGTTTATGATCAAACTAAATGTGCTAGAGATGTGGGATATATTCTTACTAGTATAATATTTGATTTAACTTATGGCGGCAATCGTCAAAGTATTCAAGCTGGTTTGAGTTATTATGTTAGTAGAACAAATCAATCTGTGATACCAAATGAAACTGCGGCCAGCAAAGCTGCATTCACATTCTTAGGTAATTTAGCATCAACAATTGCACAAGGAAATAGTTATACTGCTCTTCAATCTAAAGTAAAGCAGGTAACAAATTTACCTGCTGGTAGAGCCGAAGATGGAACAGCATTACAAACTAGTATTGGAATTATTAATGGAATTTTAGATGATCCAACTTCAGTAGGACCATTGAAGCCTATTACTTTGACCAAGAGTGCTGTAACTGCAACTCAATACTCTTATAATATATTAAAAGCCAACCGTGCTTTCATTGTAGCAGAAACAATTGAGTATTTAGATCAAACTTACAATCCTAATTCTTTCAAATATGATCAAGAGTTATGCTATCGTGATACAGGATTAATTATTGATGCTGTTAGTCAAGATATATTATTAGGTGGTAATCAAAAATCAATAGAAGCAGGTGTTAGTTATTGGAATCAGGGATTCAATTATGTATCTAATCAGATATCTACTACTACGTTGGCAATTAATTATGCTAGAGATTTGGCATTAAAAGTAGTTGCAAATACTACAGTAACATCTGTTACAGGTACAGTTGCTACTCAGGTAATTAATCCATTCTTCCAATATGGTGGCGATTATATGCCACAACAATCTATAAGAAGAAATTTTGATATTGTTACAAATATTATTACCAACGGTAAAGAAGCAGCACCTCCAATATATGCAGGTGGTGGATTATCTATTCTTACAGGTTTAAATGGATCCGATGTTAAAATTGCTCCAAGGGTTACTACTGTAGATCTTGTATCTGGAGACAGATATAAAATTGGATTAGACACCGCTACTGTAGGATTTGGTTTAAATTCTACTTTATATTTTGGAGATGTTTATATCTATCCTCAGCAAGATGCACAGGTAGAAGCAAAGAGTTTAGCATATACAGGTGATGCTAGCTCATGGAATCGACGCAAAGTCGATCCTGTAGGATCAATGGGTGGTAGTTTAGTTGATGGCGGCGTAATTAGTGATAGAAGTCCAATTCAATCATTTGTTTATGATGCTTTCACGCAATTAAACCAAGGTGGCATTGGAGTAAAAGTTACAAATAATGGTTATGCACAGCTAGTTTCCGTCTTTACAATTTTCTGTTCAGTGGGTGTTATATGTGATAATGGAGGTATTGCTTCTATTACAAACTCCAACTGTAACTTTGGTGATATATCATTGATAGCTAAAGGTTACGGTCCAAGAAGTTTTAGTGGAACTGTTTATAATCCTAAATTCCGTTCATATCCTTTCAGTCCTGATGGTATCCTTAATGGTAAGCCATTACCATACTTAGATCAATTTTATCCTGAGGGGTATTGGCCAAATAATGGCGGAAGAATGGAAGTGTTTCTTCCAGATGCTGCAAATAGACCACACATTGGTTTAGTTATGGAAGTAGTTGCACCAGATGGACATATCAACGAACAAGGACTTCCTGGATTTTTAAATGCACAACCTAGTACAGCTCTGTTAAGTAAAGGAAGTATTGCATTAACCGGTATAAGTACAACTGATGTATATATAGGAAATACATTATATATTAGGGATCAATTTGGATCAGAATTTGATCAATTCGCTTACTTACACGATGCAGACGGAAATCCAGTAGATAATACTGGACAGATATTAAATTATCAAGATCCTGTGATGTGGCCAAACCCTAACTATGGTGTATATTATGCGTCCTCAGGTACAATAGTAGCTGATGTAAATTATAATAAAATTATATTAAATCAAGCATTAACCAATGGCGGTGGTGACGCTAATAATGCTAACTATTTTACATTATATTTCTGCGGCAACAGCTACTATACAGTACAAACTAGTACAATTGCAAATAATCCGTATGTTGTATATACAAATATTTTAGAAGCAAATAGTAATCCAAACTATCAAGGCCCAACAATAAGTCAAGTAGCTGCTCATGTGTCTGCATTAACTAGATTAAAAGAAATCACTTCTAAAATTGTTGCTAATCAATCAATAGTAAAAACTTCTGGCAATACTGTTAACCCTTCACCTGATCCATTAGTTACAGGTGGAGCAGATGCTATTCCGTTTATTGAATTACATTTTGATTATCTAATTAATATTGTTGGTGCTGCTACGCTAAATGATGCTCAGGCTATTGTTCCTTCTAGTGCAATTGTAACATCTGGTACTGTTCCACAAGGAGCCGGCGGGGCTGTTACGTTAATTAAAAATAATATAGATTTTATGAAAGCTGAAATTGTTGCATATGTAGAATACTATTATTCTACTGAATTCAATAGTTCTAAAGTATTAATTAACGGTCAATTAACAGATGCACAGAAAGTTAAATGTGCAAGGGATGTTGGATTAATTTTACAACAGTTAATATATGATTTGCAAACTGGTGGAAATTATAATATGGTATATTCTGGTCTAAGCTATTGGTCTAGAGAAGGAACTTATCACATTGTCGAATTAGGCGAAGCAGTTACAAATAATGCACTATTTCCAGATGGTACTATAGTTAATTTCTATCAACGTAGTTACATCAGTGCAAGTGGATATTTGTTTGAATATGTAGGTGCTGGAACAAATTACGGAGCATTGCCGCAACGTGGCGTAGCCGATCCAGTGCAGTCTAAAGAAACAGTTCAGTTAAATAGTGGTAAGGTGTTCTTTACATCAACAGATCAAAATGGAGATTTCCGTATTGGTCAGGGACTAGTAATTAGTCAAGCAACAGGGGTATTAAGTGGTAGAACATTTGTTCAATCACTGTATGCTAATATGACTCCATTTATATTAGCAATTGAATAACAGGAATAAAATAATATGGCACAATTACCATTAAACAAATTTTTAACTAAAACTGTACAACTAACTAATATTAGTACATCAACAGTTTATACAGCACCAATTGGTTCTACGTGTATTCTATTGATGGCACAGGTGGCTAATTTATCTACGAATACTACACATTTTGTAACTTTTGAACATTATAGATATAAAACTATTCTAGCAGATGCTCAAGGATTTGGCGGCCAACCGGGTAAAACTGCAAGTGTATTAGTCAAGAACTACGCCATACCCCCAAATGATGCAGGCACTCCACTAACCGGTAAACTGATTATTGAAGAATTAGACAGTGTTCGATGCTATGCAGAAACATCGGGTACTATGCAATTGGTAATGAGCATACTTCAAACAGCAAACGCATAATAGGAATTTATAATGCCAACAATATTAAGTGGATCAAAATTAAGAACTGGAGGAAGTGGAGAATTCATTGCATTGCCGAATGCAATGCCCCAATTGCCACCAACTACTAGCACCACTGGTTTTACATTAATTACAAATTCTTTATTACAAACTAGATATGCATCAAGCCTCGGTAACATTGAATTTAATAATGCAATGCTTTACAGCAATTTGTCAAACGGTTCTATTCGTATTTTAGCAACAGGAACAACATCAGTATCAACAAGTACTGATTCTGGAACATTAGTAGTTACTGGTGGAGTTGGTATTGGAAGAAATTTACGTGTCAAAGAAGATATTGTTGTTAATAACATTACTATTGGTAAAGGATTTGAAGGATTTAACAACTTGGTATTTCGTGGTACAGCAACATCTGTAAATAATGAAACTACCAACGGACAAGAAAATATAGCTATTGGTTATGATGTTCTTAAAGGAATTAGTTCAGCATATGCAAGTATTGGTATAGGACGATTTGCATTAAGTTCGGGAACACATATCTCTAATTCAATTGCAATTGGTGATTCTGCATTAAGTAGATTGGGAGTTATTGAACAACTACCTACGGCTGCTATTACTGGTATAACTCAGGCAAATCCAGTTGTTGTAACAGCACCAAATCATAAGTTAACTAGTGGTGTTAATGTATCTATTACTGGTGTCATAGGAATGCTTGAGGTTACCACTCAAACTTTTTATATTTCTGTATTATCTAGCTCAACATTTAGATTATATAAAGATAATATATTGACTATTCCCATAAATGGTATAGGATATTCTGGATATATTAGTAGTGGAACTGTTAATAGAATTTTATTAAAAGATAGTAACATTGCTATCGGTACTAACGCAGGTAAAAATTTAATAGATGGACAACAAAATTTCTTATTTGGTAATCAAATTGCTAAAAATTTAACAACCGGATCTTATAACTTTTTTGTAGGTGTAGGAGGACAAAATTTTACACGCGGCAATAATATTATTTCTATTAACGGTAGTAATATTGTAGATGGAATTGATAATCAAATAAATTTTGGAAGTGTATTTTATTATGACGGACGAGGTACTACTACATTCAATTCTAATTTACATCTAGGGTTGGGCGAACCTTCTACAAGTTCAACCACTGGTGCGGTAATAATTACCGGCGGATTAGGAGTTAGCGATGACGCAAATATAGGTGGATTAACAACTTCAACTAATCCAACTACTGGAGCATTAACTGTCGCCGGTGGTGCGGGTATTGGTGGTAATCTTAATGTTGGACAACAACTCAAAGCAGTCGGCAATGGTAATGTTACATTAAGTCCATCAAATTACAATGTGTATATACAACCAACAGGAGCAGGATCCATAACCATACAACCTGCTGCTGAAGGTTCTATTGATAATATGGCAATAGGGTTAAACAATGCAGCAGCAGCAAAATTTGATACTGTCGGTGTTCTTGCTACTACTGTTTCTACCTCAACTACTACCGGATCATTAATTGTAGCCGGCGGTGTTGGTATTGGTGGCGATGTTTATAGTAATTCCGGAATAGCTGATGAAAATTATTTACTATATACACCTAAAGTATTTGTAACTACATCAACTCCAGCAAGTCCGAGAATAGGAGATGTATGGGTTGATGCAACTAATCTTGCATATCTACAATATATTAAAGACGGCACGAGCACATTCTGGTTACAGGTCGGCGCAGTGTAATGAATAGAGAGTAAAAATATGGCATTATTAAATTTTCCTACAAATCCTAATACTGGAGATACATACTCTCCACCGGGCAGCACCAAAGTATATCAATGGAATGGATCTGCTTGGCTAGTGTTTGCTTCTACTGTTTCAGCAAGTACTTTAACTGCATTTCAAATACATTCTACTTCTACTGAAAATATAAACACCGCATCAATTGGCCAACTTGGTTCACTGATAGTTGATGGCGGCGCAAGTATAGCTAAAGATTTATATATAGGTGGAAGTTTATATATAGCAGAAACTATTGTAATAACTACAGCAAGTTTTAACAATAGTCCTTCAGACGGATCAGATATTCATATTCAACCTATTAATGTTGGTGGTCTTGATTTATTGCAATTTAATAATGTATCTACACTACAATCAGTTAGCGATAGAGGGCGTACTTCAACTAATATAATCAATTTCTTTAATACAACTGAATCAACATCTACTAACACAGGTGCCGTTTTAATAGCAGGCGGTCTAGGAGTTGGAAAAAGAATAAATTCTGAAAGTATTCAAATTGCTGATACTGTTCTTGATTCTACAAAAACTATAACAAACACTACAGGACAATATACTATTGATTCATATTCTCTTAATCAATATAGATCATCAAAATATTTTGTGCAAATTGATGAAGGAACAACTTCTACAGCAAGATTTCAATCAATGGAGATAATGTTATTAGCAACTAATACAGGAACTACTAAAGCTACAGAATACGGCATCATTTCATCAGATGGTCCACTAGGAACATTTAGTAGAGAGGTAACTAATGTTTTAGGCGAATGGAAAGTAAATTTATATTTTACACCGAGTGATTCTGTACCAAAAACTATTAAGGTACTACGAACAGCAATGACTGTTTAAATTAAGGAACAAAAATGGCAATAGCAATTACAGAAGATTTTGTAACGAAAAATGGTATAGTAGTCCAAGGCACCAACGCCGTTACAAGTTCCACAAATCAAACAAATGCATTACAAGTTAATGGTGGTGCTGCAATTGCTGCAAATTTAATAGTGGGAACTACTGCTAGCATATATGGTCCTTTAATAGTATATGGAAATGTAACTGCAACAAGTACTCTTGTAGTCGGTGACACTACTTCTGCAACTACCGGTACCGGTGCATTAGTTGTTGGTGGCGGTATATATGTTGGTAAAAATCTTATTGTTGCTAATACCAATTCTAATACTGCTACAATAACTGATAATTCATTGTATGTTGCAGGTGGAGTTGGAATTGATGGATTGCTATTAGTTCAGGGTCCGGCTTTATTTAAAAACGACGTAATTTTTACCGGCAATACTACCTATGTTTTTAGCACAAATACAGTTTATACAGATAATTTAATAGAAATACATACACCATCTAATAATACTTGGGCAGTTGATGACGGTAAAGATATAGGATTACGATTCCATTATTATGCTAATAGTGCAGATCAAAACGGTGCTTTGGTATTAGCTAATGATACAAAATATTTAGAATGGTATAACACAGGAGCAGAATCAAATACTGGTACTTTTACCGGTGCTTCTTATGGAGTATTTAAAACAGGAGGTATAAGATTAACTTCTGCAACTTCTGCAAGTTCAACAATTACCGGAGCTCTTCAAATTGTAGGTGGTATAGGTGTAGGTAGCACTATCTACAGTGGAGATGATATTAGTGGAAAAACTATTACTGCTAGAAATTTAACAAAAGACAGAGTTGTTTTTGTAAATGATGGTGGAACATTAACTGATAATACTGCTTTTACATATAATACTTCAACCAATTTAATATCAGCAAATGTATTATATTCAAATACTACTACTAATTTAGCAGGTGGAGAATATGCTGCTTTACCTTATCAAACTAGTACAGGTACTACAGGATTTATTTCAATTGGCCCTAGTGGATATATATTATTATCTGCAAATGGTATTCCTACATGGGGCACGTTAAGTGGTGTATCTGCTGGCCAAGCAACAACTGCATCTAATTT
>Ga0114962_10003681_pt1 | contig 12329 bp, 9 predicted proteins | sample C_130820_MF_Meta_FD_87017 | JGI IMG/M metagenome (GOLD analysis project Ga0114962, IMG submission 87017) | Freshwater microbial communities from Lake Croche, Canada to study carbon cycling - C_130820_MF_MetaG | ecosystem: Environmental > Aquatic > Freshwater > Lake | place: Lake Croche, Canada... | reverse complement strand
TTATAAAGAATTCAAATATGCTTCTACATTTTTTTGAATTCTCGCTTCTATATTTGAATTGTCCGCCTTAACAAACGTAGTGCCTGAAATTTTCTCGAAAAGTTCAATGTAACGATCCGTAACTAATTGCACAAATTCTTCTGGCATATCCGGAATTGTTTGTCCTTCCAAGCCTTGAAAATGATTATCAATCAACCATTGCCTCACAAACTCTTTTGATAATTGTTTTTGACTCTCGCCTTTGTCTTGTCTTTCTTGGTAACCATCCGCGTAGAAGTAACGGGAAGAATCTGGGGTATGAATTTCATCAATTAAGATTACTTTCCCATCTTTTAATCCAAACTCATATTTCGTATCTACCAACAACAAACCTCTTTCTAACGCCATTTCTGAGCCTCTTTGAAATAATGCACGCGTGTAAACTTCTAATTGCTCATAAATTTCTTTAGGAACATAATTTTTAGCAATGATTTCTTCTCTCGAAATATCTTCATCGTGACCAGCGTCTGCTTTCAATGTTGGAGTAATTATCGGTTCCAGAAAACGATCGTTTTCTTTCAATCCTTCTGGTAATTTTACGCCACATACTTCGCGTTTCCCTAAAGCATACTCTCGTGCCGCGTGACCAGCTAAATAACCACGAATCACCATTTCTACTCGAATAGGCTCACATTTTATACCTATCGAAACAGATGGATCTGGTGTTGCTAACAACCAATTTGGAACAATATCTTTTGTAGCATTTAAAAACAAAGTAGCAATTTGGTTCAAAACTTGCCCTTTAAAAGGTATACCTTTAGGTAAAACATGATCAAATGCAGAAATACGATCGGATGCTATCATAACAACAAGGTCATTTTCTAATGTATAAACATCTCTCACTTTTCCTTTGTAAACCGATAGCTGACCAGGAAAATTATAATTAGTAGTACTAATTGTATAACTCATATTTTTCTATTTTTCTTCTTTTTTATCTAAATGTTCTTTCTTCTCAAAAGCTTCAATTATTTTTTTAACCAAAGGATGACGTATAACATCATTTTGATTTAAGCGAACTACTCCAATATCATCTACTTCTTTTAATGCATCCAATGCATAAGATAAACCTGAACGTTGTTTAGAAGGCAAATCAATTTGAGACATATCACCCGTAACGATAAACTGTGCTGTTTGCCCCATACGTGTCAAAAACATCTTCATTTGCATCACCGTAGCATTTTGAGCCTCATCCAAAATCACAAAAGCATTATCCAATGTTCTACCACGCATAAATGCTAGAGGTGCAATTTCTATAATTCCATATTCCATCATCTGGATTAATTTTTCAGGTGGAATCATATCGCGTAAAGCATCGTATAAAGGCATCATGTAAGGATCTAATTTATCCTTCATATCCCCAGGTAAAAACCCAAGATTCTCTCCAGCCTCCACAGCAGGTCTTGTTAAAACAATACGTTTAACTTCTTTTGCTTTTAATGCTCTTACTGCTAAAGCGATTGCAGTATATGTTTTTCCTGTTCCAGCGGGACCTACAGCGAATACCATTGCATGTTTATTAGCTTCTGCTACAAGCTTTTGCTGATTAATTGTTTTGGCCTTAATCTTAGAACCATTGTTTCCATGCACAAGTACTTCATCTCCCTGTGTCACTGGTTTTAAACTAGGATCTTCTAGTAGAATTTGTTCGATGATATTTTCATTCAGAGTATTATAACGATGATAATAGTCCATCAGTTGATTTAATTTTCGTTCAAACAAAGCAATTACTTCGTCATCTCCGATTAATGTCAAATCATTACCTCTTGAGACTATTTTTAATTTCGGATAATAACGTTTAAGTATTTGTAAATAAACATTATTAACCCCAAAAAATTCGACAGGATTAATACCTTCTAATATGCAAATTTTCTCCAAAAATATTCGTTATAAAATGTGTAATTGAACTTTCTTGTTAGAATAAATCTTAATTTTACACCAAAGTTATATTTTTTTTGTCAATCACACATCAATAATTAAAGATGCCAATAATTACGCTTACAACAGACATGGGTTTGAAAGACCATTATGTTGCTGCTATAAAGGGTGCGATTCTATCCCATATTGACCAAATACAAATCATTGATATCACGCACGAAGTCCAATCATTTTCCATATTGCAAGCTACTTTTGTACTGCAAAATTGTTTCCAAGAATTCCCAAAAGGCACAGTCCATATAATGGGGGTAAATAGTGAACCGATGATTAATTTAATGAATGATTCTTTGAGTTCCTATCCAGCTATCATGAAATATAAAGACCACTTTTTCATTTCTAATGACAATGGATTTTTTAGCCTGTTGATTGGTGAAGATGAACATCAAGGATTTTGGAGAATTGATGATGTTTTATCTTCTAAAAATGTTTTTAAATTCCCTGCAAAAAATATTTTAGTACCTGCCGCATGTAAAATTTCCTCAGGAGTAGCAATCGACTCTTTTAGTTCTGAATTTGAAGATTTCCAAAAAGCATATACTTTCCAACCTGTTTTTGAAGAAAATGTAATAAAAGGAAATGTAATTCACATTGACCACTTCGGAAATTTAATAACAAATATAACTCGCGATCATTTCAATAAATTTGACAAAGAAATTCCATTTACAATTTTCTTCCGAAGAAAAGAATATTTTATTGATGCAATTTCTGTATCCTACTCTGATGTTCCAAAAGGGGAAAAAGTAGCAATTTTCAACTCGAACAACTACCTTGAAATTGCTTTAAATCAAGGAGCAACTGACAGGAGAAATAGCGCAACTGCACTTTTCGGAATGAGTATTAATGATATTGTACGTGTAGAATTCACTCCGAGAGGTTCAAAAGATACTTTAGAATCTTTATTTCTATGATTTATCGCATCGTAAAATTACATTTTCAAACAACAAAAATAACTTCCTTTTTAGAACTATTTAATCAAGTTGTTACAAAAGTAAATGAACAACCTGGATGTATGGAAATGTATATGTTACAAGACATATATAATCCGGCTATTTTTGTTACGCATAGCAAATGGAAAACTGAAGACGATTTAAATATTTATCGAAATTCAGAGCTTTTCAAAACTATTTGGCCAACAATTAAACCTTGGTTTGAACAAAAAGCAGAAGCTTGGAGCATGCAATTAGTAACGAACTGATATACTAACCAATATTCTTTTCAAGTATACAAGAGGCATATGCTTTGATTGCTCTGCCCTCTCCAAAAGAATCGACTTTTTCATGCGTTGAAGCTTTGATCGAAACCTCCGCTTCCGTAACTTTCAAAATCGAGGCAATTATCATTTGCATTCTTGGTACATGCGGATTAACTTTTGGTTTTTCTAAAATTACCGTACAATCAATATTTACAACTGAAAAACCTTTATTTGCAATCAATTCAACGACATGCTCCAAAAGAAGTGTACTATCAATTCCTTTATATTGTGGATCCGTATCGGAGAAATGAAAACCTATATCGCGTAAATTAGCAGCACCTAACAAGGCATCACAAATAGCATGTAATAAAACATCTGCATCGGAATGACCGATTGCACCAAAACTTGAAGGAATCTCAACACCACCGATAACTAGTCGATATCCTTCCCCCAAACGGTGAACATCTATTCCATAACCAATTCTCAATGATGACATGTTGTACTAATTATTTTTAATTGTAAATAATAAAGAAAAACGCAATGTATTGGCTAATGGACTATTACGCTGTAAAGCTGCAATATAAGAAATGTCTATTTGCATTATATTATACTTTAATCCTACACCAAATGTAAAAAATTTACGATTCCCTTTGTTTTGACTTTCATGGAAATATCCGCCACGAACAGCAAAAACAGAATTGTAATTATATTCCGCTCCTCCAGAAATTGTAATCTCACTTAACTCTTCTTTCAAACGAGAACCTTTAACAATCTTTGCTGTACCATCTGAATTTAAATCGTAATTACCATTACTTAATAGTAAAGGTGTTCCTGGAGCGTCGGAAAAAGATTGAAATATTCCGGTTATTACACCTACATTATTACTCTTACCTGCAATGATAGAATTATTGACTTTATTATAAATTGGAGGTGTAGGAACTAATAATTTTTGCAAGTCTAAAGTAAGCGAAAAGCTATTATAATTATCTATTTTCGATGTATAAGAAGTTCCTAATTTTAAACTAGTTGGTAAAAAATCGGACGAAGCATTTGCAGAATAAGAAATCTTATTTCCAACATTATTAATGGTTGCACCAAAACGTAACTCTCCTGCTTTCCCTCCAATTTTCACATCTGTGTTTTGATACATAAACGAAATATCCGCTGCACCCGCTACTCCAGCTTTCGTTTGGGCACCCGCAGTTATCAAACCTCCGGTTAAATTAGAATACGCAAACTTTCCATTTACACCAAGACTAAATTTATCTGATAATTTCAAGGAATAACCAACAGCTAACTCTTGTTCAGAAGGTTTATCAGGTCTTAATACTGCCCCGTTTTGATCTGTATAGGTAATTTCTCCTAATGTAAACTGACGCAGTGAAAATGCTAAAGCATTCCTATCATTGAATTTCGTGTAACCAGCTATATAATATAAATTTATATCGTTGGTTAATTGACGTAACCATGGAACTACCGAACCACCAATCTCTAATTTATTTTTGGAAAAGCTAATCCCTGCTGTATTCCAGTATAAGGAATTTGCATTTGGACTTAAGGCTGTCCCAGCATCTCCCAATCCACCAGAACGAGAATCAGGATTAATACTTAAAAATGGCATTGCAGTCGTTATAGCATTTAACTGCAAAGCTTTTGCATCTATCGTTGTCGTCTGCTGACTAAAAGTCAAAAAACTGATCGAAATAAACACACTTAATGTAAATCTAGAAAACATACTTTTTTTAATTAGAGCAAATATAAACGTAAAAAAATTAGATTTATTGTATGAACTTATAAGATTACTAATTTTTCTATCTTTTCTGTATTTTGTCCCAAGGAATTTTTTACAAGAATACGATAAACATAGACACCTTTTGCTAATTTATCTCCAAAATCATCTCTTCCGTCCCAAGTTATCCCTTCAGATCGAAAACCTTGTAATGCAACATGTTCATGAATCGTTTTAACTAAACGACCTGAAATAGTTAACACTTGAATCTGTACTTCTAATTGATTACAAACTTGGTTGTGCTCAAAATAAAATTGGGTGATCGTAGTAAAAGGATTCGGGTAATTCAATACATGTAATAATTCTAAATCTTTCTTTTTTTGAACAATAAAATCAATCATTGATTCCGAAGGATTATTGTATACATCCCATACTTTTAACTTTAACGAATGCCTCCCTTCCTCTAATTTTTTAAAATCGTAGACGATTCTCCCTTTTTGAAAGGAATTTAAATCGGAAACATAAAAATTATTTAAAACAATTGGAGAAGAAACTTGTCCATCTAAAATTGCAACAACATCATGTCCAATTCCATTTCCTATTGTATTTATACCGCTTTCATCACTTAAATGAATAATTAATTTAGGGGATTCATTAGTTAATCCGAAAGAAACAAAATTTTCGTCATTCAAATACATAGATACTTTTGGACCAACACTATCCGTTTGAAGCGCATTACTTATACCTCCTACAACAAATCGGTTTTCATAACCAAGTCCATCACTTATACTATCATTATAATACAAGGATAACTTTCCTTTTCCATAAGCATAATCAATATCTTTTGGCGTTATAAAATGAACATCAAAAGCACCTTTAATTACATTAGATCTTCCTTTAAATAAAACATTATTTTGATTATTAAAAGGAATGATTGGTGAATCTACATCCTGCCCTAAGGTTTTTAATTGATTTACTTTATCAAAAACACGAATATTTAATACGCCATCCGTAATTACTTTCCCTCCTAAATGATTTTCAATATGCCCTTTTATTTTTACATGCGACAATGCTCTAATTGTATCTTGCTTTTGAGAAGTGGAAAATCCATTTATACTATCGATTACAACTTTAATTTTTGGTAAGGCTAGTCGTAACGCTGGATCACCTATCAACGTAAAACTATGTTTATTAACATCTGAATTAATCATGTTTTTAGTTCTACGTAAAATCTCTCCAAAAGTCAATGGAAGGTTTTGCGCATCTCGGTCAAAAACATGCTTAAAAAAACTGGATCCTGTAGCAGTATTAACACTAAAAAAAACTGGACGCGTCGTTGTCATTAAAGCAATTGCTCCACCGTTAGGATTTAAAGACAACCATTCTCCTGCTGAAACGCGACTCGGGTCATCATATTTAGTGAACTCACAGGTAGATGATACAAACAAACACAAATTAGGGAGATTGCCCCAGGAATTGATTTGAGGTATGGTAATAATTCGCTCCTCTGCTGCTCCTACCTCACCTCCATGTCCGATGTAATTCACTAATAAAGCACCATTATTTATAGCGTCATCTATTGCGCGATTAACATCCGGATATCTTTCCCCTCCAGCCATGGTAATTTGCTTGTAAGCATCACAATAGATCTTATCAACGTTTAATTCCGGATGATTAGACAAAATCACCTGACTTTGAGGCTCTGCATCATTATTCACAAAATAACCACCTTCCTCATCATCTGCTATTTGAATAATATTAGTTCGCCAATCACCAAAAGCAGAAGCGGATTTAGCACCACAGCAATCAATTGAATCTGAAGCAAGTCCACCACGAAGATATTGCTCAATTTTTGTAATTTGTTCATCGGCAATTTTTAAAGAGGATATCAACATACGACCAACACCAATTTGCATGGAATCTTTTCCATAAATAGATCCATCATCAGCTAATATTCCAAAATAATCATCTGAAACCATTGCGTTCAAATGATCTTCTGAATTAATAAACTGAAAAGTAGGAACCCAATAATTATTATTTGCAACTCTATTTTTAGGATCAAAAGTTCCATCACCAAATAACAATAGATTCTTCAAGGATTTGGAAGAACCCATACCAAATCGATCATAAAACATTTTCGCACAACGTTTAATTGCTGTTGGATCAACACTTCCGGATGAAAATTCATTGTAAATTTGATTTAAAGTAATCACATGGACTTTTTCACCAATTCTTCGATGAATTTCAGCTAATCGACTTGCAGGTTCTAAGAAATCTTCTGGTGTTACAATAACAATACCAGCCCAATCTAATCCGTGTATATTTTGATTTTTAACGCGTCCTACAAAAATCGGATTGTAAAAATCAGACATCGTTGAAACTGCAAATTCACACAAACTATCAGTCTCATATACAAAACTAGTACCTCCAACAGTAGAAGTTAACACCACCAAATTAGGAGATAATTTATTACTTACGTCCCATACTAAAATTGATTTATCTGTAGTTATAAGAAAATTAGTTACACCGTTTTTTTGAACTGTAGATAAATCTCTAAATCGATATTGCTCTCCTTTATAAGTATTTATACAACGTGTATTTAACTCAATTTTATCTAAAAAAACTTTTGTAGAGGGGGAGTTTCGAAAGAAAGATAAATCTAACTTTAAATTATTTTCTAGACTATTAAAACTAAAATTAGCCTGATTCCGAACATAATCAGAAGAAACAGTAGATAAAAATGATTTAGATAATAAATTATTTTTAGAAGATACTGTGATGTAGTTTCCAGATTGTTTAGCGTTCGAAGCAAAAGAATACCGAATAAAAACTTCAGATTGAGGTATAGAAGGAGTCAAAAAAGAAACGGAATAATCTAGTGTATTATCAAAAAGTTCACCATACCATCTCTGACCACCATTTACAATAGATGTATCTTCCAACTCATGAATCGCATAATAGTCATAAAATGCAGAGGAAAGATTAGATAATTTTGAAATTACAGGAGAGGTTCCTACTGCCTTAACTGGTATGTTATTGGAAACACGAATAAAATAAAACGATTGATCCGAATAAAGATGTAATTTACGCTGAAAAAAACCATCTGTATAATTCCATCTATGTGGGCCGTAAGCATAAAAAAGAATATAATCACCCTGGTCAAATGTCCCATCTGACATACCATAATAACTAACAGAATTTTGATTTAGATCATCTGGAATAATTACATCATTCTCTTCTGGTAAAACGCCTGTTGCATTTCCATAAATATGAATAGAAGTAGGATTAATCGATTTTTTTGAAATTCCATAGGATATCAAATCTTCATAAGACAATTTATAAAAACCATCTTGAGTAATCGCGATTTTATACCATTCACTTGTAACATCTGCTAATACAGATTGAGAGACATATTTTTTTTCATTTGAAATTACAACTTGGCTTGAAATAAAAACAGGAAATAAAAACAACAAACAGAAATAAAATATCCGCAAAAACATATAAATGTAAAGTATATACTGACAAACTTAAACAACTAACTTTTAAATTAAAAACTATAACGAATATTTAATAAAAAAAGTATAATATGTCTAATAAGAATTCGTTATTAGAAAAAAAATTACTATTATTGTCGACTATTTACATGTTAAAAATGTAATATTTGGTCATAAATTTCAGTTTGGATGAAAAAAATTAAGTACTTATTTATCTTGTGTTTCTTGGTGTCAAACCAGCAAGAGCTATTTGCACAAGACCCTACATTTACACAGTTTTATGCCAATCCTCTATATTTAAATCCTGCATTTGCCGGTTCTAACAAATGTCCTAGAATAAGCATGAATTATCGAAATGAATGGCCTAATCTTTCTGGAAATTATGTTACCTACAGTACTTCTTATGACAAGTATGTTAAAAATATTAAGGGGGGTATTGGACTTTTAGCAACGTATGATCAGCAAGGTAGAGGTACAATTAGCACTTCTATGCTTGGTTTAATTTACTCTTACCACTTAAAAGTCAATAGAAAATTCACCTTGTTGTTTGGCGCCCGAGCTGCATATTATCAAAAAAGTCTTGACGTAACAAAACTTACTTTTGGAGATATGATCGACCCGCGAAAAGGTTTTATCTATAATACAGGAGATATTCTTCAAAATGCAAGCAGACAATTTTTTAATGCATCCATTGGTGCTCTTGGATTTTCTAAAAACTTTTACGCAGGATTAGCATTACACCACATCAACCAACCAAACGAATCAATGATCACAAATGGTTCATCCCCACAAAAAATGAGAATAACAGCACACGCTGGAGCAATTATTTCACTTGTTAAAGGAGCAAGAGGAACTAAATCAACTACTTTAATGCCAAATATTATATTTCAATACCAACAAGGATTTATGGAAATGAATATTGGTACCTACGTGAAACATGGGAATTTAACATTTGGTACTTGGTTCCGTAATAAAGATGCTTTCATCTTGTCACTAGGAATTCAAACAAAATCTTTTAGAGTTGGATATAGTTACGATATTACTGTTTCTAAACTTAACAATGGAACTTCGTATGGCTCACATGAAGTTTCCATGGGGTTCAATTTAAGTTGTGGAGAAAAACCTACGGCATTTAGAAGTTTATCTTGTCCATCTTTCTAAAAAAACAGTAGAAAATGTAACTTTTTGCAAAATTTACGTTAAACCTAATATATTTGTACAATAAATTAATGATTAAACACCTGAAATCATGAAACTTTATCACTTAATCACCCTATCAATTCTTACAATTGCTTTGATGCAATCGTGCGCAAGCGAATCTTCAAACGCAACTAGTTGGGAATATAACGATCCTTCCAATGGAGGTTTTGAACGTTCTACTAATTTTGAACAAGAGACTGGTCCAGGATTAGTTTTTATCGAAGGAGGTACATTTACCATGGGTAAATCCGAACAAGATGTAATGTATGATTGGAATAATCGTACAACGCGTGTTTCTGTTTCTACGTTTTATATGGATCAAACAGAGGTTACAAATTTTCACTGGGTTGAATACTTATATTGGATCGGTAGAGCATATAATGCAGAATTCCCAATGGTATATAAAAACGCATTGCCAGATACTTTGTGTTGGAGATCCCCACTTGGATTTAATGAGAAATTTGTAGATTATTATTTAAGACATCCAGCATACAGAGACTATCCAGTTGTAGGTGTTTCCTGGTTACAAGCATCAGACTATTGTAAATGGAGAACTGACCGTGTGAATGAGTTTATTTTAGTAAGAGAGGGAATTATAGATGGATTTAATGTAGAAGCAACAGGTGAAAATACATTTAATACAGAAGCTTATTTATCTGGGCAACATGAAGGTGGTGCATCAGTTCCGGATTTAAACCCGACAAACACAGAAGGTACTCGTAAAGTCAAAATGGAAGATGGATTCCTTTTACCACGTTACCGTCTCCCTACTGAAGCTGAATGGGAATTTGCTTCCTATGGTTTAATTGGAAACTTAGATGCTGGACAAGAAAATTATACGGAAAGAAGAATTTATCCATGGGATGGTCATTGGGTAAGGAATGATGGTGAAGAATTCAGAGGTGTAATTCGTGCAAATTTTGTTCGTGGTAAAGGAGATTTCATGGGAGTTTCTGGACATTTAAATGATGGATATGATTGTACAGGTCGTGTTGATGACTATTGGCCAAATGATTTTGGATTATATAACATGGCTGGTAACGTATCTGAATGGGTGATGGATGTATATCGTCCGCTTTCTTCCGAAGATTTTGATGAGTTCAGACCATTTAGAGGAAGTGTATTTACAACGAAAGTTTTAAATAACGAAGGGTCAATTGCAGCAAAAAACGGGCAAATTATGTATGATGTGCATGGAATGAAAGAATATTTAAATGAATTTGAACGTGTACGTTATCAGCGTATTGCTGCTAAAATGCATGATATTTCTGATTCTGCCTTACCAACTGGTATTATGAAACGAAACGAATCTCGTAATCCAGTAAAAACTGGATATTCTCCTGATCCAATTTATTTATCACACAACAGTGAAAAAGATACAGTCGAATTAGGATTAATTAAAAGAATAAGCGCTGAACTAGATATTGCAATCAAATTAAAAAATGATAAATATGATATAGAAGCTTCAAATCACGTTCAGACTAAAATATTTGGAGAAATATTTGGAGAAAGTTTACGTAAAGGACCAGAGCAAGAATATGACTTTGAAGTAATTACATTATTAAGAGATGGATTTGGTGCATATGTACTTAACACTCCAGGCAAATTAAAATATAGAGCAGTTACCGAAGAAGAAAACATAGGTCGTTTAAATTACAGACGTGATGATTATGTAGATTATATGGATGGTGATATCGAAAGTTCAATTTATTATGATAACAACAACCGTAAAAACGCTATTAACCAAGCAACACGTGACCCTAATTTAATTATGTACCAAAGTCAACATGAACAATATTCATTAGATGGTACTGAAATTAAAAAAGGATATACAGAAGAAAATAAAACAACTGTATCTTGGCCTACAACTTTAGTTTCGGATAAATCACGTGTGTTCAAAGGAGGATCTTGGAGAGATAGAGCATATTGGTTAGGTGGTGGAACTAGAAGATACCTAGACGAAGACCAATCTTTATCCACATTAGGATTTAGATGTGCTATGGATAGATTAGGAAGCTCTATGAGTTTACAATCACAAGAAGCAAACGCCAAAGCTAGAAAAAAAGGAAAATAAAATTATAATAATAATAACTTAAACCCATCTATTAGGTGGGTTTTTTTATGCTAAATAATTATGGAATTTGAACAATATTACGAAACTACTGGAGTATGCACAGATACTAGAAAGATTCGAAAAAATTGTTTATTTATTTGCTTAACTGGAGAAAATTATAACGGAAACGATTATGCGATTGAAGCACTTAAAAAAGGTGCAAAATACGTAATAAGTGATGATTCACGTAATGAAAAAATCAAAGATATATTCATCGTAAATGATAGCTTAAAATACCTGCAAGAATTAGCAAATTTCCACCGTAATAAATTTAACATTCCTATTTTGGGAATAACAGGAAGTAATGGAAAAACCACAAGTAAAGAGCTTATTAACCAAGTTCTCAAGCAAAAATACCATGTACATGCAACCGAAGGTAATTTAAACAATCATATTGGTGTACCGCTTACACTTCTTCAACTATCAGATCAACATGAGATTGCAATAATAGAAATGGGTGCAAATAAACCAGGAGACATCCAAGAATTAGTAGATATTGCAGAACCTACACATTGTATTATTACTAATATTGGTAAAGCACATTTAGAAGGATTTGGTTCTTATGCTGGAGTTATCAAAACAAAAGCAGAAATGTATCAGTATGCAGCAAATAAAGAAGCAATTATT
>Ga0114962_10003680_pt1 | contig 12332 bp, 11 predicted proteins | sample C_130820_MF_Meta_FD_87017 | JGI IMG/M metagenome (GOLD analysis project Ga0114962, IMG submission 87017) | Freshwater microbial communities from Lake Croche, Canada to study carbon cycling - C_130820_MF_MetaG | ecosystem: Environmental > Aquatic > Freshwater > Lake | place: Lake Croche, Canada... | reverse complement strand
TGGTGATGTTGTTTTTTGTTCCATTAATCATCGCTTAGGTGCTTTAGGTTATAGCCAGCTTTCTGCTGCTGGGGGCCATCCAGCCTCTGGAAATGTAGGGAATTTAGATATGGTCGCTTCTTTAGAATGGATCCGAGATAATATTTCAAATTTTGGTGGCGATCCTGGAAACGTAACGATCATTGGCCAATCAGGTGGAGGTTCTAAAGTGACCACATTAATGAATATGCCATCCGCAAAGGGATTGTTTCATAAAGCAGTGGCTTTAAGTGGAAGTTCATTGAGTGGAACAAATAAAGAATTTGCTGAGCAATTGGGTCTTAAAATTATGGAAGAAGCGGGTTTGAAACCCGGGGATATTAAAGGTCTTCAGAAACTTTCTTGGAGAGAATATATCGATATTGCCAATAAAGCAGCCGCCAAAATGGGGGATGTAGCCAAACGAATGAACATCGCTAGAGCTGGTTTTTCACCCGTTGGCGATGGTCAATATTTAGCTTCAGGTGATTTTTTTACCGATTCTACTCATTTTTCAGCCGACATTCCTTTATTGATTAATACCACTTTTCACGAGCAAGCCCCTTCAAGAACAGATGCTAGTCTAGAGAAAATTACTTTATCCGGAGTTAAAGAAAAATTAAAGCTAAGATTTGCTGATCAAACAGACGCGGTTGTGGATGCCTACGTCAAAAATTTCCCTGAGGCCAAGCCGATCGAAATATGGGCTTTAATCAACTCAAACAGAAAAAATGCCATCGCTACAGCCAATGCAAAGGTGGGACAGAAAAAAGCTCCTGTGTTTGTTTCTTGGTTTGGTTGGCAGCCACCGCTTTTTGACGGTAGAATGCGCGCCTTTCATTGCGATGATATTTGCTTTTGGTTTTATAATACAGACTTAATGTTGACGCATACGGGTGGTGGAAAACGCCCGAGAGCATTATCTGACAAGATGGCAAAAAGTTTTTTAAACTTTGCTCGAACTGGAAATCCCAATGGAGGTGGATTGCCTAATTGGAAGCCTTATACGGCTGAAAAAGGGGAGACCATGATATTAAATGATCAATCAACGCTTGCTTTAGATCCCGATCGCGAGGCAAGAAAATCTTTAGTTTAATTTATTTATGAAGTATATACCTATTGCTTTTTTTTGCTTGACCGCTTTTGTTTTTAGAGGTCAAAATCCTTCCATTATCCCTATTCCCAACAAAGCGGAATACCCTAACGGAGCTTATCGTTTACCTGCTACTTTGACGTTGTCGGGACCTAAAAATCCCTCCTTGCAAGTGGTTTTCAACCTATTGTCCGAAAAACTCAATAAGGCTAATGGATATAAATTATCTTGGATTTATGGCGATTCGGCTCCTTTGGCAAACATCCGTTTTAGATTAAATAAATCGATTGATTCCTCGATAGGCAAAGAGGGGTATCGGCTATTAGTGAATAAAAGTGGGGTTCAAATAACGGCAAATAATCCAGTGGGTCTATTTTATGGGATACAAACTTTAATCCAATTACTTCCCAAGCAAATCGAATCAAAAACAGTTGCTAGTACGGTCACTTGGAAAATTCCATTTGCTGATATTCAGGATTCACCTCGATTCGCTTGGCGTGGTCTGATGTTTGACGTAGCGCGACATTTTTTTACCAAGGATCAAGTAAAGCAGTTTATAGACGAAATGGTTGCCTATAAATACAATATACTTCACCTGCATTTGACGGATGATGAAGGATGGAGAATTGAAATAAAATCATTCCCGAATTTAACTAAAAAGGGTGCTTTTAATGTTAAGAAAATAGGTCGATTTACTGAATTTTCGAAGCCTGAGCCCAATGAACCCCGTGATTTTGGTGGCTTTTTTACACAAGTTGATATCAGAGAATTAGTTAAATATGCCAAAGACCGCTTTGTTGATATCATGCCTGAAATTGATGTACCTGGGCATTCCATGGCAGCCATAGCGTCTTATCCAGAACTTTCATGTACTCCTGAAGCGGTGAATTACCAAGTGATTTCAGGTGAGCCGTTTATTGATTGGTCTACCAACCATGCTGTTGCGCTACAAGACAATACCTTATGCCCGGCCAATGAAAAGGTGTACACTTTTTTGGATAAGGTCTTTGGTGAAGTGTCTGAATTATTTCCATTTGAATATATTCACATGGGAGGCGATGAATGTCCGAAAAATTATTGGGATAAAAATCCTCAAATACAAGCTTTACGAATCAAGGAAGGCTTAGCGAATTCCCAAGAGGTACAAGCCTATTTTACACGCCGATTGGAAAAAATCATTACTTCAAAAGGAAAGAAAATGATGGGATGGGATGAGATTTTGGAGGGAGGGGGATTGCCTAAGAATACGGCAGTAATGTCGTGGAGAGGAATTAAAGGGGGTATTCAGGCGGCTAATGATGGCCATCAAGTGGTCATGACACCTAACTCAAATGTGTATCTTGATTTAATGCAGGGCGATGGAATTATAGAACCGCCTGTGTATGAAACGGTCCGATTAAAAAATGCATATGATTTTAATCCGGTGCCTGAGGGTGTCAATGCTGAATTAATTAAAGGGGGCCAAGCAAATTTATGGTCTGAGCAATTATTTAATTATCGACATCTTCAATATATGTTATATCCCCGAGCCTGGGCTGTGGCTGAAGATTTATGGTCAAAAAACGAAAATAAAAATTGGGATAATTTTATTAGCCGAGTCGAAAATCATTTTGAAAGATCGGATATGGCTGAAATTAAATATGCAAGAAGCATGTATGACCCTATATTCAAGTTTTCGAAAACACCAAAGGGGGAGATTGAAGTTAATATGACAGCGGAGGTTGGGAATATTTCATTCCATTATAGTTTCGACCATTCTATACCAGATTATTTTTATCCGAGCACCTCTGGTACTTTGCTTGTTCCAAAAGATGCCGTTGAAATGCGCGTGATTAGTTATCGGGGCAAAAAACCGATGGGGCAGATGATTCGATTTCCTATTTCTGACATGTTAAAACGAATCAAATAATGGTTATTTATGGAGTTTCATTTTTAGGAGCCTGTTATATTTTAGGCCAATTGGTAGGTGAATATTTAGCTAAATGGATAGGAGTAAAAGCCAATGTTGGGGGAGTAGGATTTGCCATGCTTTTTTTGATTTTAGCTCATGACTATTTTAAAAAGCGAGAACTTTTTTCTGCTGAAGCCGAAAAAGGGATTTTATTTTGGAGCCAAATGTATATTCCCGTTATTGTGGCGATGTCAGCTACTCAAAATGTGGTGGTGGCGCTTGATTCTGGTTTAATAGCTATTATCGCAGGAGTTATCCCCGTCTTTATGTGCTTTGCGTGCATTCCATTATTGGTTAAATTAACTAAATCACCAACAATCGACTAATATGGAAATTTTTAGTAGCTTTTTCGAAAAGAATGGCTTGACTGTAGCTTTTGTGGCGGTTGGCATTATCAGTTATGTGGGTTTTTTAATTTCCAAATATGTCTTTAAAAGCAAGATACCAGGAGCTGCTGTTTCCATTTTATTGGGTTTAATTGTCGCTTATTTTGCTGGATTATATACAGGTGGTTCAAAAGGAGTTGCCGATATTTCTGTTTTCTCTGGTATGTCATTATTAGGAGGTTCCATGTTTAGGGATTTTGCTATCGTATCTACGGCTATGGGTGCCAGTTTTATGTTGATTCGCCAAACAGGTGTAGCTGGCGCGGTTTCTTTGGTTTTAGGTACTACCGTTTCATTTATTGGTGGTGCTGTAATTGCTATTTTATTTGGCTATCAGGATGCTAAAAGTATAGCCACTATAGGTGCCGGGGCATGTACGTTCATTGTGGGACCGGTAACTGGTGCTGCCTTACAGGCAAGCTCGGATGTAATTGCATTAAGCATAGCCACAGGGGTTGTGAAATCTATTTTGGTCACGATTTCTACGCCATTAATTGCCCCATACATCGGCTTAAATAATTCACATACTGCGATGATTTATGGCGGAATGATGGGTACTACTTCGGGAGTTTCGGCTGGTTTAGCGGCAACGGATACTAAATTAGTGCCTTATGGGGCTTTGACGGCTACATTTGCGACGGGCATGGGCTGCCTTTTATGCCCTTCTGTATTTTATTTAATTTTAGAAAAAATTATATGAAAAAATTATTTATTGCCTTCTTGCTTCTTTTTTTAAGTATTCAAATTTTCGCTCAAGGTGTTTTTGAAAAGAAGATCTATATGAATGATGCAGGTCAAAATTTGTCATATCAGATTTTGTACCCTAAGAATTATGATCCTTCGGTTAAATATCCAGTTGTTTTGGTTTTGCATGGTGCGGGAGAACGGGGGGATGATAATGTAGCGCAAATGAAATATGGTACCCAAGTTTTTTTGAATCCCGAAAACCAAGCCAAATTCCCTGCGATTGTTATTTTTCCTCAATGTCCCAAAGATTCCTATTGGTCTTCAGTGAAGATTGATCGAACACAAAAGCCTTCGTTATTTGTTTTCGACTATGCACCAAATTTGAACTGGCCTTTACAAGCGGCCATCGATTTAGTTAAAAGTTTAGTCAAAACGAAAGTAGCTGACAAAAAGCGTTTATATATTATGGGATTGTCCATGGGTGGCATGGGTACCATGGAAGCCGTTTCAAGAAACCCTAAAATGTTTGCTGCAGCCATCCCCATTTGTGGTGGTGCGGATTTGACCTACGTGAAAAAATATGCCAAAAAATTACCTTTATGGGTAAATCATGGAGATGCCGATGCGGTCGTTCCTGTGAAACATTCAAGGGAATTAGTGGCATCCTTACAAGAGGCTAAAGCAAATGTGACGTATACGGAATATCCGGGGGTAAATCATAATTCATGGGATAATACATTCGCTCAGCCTACGCTTCTTTCTTGGTTATTTTCATTTAAAAAATGATTTTAAATCTTTTTTTGTCTCTATTTCTACAGGTTTTGCCTGTGGGAATTTTCAATATTTCTGGTGCGAGTACTGCTTCCACGACCAATTATTTATCTGTAAAATCGGGCTATGTCATGTCATATGATGGTGTCTCGGGGCGCGCTAATTGGGTTGCTTGGACGCTGTCTTTTTCTGATTTAGGACCTGTCCCTCGTTCGAACAAATTCATTCAAGACGATACTTTCCCCATTTCTTTTTATGCAATTGATGAATCTGATTATAAGTACACGGGATATGATCGTGGTCATTTATGTAATTCAGAAGATCGCACGTCCACACTCTTTTTAAATAGAGAAACATTTTTAATGTCCAATATGCTACCTCAAACACCTGAATTGAATCGGGGACCTTGGGAGCGCTTAGAAGCTTATTGCCGCAAATTGGCCAAGAGGGGACAAAAATTAGTTATTTATGCGGGAGGTATTGGAGCTAAAGATGCGCTCGGGTCAACTCGCATGCCCATCCCAAAATATTGTTGGAAAGTCGTTTACACGCCAGAAAAGGTTTGGTGTGTTGTATTACCAAATGAAAAGACCTTGAATCCCAATTGGCAAACTTATCAAATTCCTTTATCGCAGCTAAAAAAAATGACGGGTTATAAGTTTCCTTAATTTTTTAAAACAGCTAAAACAGAGCTTCAGCAACCAGCTTTACTAACTTTTTAAAAGTTAGTAAAGCTAAAGGGGGCATTTGATTTAAGCAATTAAAAAACTGATATTTTTATTTTATTAAATATTTGATCAGTTTTTTGGAGGCTTTGAAGTTCTCAAATTCCAAAGGAGTTCTTCGGTTGTTCAAATATTCATTATAAATCCAAGGATCTCCTAAGGCGACAACCTTCCCCTTTCCCACTTGCGCGATGGCCATTACTACGGCATCTTGTAGGTTTAATACAGACTTTGCCGTTTTACTGAGTTTTAATTGAGTTATTTCCTTTACATAAATCTTTTTCAAAGGCGCAAATATCGGATGACCCTCAGGAATGTACACCGCTCCTTGTTCCCACTGAGTCCCTTGGACAAAATTTAAATTAGGTGCGACAAACTCTATTCCAAATCTTTTGGCTAATTCATTGAATTTAGGGATCTCACAATTAGTGGTGTCATTGGCCAACAAAATCAAATTGCCTCCTTGTTTAACCCATTTCTCAATTTCATCTATATCCTTAGCTTGAACATAATTTGGGGTAGGGGACTCTTTTAAATTATCTGGATCTACAATAATGTAAATACTTGCATCTTTTAGATTTGATGCAGTTGGAGCTACAGATAATGAATCCGTTTTAAGGCCCATTTGCTCTAATTGAGTGGCAAATAAGCTGTAACCTCGATCTTTTCGCTCCTCCCACGTATAAAAATGGTTAAAATCCTTTTTTCCTGATTTTGATATTTTGTATTCATGGTTGAAATAATAATCTAGGACCACTTTTTTACCTTGGCCAATCGCCAATTCTTTCGCAATTTCCATTTCCAAAGATGCCATGATAAAAGGACCGGCGCCTTTTAAATCATCCGTTTTTAACGGTTCGCTTAAGTAATATTCGTAAGATCCATCGCGATAGGGCTGGCCACCTAATCCGCCCACACTAACTGTTTTTTCAATATGAATGAATCCCTGCGCATCTTTTTTGATGAAATGTTTCAATATTCCATCGTAGGCTTTTGAAACTTTACCTGCATAATTTTGTGGTAAATACCTTTTTCGTATTCCTTTAGCTATCGCGTAAACAAACATGTTCGCACACGATGCTTCGAGGTAATTTCCTTTTCTTCCAGGAAAATTTGGTAGCTGATACCAAAGACCCGTTTTGACATCCTGTACTTTCAATAACGCAGCTGATAAGCGAGCCAATTGATTGACTAAAATAGATCTTTCCGGATGATTTTTTGGCATATAATCCAACACATCCACTAATGCCATCATATACCAACCCATAGACCTGCCCCAGAAATTTGGCGACTGGCCTGTTGACTTATTTGCCCATGCTTGTTTCCTTTCATGGTCATAGGCATGATACAATAAACCTGTTTTAGGGTCTAATGCACCTTTTTCCATTAATTGGAACTGCATGACGATATCTGCCCAATAGTCTTGACCAGTGATTTTCCCGTATTCGGCATAAAATGGTTCAAGCATGTAGAGTCCATCAAGCCACATTTGGTCGGGATATCGATCTTTATGCCAAAAGCCTCCTTGCTTGGTTCTAGGCTGTGTTAGAATTTGCTTCATTAATAAGTCCGCAGCCTTTTTGTATTTTTCTGTATTGAGTTCTTGGTATAAAAATAACAAGGCTCTCCCTGTCGTGATATTATCAGAGTTGAATTCTGATGCTTTGTAGGTTCTTATTTCACCCGATGGACTAATAAAGCTGTTGATATTTTTCTGAATGTAGGTAAAGTATTTGGCGTCACCGGTTCGCTGATATACCCATTCTAAGGCCTTTAAAAATACGCCTTGTTCATAATCCCAGTTGGCAGGTTTTCCCAACTTCACTTGAATGGAATCTTGATGTGTGTGCATTAATGACTCAGCCATTTGGACTGAATAGGGTATTTTTTGACTTATGCCAACAAAAGACACACATAAAAATGAGCCAATTAAAAGTACGTTTTTCATTACCGTAATTCCTTAATTTGTGAAAAATCCATATCTGTATAATCTTTATTTTCGCCTCCCATTCCCCAAATGAATGAATAATTTTTTGTACCTGCACCACTGTGAATCGACCAAGGGGGCGAAATGATGGCTTGATGGTTATGCACCCACATGTGTTTAGTCGCGTTCGGTTCTCCCAGTAAATGTAGGACTGCGTGATCTGGATCCACATCAAAATATAAATAAGCTTCCATTCTTCGGTCATGTACATGGGATGGCATGGTATTCCAAACGGAACCTGGTTCCAAAATGGTTAATCCCATGACCAATTGACATGATTGAATACCTTCTTGGTGAATGTATTTATAAATCGTCCGATGGTTTGAAGTTTCCAAAGCCCCCATATTGACTGTAATTACGTTTTCCTTCTCCAACTTCACATTGGGATAATTAGCGTGAGCCGGACAAGATAATATGTAAAATAAGGCTGGATTATTGATTGATTTGGAGCTGAAAGAAACATTTTGTGTACCCTTTCCTAAATATACCGCGCTCAATTTGCCTATTTCGAAGGCCTCATTATCGGCTATTACAGTACCTTCGCCTCCCACATTAATGATTCCCATTTCCCTTCTTTCTAAAAAGAAGTTAGCTTTTAATTTATCTGGATTTCCTAAAAAAAGCGTTTGATTAACGGGCATGGCCCCACCTATAATCATACGATCATAGATGGAATAGGTTAATTCTATCGCATCCTCAGTAAAAATATTTTCTATTAAAAAATGATCTCTAATTTGTTGGGTTGTGAAGGTGGACACCTCGTTTCTACTCGACTCAAATCTAAATTCCATAAAATATATTTTAATTTACAAAGTATTTGTTAATGACTTTCTACTCAATTTCACTGTATCTTTGAACCATTATTGGCCAAGAATGATTCCCAATAAATCAAATTTTTATCTTGAATTGGATGCTCATTTTACCCTATTGGGGTTTGTGAGACAAATAGTTATGCAAGATAGTTTTCCCATTTGGAAATCGAAAGAAAATTCAATCATCATTCAAGGGATTTGTATAGCAGAGTTTAAAAGGTTGGATTCAGGAAAATTAAACGGGTTCCAACAAGAGATTGTGAATCTTCGGGGGGATGGTTTTTTAGCTTTTCGAATTTGGGAAGATGTTTGGAATCAAAAGAAGAATTTTATTTTGACTTTTTTGAAATTTCAAATCAATAGACCCCTATCCATTTTTGCTAGAGACACTAAAGTGGTGATTTTAGAGGAGAAGGACGCTCGGAAATTTGCAGATAAAAATCATTTATTGGGTTTCTTGAGGGGCAAAACTTATTTGGCTTGTATTGTTCCACCTCACCGACAATTTCGTAACATTAAATCGGAATTTGAGATTGAAGGAAATCCACTCATCGCTATCGCCGTTTTTGGCAAGGATCGTGTTTTCAAAACCGAAGAAGGCCATTCTCAAATTTCGGCCGAATTGATTCAAATATGTACTGACCCGTCCGTTCGGCTTGTAGGTGGTTTAACGAAATTAATTTCGTTTTATACGTCTGTGCATCAAATAGATAATGTTATGACCTATTCGGACTTAGAATGGAGCTCCGGACTTGCCTTTCAGAAAATTGGTTTTAAAAAAGAACTCATTACCGTTCCTTTGTATTTCAATATAGTAGAAAATGGGAAGCGAGTTCTAGCAAAAGACCTCAAATCAGCAGATGCTTGTAACTCAGGAAACATTAAATCGAGGCTCTTGATTCATGGAAAAAAATAAGCCAATCATTGTCGTTTTAGGGCCCACGGCTTCCGGTAAAACCGAGCTGGCTGTTTCTTTGGCGCGATTAATTCAAGGAGAAATAGTTTCAGCTGATTCTAGGCAAATTTATCGAGGTCTGACGATTGGTACTGGAAAAGATTTAGATGTATATCAAAATGGGGGAGTTACGGTCAATCATCATTTAATTGATATTCTTGATGTGGGGAATCCCTACTCTGTGGCCCATTTCCAATTTGACGCATTAAAATCCATTAATAAAATTGAGGTAATTGGGAAACAAGTCATTATTTGTGGGGGGACTGGACTTTATTTAGACGCACTTTTGCGAGATTACGAATTTTCCCGGATGACCGACTTTTCAAACGAGTCTCTTAAATTGAATCGTGAATTTGTCGTTTTTGGCCTAAATCCTATCGCAGAAATTCGAAGAATACGATGTGCTAATAGATTAACGGATCGTTTAAATAATGGATTGATCGAAGAGGTTGAACAATTAATTTCTGATGGAATTAACCCAAATGATTTAATTAGGTTGGGATTAGAATATAAATGGCTAGTTCATTTAGTTCAAGGAGAAATTAACCGATCTGAATTTGAACAAGGTTTAACCATTGCTATTCAGCAATTTTCTAAACGCCAAATGACATTTTTTCGAAAAATGGAACGTTCCGGCATCAAAATTCATTGGATTCCGGACGAACTTACTTTGGAAAAAAAGTTGGCCTACCTTCAATCTAGAATTTAATTTCAACATTTTTAATGCTTTAGGGTTGCATAAAAAGTATTTTTTGATTTAATTTGCATCTTGATTAGGAAATAGAGAGTTGTCAGAGTGGTCGATCGAGGCAGTCTTGAAAACTGTTGGCTGTTACAGGCCCGGGGGTTCGAATCCCTCACTCTCTACGTTTAGGGCTTGCAAATCTTGCAGGCCCTTTTTATTTTAAATCCATGATCCTTAATAATTTCATTTTGTGTCGTTGATTTTAAAAAAGCTTTTCGTGGCGATGAAATAATTTCAATCATTTTTGGTTAAATTTCGAGTATGAAATTATACTTGATACCCACTCCCATAGGCAACTTAGAAGATATGACTTTGCGGTCTATCCGAGTGTTAAAAGAGGTGGATGTTATTTTTGCTGAGGATACAAGGACTTCGGGCCAACTTCTTAAACATTTAGATATTTCAAAGCCTCTATTTGCGCATCACGCGCACAATGAACATGTGGGCGTAGCCGGAGTTATCAAGTTATTAAAGGAAGGTAAGTTGGTGGGATTGATTTCAGATGCCGGCACTCCTGGAATTTCAGATCCTGGTTTTCTATTAGTTAAAACATGTATTGAGCAGGGTTTCGAGGTAGAAACATTACCTGGTGCTACGGCATTAATTCCCGCTTTAGTTAATTCAGGATTCCCTTTAGATCGTTTTGTTTTTGAAGGATTTTTGCCCCATAAGAAAGGCCGACAAACCCGTTGGAAAGCTATTGCAGAAGAAGAAAGAACAACGGTTTTGTATGAGTCTCCACATCGGTTATATAAAGCTTTAGCGCAAATTATTGAGTTTATAGGGCCTGATCGTCCCATTATGGTGGCACGCGAATTAAGTAAAATGCATGAACAAATGGTACGAGGAAGCGCTTCAGAGGTTTTAACCTATTTTGATCAAAATCCTGATAAAATTAGGGGAGAAATTGTCATTGTCATTGCCGGAAAATAATGAAGAAATTTTATTTATATCTTTTTCTATTTTTACCTTTCATCGGGTCTGCTAGCATTCCCACATTAAGCCCACGCGCACAGGTTTCATTAGTTACTTTTGCCCCAGGAAAAGAATTACATGCCGCTTTTGGTCATGCTGTTATTTGGGTGAATGATCCAGATCAAGGGATTGATCGAGCGTACAGTTATGGAACTTTTGATTTCAATACAGATAATTTTTACTTTAAATTTTTAAAGGGTACGCTACCCTATTCGATTTCATTTAATTCCATGAATGATTTGGTTTATTATTATTCTGAAATTGAAAAACGAGGCATCCAAATTCAAAATTTAAAATTGACCGACCCACAGAAAATGCAGATTTTCACAGCATTGGAAATCAATTTGCTACCTGAAAATAAGAACTACCAGTACAAATTCTTTTATGATAATTGTTCTTCAAGGCTCCGTGATATGATTGAAAAGGCGGCCCCAGGCGCATTTAAATGGAAGAACTACCACAATTTGGAAGGTAAATCATATCGTGATTGGATGAACGACTATTTGAAAACTAATTCCTGGGTTACCTTCGGGATGAATTTAGCTTTAGGGGTTCCCGCTAATCAGATTGCTAATGCTTCTGAATCCTGTTATTTACCTGATAATTTAAATCTTTCGGTCCAACAAGCTGAGGTGAATGGCCAAAAATTAGCGGATGCTCCTTATGATGTGTTTGTTTCAAAACCAACAGAACCGGAAAATCATGATTGGTTTGGCCCCATTCCTTTATTGGTCTTTTTTAATTTGTTGATTGCTTTTGTCTCAATTAAAAAACGAAATTCGGAAATCTTTATTTTTGATGTCTTTTTATTTTCGCTCTTGGGAATTTTAGCTTGGTTTATATTTTTTTTGGCCGTGGGAACAGATCATGAAGTAATGGCATATAATCCTAGTTCCTTGTTATTGTTTCCATTGAATTTTCCAGCAGTTGTTTGGTTTGCGCGAAAAAATAGATCAGGATGGTGGACTTATTATTGCCGCTTTGCATTCATTTTAACTATGATTGGAGCTATGTGGACCCTATTTTACTTTCCTTGGATTGCTTTGGTGGGATTGATGCCCATGATTCGATTATTTTTCTTATCTCATTTTATTAAATATTCCCATGATTGAACTGAGAAGTGATACGTTTACTTTACCTACTGAAGGAATGCGGGATGCGATGTTTTCGGCCCCTTTGGGAGATGATGTTTTTGGGGAGGATCCGACGGTAAATAATTTGCAAATT
>Ga0114962_10003679_pt1 | contig 12333 bp, 14 predicted proteins | sample C_130820_MF_Meta_FD_87017 | JGI IMG/M metagenome (GOLD analysis project Ga0114962, IMG submission 87017) | Freshwater microbial communities from Lake Croche, Canada to study carbon cycling - C_130820_MF_MetaG | ecosystem: Environmental > Aquatic > Freshwater > Lake | place: Lake Croche, Canada... | reverse complement strand
CTCTAATGTGTTTAATAGCACTATGTTGCAATTCATTATTAATTAATGCCATGTGAAATGTACCATTAGCAATAGCAATGATACGTGCATGAACTATTTTAGGATTGTTTAATATTGCTTTATCTATTAAAGTAAGTTTACTGATTGTGGCACAATTATCGTCATCAATTGTTAACTTACAATCTTTAAACTTAATACTACCTTTAGTATGTATATTATCTGGGGTTTCTTTTGTTGACCATGCAATGTCTGATGACAGATGGTTTATGTAAAATGTAACGCCATGTGATTTGATGATCCACATAGGTACAGTTTCATCTTCTAAATGTTTCTTGTTGAAATGAAACACTAGGTCCTTACATTTATATTCAATCTATGCCATTAGTTTTTCTCCTTTGAAGTAGCATTAGTATTTATCGGCCCGTTAAAGTGAGGTGCGATTTTCTCTATTTCTTCATGTGTCGCAAATCTATGAGGTTCACTCATATAGTTAGGTAACCAAATTCTTACAGGTTTCCAAAACTTTGAAAATATATTGTTTATTATAACTAATACAATACAAAGTAATACTACACCTGATCCTATTAAGATTGTTGATGCTAAAAATGTTGATGCTGAATCTACTGTCATAATTTATTTCTCTTTTGGTGCGCTAGACAGGGATCGAACCTGCTTTCTAGGGCTTTAGAGACCCTTGCTATTCCAATTAGCCTCTAGCGCATATGTCTAAGTATATATTAATACTAATAATTATTCATCCTTTTCGGGTAAACCATTACCATGTTTATCTGTTTTCTTTTCTAAATCTTGGAACAATCGTTTTTCTTGCATTGTTAATTTATCTTTTCGTGTTTTACGAGGATTACCGCAAAGATAACAATGCGGGTTACCACAATCCATAGCATGATGTTTTGCTAAACGATGGGGTTGTTTTATATTTGCTTGATTATAAGTACCATGTGACTTGGCTATCTTAACTTGTCTTGCAATTGCAACATCGGTTTTATGGCGACGGCGAGAGTTAAGAAATTTTGCGGTTTCGTTGCTCATACAAATTTTACTTTAATTATTTTGAGATTTTATAGACTTTGGTGTATTTATATTCTTCTGCATCTTCGCTATTTCAGAAGAGGGTTGCATCAAATATTGTTTTAAATTTGGATTGTTATCTCTTAGTACCTTATTTATTAAGTCTATTCCACTATTGGGTTTATTTAAATTTGCCATATATCACTCCTTTTTTATATTTAGTACTGTCCAACCTAATGTTAACAAGTCTTGTTTTATTTCGTCAGTAACTACGCCTTCTTCAACATATCCTTTACTTTCAATATATGAATCTTGTTGTTCTTTGGAAAGTATATAGAATTCTTCATCAGTAATATCAGGTGTATTTTGTATACCTGAACAATACCACTCAATGTAGTCACCTTTTTCTTGCATATTTGCTACAATACCGGCTGCATATCGCCAACTGCAACTCCATTTCTTTTCAGTCAATAGAGGCCATAACTCATTTTTTATAAAATAAGAATTACACAATGCAGCATATAAGTTTTGTGCGTACACATTACTTTGTTTTGTTTTTTCTATTATCCAATCAGTACTACGTAAATCATATTCTAAGTTATCTTTTTGCCATTTTGGATCTGTTTCTTTCATCTCTGTTGCCAGCTTACTATTTTCCCATAATAAGATATAATCTAGATCAGGTTCCAAACCCGCTTGTACACACTTATCAATATGTAATTTTTTTAGAAAGGTATGTCGTTCAGGGCTACTTTTTAATTTAGGCATATATTAGGACTCACGTGTATACTTTAATTGTTTAACCTTCTTTTTATTTGATTTAGAATAAAATATATGATTACCAATTTTCTTTACTTCATTATACTGTAATAATGGATTTACACTAGTATTATGGAAATATATCATTGATTTAGATACAACATCATTATATGCATCATGTGCCAAAACATTATATGCTATAGATGTGGCTTGTAGATATTGTTGACTATTTTTATTAGGTTCACCTTTATTTTCACAAACCCAATGAAATTGACATAATCTTATGTTTTTTGTTTCACCCTCATCTGTCTCTCTTTTTACTGTAGAGGTTTGATAAATTACACTACAGGGTGTTGAACCAAAACCATATGATATACGATTTAATACTACCCTAGCAACAGCGGCTTGACCTATAATAGGTTCACCGCTTGCTTCAAAAAATATATTTTTTGCTAAACATGTAAGTTGTTTTGAATCAACTTTTTTTACCATAGTTACTTCATTAACTGGTTGTGCTAGATTATTTGTTAATGTAAAACCTAAAACCAACACCAATGTGTAGGTGAATAGTCTTACTGACTTATTTTCTATCATAAGTTTTCCTTTCTTAATTTATTTGCCAGCAGTCACAATTACATGTAATGACTTGATTAATTGCGTCATTTACATTATAAACTGATGGTAATAAGTTATTTGATGTGTAGAATACATTCAAATTAGGCTGGGTTATATTTGAATATTGTGATCCTGCAAATGATCCGGGGACTAAACTTTCTCCGGTATTTACATTACCATTTCCATATACTGGATTAGTTGCTACAAATTTGTTTGTAGCAGAATCAAAATAACCTGCAGATTGCGACTGGATAGTATTTCCAGTTTGACAATCAACTTGTTTTAGTGCAGCAGGGGCACTAGTTGTTCCTGGTATGGAACCGTTTGCGATTAATTCCTTTCGTTGAGTTGGAGTCATTATACTAGGTATATTATTATCTAGTGGAATTCCTGCTTCGGCCAGTCTGGCTTGATTACGTGTTTCACGCATCATGCCTATCATACTCTGACCACCTGGTGTACATATATTTGCAACCGCTTCAAGTGATTGCGCTTGCATATTTGGCTCTGTGTTTAATGCAAAGCCTGGTATACTATCAACAAACGTAATTTGAGTAGAAGGTGCATATGCTGTTGTTTGTAACAAACCTGTATAAGGTACTTGTATTGGTAATGCAGTTGCTAATGTTTGTTGTTCTGATGATAATTGTTGTCCTATTCCACTCCATTGAGAATTTAATAGATTGGACTGATTCTGTTTTGCGCTTAAAATAATTCCTATTTCATTATTAGCTGAAACAATATAATTATTAATATAATCGTTCATTAAAGGCCAACCTGAAGTTCCGCTTATTGAGTTTACACCGGGCGTAGCAACAGGAGGTGCTTCTATTGTTACAGTAGGTATAGTGGTAGTATCTGAACCAGATGATGTTAGTGTTACTGTTAACACTCTACCATATTGTCCTGAACCATTTGTTCCTGCTTTAGTGGGGTCGGTTCCTATTGTCGCAGTGGCAGTTGCACCTGAACCACCTGATATAGTTATTGTAGGAGCCGGTGCACTTCCTCTTCCATATCCACCACCGGGTAATGTAAGCGTTAACCCTGTAATATGATAATACGTTGTTGCACCACTTGTGTATGTTGAATATTGTATTGAAACTGTTGCGGCAGCCCAAGTTGTTGCTAGATATAAATTGTTATAAATATCTATTAGCGTAGAAGTTTGTATATCTGTTATTAAGTTTTGAATATTCCTACCTACATAAGGTAGACCGGTCATTGAACCAAAAAAGTCTGAGATAGTATATGTGCCGTATGGCCCACTACCCAATGCAAGTGATGATGTAGCAGAAGTTGCTAATGTTGTATCAACAGGAACATTAGATGAATTTGTAGTTAACCCTTGCATAGTTTCTAAACTAATTACAACTTGTGCAAATTTTTCAATAGGAACTCTTGTTATGTTCTTAACTTGTTGAACAGTAATACTAAATGCCCCTGCTGCGATTGCAATATCTTTAGGCAAAATATTTTGTAAATATGAACCAAACCCTACAGGAACATCTTGTGTTATACTTGATGATGCTTGGCTTGAGATAGGTGCTCCATTTGGTAGTTGTGATCCTACTTGTGCTACAACAGACGGAGCAGATAGATTAATATTAGTAACTCCTCCTACATATATTGGATAATATGTTTTACTATTATTAACAGATTGTGTTACATTGTATAAAGGCACAGTTAATGTATCATAACTATTAGGAAATAATTTTATAACATTTAACAAATCAGCAAGACTATCTAATCTAGGTGTAGTACAATTTAATCCAACTAACACTTCATGTAAACTATCTCCTACTATTATATTATAAGCAGAATATAAAAGACGTTCTTGGTCAACAGTTGTAACAGCACCGTTTAATATTCCATTTATAGTAGTTGTACTTAAATCTATATTAGGATCTTGATTAATTGCAACTATTGCAAGGCTTATATCTTTAGTCAATGCATTATTTTTATATAATGTTCTCAATAAATTAGAAGGTAATCCAAATGTTGAAATAGTTGATAAATCAATTGCTTTACCTAATGCTATTAAATCTTGTCCTAGTTTTGTAGTAGCAAGTGATATACCAGTTATGTCACTTGTTATTAGGTCATCCATATTGCTAAATGTACCTTCTAAGAAAGTGCTTGCATTTGTTGCTGACATAATAGCTTTATTTGTATTAGTAATAAAACTTGAAGCCTGCATATATGCATTTAGATATTCTGGATAATTTGGTAATCCATTATTATAATTAAATTCATTGTATCCTTGTAATGCAAACAACCTAATAAATCCCCACTGTGTTACTGGTGTATTATGATTATATGCACTAGCCCAATTAGGATAACCAGAATAATTAAATGTACTAGGTGGTGAATTTCCTAAACCAGGAATAGTAGTTGATCCTATAGTCAGCATTGAGTCATACACCGCAGTTGATACAGTTGTTCCACCATTAGAATATCCTCTAGTATATGCATCATTAATTGCATATGTTAGTGAATTTAATACTGTACCACTAATGATACTTCCTAATATATAACTAGATGAAGTTGTACTTGAACCAAATTGGTCTATCATTACTGGATTAATACGTATACCAGTATTTGCTAATAACGAACTAAGTGTGTTTACACCTAAAGGACTTTGTTTTCCTGAATCACTCATGGTACAAATATGTCTCCACTACCTTCTGCAATACTATGTCCACATGAGGTACCTGATCCAATTCGTAATACAGGTTCTCCGTCTGCAAATACAGTTGGACTAGCATCAGTAGTAGTAGCATGGTCGTGCGGAGGATGTGGTCTACCCCAGGGTGCATGAGGTGTGATACCACTTACATGCAATCCAACTGAGATTCCGTTTGCAAAAACAGTAGGGGCACCTCTTATGATTGTGCCACCAACTGCGTTTGCATCACCCTGACGACTAATTCCTGACATATTATCCTAATACAATTTTCTTTTCTGGAATCTTAATTCCAGTTGTTGCTTCAATATATTTCATTTTAATACTATCTTCTGTTTCAGCGTATAATGAAACGCTATTAGTATTTAGCGTAATTTTACCCGCTGGATCTGCTGTAAACATGCTAGGGATCATTTGCATTCCATGCTGTGATGGTGCGATAGATACAGGATCTGAAACGACAATATTATCACGTGTAATCTCTAAAATTTTAGAGACTAATTCTTCTCCTGAATTCAACTTAAATGTATAAACTTTTCCTACTTCCATTAAATGCTTTCTGTTAATTTTGTTTTGAGTTCTGTAAACCCACCCACTAATTCTCCGTCTAAGAAAATTTGTGGTACCGTTCTGGCAGTTGGTACTGCTTCTAATAAGTCTTCCTTAGTAAATCCATCACCTATCTTACGTTCTTCAAATTCTATACCTCTTTGATTTAATAATGCCTTTGCTTGGTCACAATAAGGACAGTGATACTTACTCCATACGATTGCTTTCATTTTTATTATTCTCCTTAAATATTTGGTAACTCATCATAGTCAAGTGCTTCACTCATAACACCAATGACATAATTAGTTGATTCATTTTCTTGTAATGCTGTTTGTTTCTTACTGGTATCACTATGTTTATTGAACCAAGGAATAGGTGTACTCTTTGGGGCAGGAGTATTATACTTAATTCCAATTTCATGTAATGCATTCTTTGCAGTATAATCTACAAAGTCACGTAAGATATTTGCATTTAAACCAATAACAGGTCCAAATTTGAATAGATAGTCTGCCCATTCTTTTTCTTCACGTATAACATCCATATATATTTGATAAACTTCTATTTCACATTCTTGTTTTGCTAATGCAAAGCGAGGATCTTCTTTAACAACTTGGTTAATAATCCATGCTGTCCATTCTTTATGTAATAACTCATCTTGTAAAATTAGACCAATAATATTTCCATTACCAATAAAGATTTTGTTTTCTACCATTGCTAAACTTGTTGCAAATGATACCATGAAGCGGAAAGCTTCTAACGCATAAGATGCATGTAATGCCATATAAATTGCTTTAATATGTTCTTTTTCTGTGATAGGTAATCCAACTTCTTTAGCACAATTTATTTGATGTAGGTCTTCATAATATTTACCTATGCTAGAAGCCATATCTACAATTTCTTTTGTATCATGTATAGTATTGAATACATCTTTAGGTACATTATAAATATTACGAATGATATGACTATAACTACGTGAATGAATGTTTGTCTCAAAGAATGACCAATTATACATTAGTGCTTCTAATTCAGGAATGGATACTACAGGAGTAAAAATTTGACTTGGTCCTCTTCCTTGTAAACTGTCTAATGCTGTTTGACGCAGAAGATTTGATGTGAAGATGTGGCGTACAGTTTCACTTGAATCTTTAAAATCATTAGCATCTTTGGTCAAAGATATTTCTTCTGGCACCCAAAAGAATCCTCTAGCAGTTTGTTCAACCTTTACTAATTTATTATATTTTACTTCTTCAAATCGTTGAATTGTTACTGGACCTTCTGGATCCAAAAACATCTTACGATTAATATAATCTGTTTTTAATTTTAAGTTATATTGTTCTTTACTCATTTATAATTTCCTGATGCAAGTACAATCTTGCAAATATGTTCTAATCTCTCAATATGTTCATAAGCACGCCATGGTGTAGAATCAATAGCAACTACACCATGCCCTTTTATGCCTACTATATCATAATCAATTTTACCACCTCTATCTAGTTTTAAGTTAGATAATGTTTGATCCGCAAGTGCTTGGCTGATTGGTGCTACATCACCTACATTACTAGCAACTTTAGTATAACGATTAAGTTCAGGGAAAGAATTACTAATAGTACTTAAGTCAATGCCGGCATGCATTGCGGCAACACAATAAGTTGGATGTACATGTACTACTACTCTAACATCACCTTTATGCTGTCCCATTTCTTTTTGTAATCCAAAATGTAATGGTATTTCTCCGCTAGGTTTTAAATTTTTACTTATTTCAGTATATTCCATTTCTTCCCATGCATAACTTAGTACTGCACTACCTACTCCACTATTAATACTTCTATTAATTTTTATCTTTTTAAATTGATCCGGTTGCAATGTTTGCTTACGTACACCACTCGGTGTGATATAAAAATGGTCACGGTCGTGATGACGAATACTTACATTGCCATCACGACTAGTAATCCAATTACGCTTATAAGCGTCGGTCATTATATCACAAATAGTTTCTAGCATAATTATACTTTTTCATTTAATTTTCTATTTCTATAATTATCTATTGCGGCTTTTATAGCATCTTCAGCAAGGATGCTACAATGGATTTTGACTGGCGGCAATGCGAGTTCTTCAGCAATCTCTGAATTTTTAATAGTTGCGGCTTCGTCCAACGTCTTCCCTTTAACCCATTCGGTAATAAGAGAGGACGATGCGATTGCACTACCGCAACCATAAGTTTTGAACCTTGCGTCTTTAATGATACCATCATCTCCTACCTTTATTTGTAATTTCATAACATCACCGCAAGCTGGGGCACCGACCATGCCGGTGCCTACTTCCGGATCATCTTTTTCAAAACTCCCCACATTACGGGGGTTCTCATAATGGTCTATAACTTTTTCAGAATAACTCATAATTTACATGCCTCACAATCTTCTATTTCATCAAAATCAATTATTTCTAATGGTGCTTCAACATCTTCACTTTTACTACCTTGTTTATTTATTAAACTATAATAAAATGTTTTCAATCCCCACATTTGACTTTGCATTAGGTTCTTTGCAATCAATGTAGTGGGAACTTTACGTTCGGGGAAATGTGCGGGATTATAAAAAGTATTAGTTGAAATACTTTGGTCAACATATGCTTGTAATACTGCTGACGTTTTTAAATATCCATCACAATCTTTTTGATCCCACATCATCTGATATTTATTTTTTAATTTATGATATTCTGGAACAACTTGTACAAAACTTCCTGCTTTGCTTTCTTTAACACTAATTAAACTCATAGGCATTTCAATACCATTAGTTGAGTTAATTACTACACTAGAACTTTCAACAGGTGCAATTGCCATTTGTGTTGCATTACGAACTCCGTAACTTCTCATCATAGCACGTAGACTTTCCCAATTTAATTCAGGAGAAAAATCTGTTAATTCATTAACACCGGGTGCTCTACGCTCCCAAGGAAATATACCTCTACCATAAAATGTTTTATCACTATCAACACATCTACCGCGTTCTTTTGATAACTCTACTGTGGCTTCAGTAAGATAGTATGCTTGATGTTCCATCCATATTTTAACTTCACGTAATGCATCTGCATCACCATATCTTAATCCACGCTTTGCATGCCAATACGCTAAATTAGTAAGACCAATACCTAATGGACGTATTTCATCATTAGATAATTTTGATTGGATAGATAAAAAGTCTTGATAGTCAAGTATATTATTTAGGCTACGATGTAAGATACGACAAGCACGGCGCATATCTTCTGGATTGCGGAATGCTCCCCAGTTGATTGAACCAAGTGTACAAAGAGCAATGCGGCCATCCACATCATCAAGACGTTTAAATGATTTAGTGGGTAATAGTATTTCGCAACATAGATTACTTTGATAAATTGTATGGTATTCAGGATCAAATGGACCTTGATTCATTACATTATCAATAAACACAAGATAGATACGTCCAGTATCGGTACGCTCTTTTAGTATGCCGCTTTTAAATACTTCTTCAGCCGCCATTACCTTTTTTCTTAATCCTTTTTGTTTTTCATATTTTACATATAGTTCTTCAAACAATACACTATTTGTATAGAAAGCCTCATACAAATCAGGAACTTCATTAGGATCAAAGAAAGTTATGTTTTCTTTATTTTTGAATCGTCTCCAGAATAATGCGGAAAGAACAACCCCATAGTCCATGTGCCTGACACGAGTTTCTTCTGTTCCTTGGTTGTTCTTAAGAACGATAAGATCATCAAACTGATGATGCCAAATGGGATAAAATACAGTAGCACTTGCATTACGAATACCTCCTTGTGAACATGAACGTAAATCTCCAAACCATTTCTTTAAAAATGGAATCATGCCTGTGTGCATGATTTCTCCACCACGAATAGGACTACCTAATGGGCGCAGACGACCTATCTCTAATCCTATGCCAGCACGTTTGCTGGCATATTTGGCCATCATTTCTCCGGACGCAAATATGCTATCAAGATTGTCATCGCTGCGAATAAGAACGCAACTAGAAAATTGCTTAGTAGGAGTCCCCAAGCCAGCCAACACAGGAGTAGCCAAAGTAAACAAGCCATCACTTGCGGCTTGGTAATATTCTTTAATGTATCGCATACGAGCATTGTTAGGTTCTTCTTTGTGAAAAACTGTTGCAGCCGCAACCATATAACGTACTTGTGGAGTTTCATATATTTCCTTTGTGCTACGATTTTTAACAAGATATTTTTCAATCAATTGTTCAATGGCGGCATAACTATATTGTTCATCCTTTGAATGATCCAACATGTCATCCATTTTATTCCAATCATCTTCTGAATACCACTCAAATAGTTCAGGTGTATATAACCCTGTTTCTATGTTCGTTTTAACGATTTCATATAGGCTAGGTGGTTCATATTTACCATATACATCTTTACGTAGCATAGACACACGTTGTTTACCTGCTACAAATTGATAATTAGTATGGCCAACATCAGGATTATTTTCTACATCAATTAAATCTACTATAGCACGTAACGTAATCTCATCAATTTCTTTAGTGGTGATTCCATCATAAAAATGTAATTGACTTTTAATTTCAATCATAGATGGACTAACATCTGCTATACCCTTACATACTTGTGCTACTTGTGACTGCCACTTTTCTAATGTAAGTGGTTCTTTTATACCGGAACGCTTAGTTACGTAAATTTTCATTGTTTACCCTATTTTTCTTTTTATATTGTTTATGTCTATTTTGTTGACTATTTTGAAATTACTTAGTGTATTACTTAGTACCGTATCGGGCCAGTAATTCAGTATATATTTTGCGTCATTAACCAGGACTAATATAACATCTTCGGCCTGTTCATTTCTTGCTTCAACTAATTCTATTTCCGATACATCTAGTAGCAATAGAGTATAACACATTCCTAATGCTTTTGCAACATCACAATATATGTTTTCGGCTAACAATTCCCAAGGATCAGGCCAATTTTTGGTATCAAGAGTATGTAGGTGATGAGTTATTAATGGGGCACGTTGCCACCATTTATCAACTTCTACGCATTTTTCTTTTAGGGTAAGTTCTTTTAGTCGTGTGCGAAGGTCATACCAACCCTGCAACCTATTGTCGTAGGACATTTGAAAAACATTCATACACTATATATCAATTATTTAACCTAACCGAAAATATAGTGTATATGTTATTTAAGTTTATCTATTTCTGCTCTTAAGTCTTTAACTTGTTGGTTTAAGTCTTTAACAGTTTCTATTAATAATGCAGTAACAGCATTATAGTTTACTGATTTTCTTCCGTTTTGTTCAGTAACAGCATTAGGTAATACTTTTTCAACCTCTTGCGCTATAACACCATAACTACTACCTGATACAGAATCTTTCCAATCAAAACTATATCCGTTTAATTCATTTAACATAGTAGATGCATTACTTAATCTAATTACATTAGTTTTAAAGTTCTGGTCAGATAATGAATTGAAGTTAGTAGCACTTAATACACCTGTTCCTGGATTAAAATATAATGCAGCACTTGAAGTAGTTACAGTAGTAGTATAACTTGCATTAGCCGCATTTGAAAACAGAACATTGAATGATGAATTACTAACTGCATCATCAACAACTAATAAGCCAGTTTGAATATTTGCCCAACTACTATCTCCACGTAACCATGTTTGTGCATTTGCTGTTCCTGATCCTAAACGTGCTGTACCAACTGTTCCTGTACTAATATTACTTGCGTTTAAGGCAGTTAGTGGGCTACCGTTACCTGCGATAGTTCCGCTTACGCTTAAGTTACCTATATTAGCATTACCAGTAACTGATAGAATACCACCGGTGATTAAGTTAGCGCCAGTAACATTACCTGTAGCAGTTAATATTGCAGTTCCAATATTGCCGATATTAGCATTACCTGTTACACTTAATACACCACCTGTTACTAAGTTGGCGCCAGTAACATTACCTGTAGCAGTTAATATTGCAGTTCCAATATTGCCGATATTAGCATTACCTGTTACACTTAATACACCACCTGTAACTAAGTTAGCGCCAGTTACGTTACCAGTAGCAGTTATTAATGTTGTACCTATGTTACCTATGTTTGCATTACCTGTTACACTTAACACACCACCGGTTACTAAATTAGCGCCAGTTACGTTACCTGTTGCAGTTATTAATACTGTTCCGATATTTCCAATGTTTGCATTACCACTTACTGAAAGTGATGATAATGTACCAGTACTTGTAATATTAGGTTGAGCCGCAGTTGTTAGTGTACCAGTTAACAATGTACTAATCAAATTACCAGTAGCCGCATTAAATGATAATGCTGTATTAGAGTAATTTTGATAATTAGCACTAGTATTTCCATTAACAAATGTTGGGTAATAAGTTCCTGTAGTTGCAGTTGTTATTGAATCATAATCACTTACGTTTGCATATGATACATTTAAGTTACTAACACGTGTTGTACTTGTTACTATTAACGGGGCAGTACCTGTAGCAATAGTAGATATCAATTGACCTGTTACGTTAGCATTACCTGCTGTAATATTACCAGTAACTGCTAAACTTGTTAATGTGCCTGTACTTGTAATATTAGGTTGAGCCGCAGTTGTTAGTGTACCAGTTAACAATGTACTAATCAAATTACCAGTAGCCGCATTAAATGATAATGCTGTATTAGAGT
>Ga0114962_10003678_pt1 | contig 12335 bp, 14 predicted proteins | sample C_130820_MF_Meta_FD_87017 | JGI IMG/M metagenome (GOLD analysis project Ga0114962, IMG submission 87017) | Freshwater microbial communities from Lake Croche, Canada to study carbon cycling - C_130820_MF_MetaG | ecosystem: Environmental > Aquatic > Freshwater > Lake | place: Lake Croche, Canada... | reverse complement strand
AATCGTTTCTTTACTTCACCACTGCGGTCTGTGAAGATCCCGTATGCATCAATAGTGCCTGAAAAATACTCACTAAGATCTAAGGTAGGCTTCTCATTTGCATACTGCTGAACGTGCGGGCTTGTACACCCAAGTAAAAATGATGCACAAGCAATTGCGGCAAAAGACTTCAGGTAGAGATATTGATTCATTTAGCAAGCCTCATTTAAAAGTGGTGGTGGGCAACCTTGGCCCAGTAATTCGCTACGCAACTTTGGTGCGCTTGTTTTAGGATCTAGCCAAATACCAAAGAAAGCCTTTGAAAATTCTGCGCCAGGAATTTGAGCGATGCGCTTACCATCATGATAAAAAATCGTTCCTTGCTTTGGCGTATAGATCGCTGTCAAAGTCTGGCCAGACTCGACATTAGGCAAGATGGTCGCAAGCTCCTTACCCCAGAGAGCTGCCTGAGAATCAGGAACGCCCATTTTTTTCATCTCGTCAGCGCTACGATTAGCAATAGAGACACCTGAGAATGATTTTTGATAACGAATGTCAAGCGCAAAATCTGGGGAGGTTGGAATCCCAGCACGATAAAAAGAAACATCGTAAATATGTAAACCCCACCAATTCAATCTACCAGTACCCTGAAGTTGTGCCGGATTTAACACACTATCGATATAAGTGAGGTCTCGGGCAAAGCCATTAGAAACTAAGAAAGAAATGGATGCAGATAAAGTTAAGAGGATCTTGGATAATCTCATGGCCTACTCCTTGAGGCTGTGGCCTTTACTAAACACAATGCTGTTGGGCCTAATAATCTGGAAATTGCATGACGATTTTTAGCAAAGAATCGATAAGCTAGCTGCAAGGTTGATTGCAATGATTTTCTAGAGAATAGCCAAGCCAAGAATGGAAGGTCTGCCCTACGATATGCCTCTGGGAAAACAGCCACGCCCTCTATTAAAACGCCATTATCATACTGCCCATACATAGCCGCTAAGGCCTGCTCACAGGAAATACCAATCTTGGCAGAATCAAAGCGATCAGAATTAATATCAACAAAATCTAATAGCCCGGCTTGGTTTCTTCTGGATAAAAAGAGAATTTCGGCTTGGCACAAAGGGCAAGCACCGTCATAAAAGAGGGTCAATTTTTCTAATGAATTCATAGCCCAGCAAGTTTAAGCCTTATTGAATAAACTGGCTGGTAACGACCTTATTGAAAGATGCTATGCAAAAAGAAGCTGCATTAAACGTATTTGGAGAACCTCTTATCCCCTGCTCTTTTGACCCGCTGACCGGCTTCTTTAGAGATGGCTGCTGCAAAACCAATGAAGAGGATGTTGGAAGTCATTTGGTTTGTGCGGTGGTCACAAAAGAATTTTTGCAATTTAGCCTTGAAAAAGGCAATGACCTCATTACCCCACGGCCTGAGTATCAATTTGCAGGGCTAGTTGCTGGAGATCAATGGTGCCTTTGTATTTCTCGCTGGGTAGAGGCTGTGAATGCAGACTGTGCTCCTTTAATCAAATTAGAGAGTACTCATATCAATGCCCTCGAGACAGTAGCCCTCGATATTTTGCAAGAGTATTCGAGTGAAGGGTGAGGGTCTTTGTCTAAGATAACTCAGTCGGCCTGCCTGCCTACCTCAAGACTACCAATCTGGTCGTCAGATATTAATAGTTACTGCACGAATCGCGTCATCCACAGTAACGCGCTCCTGAGGGCCTAAGACTTCGCGTGGCGGCTTTTGCCATAAACGATCAACGCCCTCAGAAATGTAACGTAAAGGATTTACTACAGAGATCGGAGAATCACTGTGATAAGTAAAGCGTGCGCCTTCTTTTATAAGTGAGAGATTAGCTTCTGCAGGCTTGGTCGTGATATAGGCAAAAACACATGCAGCAAGAATTAACAATACCCCAACCCACAGAGCCCAAGTTTTCGAATTCTCTTTCAAAATCACGCTTCTTTCTTACTTTATTAATATATCTGGTCCATTTTGCCTTGAAATGCCCTTTTTTAGGTATAAAACTGAGGAAATCTGGAGCATAAGCCTTAGACAAAAATCAACTCCCTCCTATAAAATGTATAAAAATCATCACGAAGTGGAAAAAGCATGAAAAGACTACTGAGCGCAGAACCTAAATATATTTGGTCTTTTATAGTCGGCATACTTGCCACTACAGCCCTCATCTCTTATTTCACAATTTCTAACCTGCCTGACACCATCACAATTGCGGCGGGTCAACCTGGTAGTTATTTTTATGAAACTGCTGAAATCTATAAAAAAGATTTAGCTAAGCAAGGTGTTGAGCTTGAAATTGTTCAATCTAAAGGTGCTGCAGATAGTCTTGCCCTCCTGAACGCAGGTAAAGTGGATCTTGCCCTTACTCATGGTGGACTTACTACCAAAAAAGAATCGCCAGATTTAGTTTCTCTTGGCAGTATTTCTTATGAGCCTCTGTGGGTTTTCCAAAGAAAAGGTACTAAGCCTATCTCTGATCTCTCGCAACTAAAGGGCATGAAGGTTGCCACTGGTGTGGAGGGTACTGGCGTAGAGGTGATTGCTAAAAGACTTTTCAAAGCTGAGGGCGTCAATGAAGGCAACACGACCATTCTGCATATGGGCATGAAAGAAGCTGCAGACCGTCTCATACAGGGAAGTATTGATGCTGCAGTCTTTATGGATCCTCCTGAGAATGACAAAATCCGCGCATTTTTTAGCAGTAGCGCAATTAATGAAATAAGCCTAGCGGACTCGGAAGCACTTAAACGTCGCTTTCGTTATTTACATGTCATTAAGATTCCACCATCAGGAATTGATCTAGAATTAGAGCAGCCCCACTCTGAACTGCAAACTATTGCTCCGACAGCTTACTTAGCTGCCAATAAAAATTTAGACCCTGCACTTCAATATCTGCTATTGAGCGTCATAGATGAAGTTCACCATGCCCCAACGCTCATTAGCGATGAAAACGAATTCCCATCAGATAAAGATGTCGACTTAACTCTGAGTCCAGATGCTGAAGTCTATTACAAAAAAGGGAAGCCATTTTTGCAGCAATATTTACCATTTCAATTGGCGAGCCTGCTTGAGCGTTTAATCAAAGTTTTACTACCATTACTCTTGCTGGGCTACCCAATCGTTGCCTATGCTCCGACTGCCTATAACTGGCATATGCGCAACAAGCTATCTAAACGCTATGACTCACTGGTAGAGATAGAGGAGCAACTAGCTAATAATCAGGCTAATAAATCTGTAGCTGACTTTGAGGCCATGCTTGCCGATGTTGAGAAAAAGCTCAATGATGAAAAAATTCCAAGCAGCTTTACCAATGAGGTTTTTATTCTCCGGGAGCATATTGAGCTAGTGCAGAGGAAGATACAAAAAAAAATGCAAGCCTAGCTTCAGCAAAAATCAGCATGCCACAAATACCAACCTTCGGGTTGGTATTTTCTTTTCTACGCTATGCTAGAAATACGAAGTTCATCTAAACTAGACACTCTTAATATTGCAATCTAAAGGAATGTGAATGAGTCTGATTGATAAGCTGCAGTGGCGCTACGCTACCAAAAAGATGGATCCAGCAAAAGTTGTACCGCAAGATAAAGTTGATCAAATACTTGAAGCCATTCGACTAACGGCTAGCTCTAGCGGATTACAGCCCTATGAAGTATTAGTGATTACCAATAAAGAGATCCGCGAAAAAATAAAGCCAATTGCGAACGGCCAATCTCAAATCGTTGATTGCTCACACTTGCTCGTATTTGCAGTCTGGGATAACTACACTGCGGAGCGTATTAATCATGCATTTGATATGACCGAGAAAATCCGTAACTTTACTAGCGATGCCGGTACTGCTTATCGCCAGATGCTTCTCAAGGTCTACCCAACAAGAGATATAGAAGTCAATTTCATACATGCTGCGAAACAAGTCTATATCGGACTTGGTACTGCACTCATTGCAGCTGCTGATCAAGAAGTGGATAGCACACCTATGGAAGGATTTGATCCGCAAGCACTCGACACTATTTTGAACCTCACAGAAAAAGGTTTGCGCAGCGTTGTCATGCTGCCCTTAGGCTACAGAAAAGCGGATGAAGATTGGTTACTAAACCTCAAGAAGGTTAGACGAGGCAAAGAAAGTTTTATACGCTGGATCAAGTAAATCAAGGTCCCACCAAAACTGACGACTGAGATAAATAAATAGAATCTTACTGAGGCTTAACGCCAGCGTTTTTCATGGCAACTTTCCATCTCTCAATATCATTCAACAAGAATTTGAGTGCATAACTCGGATTAGCTATTGCAGGAGTTGCGACAGATCCATCCATTTCACCAAAGCGCCGCACTAAGCCTGGATCCTTCAGCGCAGTATTGAGCGCCTTTGTTAATCGATCAATAACCGGCTTAGGGGTATCTTTAGGTGCATATAAAGCATGCCATACCGATAATTGGAAACCAGGTATGCCAGATTGGCTAAATGTCGGTGTCGTCGGTAAAGAACTGATACGTTCTTTACTAGCCACAGCAAGTGCTTTGATATTACCCGCACGAATATGCTGCAATGTACTCGCTGGTTGATCACAAATGACATCAACCTGCCCCGACAACAAATCATTTAGCGCTGGCCCAGTTCCTTTATAAGAAACTGAGAGCCAAAATGCCCCCAAGGTCGATTTCATGAGTACTTCGCACAAATTTGTTGTGGCGCCAACGCCTGCATTGGCAAAATTTACCTTATCAGGATTCGCTCTTACATAATCAATAAACCCCTGAAGCGACTCTGCCGGAAAATCTTTTCTGGCTACTAGAACCATTGGAACATCAGTCACAATACCAATTGGAATAAAGTCAGTAGCTGGGTCATAAGGTAATTTTGCATATAGCGCTGGTGCAGATGCTTGAGCCATATTATGGAAAAGTAAGGTATATCCATCTGGACTAGCTTTGGCTACCTTAGCGGCACCAATGGTTCCTCCTGCACCACCCGAATTTTCAACAATAACAGTCTGCCCTAAATCTTTAGACATCGACTGCGCCAAAATTCTACCCAATACATCCGTAGAGCCACCAGGCGGGTATGGCACAACCATTGTGATCTGCTTGTCAGGATACGCAGCAAATACTAGAGCTGCTGAAAAGCAACTTAATGCTAAAAGAAGTTTGTAGATGAATTTCATAATATTCCTATCAAATAGTTACAGGATTAGAGCATCTGAGATCTGACATAGTCATACATCGCTGTATGGTCTGCACCTTTGCCCAACTTCTCATCCGCCTCTTTGGCAGTGAGAACACATTGCTTTGCTAAGCTTGCATAACAATTCATATTCTCAATAAAGTTCAGTGCAATTTGCACATCTTTGCGCATTAATGCCAAGGAAAAGCCAGAGTTAAAAGCATCATTGAGCATAAAATTTTCAACTTTGTTTTCAGTCGTATTATTGCGACCGGTCGAAGCATTTAATACTTTATTGACCACATGAGGATCCAAGCCAAACTTATTGGCCGCATTGAGCGCCTCAGAGGCCGCAATTAATCCAGCTGCAGAGACATAATTATTTAAAGCCTTGACTGCATGCGCTGCACCTGCATCACCAACATACACAATACTCTTGCCCATGCATTCAAGTAATGGATGAACCTCTTCAAAATACTCTTTTTTCCCACCAACAATAATAGCTAGCGATCCATCAATTGCTTTTTTAACCCCGCCAGATACTGGCGCATCAACAAACTTGACACCCAACTTCCCTAACTTTTGATTATTTTCTTTAGAGGAGATTGGACTAGATGAGCTCATATCTATCAGATAACTATTTGCAGTCAACTGAGAAGCAACGCCTACAGATCCATTGCTTCCCCACAAGAGCGCATCAATGATCGAGCTATCAGGCAGCATCAAAATCGTTACATTAGCACCTTGTATTGCTTTCTCAGGGCTAGTTACAAACTGAAATCCTTTGTCATCTAAAAACTTTGCTGCGACCTCTAAATTGAGATCAAATCCAGTAATCTGATATCCCGCTTTAAGGAGTTTCTTTGCCATGGGGACTCCCATTAGCCCCAAGCCCACAAAGGCAATCTTTGTGTCGGATGGTTTCATTAGATACCCATTTCCTTAAAGACTTCTTTAGCCACACGGAAACTATCAATAGCGGCTGGGACGCCACAGTAAATTGCAACCTGCAAAAATACCTCTTGAATCTCTTCTTTTGTTAAGCCGTTATTAATAGCACCCCTGACATGCAACTTCAACTCATGTGGGCGATTAAGCGCGGCAATCATTGCGAGATTCAAAAAGCTACGCGTTTTTCTCTCTAAGCCCGGACGATTCCAAATTTCGTTCCAGCAATACTCAGTCACCAATTCTTGCATTGGCATATTGAAATCATCTGCATTTTTGAGTGAAGTCTCAACATACTCAGCACCAAGAACCTCTTTACGGGTTTTTAACCCTTTTTCAAACATCTCGCGATTCATCACTTCTCCTAGTTATTCATTATTTTTTGATTAAATACGACCAATTGGTCGGTAGACTTGTCATCAGGAAAATAATATTACCTCTTTTTTCCCAATCAACCCAGTAAAACCTAAGATCACTCACCCTATCTAGAGCTCACTCTAAGCAGCAATTGTCATAAAACTAATGGAAGATACCAATACTCTGAGAGCAGGAATAACCATTATTCTGAATAAATAATAGCGAGTAAAAACTCAATAAAAATACTACAGGGAGAATCATTATGAAAACTATTTTTGGGAAGCTAGCTTTTGCAATATCCGGAGTAACAATAGCAACCACGGCATATTGTGGTACTTATGTATACATTTCTAATATTGAAGATGCCGATATAGCAGCTTATGAACTCACAACTGCACCAAGTCCACACTTAAATTCGATTGGGCGCTTTCCTGCTGGAAAATTCGCAATGCCTATGGCCGTAACACCCGATGGTAAAAATTTATACGCTTCCGTGCGCTCTAAGCCTTTTTCTTTATACATGTATCAAATTGACCAGGCCAATGGACAACTAAAATGGACTGGTGCTATCCCCTTAGCCGATAGCATGGTTAGCGTATCTACTGATAAAACTGGTAAATGGTTATTAGCAACCTCTTTTGGCGGCCACAATAATAGCGTGAACCAAATACAAGCAAATGGTTATGTCAATCCTGTTCCAGCGGAGGCATTTCCAAGTGGAGGTAAAAATCCACACGCAATTGTATTTGACCAGTCTAATAAGTTTGTCTATGTGCCTCAGCTAGGCACAGATGAAATCAAAATCCATACTTTTAATGCATCTCAAGCTAAGCCTCTCTCTGAAACATCAACTTCAGTAGCGCTTCAAAAACAACAAGGTCCAAGACATATTGTTATTTCGGCAGACAATCAGTTTGCTTATGTCATTACAGAGATGACTGGTGAGGTAGTAGTCTTTTCTAGAGATCTCAAGTCAGGGACACTGACTCAAATTCAGTCAGTATCGAGCCTTCCAAGTGATAATAAATTAGTGCCTGGCAGACCAAGACCACCGACCGGCTCACCAGAAGCAACTGCTTTTGATGATTCTAATATGATTTTCTGCGCTGAAATTAAATTGACGCCTAACGGTAAATTTCTCTACACATCCGAGAGAACGAAAAGCACATTAAGCGGCTTTGAAGTCAATCCACAAACAGGCAAAGTAAAGTATCTGTTTACCATCCCTACAGAAGAAATGCCGAGGGGATTTAATGTGGATCCTAGCGGCCAATTTTTAGTTGCCTCTGGCCAAAAGTCTGAGAAGGTATCTCTCTACTCTATCAATCAAGCGAATGGTGAATTAAATCTGATCGAGAGAGTTGCTGGCGGTAAAGGCGCCAACTGGGTCACATTCGTTAAGACAAAGTAAAGTAATTACTCTCAGCACTAAAGCCACCCTTGGGTGGCTTTTTTATTTATTTTTCAGTGTGCTTAAAAACTGCTTAATTGCTTTATTTTGAACTTCATTCTCATTCGGTGTAGCTCCTGCCCCTGAAAGGTGCCCCATAGGTGCGGCTTCATTGATCGCAACATATTTCGCTTGAGGTATATATTTTGCGGATTCCTTAGCATCAGACTCTGGATTGAGTAAATCCCCCGTCCCCGCAAGAATCAATGTCTTTGCTCTAATTGACTTCAATGCGGCAATCGTGTCGCCATTAAAGCCCTTTGTTTGCCCAATATCATGGCGATCATAAGCGCGAGATTGCCAAATCCAATCATTCGCGTCCATACGCTTCCAAGAAGCATCTTGGAGCTTATTGATAAAGTTAATTTCCGCCTCGGGACTATTGAATTGTTGATTTTGGTAGGAAGGTGTTCTAACAATCACTCCGCTTAACCATCCTGCCCATAGACGCATTCCTTTTTCAACGGGCTTATCGTATTTACCACCCTGGTAAGCCGAGTCAGCCATGATGCTTTGTCTAAGCATCTCAAGCACTCCAGAGGTCCATGCGTGAGTTTTGGCCAAAGGAATAATGGGTACGACTGACTGCATAGCATTAGGGTAAGAAACAGCCCATTGCAAAGCTTGCATGCCGCCCATCGAAGCACCCACGACTGTCACCAGCTTGGTAATGCCAAAATGCTCAGTAACCAATCGATACTGGCTATTAACCATATCGCGAATATTAAACTCCGGAAAACCCACATTGGCTTGTGTTTGGCTATTTGATGGTGAGGTCGTCAAGCCATTGCCAATCGCATCCGTACAAATCACAAAATACTTATCTGTATCGAGAGCCTTACCAGGGCCAATCAGGTAATCAATACGATGATGATTTCCGCCAATCGCAGTCACCATCAGGATGGTATTCGATTTGTCTGCGTTAAGAACGCCTTGCGTTGTGAAGGAAATTTTAAAATTTTCAATGGTGGATCCATTTTCAAGAAGAAAATTGCCCTCTGCATAAGTTTGATGGGCTGGATCCGTATCTTTGTGAGCGTAAGAGTTTGACGAGCAAATACTTAGCGCTAAACATGCAACTAAAAAATGTAATTTTGTTTTCATAAGTCCTCTATTGAATCCTATTCCAAGAATGAAAAATCAGAATTTCCTCAGTAGCGAGGTCACAATTTTTAATTTTTTCACATTATTGGACTATTTTTTTATTTTAAGTATAGGCTAATGTTTAATATACCCCATGCCATTTCAGATGATAATTCCTATACTTATTGGCTGACAAGTACTTAGACCTCGAATCAAAGACTGATGAGGGCAGAATTCGCTGTATATTGAAGCTATCAATCACATTGGAAGATCATGGGTAGAAATATTCTAATCGTTGGAGAGTATGGAAAAATATTTCTTGCTCCACTAATCCAGGCTCTTGGAAAATCTTGGGTAATTCAACACTGCACCATCGAACAACCCAAATCTGAATTGCTGGAGCTCGTCTCCAAAGCCCATATTCTGGTTGTATCAGCTGAACTGGCTTACTCCAAAGACCCGAAGCTGGTTGAGGATCTTATTACAGCGGGTAAGCAACTTCAATTTATCCAGGTACCGTTTTCCGGCATGGAGTGGCTGAAAAAGGAATGGCTTCCGAATGGCTGCATCGTTTGTAATACGAATCAACACTCTGAACCCATCGCCGAATATGTCATGCTAGGTATTTTAGAATTTGCAATCAACATGCGCCATATGGACCGTGAACTCCGTCAAGGCAGATGGACTTACGGTGGATCTATCGTGCGAGGTCTAAAGCATGGGGAGATTCAACATAAAACGATTGGTTTTATTGGCTTTGGTCATATAGCCAAGAGAGTCACAGAGCTTGCTACTCCCTTTGGCATGCGGTTTATAGCGATTAGCCGAAACCCAAAGGTTGATACTAGACTGAGCTGGTGGAAAGATAGCTCACAGCTAGAAGCATTATTGACGGAAAGTGATTATGTTCTCATTACTGCACCATTGAGTGAAAGTACTAGAGATTTGATCAATGAATCTACACTCAAAAAAATGAAGCCGACTGGTGTCATTATTAACGTTGCCAGGGGGCCCATCATCAATGAAGTAGCGATTTATCAGGCCCTCAAAAACCGTGAGATTGGAGGAGCACTTCTGGATGTTTGGTATCAATATGCAAGTACTGATAATTTAGAGATGCAACCGTCAGAACTTCTATTTCATGAATTAGATAATGTCATCATGACGCCACATACTGCCAGCTGGACTGATCAACTAGATCAAAGACGAATCGATGCAGTTGTGCAAAATATACAAAACTTTATCAATCAAAAACCTTTGGCAGAGCTTGTTTACTAAACAGTTATTTCAACTTATTAAATTAATTTTTATAAGTTGGGTCTAGCTTTTCCACAATACGCAGCATTGCAGGCCATTCCATTTCTCCAAATGGCCTTCTTACATCAGGCTGATATAAGTGATGAGTCTTCTGTATGACTGCATCGGGTGGCATTGTTAATTTCACACCAGAAGTGAGCGCATCAACCTGAGCCTTACATGCCATTTCTAGCCAATACAAAGTATTAAAGGCTTGGGCTATGCTTGGTCCTACTGCTAGGAGGCCGTGATTTCTTAAAATCATGGCAGTTTCATTACCCAAATCTGCAACTAAGCGTGACTGCTCGTCTAAATCAATCGCAACACTTTCATAGGCGTGATACGGAATCCCATGAAATCGCATAGCTGTTTGCGTAATTGGCAATAGCCCACATTCCATGGCAGAAACAGCCATACCAGCGCGTGTGTGAGTATGAATCACACAGCTCACATTATCTCTGGCACGATGCACAGCACTATGAATTACATATCCGGCCTGGTTAATCCCAAAATCTGGGTTGGGGTTATAGATCACATCACCATCTAGATTAATGGTGATGAGATTAGAAGCAGTCACTTCGTTGTACATCAGCCCATAGGGGTTAATCAAAATAAGTTCTTCTTCGCTATCTGGAACCCTAGCGGTAATATGGTTGTAGACCAGATCGCTCATCCCAAAATGGGCAACCAGCCTATAACAAGCTGCCAAGTCAATACGGGCCTGACGCTCGGTAGCACTAACAACATAATTCGATTTATTCATCACTCTTTATTCCATTGGCTTAATATTGAAATCGCGAATCAACTTTCCAGTATTTTCGTAATCAGTTTTTAAGAACACTGCAAATTCTCCAGAAGAGGCAGAGGATCGAACCTCAGCTCCACCTTTTGCCAACTTTGCGCGCGTTTCTGGCTCTTGCAATATCAGGTTGATTTCAGTTAACAAGGTTTTCTGAACGGCTGGGGGTAAGCCCACCGGGCCAAAAAGTCCTAGCCAGGCACCAATTTCAAAACCCGGAAAACCTTGCTCAACCACTGTTGGGATTTCTGGCGCAAGTTCCGTTCTTTTGAGTGTAGCAACCGCCAAGGGTTTTAACTTGCCTGCCTTCACCATGGCAATACTGGAAGATAGCGTATCAAAAGTTACCGGTAATTGCCCGCCAATCACATCCGCTTGAGCCTGACTGCTACCCTTGTATGGAACCTGAGTCATTTCTATATTGGCACGCTTAGCTAACACTGACATCACCAAGTTGCTGGTTGCGCCATTACCAGTAGATCCATAGCTAATTGGGGTTGGGCTCTTTTGTGCATTTGCAAGAAATTGTTGCAAAGTATTTGCTGGGTCATTGGGATTGACCACCATTAAATAGGGCAACCATACCAGCATTCCAATTGGTGTGAAATCTGTCAATGGGCTATAACTAAGGTTCTTATAAATATGGGGATTGATCGACATTGGCGCAGAAGCGCTTACCAATAAGGTATATCCATCTGGCTTAGCCTTAGCAGCTATTCCAGCCCCGATACTTCCTGCAACACCAACTTTATTTTCTACCAAAAATTGCTGTCCTAGTCTTTGCGACAGACGATCAGCCATGATTCGGGTCACTGTATCCGTTCCCGTGCCGGGTGGGAAGCCAATGATGATGGTTACAGGTCTATCCGGATAAGCTGCCAGCACAACTAAGGAACTACTCAACAAGACAGACAATACCAATGCCCTGATCAAGAATTGAAGTTTCACGATGCCCCCAATTATTTTTAAAGTGATGTAAATAGTTATAAAGAAGATATTAGTACAAATAGCCAAACAGGGCATTTTTTGAGTGCCTATTAAGGAATAGCTTGCCTCCGCCTTCTGAAAGAGCTTCTGCTATTGATCCATATCAAAGAATCATCAAGCTTCTGGCAATAAGAACACCCTAGCTTGAGCAGATCTCAGGATAGTGTCCGCAAACAGGAGTCTGCGGGTAGTCCACTAGTGATGTCTAGCGGATGCTGATAAACCTTGTATTTAAATCAAACAATCTT
>Ga0114962_10003677_pt1 | contig 12336 bp, 9 predicted proteins | sample C_130820_MF_Meta_FD_87017 | JGI IMG/M metagenome (GOLD analysis project Ga0114962, IMG submission 87017) | Freshwater microbial communities from Lake Croche, Canada to study carbon cycling - C_130820_MF_MetaG | ecosystem: Environmental > Aquatic > Freshwater > Lake | place: Lake Croche, Canada... | reverse complement strand
GCATTGAACAATGTTTCTCCAAGTGTAGAGGTTCGTAGCCGTCGTGTAGGTGGAGCAACTTTCCAAATCCCTACTGAGGTTCGCCCTGATCGTAAAATTTCATTAAGTATGAAATGGATTGTTCGCTACACTCGTGAGCGTAACGGTCGTTCCATGCATGAGAAATTAGCTCAAGAGTTATTGGCAGCTTCAAAAAAAGAAGGCGCCTCTTACAAAAAGAAAGAAGATACGCACAGAATGGCTGAAGCAAATAAAGCTTTTGCACATTTCCGTTAATTTTCATTAACGACACACTTGTGTCAAAGTTCGCTCTTTGAAATCAGTAGTCAGGTCATTTAATGTGAACGCACATTGGTTTGAAAGAATAAATAATAAATTTTAAAAAAAATTAATATATGTCTGACTTAAGATATCAAAGAAATTTCGGAATTGCCGCACACATTGATGCAGGCAAAACCACTACAACGGAGCGTATTCTCTATTACACTGGGGTTTCTCACAAAATTGGTGAAGTGCATGATGGCGCTGCTACCATGGATTGGATGGAACAAGAAAAGGAAAGAGGGATTACGATTACTTCTGCTGCTACCACCTGTTTTTGGAGCTTCCCAACCGTTCAAGGTAAAAAATTACCAGATACCAAATTATACAAATTCAATATCATTGATACTCCAGGTCACGTTGACTTCACCGTTGAAGTTGAACGTTCTTTGCGTGTATTAGATGGTTTATTGGCTTTGTTTTGTGCCGTTTCTGGGGTTGAACCTCAATCTGAAACAGTTTGGCGACAAGCTAACCGCTACCGAGTTCCTCGTATTGGTTTCGTAAATAAAATGGATCGTGCTGGTGCCGATTTCTTAAACGTTGTAAAACAAGTTAAAGAAATGTTGGGCGCTAAAGCTGTTCCTTTACAATTGCCAATCGGTGCAGAAGACAGCTTTAAAGGGGTAGTTGATTTAATTACCATGAAAGGAATTATCTGGGATGAAGAAGGAAAAGGTATGACTTTCCAAGAAGTTCCTATTCCTGAAGATATGGTTGACGAAGCAAATGAATGGAGACAACATCTTGTAGAAGCAGTTGCTGAATACGATGACCGATTATTAGAGAAATTCTTTGTTGATCCAAATAGCATTACCGAATTAGAAATGCACGAAGCAATTCGTAAAGCAGTAATTGACATTTCTATTATTCCAATGATGTGTGGTTCTTCTTTCAAAAATAAAGGAGTTCAAACAGCGTTAGACGCCATTGTACGTTACCTACCCGGTCCGCAAGATATCGAAGCTGTAAAAGGAACTGATCCAAATACAGGTGCTGAATTATTACGTCATGCTGATCCGAAAGAACCATTTAGCGCTTTGGCATTTAAAATCATGACCGATCCTTTTGTGGGTCGTTTAGCGTTCTTCCGCGCTTACAGCGGACGTTTAGATTCTGGTTCTTATGTACTAAACACCCGAACTGGCAAAAACGAGCGTATCAGTCGTATTATGCAAATGCATGCTAACAAGCAAAATCCAGTTGATTTTATTGAAGCTGGTGATATTGGTGCTGCTGTTGGATTTAAAGATATTCGCACTGGTGATACTTTGTGCGATGAAAAGCATCCAATTATTTTAGAAGCAATGACCTTCCCAATTCCTGTAATCTCTATAGCTATTGAGCCTAAAACTCAAGCTGATATGGATAAAATGGGTATGGCTTTGTCTAAATTAGCTGAAGAGGATCCAACTTTTAAAGTTAAAACAGACGAAGAAACTGGTCAAACGATTATTAGTGGTATGGGTGAATTACACCTGGAGATCATCGTTGATCGTATGCGTCGTGAATTTAAAGTAGAATGTAATCAAGGAGCTCCGCAAGTAGCTTACAAAGAATCTTTACATGCTACTATTACGCACAAAGAAGTATTCAAAAAGCAATCGGGTGGTCGTGGTAAATATGCCGTAATCGAGATCGAAATCGGACCAGTGAATGCAGAGGCTGAACCAGCAGAAACAGGCTTAGTCTTTGTGAACGATATTTTTGGAGGTTCTATTCCAAAAGAATTTGTTCCTTCCGTTCAAAAAGGTTTCGAACAAGCTATGAAAAATGGTGTTTTAGCTGGTTATCCAGTGGAAGATTTGAAAGTTCGTTTATTTGACGGAGCATATCACCAAGTGGATTCTGACTCTATGAGCTTTGAAATTTGTGCTCGTTACGCATTCCGTGAAGCTGCTCGTAAAGCTAAGCCTCAAATTTTGGAACCAGTAATGAAAGTAGAAGTTTCAACTCCTGAACAATACATGGGTGAAATCACAGGTGACCTAAATCGTCGTCGTGGTATGATTGAATCAATGGATTCTCGCGCTAACTTGCAAGTTGTTAAAGCTAAAGTTCCATTATCAGAAATGTTTGGATACGTAACTCAATTACGTTCTATGTCTTCTGGTCGCGCAACTTCTGTGATGGAATTCAGTCACTACGCTCCGGTAAGTAGCAATTTACAAGAAGAAATCATTGCTAAAAACAAAGGCAAAATTAAAGAAATCGAAGACTAATCTATTATTATATATATTCATTCTAAATAAACCAACGTTCTTATGTCTCAAAGAATCCGAATTAAACTTAAATCTTACGATCACAACTTAGTAGACAAATCTGCTGAGAAAATTGTAAAGACGGTACGCGTTACTGGTGCTGTGGTAAGTGGTCCTATTCCATTGCCAACCGATAAACGCATCTTCACTGTTAACAGTAGTCCGCACGTTGATAAAAAAGCACGTGATCAGTTTCAATTGTGTACGCACAAAAGATTGATGGATATTTATTCTTCCACTTCTAAAACCATCGATGCATTGATGAAATTAGAATTACCTAGTGGTGTTGAAGTAGAAATCAAAGCTTGATAGTTTCAAACTTTCTAAAAATCCCGTTTTACAATTGTAAAACGGGATTTTTTTTGCATCAAGGAAATCGGTTTCTATGAATCTAGTTCTTTCTAGTATTAACATAATTAGGGGTTTCTAATCATTACTTGCTAGTAGCTGTTGTGTTTTGGAAGTGAAATTTCGGACTTAGCTGCCTACTAATTTAATAACGAATTTTTTTTTACTTTTCGAACAGCGGCCTTGCTTTTAGAATGGAATTAGCTGTACGATTTTGATCAAATAATTTTAATCGTACCCATTCAAACTTTTTTTACATTTGTGCTTCAAACTAAAATTAAATTTCAATAGATGGAGGCATGGAAAGCATATCAAACAGAAAATAAAGAACGATTTTTAGAAGAATTATTGGCATTGCTGCGCATTCCATCGATAAGTGCCGACAGCAAATATGCTGGCGATGTAGCAGCTTGTGCTGAACAAGTCAAACAACGATTAATAGAAGCAGGTGCTGATGAAGTTCAAATATGTACTACCGCTGGTCACCCAATAGTTTATGGTGAAAAAATAATTGATCCAACCTTACCAACCGTATTGGTTTACGGGCACTACGATGTGCAACCGGCTGATCCTATTAACTTGTGGGATTCTCCTCCTTTTGAGCCAGTAATTAAAGATGGAAAAATATATGCTCGTGGTAGCGCCGACGATAAAGGACAGTTTTACATGCATGTAAAAGCATTTGAAACCATGATGGCTACTAATTCGGTGTGTTGCAATGTGAAGTTTATGATTGAAGGTGAAGAAGAAGTTGGCAGTGTCAATTTAGGGGATTTTTTAAAAAATAATAAAGAGAAATTAAAAGCGGATGTCGTTTTGGTATCGGATACTTCTATGATCAGCATGGAGAATCCATCCTTGGAAGCAGGTTTGCGTGGTTTGGCTTATATGGAAGTAGAAGTTGTTGGACCAAACAAAGATTTACACAGCGGAGTTTATGGTGGGGCAGTTGCCAATCCTGCAACTATTTTGGCAAAAATGATTGCCTCATTACACGATGAAAACAACCATATCACCATACCTGGGTTTTATGAGGAAGTGTTAGAATTAAGTAAGGAGGAACGAGCAGAGATGGCAAAAACGCCATTTGATGTAACTGATTACAAGAAGGAATTAGGTATCGATGATATTTGGGGTGAAGCCGGATATAGCACGATTGAAAGGACAGGTATTCGTCCGACTTTAGAAGTCAATGGAATTTGGAGTGGCTATATTGGAGAGGGCGCAAAAACCGTTTTGCCATCTAAAGCCAATGCTAAAATATCGATGCGATTAGTACCGAATCAGCAATCTAAGAAGATCGCGCAATTGTTTCAACAATATTTTGAAAGTATTGCTCCAGCTAGTGTTCGTGTTACCGTAACAGAACACCATGGTGGTGAACCAGTAGTAACGCCTACCGATAGCAAGGCATATAAAGCAGCTCATAAAGCTATTGAAACAACTTTTGGTAAGGCACCCATTCCAACCAGAGGCGGGGGAAGTATTCCTATTATTGCCTTGTTTGAAAGTGTATTGGGTTTAAAAACAGTGTTGATGGGTTTTGGTTTAGATACCGATGCATTGCACTCTCCGAATGAACATTATCATTTAAAAAACTACTATAAAGGGATAGAAACCATACCGTACTTTTTTAAATATTTTGCTGAATTAAGCTAATTGTAAAGAGTTCTATTTTTACTCGTCATTCGATTAGAATTTAAAATTTTTCCTCAATTAGTAGTTGTTTGGAGTTAGATGGTCACTTTAATAATTGTATAATTTCTTTCTTAAATCATTAGAAATGTCAACCAATCATACTCTTTCAAGAGTTATAATAAGTGGGGGAGGAACCGGTGGGCATATTTTTCCTGCCTTGGCCATAGCAAATGCTATTAAATTAGTTTATCCGCTTGCAGACATACTTTTTGTTGGAGCAGAAGGGAAAATGGAAATGCAAAAAGTGCCAGAAGCTGGTTATAAAATAGTTGGTTTGCCCATCGCCGGAATACAAAGAAGTTGGTCGTTGAAAAACCTTAGCTTACCTTATAAACTTTTTAAAAGTTTAAAAGGTGCAGCTGCCTTAATGAAATCTTTTAAGCCTCAAATTGTAATTGGCGTGGGTGGATATGCAAGTGGACCAACTTTATTGATGGCACAGCTGCTTGGTATTCCAACTTTGTTACAAGAGCAAAACTCGTATGCCGGTTTAACCAATAAATGGCTTGCTAAAAGAGCTGCTAAAATATGTGTTGCTTACGATGGAATGGAAACCTTTTTTCCTTCCACTAAATTAATTAAAACAGGTAATCCAGTACGAACAATAATTGGTAAAAGTACTATATCTAGAAAGGAAGCAATAGCATTTTGGGGGTTAAAGGAGAACTGTAAAACCCTTTTAGTTATTGGTGGAAGTTTGGGGGCAAGGACCATCAACGAAAGTATAGCTGCAGGTTTAGAAAATTTAACGAATCAGCATATTCAAGTACTTTGGCAAACTGGAAAAGGGTATTTTGAAATAGCGAAGCAACAAGTAGCGGCATTAGGAACTAATGGAAAATCTATTCAAGTTTTTGACTTTATAAAAGAAATGGATCAAGCTTATGCAGTGGCAGATTTGGTAGTGTCTAGGGCCGGTGCATTAAGTGTAAGTGAGTTATGCGTAGCTAAAAAAGCTGCAATTTTAGTTCCTTCGCCAAATGTGGCAGAAGATCACCAGACAAAAAACGCAAAAGCATTAAGTACCATCCATGCTGCAATTTTAGTGACGGATGCAGCTGCTAGAGCAAAATTGATTGATACCATTTTAGAGATAATTAATAGCGAGTCCAGCTTAACTACTTTAAGTAACAACAGCGCAAAATTATCAATCACCAATGCCGACGAACGGATTTTGAAAGTTATTGAGCAAATTGTTGATTTGCCTTTTTAGTTATTTAAAAAGAGAAATGCAGGTATTTCCTAAAGTGCTCATATGTAATGCAACGGCTGCACAATCAGCACCTTTATTGCCTTTTTTACCGTTTACTCTTTCAGTAGCTTGTTTTAAATTATTGGTGGTTAAAACCCCTAATACAAACGGAATGTCGTACAGGGTGTTTAATTGTTGAATGGCTTCTGTTACAGAATAGGCCAACACTTCATCATGGATGGTTTCCCCTTTAATGATACAGCCAAAACAAATAACCACATCAACTTTATTATTTTGCGCTAATAAATTAGCAGCATAAGGTATTTCAAAACTACCTGGAACAGAAATGGAAGCAATGTTTTTTGCCAATACCCCATTTGAAATCAAGGTTTCTTTACAAGCGATTTCCATTGCATTGGTGATGTCTTCATTCCATTTAGCAACTACAATGGCTATTTTTAATTTTTTATAATTTCCGTTAATAGTTGGTTTAACTTGCTTTGAATAGTTAGCCATTGCTTTAAAGTTATAGTGTTATAAAATGGATTAGAATAAAAATGGCGATTAAAGAAATTCTTCAATCGCCATTTTTGATTTTTTTTTAGGTATTATAAATTAGCTTCACATCGAGCTATATAAGCATCTATCTGACGGAATTGTTGAGAATTTACATACTTTTCTTTGATGCGATTGTACATATCCTTAGCATCTGAATATTTTTTAGAATGTTCCAATGCATTACCTGCTTTCATAATAAAGTAAGGTGCTGCAAATTCGTTTTCTGTGTTGTTTGCTGCTTTGCTATAATATTTTAAACCTTCTTCGGTATTGTTTAATTCCATGTTAGCATCTCCAATCATGCAAAGTTTGTAACCTTCCAAAACTTCATCAGAGCTATTAAAACTGTTTAAAGATTCGATAGCCTTTTTGAAATCACCCGTATTTAAGTAACAAATACCTGAGTAGTAATCACAAAGATTGGCAGCTTTAGTCCAACCAAATTTATCTTTCACCTTTAAAAAACCGTAATTAGAAGCATCGCCTTTTAAAGCTAATTTAAAAGAATCTTGTTCAAACATTTGTTGAGCCCAGAACAATCTTTTTTGTGCTTCCTGTTCGCGATTGTTTTGAAAGTATTTAAAACCAATCACCCCAATAATTAATGCAACTAAACCAACAGTTACATAGCTAACCATTTTGCGGTTTTCATGAATAAAGTGTTCTGTTTTGCTGTAAGTGGACAAAATAGCCCCCTCAATTTCATTCCCAGCATTTTGTTTTTTTTCGTCTGTCATTTGATTATTTACTATTTATATTGTTTGTAAAGTGATTGCTTTCGATTGATTTTTAGTCGGTGATAAAAGGATAATCCGTTTGGGCGTATATGTCTTTTAACAATTCATCGTCAGCTGGATAAGCGGATTCTTCTGCAAATTTAACACATTCATCAATTTCAGCTTTAATTCCAGCATCCATTTCATCTAATTGCGCTTCGGTTGCAAAGTTGCGCTCTAAAATGGTTTTTCGAATTTGTTCAATAGGATCTTTTTGTTTGTATTCTTCTACTTCCTCTTTGCTTCTGTATTTTGCAGGATCACTCATTGAGTGACCTTTGTAACGATAGGTTTTTATTTCTAGGAAGGTAGGACCGTCTCCTTTTCTTGCTCTATCAACGGCTAATTCAATTGCTTCATGAACACTTTCAGGGTTCATGCCGTCAACTTGTGCGGAAGGCATATCGAATCCCAATCCCATTTTTGCAATATCGGTAACATTAGAAGTTCGTTCTACTGAAGTTCCCATAGCATACTCGTTATTTTCACAAATAAAAATAACTGGAAGTTTCCACAACATAGCCATATTGTAGGTTTCATGCAGCGCACCCTGACGAGCAGCTCCATCTCCAAACATGGTAATGCAAACGTTATCCGTTCCATTGTATTTTTCAGAAAAAGCAATTCCTGCTCCAAGTGGAATTTGCGCTCCAACGATTCCATGTCCACCAAAAAACTTGTGTTCAGCACTAAAGAAGTGCATTGAACCACCTTTTCCTCTGGTACACCCTGTTTCTTTGCCGTACAATTCTGCCATACAAGCATTAGCAGAAATTCCTTTTGCAAGTGCTAAGGCGTGATCTCTGTAGGCTGTGATAATAGAATCATCATGGCGAATGGCACTTATAATGCCCGCAGCAACCGCTTCTTGGCCAATGTATAAATGACAAAAGCCACGGATTTTTTGCATTCCGTATAATTGACCGGCTTTTTCTTCGAATTTCCGCATTCGCTGCATCTGTTCGTACCAGTATAGGTAAGTATCTTTACTGAATTTAATAGTGGCCATTACTCCCGCTTGTTTATTAATAGGAAGGCAAATGTATGAAATTTATTTTTAGAATAATAGCCTTGTTCGAATTAGAAATTTTCTGTTTTTTTATTCCGTACCGACAAGCTGTTTTATAGCAAGCACAACCTACCTCTTTTTACCCTAAAAAATCAATGTAGTAAAGCCTTTACCATGTATTGAACCAATCCTTATTCTTATTAATTTTAAGCTTTTGATTTATTATAAAGGATTTTAGGTACTGGTTTTATTAGCAAAGATCTTCAAAAAGGGTTTTTTACCAAGCACTTTTGCATTTGCAATCGAACAAACATCTGAAAATATTATTTTATTTTGTTATAGTACAGAAATACGGCTATACCTTGTCTAGTTCAGTTTTTAACAGTAACTTTGAGAAATTCTACGAACGAAGTAGTACAGGGAAATCATGTTGAATAAAATATCGTTTACTAGTTTAAAATTACCCATTTTAGCAACTTTATGCTTGGTAGTTTCATCATTCCATGTAAAAGCGCAATTCATTAGTAATTACATCATTCCTATTACTGATATTAAAAATACGCCTCAAAACTCAACAGTTTCATGGGACATAGGTAAAAACGATTTTTATCCAATGCCTATCGATACCCAACTCATCATTTCGGGTGGAACGAATGGCACTGCCAGTATAAGCAGTACCATACCAGGATTGTTTACTTATACGCCTAACAGTACTTTTAATGGGATTGATTCTTTTACATATCAAGTAACAGCTGCTGGTGCATCTACCTTTTTACAGCACAAAGTTTTTATTGTTGTTGGAACCAACAACATTATTAAATGCAATTACGATTTTGCCGTTGCGCACTTTCATTCTACTATTAGTATTTCAATAAAAGACAATGACTACAGTAAACTGCCAACGGCCATCACTATTTTGACACCACCACTACATGGCAGCCATTCAATTTTAGCAAATGGTAATGTGTCTTATACCCCTAACAATGGATTTTTAGGATTGGATAGTTTTAAATATCAATTGACACAAACAGTTGCTCCATTTGATACCGATGCAGCTTGGGTTTATGTTTCAACTTGCCCTATTTATACACCTACTGTTTCGGGTACCACACCAATTGCTGGAGGATTAAACTTTACGGTAAACCTTCCAACCAATTTAACTTCCCCTTTTTATTTCGGAATGATTAACGATACTTTACAACATTATTCTGGTTACAGTTCCTTTACCAATGTGGCAAGTACTATTCAAAACATGTCGTGGCAAATTCCTCAAAACTCAGGTTCTCATGTGGGTTGTGTCTATGTTTCTGATGCTAACTTCTGCCAAAGTCGTGTTTGTTTTAATACTTCCGTCAATAACAATTGTACCAATCCGCCAAGCCCTGCGTTTACGCACTCCTATTTAAATAATCAACTAATAGTGATTCCTACTGTTAATTCTAACAACCATATACATGAATGGAAAATAAGTTATAATAATGCTTATGTAGTTAATCCCTTATTTCAATCGCATGCTGCAATAGATACTTTTAGCGACTTCTATGCTTCGGGTTCGTATACCCTTTTTCATAAAATAACAGACACCACAACCCATTGTTTTGATACTGTTAGTCAAATCATTTACATCTTTTTTAATCAAGCAGATACGATAAGTGGTTATGTTTTTTATGACAATAATTTAAATGGATTATTTGATACGGGTTATGAATTGCCAATAATGAATTGCAATGCGATACATATTTATAACTACGATAGTTCTTTAATTTGTTCTTTAATTACCGATTATAACGGTTATTTTTCTGTGCCGCTTCGGTCGGATTCTTTTTTTGTGACTGCGAATCCTTGTACCAACGGTTTGTTGCAAACCTTTCCTATTAATCCAGCAGTATATCATCTGCCAGCACAAGGCCATAATTATGCACTAAAAGGTTTTAATTTCGGCTACAATGGCAACGCTTATCAAATTAAAGGCAATGCATTCTTTGATTTAAATTCGAATAACGTTATCGACCATGCAGAGCCTTACACTTCTTATTTACCCGTTTCTATTAATCATGCTGTTGCCTTTACAGATTCTAATGGCTATTACAGTTATTTTACCCCACTTGCTGGTTCTTTACCAATGTCCTTACCATTCAAAAATGGTTTTCAATCTTCCAATATTAATCTAAATGTCGTTCCTGGTTATATTCAATATCCGGTAGATTTATCTTATTTAAAATTAGCCAACGCAGTTCCTGATTTAGGAGTACATATAATTCCGTTAACAAACGCAAGTATAAACGATTCTACTTCTTATCTAATTCAAGTGAGTAATCAAGGAAATAAAACGGTTTCAGGCAGTGTTACTTTAAAGTTTAATGCCAATTTTCACATAGTTTCTTCTTCGCCAAATGGAACAATTAATACCGCTAACAACGTTATTTCTTGGAGTTTACCAAGTGTTTTTGCCATCGGAGCAGTGCAGTATTATAAATTAACTTTGAGTCCAACTGCACCGCTTGTTTTAAATTCAGTTACTCATTTTTACGGGCAAGTATTTGCCGACTCTACTTTTATTGACCCTACTCCTAACGATAACTTTGATACGTTAGAACAGTTGGTTTACAGCAACAGCCTTTCTAATTTAAAAACTGCTACCCCAATTGGACAAGGAACCAATCACCGAATTTTACCAGAGTCTTCTATCATTTACACCATTCATTTTAGTAACAATACCAATCACCCATCTATTAACGTTGTTCTTATTGATACTTTAGATGAAGACATCAATCCCAGTTCTTTTGAAATTATTGGTAGTAGTCATTCATCGTGTGTTGCTGAACGAAACGGTTCAGTAGTGAAGTGGGTTTTTAACGATATTTTATTACCTAGCCATTCCGTTGACCCGGTTAATAGTGAAGGGTTTGTTACCTTTAAAGTCAAATTACTTGAAGGATTGCCCATTCACAAAAAAATTCACAATACGGCTACTATTTATTTTAGCGGAGAAGCTGCAATAAGAAGCAACACCACCTTACATACGTTGGAATATTTTTTAACGGTGGAAGAAACAACTACTAACTATGAATGGAGTATTTTCCCCAATCCAATGAGCTCAGCCTCGGAATTAATTGCGAGCTATACTACCCAAGAAAAATTAACAATGGAACTGATCAGTATGGACGGTAAACTGATTTCAAAAATGGCAAGCAATACCGGTAAATTCAGCATTCAGAAGGGCGAATTAAGTCCAGGGATTTATTTAGTCACAGTGCGAAATGAAAAGCAGTTACTCGTCACTAAAAAAATAGCAGTTCAATAAAAAATGAAGAAGGAATACGGCTTGATTGGGAAATCGTTAGGACATTCTTTTTCGCAAAAATACTTTACTGAAAAGTTTCAAAGGTTAGGAATTTCTAATTCTAATTACCAGCTGTTTTCGATAGATACTTTAGTAAATTTCCCAAATTTGCTTAAGGAACATCCAAATCTAAATGGCCTAAACGTAACGATACCTTATAAGCAATCCATTATTGCTTATTTAGACGGATTAGATCCCATTGCCCAATCGATTGGGGCCATTAATACCATTCAATTTAAAGACAACCAATTGATAGGTTACAATACCGATGTAGTTGGTTTTGAAAAAGCATTTAAACCGCTAGTGCAACCTCACCACTCGCATGCGTTAATTCTCGGAAATGGTGGCAGCTCCAAAGCGGTGCAGCACGTTTTAAAAAGTATCGGAATTTCGTATCAAGTAATTGCTCGACAAGCGCAACCGAATGTGTTAGCATTTTCAGAGTTAACGGATTTTCATTACAAGCAATTTAAAGTGATTATTAATTGTACGCCTCTTGGGATGTATCCTGAAATAAATGAAGCGCCTTTAATAGATTATTCCAAAATTGGGCACTTGCATTTATTGTTTGATTTGGTTTACAATCCGCTGGAAACATTATTTATTGCAAGAGGTAAAGAAAAAAATGCCATTACTTCAAATGGATTGTCAATGCTGCATTATCAGGCTGATGCGGCTTGGGATTTATGGCAGTAGGCTAGGTAAGTAGCAAATTCAGCTGTTGAAAATTAGCAGCAGTAAATTAATTTATTGAATGCTTTTGGTTCGGGTATCCGATTCAATTAGCCCATCTCTTAATCGAATTATACGATGTGCATGATTGGCAATGT
>Ga0114962_10003676_pt1 | contig 12338 bp, 12 predicted proteins | sample C_130820_MF_Meta_FD_87017 | JGI IMG/M metagenome (GOLD analysis project Ga0114962, IMG submission 87017) | Freshwater microbial communities from Lake Croche, Canada to study carbon cycling - C_130820_MF_MetaG | ecosystem: Environmental > Aquatic > Freshwater > Lake | place: Lake Croche, Canada... | reverse complement strand
TACAAGTAATGCCTACCGCAATTACATCCGGCCTTGCTTCTGCAAAGGGGTTTGGCTTTACTATGTCTAAACCAGCCCCTGCAACGGTTCAATACCTTGTTGTGGCGGGTGGTGGCGGTGGTGCAGCGGGCGCAGGCGGTGCGGGCGGCGTTCGTAGCGGCTCATCTTATTCTGTTGCTAGAGGAACGGCAGTCACAGTAACTGTCGGCTCGGGTGGCTCGGGAGGCCCAGCAGATAGTGGCGGTCTTCCGTCTAATGGTGGAAATTCTGCTTTTGGGACAATTTCTGCAACCGGCGGTGGTCGAGGCGGCATTTACACAACTGGTAGTGATAGTCCTGGTAACGGTGGTTCTGGTGGTTCATCAGGAAATGCAGGCAGTGGTGGCACAGGCAATACCGGCGGCTATTCTCCCGTTGAAGGATATAACGGTGGAGCCAATGTAAGCTATTTTTCTACCGCCGGTGGTGGTGGCGCTGGCGCGGTTGGTGCAGATGCTTCTGTCAATGGTGGCGCAGGAGGCGTAGGTGTTGCTTCATCTATTACAGGAACATCGCTTTATTACGGCGGTGGTGGTGGTGGTGGCACTCGAACTGGAAGCGCAGGGGCTGGCGGTAATGGAGGCGGTGGTGCTGGAGCTACTCTTGGTGGCACGGCAACTAGCGGAACTGCATACACAGGTGGCGGCGGTGGTGGATGCAGCGGCGGCGCTAGTAGTGGCGGCGTAGGTGGTAACGGTGGATATGGCGTGGTCATTATTCGCTATGCAGATACTTATGCTCCTATTTCGGGATACACCGGCACATTTACATCAACCGTATCAGGTGGCTACCGTGTTTATAGATTCCTGACTGGCGGGACGTTATATCTATGATTACTGTTTGGAAAATCCTAGAAATATTTGCCGAAAATGGCGCAATTACCCACGCCAAGTATTTTATTTCCGCAACGGACGAAGTAAATACTGTGGAAACAGAAGGAAATTGGTGGTTTGACAAGTACAAAGTCGAGACACCTTTTGAGAAAGTAACCGAAAAACAGGTTATTTCATGGATTAAAGAAGGCGCTACTCAGCACGGTAAAAATGTAATAGAATCACGCCTAGAGGAACAATTGGCGCTTCTTGGCAAGTCGAAATCTGTTGCGCCTCCGTGGAAACCGCCTGTGTTTACATTGGAGCAACAATGGCCCAGCCAATAGACATAGTATCTCGAGCATTAAAAGACATCGGCGCACTTGAAGCCGGTGAAACTCCTACGCCTGACGCAGCGCTAGACGCGTTTGAGATGCTCAACGATATGTTAGATCAATGGTCTAACGAAGATATGATGGTCTACAACTTCACGGAAATTATCTTCCCTGTTGTTGGTGGACAAACCCAATACACCATCGGCCCAGGCGGTACAGTCGGCTCATCGTTTACCGGCTCAATTTCTGGAAACATTCTCACGGTCACGGCTATTGCCTCGGGCGCTATTACGCTAAACCAAATCCTGACCGGCACAGGAATTGTTGATGGCACTCAGATTGTGTCGTTTATTAGCGGGGCTGGTGGCAATACATTGGAAGTTGGCACTTACCAAGTCAACATCTCGCAGACTGTCGCCAGCACCACAATCTCAGGCTACTACCAAAAGCCTTTACGAGTTAATTCCTCATTCGTGCGGATTAACACCACATCCAACGGTCAGCCTATCCTTGGCGGTGGACTAGATTACCCTGTTGCTGTGCTGACTTTGGACGATTACTCAATGATCGGCCTAAAAACACTCAATGGCCCTTGGCCCAAAGCGTTGTATTACAACCCTGGCGATACATTGGGAAATCTGAGCGTTTGGCCTAACCCAGCCCAAGGCGAGATGCACATCTTTACCGACACAATCTTTGCACGATTCACTACGATGTATGACATCATGCGAATCCCGCAAGGCTATGTAAACGCCCTGCGTTGGTGTCTTGCAGAACGCCTCATGCCTATGTATGGCAAGGCAAGCCCTGTGCAAATCGGCATGATTCAGAAGTTTGCAGGCGAGGCTAAAGCTACCATCAAGCGCACAAATATGCGTCCGCAAATGGTATCGCGGTATCAGGATGCGCTGCTTACTGGACGGTCTAAAGATGCCGGCTGGATTCTGACCGGCGGCTTCTTGCGCTAAAGGATAGCCATGCCCGAATTTGGATTTGTAGGCCCATCATACGAAGCACCATCGATTTATCAGGAATCGCAAGAGTGTATTAATTTCTTTCCCGAAATTGACCCACTCAAGCAGCCTGGTACTCGGGGCATCGTTGCGCTTTATCCAACCCCAGGGCTAACCTTAGAAGCGGTGCTAAACAACGCCGAGGTGCGCGGGATGCGTACTTTGTCGGGCGGCAGTCAAATGCTTGTTGTCTGCGGCGCTTACGTCTACGTCTTTACGTCTAATCTATCGGCCACCGTGGTCGGCATTCTTAACTCATCCTCAGGTCGAGTTGGCTTGTCTGACAACGGAATAAACGCCTATATCGTAGACGGAGCCTATCGCTACACATGGCGCATTTCTAGCCCCGCAAACGCCGTTTTTACGGGTTCTTTGAGTGGCACTACCCTAACGGTCACATTGGTCAGTAGCGGCACGATTACAGCCAATCAAGCCCTTACAGGCGTGGGCGTGACCGCTGAGACTGTGATTACCGCATTAGGTACAGGTACAGGTGGCGCGGGCACTTACACCGTCAACATCTCCCAAACCTTGGCGGCATCTACTTTATCATCATCTGCGGTAGGTGCAAGGTTCACCGCAACTATTGCAGGCACAACGCTTACTGTGTCGGCAGTCGCCTCGGGCACGATCTACTTAGGGCAAACCCTACAAGGCGCGGGCATTACGGCGGGAACAATCATCACCGCTTTGGGCACTGGAACTGGTGGGGCAGGCACTTACACAATCAGCACCGCCCATACCATCGTCACCGGCATCACAATGTATGCGTTGAATTTCAGCGTTTTGCCAAGCACAGATGGTGCGTTTAGTGGCGGCACATCGGTAGATATTGTTGATAACTACTTTGTGTATAACAACCCAGGTAGTCAGCAATGGGGGTCTTCAAACCTTCTTAGCCCGATTTCCACAAGCACATCCTACGCATTGAAAGATGGTGCGCCTGATAAGTTGGTGGCTTTGATTGTTGACCACCGCGAAGTCTATTTGATGGGTGAAGCATCGTCCGAGGTTTGGACGGATGTGGGCGCAGTTCCATTCCCTTTTCAGCGTATCCCTGGAACGTCTACCCAGCACGGTATTGCGGCTCAATTCTCGGTTTCTCGACTAGGTAATTCTTTTGCTTACGTCTCAAGAAACAACCGTGGTCAAGCGCAGATTATGCAAATGCAGGGATATATACCACAACGTATATCCACTCACGCAGTAGAGAACACCCTTACAAATCAATACATTGATGACGCTATCGCCTACACCTATCAGTTGGAAGGCCACGAAGTCTATGTTTGTACATTCCCAACTTTGAATCTAACTTGGGCGTTTGATGTGACCACGGGGATGTGGCATAAATGGCTCGGGATGGCCTCTGATGGCACATATATGCGGCATTGGAGCAATTGCTCTGCCTCATTCCAAGGCAAAGTTCTTGTTGGCGATTACTCCAACGGCAAGATTTATTCCTTGGACAAACAAAACTACACAGACAACGGCACAAACGTACGCAGGCTGCGTAGAGCGCCTCATTTGATTACTGATATGCAACGTCAATACTTTGATGAATTGCAGATTCAGTTTCAGCCTGGTGTCGGGACTACTGGCCTGTCTTATCTTACGTCAAGCAACACCTATTTAGGCGTAACTTACACGATAAGCAGCACACAGATATTGTCTATTTCCTCTGTGTCTACTTACATCCTTGGTATCGCCAATGCTATCACTCCATCGGTGACAACAACCAACCCCCAAGCAATGCTGCGCTGGTCTAATGACGGCGGCTCTACTTGGTCTAATGAGCATTGGACAAGCATTGGTCAGCTAGGAAAATATAAGAATCGTGCGATTTGGCGACGTTTGGGCATGGCCCGTGATCGAGTGTTTGAGGTGTCAATCTCTGACCCTGTGAACGCCGTGATTGTTTCGGCAAATCTGAAGTCAAGCGGAGCAGAAAACTAATGGCACTTTCAAATACTCAACAGATTAATCCGTATCCACAGTCGGAGTTTTTGGACGGAAACACCAAACGTCCAACTCGGGCGTGGCAACAGTTTTTTCTCAACTTGCTTAATTTTTCAAGCGCAACCACGGCAACCGCAGGTTCAGCAACCTTGCCCGCCAACCCAGTCGGGTTTATAAACGTGACCGTAAACGGCAACGCTTATAAAATCCCGTATTACAACGTATAGGATTAGATATGGCAGACTTTGTAGAACCGTCTTGGGTTAAAAACGCCAAACAAACCATTGGTACTGGCGTTGAGCCGGTATATGAGAAAAAGTTAGGCGGTCATGGCGGCGACACGCTCATGGACGATTTGAGCAAGCCTCCGATTGGCTATCGCTACGACAACGGAAAAAGCCAATACGTTTATCTTGACTTAGCAGGAAAACCCACAGGAACGGTAGAAAACCGTGGTAGCGGCATTGGTTCGCAATTGTTGGACATGGGCAAAACATTGGCCCCTATTGGCCTGTCAATGATTGGCGCAAACTTCCTCGCTCCTGCTCTTGGTGATTTGTTTGGCAGCATTCCTGGCCTTGGAAGTGTTGGGTCAGACACATTAGTAACTCCTGGTATTTCTGGAAGCGTTAATCAAGCTGTTGCGGCTGGACTTGCTCCTGGGTCTGCTGGTGCTGCTGCGGCTGCATCGGGTGGATTGACTGCTGCTCAACTTGCCGCTGCTGGTGGATTAGTAACAGATGGCAGTTTGCTTTCCAATATTGCAACGCTCGCGCCTACTACAACTACCCCTGGAACAACGCCGTTATCTGAAATTTTGCCGCCAACAACTAGTACTTTACCTCCTACGGTAGAGCCAGGGACTATTCCCCCGCCTGACGTTGGGCCGCCTACATTGCCGCCAACAACGACTACTTTACCTCCAGTAGATATAACAACTACTGCACCTCCACCCATTACCGAGCCATACGTTCCTCCACCTTTGGAACTTCCTCCAGTTACGCCCTTAAATCCAGTAGTTCCTACTCCTGCGCCTTATGTTCCCCCACCTTTGGTTTTGCCGCCAGTTACTCCTCTGCCTCCAGTAGTTCTTCCTCCAACAACAACAACAACGCCTCCTGTAACAACGCCGCCAGTAAATACAGATTTGTTAACTTCATTAACTGCTGCAACTGGTTTAACAGGGACGCAACTTGCCGCCTTATTATCGGGACTTACAGGCGCAGGAAATGCAGCGAATCTGACTAGCGCAATCAATACAGGCTTGGACGCTACAACCGCTGCAAATACGGCCTCCCAAGGCGTATTAAAGGACATTTACAACCAGCAACTAGGTTTCCAACAGCCTTACCAAGCTACTGGTGTAAGTGGTCTTAATCAGATCAATAAATTGGCAGACACGGGTTATCTGACCCACCAATTTAATGCCCAAGACTTAGCCGCAGGACTTGCGCCTAACTATGACTTCATGCTCCAACAAGGGCAGATGGCTAACCAGCGTGCTGCAAACGTAGGCGGTGGTGCATTGTCAGGTAATACTTTGCAAGGTTTGCAAAACTATACGCAAAACTATGCAGGCAACGCATATCAAAATGCGTTCAACAATTACCAAACTCAGCGCGGCAATATTTACAACAATCTTGCAAACATGGCTGGCATTGGTCAAACTGCTAACCAAGGCGCACAAGCTGCTGGTACTGCTTACGGCAAAGGCACAACCGATTTGCAAACTGCATTGGCTAACGCACAGGCCGCAGCATCTATCGGTAAGGCTCAGGCTCTTGGACAAGGCACAACAGGATTGGCTAACTCTACGTTCTTGTCATCTTTGTTGGGGCAAAATACATCACCGGCAACGACAGGTAATGCTGGCAACGTGCTTTCATCATTGACAGGCGGGGCTGGTAATTTCTTATCTTCATTGTTTGGCAATACCACGACATCCGGCAACTTGGGTGGATAAGGATTAAAAATGGCAGACTATTTCACAGGCTACACCAACCTTGCTAATCCGCAAACATCCCTTGCGGATATGATGAATCTGGCATCGGGTGTTCAGCAATACCAGCAAGCGCAGCAAATCAATCCAATTGCATTGCAAGCCAAACAATTGGAACTGCAAAGATTAAAAGATACGTATGGCGCTTCTGTAGCACAAGCAATTGCTGAATCGCAAAAAGCGCAAACTGGCGCTCGGGTTGCCGAAGCAATAGCACCATCTCAAATAAGTGTAGCGGGTTCACAAGCACAAAAAGCAGAAGTAGACGCGTTAGATTCTCGATTCAAATACGATTCTGGAATGCACGAATCGTTTGCCAAAATTCTTGATGGATTTCGTACCGACCCACGTTTAAAAGACCCAAAAAACGTAACTTCTAGTGATGCCTCAGATATCATGCACGAAATTAAAGTTTCTGCAAGAACTGCTGGCATTCCCGAAAGAACGGCAGATGCATTGACTGCGCCAGGTTTGCTTACCGCATTGGGCAAGCCTCAACAATTTGCTGATTACTTGGCAAACACTGCAGGCGCTACGCAAACTGCTTTAGAAAAACGCAATGCTGTTCAACCTACGGTTTCGGTAACGTCAGAAGGACGAACAGTTACAAATGTTCCTGGTCGTTTGCCTTACCAAACACCTACTGTTACTGTCGGTATGGCGGGAGGTTTACAAGGAGAAGAGCCAACTCCTACTGCTGCACCAACACCAAAGCCTGGTGTTACTCCATTAGAAATGGGTGGAGCATTTGGATTAAGCGCGCCTGTTAAACCAGCATATCCAAAGCGTGGAACGCAACAATACATACCATTGCAAGGAGAGCCAGAGGCACAAGCCAATGGCATTAAATTGCGTACTGCTTTGACCAATGGGCTAAACAACACGGCAGACTTAAACAGAAATGTTCAAGAATCTTTTTCTGCAATTACAAAACTTGACCCTGGTGCTATTTATTCAAGTGGAGCATTAGGAACTATTACAAGAAACGCGAAAAATTTTCTTGGAAGTTCAGATTACCAACAACTTTCAAAAGATTTGGCAAATCTTCAAATTGCTCAAATGCAAGCAAATGGCGGGTCATTGGATACTGTTGCTGGCCAAGCATTGCAAGCAAAAGCAACAGGCACGGAAACTTATAACCCTGACGTTTTGCTTAACATCATGCAACGTATTGATGCCAATAAAACTGAACTTCAGCTAAAAGCGCCTGCCGCAAATTTGTTTGCTCAAAAATTGGGCGACAACAACATGGCAAAATTTCAGCAAGAATGGTCTAAAAACGCTGACTCTAAAGTGTTTCAAGCAATTAACATTTTTCACAATGTTACAGACCCACAAGAACAAAAGGCGCAAATTAATAATTTGCTTGGATTTAATTTACCGCCTAATGCAACGCAAAATCAAATTGATGCGGTTAAAAAAGCGCGTAAATTGTTTGCTGAAAAATACGATAACATTCAGAAACTAATAACCAAAGGGAGTTTGGATTAATGGCTTCTGATCCGTTGCGCGACCTTATTGCTGGTGATGAGCAGCCCGCGCCTGCTCAAAAAACAACTAGGATAACGCCTGCACAACAACAAGCTAAAGATGCAGAAATACCTTTTATTTTGCAAAGTGAACTTGCTAAAGCAAAATCATTGTTGTCAAAAGACCCTTCACAACAAGCAAACATTGATTCAATAAATAGAGAACTTGCAAGATTAAAACCAGCAACTCAAGCGCCTCAAGTTAGCGCAGCGCCAACACAAGTTAGTGCAGCACCAGCGCAGCCCGCTGACCCATTACGGGCTTTGATTGCAGGAGAAGAAACTGCTGTTCCACAAGGTATAGACATAAACGCTCAAGCTGCTGCACGTTTGCAACGTCAAGGCGCACAACCAAAGTATAAAAGCGCGGTTGGTCAGGCATTCCAAGATGCATTTGATAATCTTGTTACTCGGCCTAAAGACCCTGGCATTTTGGCTAATGCTGTTGGCGCAGGAGAAGCTGGCTTAACTACTGCAACTGGTGCATTAGCTTACCCATTGGGTGCGGTCGCTGGTATTGGCGGGACATTGTTAAGCGGCAAATATGGAACACCCGAGGGCATTCAAGCGGGCAGTAAAGTTGCTGAAGATGTAGCATCAGCATTGACTTATCAGCCTCGCACTCAACAAGGCCAAGGTATTGTCCAAAATCTTCAACAATTGTTTGAGACAAGCAAGTTGCCTCCTGTTGGAATCCCCGAAGCGGCAGGATTTGCTCCTGTTGTTGGTGCTGCTTCTGAGCAAGCAAGAAATCTAAAACAACCGCCGCAAGCATTGGGATTGCAGTCTATTGTTCCGCCAGGCATTCGTCCAGCATCAGAAGTGCCCGCAGTCATGCGTAAACCCGCAAATATGACGCCTCAACAAATTGCTGATATGCAGGCAGCGTTTGAGGCTAAGAAGGCAGGATTGACTCCTCCTGCTGCGCCTCCTGCTGCGCCTCCTGTTGCTCCTACTGTTACTCCACCTGTTTCTATGGCTCCGGCTGGTTCTGCTGGCGCTGCTGCCGCCTCTGATGCTGCCCGTATTTCTGAATTGTTATCCCGCGCAAGTCCTGAGTTGCAAAATGCAACCAAAGAAATTATTACTCAAGGCGGCAAGGTTAATCCTCAACAATTGGAAAACCGTGTTAAAGCGGAACAATTTGGCATCAAACTTACAGAGGGTGAAGCGTCTCAAGACCTTGGCAAAATGTCTGAGGAGTACAACTCTATTAAGCAAAACCCAGCAATGGCTGACCACTTGGCAAACATTCCTAAAAAGTTGTCAGACGCGTTTAACCAAATTAAAGAAAAAGTTGCCCCTGATGTCCATGAGCCTGACCCTGTTAAGGCTTCCAATTTAGCATTGGAAACAATGGTTCAAAAAGACGCAGCAATGCGTGATGACATTAGCAACAAATATAGAACTGCTGCTGATTTGAATGGCGGCGAACTTCCATTAAGCGGCGAAAATTTTGCTAATACAGCAAGTGCATTGCTTAAAAAAGATAACGTTCAAAGATTTTTACCTTCAGAAGTCCAAAGTATTTTGGATGAAGTAAAGTCTGGCGGCAATATGTCGTATAACGATTTTGAAAATTATCGAACAATTTTAGAAAATGAAAGAAGAAAAGCGGCAAAAGCTGGCAATGGAAACGCAGAATGGGCGGTTAGCAGAGTTCGTGATGCTTTGGAATCCACGCCAATGTCTGAGGCAAGCGCTCCTGTAAAAGCTGCTTATGATGTTGCAAGAAGTGCAGCAAAACAAAGATTTGATTTGATTAAAAACAATAGCGCATTTAAGACCGCTATTAGCGACACAAGAACGCCAGAAGAAATAAGTTTAGGCGTGTTGCATCCTGCTGCAAATACATTTGTTGACAAGTTTTACAGCGACAAAACTCCTGACGTTCAAGTTAGACGTTTGCTCGATCTTATTGGTCAAAACTCTGAAGCGCATCAAGGTCTTAACGCTGCTGTTATAGATAAGATTGCAAGGGCAAGCGGCGTAAAAGGCAGTCCTAATGATGTTGTTAGACAGTCTGCATTGAACAATCAAGTTCGCACGGTTTACAAGACAAATCTTGGAACAATGCTTCCTGCTGAAGGTGTTGGTTTATTAAACGATTTGGCTGATGTTGCTGCGCTTACAGAGCATACAGGCGCAGGCAAATACTCCAATGTGTCTAAAACCGCTATTGCAGCAGAGCCAAGCCCAGCAACACAATTTCTTAAAAAGAGTGCTGAAACTTTGTTGCATGGCAAACTAATGGCAGCAAATCCAATGCTTGGTGTTGCATACGGCGCAGGCAAAGAAATGTTAAAAGGTCGTGCAGAGCGTATTGCAGCAGAACAAGCGGCAGCAGAATTGGCAGCAAAAAATGCTGCACCTTTCAAAGAAGGCGCTGGCATTACATATAAACTTAATGACATCAAGAACTTAGGAAGCAAATAATGGCAGTCAACCTTTCTCCCATCGGTAACGGATTCCAGTTCTTTACCACCACAGGCATCCCTCTGAATGGGGGATACATTTACACTTATCTTGCCGGCACTACAACGCCTGCAACCACCTACACAACCTCGGCAGGCACTATCGCCAACACCAACCCCATTCAACTGGGTACGGATGGCCGGCCTCCGCAGGAAATATGGCTGACCGCTAGCACCAATTACAAGTTTGTCCTGGCTGACTCGGGCAACAACGTAATTCAAACCTACGACAACCTGTACGGAATTATCGGCACAACGTCCGCAGTTAGCGCAGTTCCAACTGGCGGCATCATTATGTGGTCGGGCTCGATCAGTTCTGTGCCTTCGGGTTATTACCTATGCGATGGTTCTAATGGCACTCCCAACTTAAAAGACTCATTTGTTGTGGGTGCTGGCAATACTTATGCCGTGGGAAATACTGGAGGGTTTACGGCGGCCTCCACAAGCAGCGTGGGTACATATCTGCCCACTTATTACGCACTTGCATTTATCCAAAAATCATGACCGAAACTGAAGCCCGCCTAAATTCGCATGAAGCCGTTTGCGCCGAGCGTTATGAGCAGATCAACGCCAGGCTAAAGCGGATGGAAAAAATCATTATGAACGCTGCCGGCGCAATGATATTGAGCATGGCTGGCGTAATCTTTACGTTTATTAGCCACGTCAAATGATTGACCCAATCACCGCCTTTGCGACAGCGCAAGCCGCCGTAAAGGGGGTGAAAGCTGCAATTGCCTTGGGTAAAGATATCCAAGCTATCACCGGCGATATGATGAAGTTTTTTGAGGCAAAGGACGTTGTACAGAAAGCCGCCTCAAACCCAAAGTCAGCGTTTGGCAAGTCAGATACCGCTGCCGCTTTTGAGATTGTCATGCAAGCCAAACAACTTGCGGATGCCGAGCGTGAGTTAAATAACTATATGGTGATGTCAGGCAATGCCGATCTATGGCAGCAACTGATGATTGAGCGCAACAACATCATTCAGCGGCGCAAAACTCAGGAAATTTTAGACGCTAAACACGCTAAGAAAAAAAAAGAGGAAATAGACGAACTCGTGAACTGGCTGCTAGGTGGTGGGATAGTCTTATTGGTATTGGGGTTTAGTGTGTGGTGGCTTACCATGTTGTTGGAGAAGTAAATGTTTGAAATACTTTCTGGTGGAATTTTTGGCTCATTGCTTGGCGGCGTTTTTCGTCTTGCGCCCGAGGTAATCAAGTTCTTTGACAAGAAGGACGAACGCGCTCACGAACTGCTAATGTTTGGTCAACAATGCCAATTAGAAACCCTACGCGGGCAACAAAAGCTGGCTGAAATTGGAGCCCAGCGTGAGGCCACGGTAGACGCAGGGGTGATGAATGCCTTTAATAGCGCCATAGAGCAGCAAACAGAGATGGTTAAAGCGGCGGGTGGATGGGTAGCTAGTCTGTCTGCCTCCGTGCGTCCTATCGTCACTTATTGGATTTTGTTTATTTGGTCGTTTATCCACGTTTGGTTTGCTTGGAATGCGTGGTCTACCGGCGCATCCCCTGATGCCGTTTTCAAGTTGATGATGAGTGGCGACATGGCTGCGCTTGTATCCGGCACTCTTAATTACTGGTTCCTTGATCGCACTCTTGCCAAGCGCGGGCTATGAACTTAGACATTGCTGCTGCCCTGTGTAAGCAGTTTGAGGGCTTTAGAAGCAAGCCCTACCTCTGCCCTGCTGGTATACCCACCATTGGATATGGGTCTACCTATTACGCTGATGGACGCAAGGTTACGCTATCCGATGAACCGATTAGTGAAACCATTGCTGAAGCATTACTGCTCCACGAACTGCAATTTACTTACCTTCCAGGGGTGTTGCGTAATTGTCCTATTCTCTTAACAGATGAACGTAAGTGTAATGCTGTAGTGGATTTCTGCTATAACCTCGGGATTGGCAGACTCCAGACCAGTACATTGAAACGAAAAATCAATGAGCAAGATTGGGAAGCCGCCAAGGAACAATTGAAATTGTGGAACAAAGGCGGTGGCAAAGTCCTTCCAGGATTAGACAAGCGCCGAAAAGCCGAGGCTATGCTTCTATAAAGGTTTTTATGATTTCTGAAGAACAGTTTTTGGAATCTTGGAATAGACTTCAATCTGCGAAATTAGTGGCAGACGAACTGGGAGTTACAGAAAGGGCGGTGCATGGTAGAC
>Ga0114962_10003673_pt1 | contig 12344 bp, 12 predicted proteins | sample C_130820_MF_Meta_FD_87017 | JGI IMG/M metagenome (GOLD analysis project Ga0114962, IMG submission 87017) | Freshwater microbial communities from Lake Croche, Canada to study carbon cycling - C_130820_MF_MetaG | ecosystem: Environmental > Aquatic > Freshwater > Lake | place: Lake Croche, Canada... | reverse complement strand
AATAATGATGAAATAGTTGAACTTGCTAATAATGAAATTTATTCATTAAGAAGAGACTTTGGTGATTATGAATCTTCAAAATCGTTAATGTATTATTACGACGCAAATCATATTAAAAAATATAAATTAGTAGATTTAAGTGGTAATGGTAATGATGCGGAAATTATTAATTGCGAGGTGGTAGATTTGGATTATGAAGATTATACCGAGGTGAAAATACCACATAGAAGGAAATCATTATTCAAATCTTTAAAACATGAAGAGAACGGTTTCTTAGGTAACAAATGGAAAGATGAAGCAACAAGATGGAACCAATTAAGATTTCACAATGAAGTTTCAACAAGTGAAGACATCATTTACAAAGATGGATTAAATGATTTATTATTTGTTGAACATGGTAAATTTAAAACTAAAAAAATAACGCAAATTAACGTCGGAATATGAGTCACAAGTTAGGTATATGTATACCATATCGAAATAGGAAAGAACATCTTGATAATTTAATACCATTTTTATCTAATCATTTAACTCAAATCGGAATTAATCATACATTCTATGTCGGTCATCAAATAGACGATAAGTTATTTAACAGAGGTGCAATGAAAAATATTGCAGCTCATTATGCATTTAAAGATGGTTGTGATTATGTTGCTTGGCACGATGTAGATATGTTACCACACGAAGAAGCTGATTATTCTTATCCAACATCTAATCCAATGCATATCGCAACCAAATTATCAAAATATAATTATGGTTTAGGTTATGACCAATACTTCGGTGGGGTTGTTTTATTTAATAAAGAACAAGCGGAAAAAACAAATGGATATTCAAATGAATATTGGGATTGGGGTCAAGAAGATGACGATTTGTTTTGGAGATGTTATTTTGAGAAGTATACCACAGGTAGAATTTTCAAATCATATAAAAATAAATCAGTTGCAAATTTTACAGGAGATAAATCAGTAATTGCAATATCCATAAATGATGATATTAATTCTTACTTAACCGAAGACCATACAATATCAATTTTATTTAAAGCAGAACAACAACCAGAAAAGGTCCCAATATTTTTAGTTGGGGATAAAAATAAAAAATACATTGAGTATCCATTATTAAGAAAAGATGGTAGTTGGACTTGGGGATTATCATTCAATAATTCACGTTCGGTCAACATGGTGGTATATGATAGAAGTAGTAATCATTATTATAATTGGGCTAAAAAGTTTGAAGGTGAATGGACGTGGGTTACCACATCATATGATATGGAAAACAAAAAAATGTATTTCTATGTTAATGATGAGTTGGTGACAAACGCAAATGGAGTAAAAGAAAGTTTACCAATTCAATTAAAGAAAGATTTAAAACCACATAAAAAAGATAAACCGTTAATACTTGGTTTTTGTAATTACATTAATACATTTTTTAAAGGTCAAATATCGGAGATAAAAATATATAATAAATTTTTTAAAGATGTAAAAAACGTATTTGATTCAAATAAAGGATTGGTTTTACACTATGATTTTGAAAATGGATTGGTTGACAATGTTGGTGAAAGTTCTTTAGAGAAACTAAACGTAGAATTTACTAAAGAAGATATTGACGTTATTGAAAATGTTATTCCATTTAGAAGAGAGAGTAAATTCACCTGTATGCATCATACTGATGAGGGATTTGTTGGTGGTAAATGGGTTAAAGGTGAGACAACAGCAAGAAATGAAAAAAGATTTGTAACAGAAATGCAACAAGGGTTGATTAATTACAAAGAAGATGGTTTAAGTAATGTATTAAATGTAATGGATATTGATAATATAGACGTATCTTTATATCCGAACACTAAATTTATAAATGTAAAAATGAAATGAGCAACTTTGACGTAACCAAAAGTGAATTAGATAAGGTAGGTTGTGGTATGTGTTTAGCAAAATGGACTCAAGTTACTATGCATTTACACAACGGAATGACACACTCATGTCATCACCCCGTACCACATAAAATACCATTAAGTGAAATAAAAGAAAACCCAACAGCATTACACAATACCAAGTATAAGAAATTGGCTCGTAAAGAGATGTTGGAAAATAAAAGACCTGGCGAGTGCGACTACTGTTGGAATGTTGAGGATAATTCCAATTCATTCTCAGATAGAGTTTTTAAATCAAATGAATCTTGGTCATTACCACATTTAGAAGAAATTAAAGGATTAGATTGGAGAGCAAATTATAATCCAAGATATGTTGAGGTAAGTTTTTCAAACACATGTAATTTTAAATGTGCATATTGTAGTCCAATGGCATCTTCAAAGTGGGTTGAAGAAATTGAAAAATTTGGTGGATACCCATTGTCATATAATTTTAACAATTTAGAGTGGTTAAAAGAAACGGGTCAATTACCATATAAACAAACTGAATACAATCCATATGTTGAATCTTTTTGGAATTGGTGGCCTGAATTGTACAGAGACTTACATACATTTAGAATAACGGGTGGTGAACCATTGTTAGCTAAAGATACTTGGAAGGTATTAGATTTTATTGCTGAGACACCTGAACCAAATAGAAAATTAAATTTATCTATTAATACCAATTTAGGTGTACCAAAGAACTTGATAAATGAGTTTGTTAAAAAGGCCAAAAAAATAATTGAGGAAGATAGAGTTAATGAATTCGTTATATTCACATCATGTGAAACATGGGGAGAACAAGCTGAGTACATTAGATTTGGTTTGAACTTTAATCAATTTTTAGAAAACGTTGAATACATTCTACAAGAGTTACCTAAAGTGACTATCAATATTATGTCTACATTCAATGCGTTATCACCATTTGGTTATGACAAATTAATCGATAAGGTACAAGAATTAAAAGAAAAATATCAAAATAAAGAAAGGTATTGGAAGTCAGCAATTCAATTAGACACGGCATATTTAAGATGGCCACCACATTTATCGGTCAAAATTTTAGATAGAGAACACAAGGATTTAATCTTAGAGTCAGCCAAAAAGGCGTTCTATTATGCTACCCCACAATTCACAAATGATTACTTTGGATTTTCAGATACTGAAGTTCAAAAGATTAAAAGACTTTATGATTTTGCAATATCCGATGATGGATTTGAAGTTGAAAAGAACAGATTAGACTTTGTTAAATTTGTTGATGAATATGACATAAGAAAGGGTACAAATTTTTTAAATACATTCCCACAATTAGAAAACTTTTATAATGAAATTAGAAATAAAAAAAGGTGAACCATGGGTCATGTGGCCCGACCTATTAGTGGGTAATTTTAATGATTTTCCCGCAAATAAAATATTTGACCATAAGGGTGACTATGTTTTTACAATCGAGTTTGAATTGGTTGAGCAAATCACCGATAAAGCATGTTTATTCTCAAAATTACCCTCCTATTTTGGTGTTGATTTAAGAAATGGTGGTATCACCTTAACCTACTCAGAAAAGGACAAGGAAACGGATTATATTGACGCAAATTATAATTGGTTAATTGGTAGAAAATATGAATTAAAAATTGAAAAGAAAGAAAAAAATGTTATATTAACAATAGACAAGTTTCAAATTTTCAATTTTAAAATTGAAAACGATTTAAAAGAAGATTCTGATTCACATATTATATTTGGGGCAGGTAATTTTCCTAAAAATGGGTTTAATTTAAATTATTTTAACGTTATATTATATAGTGTTAAAATAATAAGAGATAGTGAAGTAATTTCACATAATGACTTTGAAAAATTCATACACGGAAAAAGTTACGATATAACTGGTAACTGTAATTTTATTCACAAAATAATATAAAAAATATGTCAGAAGAATTAAGAGAATGGAGAGAAAAGAACTTAAACTCAATTAGTTGTAGTTTTTGTGCTGCTAAATGGTATAATGCAAGTCTTCATTTGGGTCATGGATTTACAAACTCATGTCACCTACCATTACCACACCCTATTGATTTGGAGGAGATTAAAACAAATCCATCCGCACTTCATAATACAAAACACAAAAAGGAGATGCGTAGAATGATGTTAACAGGAATTAAACCTGCTGAATGTTCATACTGTTGGAAAATTGAAGATATCGGAAGAGGAAATATTTCTGACCGTGTATATAAAAGTCAAATCTATAAAGAAGAAGACATTGCAGCATTAAAAGACATTCCTTGGGATCAAGATATTCCATTAAAAACTGTCGAGATTAGTTTTGACCGTATATGTAATTTTGCATGTAGTTACTGTAATTCAGGTTATAGTACAACTTGGGGTAAAGATATTAGAAATAACGGAGCATATCAAAAATTTAAAACAAGTAGTGCTGGAGCATATTACGCCGATGGTTCTTGGTCTGAAGTATATGGAAAATATGGTGAAGATAATCCATACGTAAAAGCGTTCTTAGATTGGTGGCCTGAATTGTCACAAACATTAGAAGAGATTAGAATTACTGGTGGTGAGCCATCACAAAGTCATAATTTTTGGCAGTTTATGGAGTTAATGAAAAAACATCCATCTAAAAATTTAAGACTTGCGATTAACTCTAACTTAGGTTTAAACGAAGCAACAGTCCAAAAATTAATTGACATCACCAAAGAAGTTGAGGTTAAAGAGTTTGATATTTACACAAGTAACGAATCATATGGTAAACATGCTGAATACATCAGAGATGGTTTGAAATATGATATTTGGAGAAACAATGTAGTTAAAGTTATTGAAAACGCTAACATTAGACAACTCGTTATAATGATGACCATTAATAGTTTATGTCTTTTCAGTATCACCGAGTTTTTAGATGATATGTTAGAAATTAAAGGTAAGTATGGTGCACATAAACTAATTGTGGATTTTAACATATTAAGATGGCCGGCATTTATGTCACCTTTAACATTACCTGATGATATCAAACATGATTTACATGGTAAGTTATCAATGTGGTGGAGAAAACATAAAAAGAATCCATTAATCAATATGCATGAAGGTGCTCAGATAGAGAGACTTATTGATTATATTGAAGTGGTTAGTAGAGGTCATAATTCAACTGAAATGGATAAGAGTTTACAATATCACGATTTTAAAAGTTTCTTTAATCAATATGATATTCGTAGAAATAAAAATTTCAACGAAACATTCCCTGAATTAGCTGAATGGTATGATTCATTAGAGATTGATATGACAATACCTGACGTACGAGTTACCGATGGTAGAATAACACACTATGAGGCCGGTGAATACGAGTCTGATATTAAAAATAATAACGAATAATGAATTTTTTATTTGAAGATTTTGATAATTGGGGTAATTTAATTTCTTGTGAAGATGTAAACTCATCTGGAATAAAAAGATTCACAAGATCACCTTTATTAAATGCCGCAAGTATCTACCATACGTTTAATAAGTTAGATAATTTTATTCAGTTTAAAAATTCAGATGAAAACGTTGGTGATGATTATTATATTATATCATTAGGCGTAAACCATAGTCCTGAAGATTGGACTGGTTATAACTCAAATAAAAAAAGTCTATTCTCATATATTAGTGAAAAATATTTAGCTGATATTAAAATAGGTAAAGCCTTTTTACTGATTGACCAAAGTTTTGAAGGTTATCAATCGTCTTGGTTATGGGATTGGTTTCATACAGAATGTAGTATATTTGAAATACCACCCAAACAAATCATATATGTGACGGGTAACATGATTGTTGATGTGTTTTATAATGATTGGGCAAACGATAATAATATTTCTGAACGAATCAAAGTTGTTGGATATTCTCATTTTGAATTAGATATGGCAATGGAGTGTTATCGAAAAGGTGAGACTGAAAATCCATTACATAATTTTAATGATAATTTACAATATAAAATTGAAAACGTTGATAAAATTAAAACGTATGCGTGTTTAAATAAAAGATTAAGAAATCATAGAATTTGGTTTTATAAATATCTATACCATTCAGGTCTATTGGAAAAGGGGTTGGTCAGTATGAATAAGTTTGGGGAGTACGACCACTATTTTGAAGGTAAACAAATGACCAAATTAGAAGTTTCAATTATTACTAAAAATTTACCATTATTGGTTTATGATAAACGTAATGATGAACTTGATGATAATTTTTACATTAGAAGATTTAATGATGAAGTTTGTTTAGACACCTATATGACAGTCATTAGTGAGGCTCAATGTAATGATAGTGACAATACAATGTTCTTAAGTGAGAAAACGTTTAAAGTTATAGCATGTAGACATCCATTCATTATCATGGGGAATAAAGATAGTATGAGAATGATGAGAGAAATTGGTTATAAAACATTTGACGGTTTTATTGATGAGGCATATGATAATTTACCGGCACACGATAGATTACAATATATTGTTGAGTCAATACGAAAAGTGGATAACATTAAAGATAAAATTGAATGGTATAAATCTATGGAAGATGTATTGGAACACAATTATAATACACTAATAAATAAACTATATAAAATACCTAAAGAGTTTGACGAGATTCGTAAATACTGTCAAAGAATTTATAAAAAAATGATATAAAATGTACGATTGGTATAAATGGAAATTAATAGATAAGTTACAAAAAAAATCTAAAGCAATTATTGGAATTGGAGATAGTTTTACCCAAGGACAAGGTGCGTGTTCTATTGATTTATGGAAAAAACATAATTGGAATTTAGGTGGTGTTGGACTTAAAGATGAAAGAGAATTACTCACATCTTTTTATGAAAATTCTTGGGTTAATAAATTATGTACAAATCATTTTACTGACCATATACCAATTAATTTAGGTATGGTTGGTAGAGGTAATAGGGGCGCGGTAAAAGAACTTTATTTACATCCAGAACTTAATTTAGAATCTATAGAAGAAAAGATAGTAATTTTCATGTTAACAGGTATTGAACGATTTGATTTTGTACATAAAAATTTACATGAACATATTCATTTTTTAACAATTTGGCCTGATCCCACGGCACAAGGAGACCACGCTAAATTATGGGCAGAATATTACGAATCAATTTGGAGTGATAAATTTGGTATAATTGAAATGTTATTGAGTATAGCCGAAGCCAAAACATGGTGTAAAGCTAATAACGCTAAGTTATATCTCGTAAGTGCATTTAGACCTGAATATGAAAGACAACAATTTATAAGAGGTATAATGGGTGACATTGACGATGAAACAAATTACTTATATAAACAAACTGAATACATAAAAAGTTTAGTTGACATTATAGATTGGAAAAACTTTATTAGACCAAATGGATTTAAGTGTATTAGTGATTTTCTTTGTTCATTGGAAAATAGGGATGATTTAATTGAAGAAGTTGGGTCCGCAAAGTATTATGAATTTGCTGAAAAACTTAAAAAATTAAGTCCTAAGGGATATGTTACAAATTGTGCTCACCCATCCCAAAAAGGACATGAAGCAATTGCAGAATCAATATACGAATCAATTAACGAGGATTTAAATAAAGAAATAATAACAAATAAAAAAATAAATTTAATATAAATGGAACAAAGAAGGTTTTTACCTACATTATCGGAATTAATAGATAGGTTATCTATCGTACAATTAAAAGAGGTTTTTATAACTGACCATAAAAAAGAATATGCACAAGAAATTGCGGATATCACACACGACATTCAATTAATACTTGAAGAGAAAGACGTGGTTATTACTGGCGAAATGTTAAGAGCTGTAATTGTTTGTTCCCAAATGAATTTACATATTTGGCATAACGAATCAAACGTTAGAAGTGGTAAAGAAGGTCCAAGTAAATTGGCATTAACACATGGACTTAATGGTATAAGAAATACCGCCAAAAACAAAATTCAAGAAGTAGTTGGCGGTAGAAAAGACTATAAAATTGATTGTATAGCCGCAGATTTTAAAGATTGGGAAATTAGTTGGAATAATACAACTCAGGATACTCAACAATAAGGTTGATACCTCCTTTTTCATACGCATTCCTGTAAACATCTTCGATTGTGTCCCACTTGGTTAAATCATATATACCAATGTTGGGACACATTGATTTAAATTCGTTAATATAGTTTCCTCTATGTTGATGACCAGGGTCTAACGGTTTATCTGAACCTTTCCCTAATCGTATAACCATATTTGGGTTCCATTCTCCTTTACTCATTAAACCAATTTTATCCACATGATTTATTAATTGATTTGCAGCACAAATGATAAAATCCCATCTTGGATAAAATGTGATTACAAATTTACCGGCCATAGCCATACCTAATGACATTCCCATTTGTGATTCTTCCATCACGGGTAATTCTATCATTTTTTCTTTTGGCACATCACCTATGGTTGTACTCATTGGATTACCGTGCCAAAGGACTTGTTGTCCAATAAAAACGGTATCTTCTTGTTGACCAAGGTATGTCATTGAATTTGTTAGTGCGTCTTTATATGGGGTGTATTCTGGTTGACTCATTTTAAATCTTTTTCTATGTTTTCAATTATGTTTTTTGCAATTATTTCGTGACATTCTTTAGATGGATGATGATCATCAGGTGGAGTTTCACCAAAATATTCGGTGTCAAATTTAATTTTAAGATGTGGGAAATTATGTTGTAATCCACTTATTGTTAAATGTTCAATATTATTATGTGTTAATTTAATAAATCGTTCATTTAAAAACTCATCCTTTAATATATCTTGAACTAAATTATCTTCCCATGCTAATATTCTAGTTTTAATTCCCTTTTCTTCGTAAAATTTAAGTTCTTTTTTTAACCTATCAATTTGTTTTTTTGTATGATCAACAATCCAATCATCAAATGTCATATTATTTTTCTCCATCCAATTAAAGAACTTTTCACCATTCCATCCAATATCTTTAGTGTGTGGCCAAACGCTAGCGTGTTCGATAACTCCTTCGTCAATAAAATAAAATTTATTTCTCCAAAGTTGAGATAACTGAATTACAATGTAATCAAAATCATCATAATCATATCTTTCAGTTGAAAGATGTTTGTTCGCATCTAAGTTATCTTTAAAATTAAAAATTGTTTGAAAAAAATCAAATGTTTCATCTTCACATCCACCATTCATTTTCTTTAATACCTCAAATGTTTTAAAACGATTTGCAACTAATCTTGGATATCTTAATGTATCTCTATATTTTCTATGTGCATCATTAACACTATTATCGTTATACGTATATTCGTTTATTGGGTAAACCAATCTATTTAAATCAGAATAAAAGTATAATCCCTGACCCCAGGTGAATGAACAACCCCCAAATAAAATCCCTTTCATATGTTATTTTTTTAAATTTTCAATTATTGAATTTGCAATTATTTTATGACATTCTTTTGATGGATGCCTATCTTTACATCTAATTTTTTTATTATTTTTTAAGTCGTCTTCAATTACCATATCTTCGGAAAATGACATTAGTCCTTGTATTGAATCAGTAATTTTATTGTTATAGTTTAATTTAATAAAAACATCTTTAAAAAAATCATCTAATAACGACTCAATAAATAAATCATTGTGCCAAGATATTATTTTTACTTCAATACCATTTTCATTATAAAAAATAATTTTATCTTTTAAACGTTTTAATTGTTGTTTTTTATGTAAAACCTCAATATCAGAAAAACTATAATTATTTATTTCACAATATTCATCAAATTTTTCCCCACGAACAAAATCTTTTTTTACGTGATTGTATAAGTTATTATTATGAAGTTTTGTTTTATAATCTACACCATTTAATTCAAAATGAAAATCATTTCTCCATATATTTGATAATTGTAGAATGATGTAACTAAAGTCAGAATACTTATATTTTTTTTCAACATTAAATAGGTAATCAAAATATTCAAAACTCTCATCTTCAGAACCACCATTACCTAATAACACCCCAACATCATTTTTTGTCACTTCAAAAGTTTCAAAATAATTAGCGACTAATCTTGGGTACCTAATTGAGTTTTTATAATTTAACATTGACTCAGTTATTTCTTTGGAATCAAAACCATAATTCTGTGCCTCAAAAGGTAAATTTGGTAAATCAGAATAAAAGTATAATCCCTGACCCCAAGTGAATGAACAACCACCAAATAAAATTCCCTTCATTTTAATATAGTTTATTCGTAATCTTTTTCACTTATTAATTGAATCAATGATTTTCTATGAAAACTATCATGTGTTATTTTTTTAACTTCATGTTGCAGATTTGCTTCTTTAAAATTAAAAATTGCAAAATTACCAAATTTGGGTTCAATTTCAATTTTATTTCCATTTAAATCGGTTAAAATCAATTCTCCTCCCATTCCTTTTTCCCAATCTTTACTAAGATAACAAATTAAAACACAAACTCTTTTAAGGTCTAAACCATCGTTGTGGTCCTCAATAAAACAATCTTTATTATATACAGCTAATTCAAAACCATTTTTTCTTAATTTAAAGTCAGGCCAAGTCTCTTCTAATTTATTAAACCCGTATTCAATAATTGTTTTTTCACCAAACCCATAATCATATAACCAAATTTGAACGATGTCATCATTTTCTTTTAATATACGTTCTTTTTCTATTAGTACATTTTCATATGACATCATTTCAGTTCTATGGACATTTGCCACTACACCCTTTGAATAAAAAACACAAAATCTTAATTTTTTAAAATCAATATTATTAATTTTATCTAATATGTTTTCATAATCGGAACCAAAAAATTCATTCCCGTTACCGTATATGTATCCTATATCTCTTTTAATCATTTGAATTCTTCTTTATTTTCCATGTACCACACATAGGCTAATTTAAGACCATCCTCAAGTTTTGTCTTAGACTCCCAACCCAAACTCTCTTTAATTTTATTAGAATCAATTCTACGTGTTGGAATCATTGATGGTTTACCTTGTATATATTCAGTAGGTGCTTCATAATCAACAATATGTTTCATTTTTCCTAATACATCGTTTACTGAATAAACCTCATTTGAACCTACATTATATACTTGAAACATTTCTGTTTCTTTTTCCATAACAATTTGCAACGCTTCGACAAAATCTTCAATATAAAGTAAATCTCTTAATTCACTACCATCACCCCATACTGGAATTGGATTCATTTTATCTGCAACTTTACGAATGGTTGCTGGCGTCACGTGACATTTGTTAAAATCATACTTATCATGAGGTCCAAACAAATTGGCAGGTCTAATAACAGTACATTTCATTTTTACAGGTAGATACTTTCCATATAACTCACATTGAACTTCCGCATAACGTTTCATCCAACCAACAGGGAAATATACCGGATACGGTTCATTAAATAAGAAATCAGTCTCAACAACAGGTTCATCTCCTTTAGGTGGATAAACCGTATTAGATGATAAAAAGATGTAATGTTCAACCTTATTTCTCCAACTAGCATCAATTAAGAAATTGTTCATTGCTACGTTTGGTGTAACATGAGCTAATGGATCAACTACAGTATCAACAGCGTTTGATGTTGAAGCTGCAGCATGAAAAACAATATTTACACCTTCAGTTGCTTCTCTACATCCTTGATATGTCTGCAAATCGTGTTGAGAGTATTCCACACCATCATACTTGGTTCTAACACCACGTTTGTGTAAATTAACTCTTAAATTTGTATATCCTTCCTTTATTAATCTTGCGGTTAAATTTTGACCTACTAACCCCGAACCACCAGTGATTAATATTTTTGAATTTTTATTCATCATATTGTTTTATTTTTCCATTTCATTTTTATTGTATACAAAATCGATATATGTGTATCTTTTAAAATCATTTTTAACTAAGTTTACTGAATGATTTGAATTGTTACAACTAAAATCTAATATACAAAAATTTTCATTAATAGGAACCACTTCTTTCTTAAAATTTTCAGAATTTATAACTAATTCTCCCCCACCTTCATTGTAATGTTCTTTATGTGACAAATAAATTAATATAACACATCGTCTACCCATATTTTCACCATCATTATGCGGTATTATAAAATCCCCATTTTTAAATAAAGTAAAACTATCAGTGTGATGAAAGTTATTTTCTAAATCAGGATATATCTTGACTAAACAAGACTCAACAATGGAACGGAAATAATTTTTTAGACCGGTGATTTGGTTTAAAACGGGAGGAGTTTCACCCCATCTTTGAAAAACACGAATATTATTTTTTATAACGTATTCCGACCTTTCAGGAATAAACTCTTCATCGATATGTATTCTCCCAACGCCGCCAGGAACTTCTTCGGGTAATTTAACATCCTCTAAAAATAAATCAAATCTATATTTGAATATATTATCTTTATTCGAAATGTCAATTAATTCATTTATGTT
>Ga0114962_10003672_pt1 | contig 12345 bp, 12 predicted proteins | sample C_130820_MF_Meta_FD_87017 | JGI IMG/M metagenome (GOLD analysis project Ga0114962, IMG submission 87017) | Freshwater microbial communities from Lake Croche, Canada to study carbon cycling - C_130820_MF_MetaG | ecosystem: Environmental > Aquatic > Freshwater > Lake | place: Lake Croche, Canada... | reverse complement strand
GGAGGAATTTCATCTCCCACATCGAGCCGACTGAGCAAGGCGAGCAGTTGTGGGTCTTGTGTGACGTACACGCCTTGGCGGCGCGCCTCCTCAATGATCATTTGCGCCAACTCGTCTCGCCCCTTGGCGCTCACCTTCGGGGTCTTGTTCAGTCCATATTCAAGGGCCAGGGCTTCAAGGGGGGATTTCATGGGATTGACGTGATTGATTTGCGAACTCAGACGAGAACTGAGTCCAGTTATGCCTTGGCGTCCACCACCCGCCCCAGGGCTGTGGGTGAGCGTTGTTCTTGTTCCACGGGTTTGGCGGCATTGAAGATCTGAAAACTCTTCAAATTCAGTCCCGAATCCTGCAAGTCAAACCCCAAGTCCTTGGCTTTGGATCTGGCCATGTCGGCCACATCGCTCCTGAGGGCCCACATGGTCAAATCCACTTGGCTGCCCAAACTGATTTGGGTATTGAGCCAAACCTCACCGAGCACTCGGCTCTTGGAGTGAATGTCCACGCTCAACGGTGCCTGGGGCTCACCTTGCTGGCGGCCTTTTCTTTTGAAATGCAAATCCACTGGATCGGCATCCAAAAAAGGAATGATGACCTTGAGGTTCAAATCTCCACGAGCCCAGTGCTGAACCGCTTGGAGCTGTGAGGCATCGAGTTCGTTCACACCGCGTTGCAGCATTTGCTTCAAGTCCCCGTTGTCAGATCCGTTCGAAGTTTGAAGACCGTCCAACAACTCTTGCAGCAAAGACTTGGGGCCGTCCTTGGTGTTTTCTCCAAGACTGAGAAGTTTCTCATTGCTCTTGGCTTGTGTCATGACCATGTTTTTCAAGGCATTGCCCGACACATAGGACATGGAGAGGGCCACTTTTCGGTACAGGGTCCACCAAGCCCCCCAATTCATCTGCGCACTCAGTTGCGCCAAAAAGTCAGGCTGCATCAATTGGGACACCGACTCGAAACCCAAGGGCTGCTGCATCAGCATCTCCGTGCGAGAGCCAAGCATGGCGATGGCGGGTGCACCCGCTGAAGCCAACATGGAGTCAGCAGGCAATGCAGACGCACCCACTCCCACAGGTTTGAGACCCACGGGGGAAGCACTTGCACCCGCGGCAGAATTGGCAGCGGCTGAAGCGGACTGTGCAGCCCCTGCAGTCGATGCGGCACCTTTGTTGTGAACGACGCCAGCCATGGACGGTGTTTTGGAGTCGCCAAGTGGTGTGGTCAAACCCGCACTCAAATTTGAGTTTTGCAAATGCAATCCATAGCCCAAGGCCGATTGGAACACGCTCACAAACGGTTTATCGCCGGGCTTCAACCCCCAGGTGGTGGGAATGTCAAAGGAAAAATTCTTCAGCCATAACCGCACCGAGCCACGCTCCAAGGTGACGGTGGCTTGGACGATTTCTTGATCGGTGAGACCCAGTGACTGGGCCACAGGGCTCTCGACCCAAATGGGTCGGTTGTCCATTTGAACCACTGGCACGCGTGGTGCGCCAAGAATGTTGTCAGGACCAAATATCAAATCAAGGACTTTCAAAAGAATGGGCCGCCCCCGCGCGGGGTGGGCCCCAGGGCTCACTCAAGCCCCTTGGGCATGAATCGGAGCCAAGTCCTTGAAGTTTAGGGGATCATGGGGCCGCGTGGCAAGCGCCTCTTGTCTCCCCACTTGTTGGTCACAGTGGACGTGGGCGCCGATCGCAAGGGGTTGCAACTCAAGGGAATTGAACCCAACTCTTTCTCTTTTCCATCCCCTGGGGGTTGATGATGACATCAGGATACGTCTCATAGCCGACAAATTGTTTGCGCGAGCCTTGTTGTGAGGAAGACTGACCCAGCCCCAGCTGACTTCTCAAGAGGTCATCGTTGTTGGGCAACTTCAAATAGACTCCCGACTTGAGTATTTTTTGACTCCCTTTGCTAAACGCATCCGGGTTCAACGCCACAATTTCACGCTTTAAGATGTCACTCTTCAAGGGGCTGTCGCCCAGGGCTTTTTGAACCACCTTGTCCAACGTGTCACCACTTTTGACCAAATACGTCGTGGGTTGAGAAGCACTGGCTGCAGGCGGGCTGGACACAGGTGCTGCACTTGCCGGTGCAGGTGCAGGCGCTTTTTTGGCAGGAAAGGGTGAATCAGCGCGCGGCGCGTCCGCTTCCTTGTGCACGTCCTTGCTGACAGCGCCCACGCGCAAACCAGAACTCAATGAACTGGCAGGCTTGGAGGCAGGCGACTTGTCGTCGCTCGATTCAGGTGGCAACAAGCCCTTGTCCGAGAGCGTGATCACCTCAAGGGGTGGTGAACTGGGGGTTGCAGCGTTGGCGCCTGAGGCACAACAACCCAGCGCCACAAGACCCAAGATGAGGCAGCTCACCGAGCCAGAACGCGAGGCTTGCCTCAACGGTTGAGAATGAGGTTCGAGGGCAACGCCTCCTTGTGTAGTACCGCTCATTGAAAAGCTCCTTGTGGCTAAAGACGATTTAATCATGAAGTTGCTGAGGAATGGCGACCCAATGGATCACGCCATTCAAGCTCGGGCCCGCGACTTGTTTGAGTTGGGCAGAATACAGACTGACCGATTGCACTTGAGCCATGGCCATGTGCTGGAGTGCATTGGCTTGAAGTGCGCGCGAAGGAATGAGTTTGGGGTCGACCACCACGAATTTATCCCCTACTCGCAAGCCATTCGCAGTGCCAGCGGATACATTCAATTGTGAACCGGTCCATTTGGTGACTTCGAATTGAGGTGGAATGCAGCTCAATTGATCTTCAAACCATTGTTTCAAAATCATGCTCAAACCCTCCACTTGAGCGATCATGACACTGGAGAGGGCTGCGCTGGAGGGATTTTCTGGGTTGGACTCAAACCAAAGCCACTCAGCGTGTTCAAACGACAGTCTTGAATCCAAACGGTTTTCCAAGACGCTCACCACCTTGAGCCCTGGGGCTTTGGAGATCTCATCGCTGGCGGGCTCAAGCCTCACATGCAACTGCCAAGTCACTCGCTGCTCGCCGCGTCCGAGCAAGGCCTGCTCATAATAATTCTGACCTGGGCCAAACGCTCGGTTTCCGACGTTGGCACCAGCCCCCACGCCCGTGGAATTGGAGGCATTGACGGGCAAGGTGCTCAATCTGAGCTTGAAAACACCCGACTGCTGGGCCAGATTTTGTAAATTCTCTTTCAGCGCCAATACCACCAATCGCGATTGATAAATATCCTTGTGGGGAACTTTGTTCGATAGATTGATGTCCATCAACGCCAAATGCTGCACTTGGCTTTTTCTCATACCAGCTGCGTCGCGTGACTTGCAGCTCTGCGCATTGAGCCTTTCAGTCTTGCCCAAGGACAACTGGGCGTAAGGCTGGGACTGTGGGTCTGATCCATAGGCCAAAATCCGCACACCGCGTACCACCATGCCATTGCTGAAACTTGATCCTTCTCGCAATGCACCCGATTCATCGATCCATGCACTGCTGCGAACCTCGGTGGGCCCCTCGAGAGACATATCAATCAAAGCTTTGCGAAGTGCATCCAACCTTTGGTTGTCACTCAGCTCCTGGGCTTGGGCAGCAAAGGCAAACAACCAGACCAACGTCACACCCAAGACACACATCAAGGCCATGAAAGGGTCCAGGCGAGTCAGCCATTCCCATCGAGTGCGACAGGCGATCAATGCCCGAGCGACCAGGCCAGGGTGCATGTCGCACGGATCCCCGGATGCAATAAAAAAGCCTGGCGTTCGCATGGTGTTATTTTTTAGCCATTGAGCCTGGTGTCAAACAAGCTCTACAGATTCAACGACCACGCATGGCCAATTGAGTCAAATAAAGACGGCGCAAGTCTTGGACCACCGCGCGGTCCAGTGACAAGGTGGTCTCATAGGTGTCGTCGCTCACTGGTGTGATGCTCACCAATTGGGCGCCATAAATGACACCTTCCACTTTGGCGCGAAAGGTATCGTTGACCACGGTCATGTCCGCCACGGTCGTGCTGGCGTCCAATTGTTGTCCATACACCTGTTCGGTCAAAGCTCGGTAGGCATCCAATTTGGAAGCACGGATGGCCAGCAAGCGTTGCTGAGCAGGGTTTTTGTGATTTTGCACACTGATGACCGCATAGCCTGTGGCCACCAAGGTTTCACGCTTCTCAACCATGGGAGAGATCATGGAAGGTGGTGGGGCTGCCCCTTCGGCGCGGGTCTCTGCAGGCGCGGCTTTGGAGAAAAACTGGGGCATGCTCGAGCATGCGCTCAAGAGGGCCACCGCTGTCGACAATGTAACGATAGAGATGCTTTTCATAATAAGTTCCTTCAAATGTCTAAACCATCTTAAATAACATGAACCATGTTTCCCCAGCTCAGAGCTCCTATGGAACTCTTGGCCATGTCCCCATACATCGACCGTAACAACGTAATCTTGAGAGACAACCCGACAAGTGTGTGCAAAAAATTCACTCACCTGGCAAGGCACTCAAAACGCAGTGGCAATGCTGGATCGGTCAGCCCAGCGTGAAGCTCATCCTTCAGGCCAAGCCTTGCCACCTCGACTGCATTGACGACGGCAAAACATCACCGCTTGCCCCTTAATTGCAAGCTTTTGCGGTTTTTGCTTTTGAGTAAGCAAAATATCTGCCATACTATGGAAAAAGTTCACCAAGCGTTCACTGGACTTCATGAAACCAAGGCTTTATGCTCTTTTTTAGACTTTTTTTGCTGACGTTGACCATTGAACCCTTGTCTACACGGGCGTCAACACTTCATTTTTCATGGTTATGAAACCGAGCACGCAGTTCATTGGCCAAAGCGACTCTGCACAATCCCTCAGAGACTTGCTGGGCACCATTGCCAACTCCAACTCCACGGTATTGATCACGGGAGAGAGCGGCACCGGCAAAGAACTCCTGGCCAGGTCCTTGCACGAACAATCCATGCGAGCGGGCTCCAATTTCGTTCCCATCAACTGTGCAGCCATTCCCAAAGAGCTTTTGGAGAGCGAGCTTTTTGGTCACAGGAAGGGCTCCTTCACCGGAGCCGTGTCTGACCGGCTCGGCCGCTTTGAATTGGCCCACGGTGGCTCCTTGTTTTTGGATGAGATTGGCGACATGCCCATGGACATGCAAGTCAAACTCCTGCGAGTCCTACAAGAACGCACCATTGACCCCATCGGCTCGACACGGCAAATTCCCATTGATGTGCGGGTGATCGCCGCCACCCACCGCGATTTGGAGAACGAGATCGCGTCGGGCAAATTTCGCGAAGACTTGTATTACCGCCTCAATGTCTTGCCAGTCAACACCCCACCCTTGAGAGAGCGCATTGATGACATCGAGCCCCTTTTGGTTCATTTTGCGCAGAAATTCGCCCACGTGCAACACGGACCGATTCGGTTTTCTGCTGAGTTTTTGGACTCCATGCGCGCCTACCCCTGGCCTGGCAATGTGCGAGAGCTCTCCAATTTGGTCGATCGATTCAGCACCCTCTATGCCGGCCAACGACTCGATTTGCGCGCCATTCCGCCCTCACTGTTGCCCAAAGGCTTGGTCCTCATCCAAGGCAATTTAAAACTCAGCACCCCGGCAGCCGTGCCGCCACAGGCCATGACACCGCCCAAGGAAGTGTTGGAAGAAATGGAACAAGGCGAGTTGGAGTTGGAGACCGATGTCGAGGACATCATCATGCTCGCTCAAGGCATGCCCGAGCTCCCCCCCGAAGGACTGTCTTTGAAAGACCGCTTGGCCGAGATCGAGAAAAGCATCATCGAGCAAGCGCTGGCCCGGGCCCAGGGCAATGTGTCCAAAACCGCCAAGTTGCTGAACTTGCAGCGCACGACCTTGATCGAAAAAATCAACAAGTACGACTTGCGCTCAGCCTGAGAGCGGGCTGGGCGGGCGCTGCTGGCCAAGAAACCCAGGCTGCCTGGGCCTCACCTCAGTCTTGATTCAACACCGTGATGCTCATGCGGCGATTGCGCGGATCGCGTTTATCGCTGGTGTTGAAGGGGTCGGTGTCTGCCACGCCTTCAATGCGCGTGAACCGAGCCTCGGGTATCCCTTGCTTTTCCAAGATTTGGCGTGTCGCATCCGCTCGCTGCGCGGAGAGCGACCAGTTGTTGGAGACCGTCGGGTTTTGGAATGGCACACTGTCGGTGTGTCCACGAATGGCAATCTTATTGGGCAACTTGGACAATGACGCCGCCACTTCGGCAATCAATGCCTCGGCCTTGCCTTGCATATTGGTGGTGCCGCTGGGGAACATGGCAAAGTCAGCCTTGTCGATGATTTCAATGCGAAGTCCTTGCTTGTCGCGCGTGATCTGCAGTTGATCCTTGATATTGGCGAGCTTTTTATTCTCGGAGATTTTCTCCTTCAGCTCAGACTCGAGTTTTCTGAAGTTTTTCTGATCTTGCTCCTCAGCAATGGCCTTCTTTTCCTCATCACTCAACTGACTTGGATCGGCGTCTTTGTCTTTTTTGGAATCCGACTGCTTGCTGGGTGAGGAGTAGTCCTTTTCGTTTTCCGGTGCAGGTTCCGTATCAGGATTGGGGCCGCCTTCAGACCTGGGGGTCAAACGCTCCAGTAAACCCGTTTGCTTGGCAGAAAAGGGAAATCCATCGGGATCAATGATGGAGCGCCCACCCAGCACCCCATTGGAGCCCGCCAATGAGCCAAAGGGCACCATGCTGTGTGAGCTGGGTTTGAAATAATCGGCAATGCTCTTTCTCGCGTCAGAGTTGGACGCTCCCAAGAGCCACATCAACAAAAAGAAGGCCATCATGGCCGTCATCATGTCGGCCAAGGCAATTTTCCAAGCCCCTCCATGCGCACCACCATGTCCATCGTCCATCACCTTTTTGATGATGATGGGCGCCAGGCCCTCGGCCGCTGGAGCCTCTGCCGCTGGGGGCTGTTCTGTGGTTACAGCCGCTTGCGCGACTGCATCTGCATCATCGGCCATGGTTTACTTGCCTCTCAAGCCGTCAAAGATTTCGCCAAAGCTGGGTTGATTGTGGTGGCTGATGCACACCCGTGCGGCTTCAATGATGAGGGGAACGGGGTGACCGTGCATGTGGCCGATGAGAATTTGCTTGACCACTTTGTACATCTCGCCTTCTTCGTCGACGATTTGACCCAAGCGTATGCTAAAAGGCTCAGCCACGGTGTAGGCCAACATCACCCCCATGAAGGTTCCCACCAAAGCGCCACCAATCATGGCGCCGAGCACGGGCGGGGGCTGGTCAATCGCCGCCATGGTCTTCACCACACCAAGCACACAAGACACAATCCCGAGCGCAGGCAAAGCACCGCCCATGCCGGCCAAGGCTTGTGAGGGTTTCATTTCGTTGTGATGGTGCAGTTTGATGGAGGCATCCATGATGTCTTCCACTGCATAGGGGCTCAAGGTCCCCGAGGAAACCACCAAGAGTCGAACGGTATTGCAAATGAGGTCCAAGACGCCATGGTCTGAAAGCAATGGGGCATGTTCAGCAAAAATGGCACTGGACTCAGGGGCTTCAACGTGGGCTTCGAGTGCCACAGCGCCTTCGGCTTTGAGGGTTTTCATGATCTTGAAGACCACAAAAATTACGCCCAAGTAGTCTTCTTTTTTGTACTTCGGGCCAGCGATCACTTTGCCAAAACCAGCAAAAGCCGCCTTGAAGGTATCCATGCTTTGGGAGATGATCATGGCGCCTACAGCAGAGCCAAAAATCGTCACAAACTCCGCTGGAGCTGCATGGATGATGGGCGCCATACTGCCACCTTCAGCGATGTACACACCGAAGATGCAAGCCATTGCGAAAATAAAACCGACTGCAGCCATTGTTAACTCCAAAAAATGATGTTAGGCCCATCGCCCTAGCCTAATTAGAACACCCTATTGTCAGCGGTGTTCTAGATTAACTCCATTTTATTGGACGTTGGGCTGATCGCCTCAACTCAATTCATTTGATGTCTTGCATGTGCTGGGGCTGGCACCAATGACGGCACATGTTCCCAAGCTTCGCGAATCTCACTCATCAAACCATGAATCTCGTCCAATACTTTCAAATCGTTGTGAATATTCACATGAATCAAACGACGGGTCACATAACCATACAACTCATTCAAGTTATTGGCCAAATCCCCACCTTTTTCAAAATCCAAAGCCCCTTGAAGGCCGAGCACAATGCGGCTTGCGCGCGCAATGCTTTTGGCCTTGTCAGCGACGGCGCCACGTTGGATGTGACCCCGGGTGATTGACAAACTCTCAATGAGTCCGTCAAACAACATCTGAATCAACTCGACACTATTGGCTGACGCCACACCAGTGACAACTTGGACTTCTCCGTAACTATCGATGGCACGTTGCTTTGATCGCATGATTTGAATCCCTGAGTGAATTGACTGACACTCACGGAATCGTCCCAAGTTTGAGTAACTTGAGTAATGACACTCAAATTCTCAAAACGACAACCAAAGAATTACAAAAACCACGCCAAATTTTTCAACCTTCCATCCTTTTTCGACCTCAGCCGCTCAATCTCAAGCCGCCACTGGCGCTTGATTGGGCAAGTTCACGGGCAACACCATGGGCTCATCTTGTGCAAGGGCCTCAGGATTGGGCGGTTCACCCCCCAAGCCATCAAAACCCGACAAAGACTGGGCCAAGTCCGAGATCATTTGATCGGGCGGCGCTGTCTCGCCGCTGCCATTGTTTTCAAGCGCCAAAGGCGTCTCCTGTGAACCCGGCTCTGGGGGCGGTGGCATCAAGCCCGCCTGAATGGGCAACTTCAAGAGCGTCTCCGAATACGGGTCGGCAATGTTCAAACCCGTTCTCGCATAGAGCATGGCAGTGACCTGATCCAAGTTTTGTTGCAGCATCAAGTGGTCTTCGGGCTTGTTGAGCGCAAAGTCCAACCCCGCTTGATAAATACTGGCCAAATGGTGCAAGGGAAGCCACGACTCCAATGAGCCTCTGGGCGTTGGGATTTGACAATTGTTGGGCGGAATACCCGCTTTTTGTTCTTTGCCGTTGCGAAAACCGTCCATGAAAGCGAGTTCAATGTGTTGGCGCAGCACGGGCTCGTAATGGGGCTTCAAGCCTTCCACCATCTTGGGATCGATGCCTGGCAAGGGAATGCCACTCATGGCATCCCACAAGGTTTTGCCCACCAACTCACCAAACAAGCCGTCGGAATACGTTTTGGGGAGTTCAGCCGGCACTTGGGCTTTGTACATCGTGTTGACTTTGTCGATCAAATAAAACGACAAGATCAACAAGAGCAGCACACCCCAAGCGACGAAGAGTCCAAAAAAGCTACTCATGATCAGTGCCTTTCTGTGGATTCCAAGGGATCGAATGCACCCCTTAAATTACCACGCAGCTTTTTAACCACGGTCGATAAGATCTGGCTCACCCGAGACTCGCTCACGCCCAAGACCTCACCGATTTCTTTCAAATTGAGCTCTTCAACGTAGTACAGCTGCATGACCAACTGCTCACGCTCGGGCAAATCTTCAATGGCCGTGGTGACCGCGTCCATCAACTGGGCATGCTCGACGATGGCATCGGGCTGCTGATCGTGCGTGTCAGCGATGTTCATCACCTCTTCCGTCACCACCTCCATGGAGTAGGTCTCAAATTGCCACGCCTTGCCGCGATCTTTGTGAAACTCCTCAATGTCTTTGCCCATGAATTCGGCAATTTCAACCTGAGAGGGAGCACGCCCCAGCTCAGACGAGAGGGTATGCAAACTCTCGTTGTGGGACTTGTTGAAGGCCACAGCCGATCTTGGCAAAAAGGACAAGCGCCTCACCTCATCGAGCATGGCGCCGCGAACACGCGAGTGGGCGAAATTCTCAAATTCGACGCCTTTGCTCAAATCAAACGCACGGGCGGCCTCCAAGAGTCCAATCATGCCGACTTGGATCAACTCATCGAGTTCCATGAAGGCAGGAACCCGCGCTCGCAAGTGAATCGCGACTCGCTTGACCAGTCCCAAATGGGCCATCACCAGCTCTTCACTGGGGGAGACTTGTTGCTGATAGTGTTTAACAGGCGAGAGAGCTCTCATAATGATTTCTGACTGGGGTTGACCAGTCGCTCCATAAAAAACTGCAATCCACCGGACGTTTGGTCAATGGCTCTGAATTGGGTACAGACATCGGCCAAGCGTCTAAAGTCCCTGGCGGCGGCACTGCCAGGGGACAATTCCAACACGGAAGCGTATTTTCTGAGCGCCGAGAGCACGAGCTCGTCGTTTTCAATGGCGGTCAGGTAATGCAAATTGAGTCCCAAGAATTTCACACACACGTCGTTGAGTCGCTGATAGAGTTTCCAGCCCTCGGCTTGTGAGCTCACCATGTTGGGGAGTAAATAAATTTCATTGAGTTCCATGTGCTTGGAGAGCACTTTGATGGTCCCGTAGGCATCGGCAATGGAGGAGGGATCGTCTTTGACCACAATGAAGCGGCGCTGGCAAGAGGCCAAGAACGCAAGCACGGAAGGAGATATCCCTGCAGCCACATCCACGATCAAATAGTCCACCTCATCCGATAGGGAACTGAAGGACTGCACGATGCTCGCCGCTTGGATTTCACTCAAACCCGCCAATTCCTCTACACCCGAGGCGCCAGGAATCAACTTGATGCCTTGCTTGGTGGTGAGCACGATCTCGGAGAGTGTTTTTTCGCCGTTGAGCACATGGCTCAAGTTGTACGTCGCCCTGGCGCCCAAGGCAATTTGTGCATTGGCAAGTCCCAGGTCAGCATCAAAGAGCATGACTTTGTGACCTTGCATGGTGAGGGCCGTGGCCAAATTGATGGAGACCGTGGTTTTACCCACGCCACCTTTGCCGCTGGCGACTCCGATGACTTCGGTTTTTTTGGTATTCATCATGAATGGGTCCCTGTCATTTGCAATACACCGTCTTGGGCCAATTGAGCAATTTTTGCGGAAGCACGCGACATGGCGGCATGCAAATTGTGCTCTTTTTCTACCGCTGGCGATAAATTCAATAAGGAAAGCGCCTGCTCAACCCACTCCTGCGGGTTGACTTGTGAACTCCAGTCACCTAAACGCTCTCCTCGGCTGATCATGCTCACGCCCGTGGGTTGCTCGATCAAGAACTGCAGCAAGGCCCAAGGCTGGGTGGATTCGTCCATTTTGCTCACCATCCATGAAGTCCAATTGGCCCCTGAGACTTGGTTTAAGCGTGCAATGCTCGCGGCCGACGCATCGGCGCAGACCACCGCGTGGGTGTACAAACTCAAATTCACCTCCTTGCAGCACAATTGGACTTCTTGGAGTCGATCGGCCATTTGCACGCCCGAGGTGTCAATCAAAATGAGGCGTCTGCTGGAGAGTTCTTCAAGAAGCAATTGCAAACCAGCAGCATTGGTGGCACGGAAACAATCCACGCCAGACTGGGCACTGAGCAACTGGGTCTGATTCCAAGCGCCTGGCTTGGTGTCCAAATAACTCACGATGGCCACTTGTTCACAGCCGTGTTTGCTGCTGGCGTGTTGGGCCAACCGTGCCACGGCCAATGTTTTTCCTGAGCCCGAAAGTCCTGTGATGACGTGAACACCCGTGTCGGGCAATGCGCGTTGCACATCACCAATGGAGTGCAGCAACTGGCCTTGGATTTCATTCAAGGCGGACTCGGGATTGTCTTGGTTGTGGATGCTGTCCAGGAGCAAGGCCTTCAACGCCGCTGGAATGGGGGCCTCTTGCAAAGACTGCCTCAACGCAGCCAATGCAGGGTGCACTTGAGCGCTCAATTGCCACAAATTCATTTGTTGGCTCATGCGGAACTCTTTGCGCAAGGCGGCCAACTCATCTCTCACCATGGCGACAATCTCTTGACCCCGGAGTTTGTCGTGCTCGTTGTCTAGGGCAGAGGGCACGGCGGCGGGTGTTGGGACGAGGGGGGCTGTTTCTTGCACAATTTCAGTTTCAAGCAAGGCGGTGACTTGCTCGCTGGAGACGGGTCTGGCCGACTTGGAGAGTCGTTTTTTGTGGCCGAGCATCTTGTCTTCAAACGCTTGCATATCGCTATTGGTGACCGTGGCCAAGCGTTTGGCGGTGTTGTTGCCAGCTGTTGCATTCGATGCCGATTTGGCCACTGGATCGGAGCTGCCGTTTTGCACCAAACTTTGAGCCAAATGCTCGTCAAAAGGTTTGTTGTCGACGGGCTCCAGGGTGGCCAAGTTGATCGCTTTGGGGTTGGACAATGCTGAAAAGCCCAAGTCCTCGTGGAGAGCTTCTTCACCTTCGATGGCGGGGATGTCCACGGCCACGATCAATTCGGTTTGCCCGCGGACTTGACAGCTGGAGATGACAAGCACATCGGGGCCATACAATGCCACG
>Ga0114962_10003669_pt1 | contig 12359 bp, 9 predicted proteins | sample C_130820_MF_Meta_FD_87017 | JGI IMG/M metagenome (GOLD analysis project Ga0114962, IMG submission 87017) | Freshwater microbial communities from Lake Croche, Canada to study carbon cycling - C_130820_MF_MetaG | ecosystem: Environmental > Aquatic > Freshwater > Lake | place: Lake Croche, Canada... | reverse complement strand
ATCGGCCCGCAGGCGGGCGGCGATCTCGGGTCGCTTCAGGCCCGACAGCGCCTCGCGCCAGGCCGGATGGCCACCAAACGGGTTCAGACTGGCCTCGAATCCGAGCAGCACGCCGATGCCCCGGCTGCCGACCTGGGCATTCATCTCCAGCCCCTTGGCGCGCCCGGCGTGGATCTGGTCGAGGGTTTCGCGCCAGAGGTTCGGCGACTTGTCGACCTGGATCAGCAGCACCGACAGCGGCCGGCCCGACACGCGCGCCGCCTGCTCAAGGATCTCGAACTCGCCCGGCCCGAAGTCGGAGTTGACCTCGAGCACACCGCGTCCGGCGCGGCGCATCGCGGCGGCCAGCGACATCAACTCGGCTTCGCTGGCGGTCAGGCTCGGCGTATGGCGGCCATCACGGGCCTTGTGCTTGGTGGTGCGCGAGGTGGTGAGGCCAAGCGCGCCGGCATGCAGCGCTTCTTCGAGCAGGCGGGCCATCAGATCGCGCTCGTCGACGCTTGGCTGCTCGGCATGGTCGCCGCCGCGCTCGCCCATGGCATAGCAGCGCAGGGCCGAATGCGGCATCTGCGCGCCGATGTCGATCACATGCGGCAGTCGCTCCAGCGCATCGAGGTATTGCGGAAAGCTCTCCCAGTCGAAGGGCAGGCCCTCGGCAAGCACCGTCCCCGGAATGTCCTCGACGCCCTCCATCAGGTTGATCAGGAAGTCGGCCGCGCCGGGGCGCAGCGGTGCAAAGCCCACGCCGCAATTGCCAAAGAGCGCAGTGGTCACGCCATGCACCGAGGACGGCGCCAACTGCGAATCCCAGATTGCCTGCCCGTCGTAGTGGGTATGGATGTCGACAAAGCCCGGCGTGAGCAGCAGCCCTTGCGCATCGATTTCACGATGACCGCGCCCGGGCGCGGCCGAGGCCCGCGCGCCGTGCGGATCGGCATGACCGGCCATCTGAGCCGGGTCGACCTGCGTGATGCCGTCGATCGATGCCAGCCCGCGACGATGTACTGCCGTGATGGTCTGCCCGTCGACGGCCACGTCGGCGATGCAGGCGGGCGCGCCCGTGCCGTCGATCAGGGTGGCGCCGCGGATCACCAGTTCATGCGAATTCATGGCTTGCGTCTCCTCATAGTCGGGCCATTCTCGGCCACCGACCGGGACAAGACAACCCGATGCAAGCCCCGCGCGACGACCGTGCGAGGCGCTTGTGCAGGTGGCGCCCGTTAAAATCCGGTTTTTGACACTTAGCGGAGTTCTCTTTTCGTGCGCCTGACCGACAAAGTAGCCATTGTCACCGGATCGGCCCAGGGCATCGGCCTGGCGACCGCCCTTCGATTTGCCGCCGAGGGAGCGCGGGTGGTCGTCTCCGATATCGGTCAGCAGCGGGTCGATCAGGCGGTGGCTGCCATCGTCGCCCAGGGCGGTCAGGCGATCGGCGCGGTCGTCGATGTCACCAACCGTCTGGCGATCGACGCGATGGTGGCAAAGGTCAAGGCCACCTGGGGACGCATCGACGTCCTGATCAACAATGCCGGCATCACCAAGGACGCCCGGCTTGCCAAGATGAGTTCGGCGCAGTTCGATGCGGTGATCGCGGTCAACCTCAAAGGGGTCTTCGAGTGCACCCAGGCGGTGGCCGAGACCATGACCGCGCAGGGCTCGGGGTCAGTCGTCAACGCCTCATCGGTGGTCGGTCTCTACGGCAATTTCGGTCAGACCAACTATGCCGCCACCAAGGCCGGCGTGATCGGCTTCACCAAGACCTGGGCACGCGAACTCGGCCCCAAGGGCGTGCGGGTCAACGCGGTCTGTCCGGGTTTCGTGATGACGCCGATCCTCGATACCGTGCCCGATGCGGTCAAGCAGAAGATGATCGAGAAGGTGCCGCTCGGCCGGCTGGGCCGACCGGAAGAAATCGCCGCGGTCTATGCCTTCCTTGCGTCCGACGATTCGAGCTACATGAACGGGGCAGTGCTCGAGGTGTCGGGCGGCATCCAGCTCTGACTCGCAGGCGCTGTCTGGCTACTCGTCGCTGTCGCCGCCGAAAACCCCCGACAGCCCGCCACCGAGCGCGCCGAGACCGAGCATCCCGCCCTGTTCGCGCCCGCCGCCGCCGGTCTGGGGCGCGGCCGCGAAGATGCGCGAGGCCAGCCGCGAGAAGGGCAGGGATTGCAGCCAGACCGTTCCCGGTCCTTGCACGACCGCAAAGAACAGGCCCTCGCCACCGAACAGGGCGGTCTTGATCTTGCCGACATACTCGATGTCGAACCTCGCGCCGCCGGCCAGGGCCACCAGGCAGCCGGTATCGACCCGCAGCACTTCGCCTGCCTGCAGGTCGCGACGCATGATGGTGCCGCCGGCATGCACGAAGGCCAGGCCGTCGCCCTCGAGTTTCTGCATGATGAAGCCCTCGCCGCCGAAAAAGCCCACGCCGAGTTTTTGCTGAAAGGCGATGCCGAGCGAGACGCCACGCGCGGCGCACAAGAATCCGTCGCGCTGGCAGATGAGCTGGCCACCGAGCTTGCCCAGATCCATCGCCAGGATCTTGCCGGGGTAGGGCGCGGCAAAGGCGAGCTTGCGGATCTGGCGCGATTGGTTGGTATAGACCGTGGTGAAGAGCGACTCGCCGGTGAGCAGCCGCTTGCCGGCGCCGACCAGCTTGCCGAACAGCCCGCCGGCGCGCCCACCGCTGCTGCTGCCGTCGCCGAAGATCGTCTCAAGCGAGACGCCGTCCTCCATGTACATCAGGCTGCCGGCCTCGCCCACCATGGCCTCGCCCGGGTCGAGATCGACCTCGACGAACTGCATTTCATGACCTTCGATCCGGTAATCGATGACATCCATCGCCATGGCTGGCTCCTTGGGAAATTGGGCGGCGGCTGATTGTAGCCAAAGGCTATAATCATGTGCTTTGCGGCGCTGGCCGCGGCACCGGCATCGCGTCATGGCAAGCACCCACGTCCTGTTTGAGGAAGACGGCGCATTCAAGGCCGGCACGGTGCTGTCCGATGCCGGCTCGAGCCTGCAGGTCGAAGCGGCCAGCGGCAAGCGCACCAAGGTAAAAGCCACCTCGGTCATGCTGCGTTTCGCCGAGCCGGGGCCCTCCGATCTGATGCAGCGCGCCAATGGCGCCGCCGAGGGCATCGATCTCGACTTTCTGTGGGAGTGCGCGCCTCAGGACGAGTTCGAGTTCACCGCGTTCGCCGCCGACTACTACGGCCATGCGCCCTCGGCGGTCGAGTCGGCCAGTCTGCTGTTTCGCCTGCACGCCTCGCCGGTCTACTTCTATCGCAAAGGGCGCGGTCGCTATCGACCCGCCCCGCCCGACACCCTGCGTGCCGCGCTCAGCGCGATCGAACGCAAGAAGGAGCAGGCCGCACGGGTCGAGGTCTGGGCGTCCGAGCTCGCTGCCGGGCGCACGCCGGCGCCGGTGGCCGCCGAGGCCGCCCGCCTGCTGGTGCGGCCTGACAAGAACAGTCTCGAATGGAAAGCCCTTGATGCGGCCTGTGCCTTGACCCGATCGCCGCCCGAGCGGGTGCTGCTGTCGGCCGGTGCCTTCCCGAACGCCCGCGCGCTGCATCTCGCGTGTTTCCTGGCCGACCAGTTCGCCCGCGGCGAAGGCTTTTCCGACGTCGACACCGCACCGCTCGATGAGGCGCTCGCCCGGGCCCGCGCCAGCCTGCCGCACGCGGAGGCGCAGCCGTTCTCGATCGATGACTCGACCACCACCGAGATCGACGATTGTCTGTCGGTCCAGACTCTGCCCGATGGCCGCCTGCGGATCGGCGTGCATATCGCCGCACCGGCGCTTGGCATCGAGCGCGACGGCGCCCTCGATCGCATCGCCCGCGACCGGATGTCGACGGTCTATATGCCGGGCGACAAGATCACGATGCTGCCGGCGGCGCCGATCGAACGCTTTTCGCTGGATGCCGGCCGCGAGATGCCGGCCCTGTCGCTTTATGTCGATCTCGACGAGGCCGGCACCAGCCTGGTCGCCAGCCAGAGTCGGGTCGAAATGATTCGCGTGGCCGCCAATCTTCGACACGACCAGCTCGACGAGCAGGTGACCGAAGCCGCGCTTGCCCCGCCCCTCGACGGTCAGCCCGACCCGCTTGCCGGCCTGGCGCAGGCGAGCGCGTTGCGGGCGCTGTGGCGACTGACCCTTGCGCTGTCGGCCGAGCGCGATCGCGTCCGCGGCAAGCCCGAGGCCCGGCATCGGATCGACTTCAGCTTCTATGTCGATACCTCGGCCGATGGCGAGCAGGTGGTGCGGATTACCCAGCGGCGTCGCGATGCACCGCTCGATCGCATCGTGGCCGAACTGATGATCCTGGCCAATTCGGCCTGGGGCCAGTTGCTGGCCGATCAGCGTGTGCCCGGCATCTACCGCTCGCAGCAGGCTGGCGGGCGGGTGCGCATGAGCACGCAGGCCCTGCCGCACCATGGGCTTGGCGTGGCGCAATACGGCTGGTCGACCTCGCCGCTGCGCCGCTACACCGATCTGGTCAACCAGCGCCAGCTGATCGCGGTGGTGAGCGCGCAGGAGCCGCCCTACGCGGCCGGTGACGCCGAACTCTTTGCCGTGATTTCGGCCTTTGATGCCCGCTACACCGCCTATGCCGAATTTCAGCAACGCATGGAGCGCTACTGGTGCCTGCGCTGGATTGCCCAGCAGGCGCAGCCGCGTCTGAAGGCGGTGGTGGTGCGCGACGAGCTGATTCGGCTCGCCGAGGCGCCGCTCTATCTTCGAATGCCCGAGTTGCCGGCGATGGGCCTGTCGCCCGGACAGCCGATCATCGTCGACATCACCGCCTGGGATGAGCTTGAGCTGTCGGTCTCGGCACGTTTTGTGAGCGTCGCCGAGGCGGCAGCCGACGACAGCGCCATGGTCGAACTCGAAGACCCGATCGATGGGATCGACGAAGTGCCCGGCCCGCCTCAAGCCGAAATCGTCGATCCGGCCGCCTCGCTGCTCGATGCCGATGCAAGCGCTGGCCTGGCGCCCGAGGCGCCGCCGCCGGTTCCGTCTGCTGTCTGAGGAGGCGAGGGCTGTGAGCCAGTCGACAGTGCGTGAGTCCGGCCTGATCCGCTGGCCTCGGGCGGCGTGGGGGTCGCCGCTGATCCGTGATCCGCTTGCGGTCGCGCTGGTCGCATCGCTGCTGCTGCACGCCATGATCATGTTCGCCCGGTTTTCGCCGCCGATTCAGACCTTGCTCAACCCGGCCGATTCGCGTCTCGACGTCATCCTGCTCAATGCCCGCACGCTCAATGCACCGCTGGCGCCCGAGGTGCTGGCCCAGGTCAGTCAGGAGGGCGGCGGCGAACATGAGCGCGGCCGCGCCCGCTCGCCGCTGCCCGCCGAAACCGCCGCCCAGGACGGTACCGTGATCGTGCCCAAGCGATCGCAGATCGAGGAGCTCGAGGCGCGGCAGCGCGAGCTCATGGCGATGGCCAAAGGGCCGCAATCCTATGTGGCGCCCGAGACGCCCAAAGATGCGACGCCGACCCCCGAGGGCACCGAGAGCGAAGCGATCCAGAGCGTGCTCTCGCGCATGCAGGCCGAGGTTGAAAAGAACATCGAGGATTACAACAAGCGCCCCAAGCGCTTGACCTTCGGCATCAATGCGGTGGGGGTCAATTACGCCCGCTATGTGGCCGACTGGGCCAGCCGCATCGAGCAGATCGGCACCGAACGCTATCCGCCCGAATCGCGCGGTCGTCATTACGACTCCTTGATCATCACCGCCGAAATCGACCGCAACGGCAAGGTCGTCGATGTCGTGATCAACAAGAAGTCAAAGTTCGAGTCGCTCAACCGGGCGGTCAAGAAAATCATCTACGCCGGTCAGCCCTACGAGCGCTTTACGCCCGAGATGGCGCGCGACGGCGACATCCTTCAGATCGTACGCACCTGGACCTTCACCAACGATGGCCTCGAAACCAGCTCGCTACGCGGTAATCGGTAATCCGATCGCGCACAGCCGCTCGCCGGCCATCCATGCGCAGTTTGCCGCGCAGACCGATCAGGACATGGTCTACGACCGGCTGCTCGCGCCGCTTGATGCCTTCGTGGCCACGGTGGCGGCCTTCCGTGCCGAGGGCGGTCGGGGCCTCAATGTCACGCTGCCCTTCAAGACCGAGGCGTTCCGGCTGGCCGACTCGCTCACGCCACGGGCCGCGCTCGCCGGGGCGGTCAACACCCTGGCTTTTGATGCCGACCGGGTGCTCGGCGACAACACCGACGGCGCCGGCCTGGTCGATGACATCGAGCACCGCATCGATCTGCCGCTGGCCGGCGCGCGAGTGCTGCTGCTGGGCGCAGGCGGCGCCGCGCGCGGTGTGGTGCAGCCCTTTCTGGCTGCCGGCATCGACCGGCTCATGATCGTCAACCGCACCGCAGCCCGTGCGGGCGAGCTGGTGAGCGACCTTGGCGCAAGGCTGCCCGCAGCCGACGCGGAAAAGCTGTCAGCCGGCGGCTTTGATGCGATTGCGGGCGGCTTCGACCTCATCATCAATGCCACCTCGGCAGGGCTTGCCGATGCCTCGCCGCCGGTGCCGGCATCCGCCTGGTCGGGAGTCCGGCTGGCGCTCGACATGGTCTATGCCGCACAGCCCACCGCCTTCATGCGGGCTGCGGCCGATGCCGGCTGCCCGCGCGTCGAAGATGGGCTCGGCATGCTGGTCGCGCAGGCGGCTGAGTCGTTCGCCCTGTGGCGCGGTGTGCGACCGGCCACGCTGCCGGTCTATGCGATGCTGCGCGAGCAACTCGCTGCAGCGCGCCCGTCCGCCTGAACGCCGTGGCGCGTCGATCCGGTATGGCGGGCCGCGCGGTCCGTGCGCTGGGTGCGCTTCTGCTTGTCGGGCTGATTGCCCTGATCGCCCTTCAGTGCTGGTATCTCGGTCACATCGTCTGGTGGAAGACCCATGCGCCCGAATCGACTCGCTTCATGCGCGAACAGCTCTCGGTGCTGCGTGAGAAGAACCCCTCGGCCCAGCTGTCCTACCAGTGGGTGCCTTATGCCCGCATCTCGCCCCAGCTCAAGCGTGCGGTGATCGCCGCTGAAGATGCCCGCTTCACCGACCATGAGGGCGTCGACTGGGATGCAATCGAAAAGGCCCATGAGCGCAATCAGCAGCGCGGCAAGGTCACGGCCGGCGGCTCGACCATCACCATGCAGCTGGCCAAGAACCTGTTTCTCACCGGCGAGCGCAGTTACCTGCGCAAAGCGCAGGAGCTTGCGATCACCTTCATGCTCGAGGCGGTGCTCTCCAAGGACCGGATCCTCGAGCTCTACCTGAACGTGGCCGAGTGGGGCGTCGGTGTTTTCGGCTGCGAAGCGGGTGCCCGACATCTCTATGGCGTGCCCGCCGAGCGGCTGTCGGCTGCGCAGGCGGCCCGCATGGCCGCCATGCTGCCGCGCCCGCGGTTTTACGACCGCAACCCGGCTGCGCCCGGCCTGGCAAAGCGCGCAGCCGTGATCCAGCGCTGGATGGGATCCGTCCAGACACCCTGAAATAGGCCTCGTCTGTCGAGGGATGCTGGCGCTGGTCCGCATTAGGCGCCTAAAATGCGCGTCATCCGAACTCACCGCAGCCGCATCGGGCTGTGTCATCACGTGAATCTGCCGAACACGATCGTGCGGCCCGGAGCCAGCGCCCGCTGACAGCGTTGCCTGGCACCACGGGTCGCATTGTTCCCGACCCTGGGCCAAGCCAATGAACGTTTCACCCACCGATCGCCATCCGGACGTCGATGACGACCTGATCGAACAATCCCATCCGCGTGACCCCGAAGACGCCCATCGGGCGCTGAGCGAGGTCGAGGACCTGCTCGACCGCCTGCAGGTCGTGCGCGAGCAGGCTCGTCATGAAACCGAATCGCTCGATCCCGAGCGCCGCGTGCTGGTCGAAAATGTCGCGGTCGGCCAGCATCTGAGCCGATTGCGCCATCGCCTGGAGCCCTTGCATCCGGCCGATGTGGCCTACATCCTCGAGGCCCTGCCGCGCGACCGGCGCCTGGTGGTCTGGGATCTGGTCAAGGCCGAGCGCGACGGCGAGATTCTGGTCGAGGTCTCCGATTCGGTCCGCGAGACCCTGATCGCCTCGATGGACCGCGACGAGCTGGTCGCGGCCGCCGGCACCCTCGATACCGACGACCTGGCCGAGATTGCCGATGACCTGCCCGACGACGTGGTCGAGCAGGTGCGCCGCCAGCTCACCCCCGAGGAGCGTGAGCAGCTGCGTGCGGCGCTGTCCTATCCGGAAGAGACGGTTGGTGCACGGATGGATTTCGAGCTGGTCACGGTTCGCGAGGATGTGAGCCTCGAGGTGGTCCTGCGCTATCTGCGCCGCTTCGAGCGGCTGCCCGACCATACCGATCAGGTCTTCGTGGTCGATCGCAATGATGTGCTGCAGGGCTCATTGCCGCTTGACCGGCTGCTGGTCAGCGAACCCGATTCGACCGTCGAAGACGTGATGAAGCGCGACCTGCTCTCGCTGCAGGCGCTCGACAATGTCGGCGAGGCGGCGCAGGCCTTCGAGCGCTACGACCTGATCTCGGCACCGGTGGTCGATGCCCGCGGTCGGCTGATCGGTCGTCTGACGGTTGCCGAGGTGGTTGACGTGATCCGCGAGGAAAACGATACCGAAGTGCTGTCGGCCGCCGGTCTGCGCGATGAGGAAGACCTCTTTGCGTCGATCATCAGTTCGGCGCGCAACCGCTGGCTGTGGCTGGGGGTCAATCTGGGAACCGCCTTTTTTGCCTCGCGGGTCATCGGTGCTTTCGAGGGCACCATCGAGAAGGTGGTGGCGCTGGCGGCGCTGATGCCGATCGTGGCCGGTATCGCCGGCAATTCGGGCAACCAGACGATGACGCTCTTTATCCGGTCGCTTGCGCTCGGGCAGGTCACCTCGAGCAATACCCGGCAACTGGTGCGCAAGGAGTTGCTGATTGCGCTGCTCAACGGACTGGTCTGGGGCGGTATCGCCGGCGCCTTTGCCTGGCTGCTCTATCGCGAGACGGCCGAGGGCCCGATGCTCGGTCTGACGATGACGCTCGCGATGGTGCTCAACATGCTGCTGGCCGCGCTGATTGCGATGGCGGTGCCGCTGGTGCTGCAGCGGGTCGGGCGCGATCCGGCACTCGGCTCGTCGGTGCTCTTGACCTTCTCGACCGACAGCATGGGTTTTTTCATTTTTCTTGGCCTGGCGTCGGTGTTTTTCCACTGAGCGGTCATCGGTCTGGCGTCACGCCGATGTCACCCGCTGACGTCAAAATGGTGGGTTGGCTCGATGCCATTTCACCCCCTTGAAGGAGCCTGCCATGGCAAAAGATTTCTCGACGATGGAAAACTCCAACCCGTCGTCAAACCCCAGCATTCATGAGGTCTCCGATCCGGCTCGACGCATCGTCGTGCGCGGTGGGCTTGCCGGTGCGGCCACCAGCCTGCTGGCGCCGCTGGTGGCTGGTTGCACCACTGCTGGCCCTAATGCCAGCCTTAATGCCAGCCCTAATGCCCCGGTTTTTGAGCCCGGACCGCAGCTCGGCTTCAAGCCGGTGCCGCTCAGCACGGCCGACACCGTGACCGTTCCGCCCGGCTACACCTCGGCCGTGATCTGCAAGTGGGGCGATCCGGTGGGTGTGCCCGGCAATATGCCGGCTTTTTCAACGGCGGCCGCCAACACCGCGGCCGAGCAGGCGGTGCAGATCGGCATGCATCACGACGGCATGCACTACTTCCCGCTCGATGGCAGTCGTCGTGGCGTGCTGGTGTTCAACAACGAATACACCGACGACGGTCTGCTGCATGCCGACGGCATGAAGACCTGGAATGCCGACAAGGTCGCCAAGTCGATCGCGGCCCACGGCGTCACCCTGGTCGAGGTGGCCCGTCAGGCCGATGGCAACATCGAGATGGTGCGTCCCTCGAAGTTTGCTCGCCGCATCACTGCGGCCACGCCGGTGACTATCGCCGGTCCTGCCGCCGGGCATCCGCTGATGCGCACCGCGGCCGACCCCTCGGGCACGACGGTGCTCGGCACGCTCAACAACTGCGCCGCCGGCCCGACGCCCTGGGGCACCTATCTGACCTCCGAAGAAAACTTCATTTTCTATTTCAACGGTCCGGACCAGCCCGATGCCGACCAGCAGCGCTGGGGCCTGCGTGCCAAGGGCGGCGGCTATCGCTGGCACGAGTTCGAGACCCGCTTCGATGCGGTTCGCAACCCCAACGAGCCCAACCGTTTCGGCTGGATCGTCGAAATTGATCCGACCGATCCCACCATGACGCCGATCAAGCGCACGGCCATGGGGCGCGCGGCGCATGAGGGGGCAACCACCACGGTGCGCCCCGATGGTCGAGTGGCGGTCTACATGGGCGAGGATGCCCGCTTCGAGTACATCTACAAGTTTGTCAGCCGTGACCGCATGCAACCGGGCGGCTATGCCGCCAACCGCACGCTGCTCGATCACGGCACGCTCTATGTGGCCCGGTTCAATGCCGATGGCACCGGTCAATGGCTGCCGCTGAAGGCCGGCACCGGCGGACTCACGCCCGAGCGCGGCTTTGCCGATCAGGCCTCGGTGCTGATCAAATCTCGTCAGGCGAGCGATTTGCTGGGCGCCACGAAAATGGACCGCCCCGAGTGGATCGCGGTCGATCCGCGCACCGGCGAGCTCTACTGCACGCTGACCAACAATTCCGAGCGCGGCGCGCAGGGCCGCCCGGCGGTCGATGCCGCCAATCCGCGGGCCAACAACACCATGGGCAACATCATCCGCTGGAAAGATGCCGATGAAGGCGATGGCCTCGCCTTCACCTGGAATCACTTTGTGATGGCGGGCGACCCGGCGCTGACCCGTGCCGATGCCCGCGGCAGCATCAGGGGCGACAGCTTCGCCTGCCCCGATGGCCTGTGGTTCGATGCCCGCGGCACGCTCTGGATCCAGACCGATATGAGCACCAGCGCCATGGGCAAAGGCGATCTCGCCAATACCGGCAATAACGCCATGCTGGCGGCCGACGCTCGCACCGGCGAAGTCCGTCGTTTCCTGGTCGGGCCGTCCGGCTGCGAGATTACCGGCATCACCACGACCCCTGATCTGCGCACGATGTTCATCAACATTCAGCATCCGGGTGAGTCACCGACCGAGCGCGCCGATCCGGATGCGCCGACCCGCTATTCGCGCTGGCCAGATGGTGGCCGCCCGCGCTCGGCGACCGTCGTGATCCGCAAGCTCGACGGCGGAGTGATCGGCACCTGATGCACCGATCGCGCCCATCCCGGGCGCGATCCGATGTGTTGAGACGGGTGAGGTGTTGCCGGTGTCAGTCGAGCAGCGCAGCGTGCAAGGCCTCGCGCTGGTCTGCGCCCAGGCCAGGCGCTCAGATAGGCCTCGACCGACCCGTAGTCGCGTTCGACCGTCCTGAATGAGGTCAGCAGAAAGTCGTCCTGCACGCTGGTGATCACCTCGAGCGCCGAGCGCTTTCGCGGTGTGCGCTCGATGCCGTGGTAGGCGAGCAGGACCTCGGCCATCTCGGCGGAGGGGCGACGCACACTGCTTTCGAGATAGTCAGCCAGGATCGATTCGCGCGGCACCCCCACTGCGGCCAGCAGCATGGCGCACACGAAGCCGGTCCGGTCCTTGCCGGCAGTGCAGTGAACCAGCAGCGCTGTGTCGCGGGTCTGCGCCGTGCAGGCATGGGTGATCGCCGCGCTGACCGCCGGTGCCAGTGCGGTCGGCATCCGGGCATAGGTCTCGATCATCCACAGACGCGCGCGCTCGGCATCGAAGCTCGGGTCATTGAGCGAATCGTGCCAGCCACCGGCGCGCACCGCCTGCAACTCGGGCGCCGCATCGAAGACCCGCGTGACCGGTTGCAGATCGTGAGGCCAGCGGTTGGGCGACATCTCTCGCTCATCCTCGCGTCGCAAGTCGAGCACGGTGTGGATGCGCAGGGCGCGCAGTCGGGCGAGATCATCCTCGCCCAGCCGGTGCAGGGCATCCGAGCGAAACAGACGCAGACGTCGCAGCCTGCGTCCGTCGGCGGCGGGCAGTGGGTCGATGGCCCGAAAGTTGGGCGCGCCCTGAAGGCGATCAGGGCGATCAGGGCGATCCGGATGCCCGGTGAGCGAGGAGGCGATGGTGTTCATGAGGGCAGTATCGCATTCGAGAATGACGGTCTTGATGATCGGGTGCGACGATGTCAGCCATCGTGATGGGCTCGCAACGACCCCACTCGCGGCCAGCCCTCAGCCGTCGGTCTCGTCGATCGTGCTTGGTTGCGGCTCAGGCGCGAGTCGTGCCAGGCCGTCATCGATCAGCGCATGCAGGGCGGCCACCGTGGCCGTGCCGAGCT
>Ga0114962_10003665_pt1 | contig 12382 bp, 8 predicted proteins | sample C_130820_MF_Meta_FD_87017 | JGI IMG/M metagenome (GOLD analysis project Ga0114962, IMG submission 87017) | Freshwater microbial communities from Lake Croche, Canada to study carbon cycling - C_130820_MF_MetaG | ecosystem: Environmental > Aquatic > Freshwater > Lake | place: Lake Croche, Canada... | reverse complement strand
GAATCAAAATACTACAGGTTCAGCAGCCAAATTAACAGTGGCAAGAAATATTAACGGCAATGCATTTGACGGTTCAGCAGATATCAGTGTCACAGTTCCAGCTTCCACAGGTATCACAGGACTAGCTGGCAGTATGGCCAGTTTCTTGACTACAGCCACCAGTGCAAGTCTAGCTAATACCTTAACTGATGAAACTGGGTCAGGGCTTGTTGTGTTTAACAGCTCACCGTCTATCACTAGTCCAGACATATCAACCAGCATCACAACACCAACCACTGGAACATTTAACTTAATTAACACTGGCGCTACAACTGTAAATTTTGCAGGCGCAAGTACAGCAACCACTATTGGTGCAAGTACAGGTACAACAACATTTAATAGTGTAACTATTTCTTATCCAAATGCTACCACTATTAATTACAATGGAGCGAGTCCAACATTGGCAAGTACCAGTAACGGTACATTGACTTTGTTTAATATCAACTTGTTAACAGTAAATTTTGCCAATGCGGCCACCACTGTGTCAGAATTTGCGGCAGCAACAGCATACAGTTTAGGAAACACTGCAACTGCGGCGCAAACTGTAAACATGTTTACCGCATCGACTGGCGCAAGCACATACAATTTTGCAACTGGCGCAACCGGCGCAGTAACAAAAGCAATCAACATTGGCACCAACGGCGGTGCAAGTTCAACCACTAACATTGCCCTTGGTAGCACAGCAGGAACCAGTACAGTAACACTCAATGGTGCTGTCACAGGCCCTAGTACTGTAACAGCAAGCAGTAACATTTCTACCACTGGCGGAAATATCACAGTTTCCGGAGCAACATCAGTAATTGGATATGCCACAGGTTCCGGCGGCACAGTAACACAAGGCACTAACAGATCAACTGGAGTTTCGATAGATAAAGGTACAGGATCAATTACCTTGTTCAGTACAACTACCAGTGCTGGTCAGGTTACATCATTTACTGTTACAAACAATAGAGTAGCGGCCACAGATACTGTGATTTTAGCTCAAAAAACAGGAACTGGTGTTTACTTCTTGGGAGTTACAAATATCACAACCAATTCGTTTGTAATCAGTGTATTCACACCAGCCGCAGTGGGCTCTGCAGAAGCACCAGTAATTAACTTCACAGTGATTAAAGGCGTAACAGCTTAATAAAATAGCATATTATGGTATAAGATAAATATTGAATAAAGAGAGATTACTATGCAAGGTAAAGATTTAACCGGAATTCACATAGAAGGCCATATTAAGATATTCAACCCTGAATCGGGTGAAATATTCATTAATAAGCGCAATGCAATTCACTATGAAAACATGAGCATTGCCCTGGCACAAACTATGGCTAACAGTACCAAAGGCGGAACGGTCTATCAAATGGCATTTGGAAACGGCGGGACAGCCATAGATCCAACTGGAATTATTACCTACTTAACTCCTAACAGCAGTGGAAGTAATGCCAGTTTATATAATCAGACATTTGCCAAAGTGGTCGACGGTCAAAGCAGTAATAATACGGATCCAACAAGAAATTACCTTGAAACACGTCACGTGACGGGTACAAATTATACAGATCTATTTATAACATGTTTGCTGGACTACGGCGAGCCTGCGACACAGCAGGCATTTGATAATGCAACAAATACAAATGATATGTTTGTATTTGATGAGCTTGGATTAATAAGTAACAATCCCACCGGTACCGGTCTATTGCTGACTCATGTTATTTTTAATCCAGTACAAAAATCATTAAATCGTTTAATTCAAGTAGATTACACTGTGCGTATTCAGAGCTTAACTGGTTTGACAGGAGCATAATATGGCATATCAAGTTACATTTACAGAATCAAATAATCCACAAAAACCTCCAATCACTGTTGAAGATTCAACAGTGAATACACAGACCAGTGTTACTCTTATTGGTAAAAATTATTCAGGGTACGGCCCACTACTTGCAAAAAACTTTGTGCATTTATTGGAAAATTTTGCAGGCCCAACTCCACCAACAAATCCGGTGCAAGGACAATTATGGTTTGACAATGCCGCAGATGTAAGTCAACTAAAAGTCAATATTGGCGGCACTTCTAGCAGTTGGGTAAGTGCTGGCGGAGTTAAAAAATCTCCTAGTGCTCCAGTTTCAAGTTCCAGTATTCAAGGTGATTTATGGGTCGATACTGTCAATCAACAGTTGAGTCTATTTACTGGCAGTAGTTGGTTATTGGTAGGCCCAACATTTAGTCAAGGATCACAAACAGGTCCCAAACTAGAACAAATTGTTGACAATCAAAATATTTCTCATACAGTACAAAGTATATACGTAGAAAATAATCGTGTGATGATTATCAGTAATAATAACTTTACGCCAAAATCATTACAAGCTGGATTTGAAACAATTAAGAAAGGTCTCAATCTCAATACGCCAATAGTAGCCGGTAGTACATTATTTAAATATAACGGTATTGCGACCCAAGCTGACAGTTTATCAGATCCTACTACTGGCATCCCAATTCCAACATCTTCGTTTTTACGTTCTGATCAACCAAGTACATCTAACTACAGTTTAAATATTAGAAATCGTGGAGGCATCACAGTAGGCGACGATACCGGTGCTATCACATTATATACAGAAAATGCCACTGGAGCATCCACATTTTATGCAAAAAGTGGAAACAGTGTCGACTTCAAATTAAATGTTAATGGTTCTGCAAAAACAGTATTACACTTAGATCCAAATGCGTATGTTGGAATTAATAAAAGTAATCCAACAGTGGCATTGGATGTTAACGGCTACATCGCGGCAAGTCAAATTGCCTTATCCAGTACAGACGCAGATAGCGTTACTCTTGCTGGTGGAATAATCGTTAATGGGAACAGTCAATTAACAACCTTACAAGTTAACAGCAAATTATCAGTGGGTGGAAATATTCAACCTCTGTCCAACAATGTGTATACTATCGGCTCGGATCCTACCATAACCGGTGGCGCACAATTTGCAAGCATATATGCGGCCAACTTCTATGGTAACTTTAATGGCACATTCAGTGCAGGAACGCTAATCAATGGCAGTATCAGCGGTAGTGCAACAAAATTAACCAGCCCAACAGTGTTTAGTATTGCAGGGGATATTGTCAATGCATTAACTGATAATACAGCATTTGATGGTCAAAATCAAACAGTAACTTTTAACACAACATTAGCAAGCATAGCAGTCACTGGGCAAACGGCGCTTACTCAAGCCCTTGGCAATGAAAGTGTATTGGTATTCAGTCCTCAATCATCTTCTTTGAGAAAAATTACAGTCGCAAATTTAACAACCAGTTTTCCTACAGTTCCTATTGCGGCAATATATCCATTCGCAGGTCCATCTACCCAAATACCCAAGGGATATTTGTTATGTGATGGCTCCGAAATCAGTCAGTCAGCATACAGTGCCTTGTTTGGAATAATTGGATATACTTATAAAGCAGTTAGTACTTTGCAAGGAGCTGGAACATTCTGTTTACCAGATTTTAGAGGTCGAATGCCACTTGGTTTGGATAACATGAATAACGGCATCCAAGTCAATACTCCTGCCGGAGTTCCAGTTTACACAGTTTCAGCAACCGCTGGTAGAGTAACCAATACCTTTGCTTCAAATCTAGGCGGAAATTCAGGTCAGGAAAAAATTATTTTAACTGTTGGCAATCTTCCCCAACACACTCATACTTTGAAAGGCAGTGCCGGCGGATTATATTTTGCTGTGAGAAATGTGGCAGGCAATCCAGACGACACCGATGCAGTATCAGGGCCAGGTGGACAAGCAGCCGCCCAGGCACAATACTTACAAAATAGTGGAGGTGTTTCATCTGACACACACGGTGATACCGTTAATGTTATGAATCCTTACTTGGCAATTAATTATATCATATTCACGGGAGTGCTTGTATAATGAGTTATACTATAACAAAAAGCAACGGCGATACGTTAACTCAAATAGTTGACGGTTTAGTCGATAACAGTACTGATCTCACGTTAATAGGTAAAAATGCTCCAAGTTATGGTACATATCTAAATGAAAATTTTGTATACCTCTTAGAAAATTTTGCAAACACAAGCGCACCGTCAAATCCTATTATTGGTCAATTGTGGTACGACAGTAGTACAAATCGATTAAAAGTATACGATGGAAATTTATTTAGAGTTTCCGGCGGCGCCATAGTTTCTCCAGAAATTCCTGCTCAATTGGCAACTGGTGATCTATGGATCGATAGTACAAATCAGCAAATGTATTTCAATGACGGTGTAGCAAATGTATTAGCTGGCCCTATATATACTCAAAGTCAAGGACTGTCAGGTTTTCAAACAGGAAATTTAGTTGACATTTATAATGTAGGCCATACAGTACTATTTCTATACTTGAAAAAAACAATAGTGGGTATCTTTAGCCTGGAAGCATTTACTCCGTTGGTACCGCCAACAGGATTTACAACAATAAGCATTGGTTTCACAGCAAGTAGCATTTCAGGATTAACTTTTAATGTACAGGCAAAATCAGCTACAACTTTAATTGCGGCAGACGGCACAAGCAAGACTGCGGAAAATTTCATTAATACTGGAATCGTAGGCCCGACAGCGGCTGACTACAAGCAAACAACCACTAGTCAGTTGATTATTGCCAACGCTATTCCATTGACTTTGGGTCCTGCACAAAACAGTCAAATTGAAGCTGATAGTTCAAAATTTAACTTAATTGCTAAAACTAAATCTCAGAATTTTGGAATATACATAAACACCAACAGCGTTATCACCGGCGCGGTATTTGTAAACAGTGCCTCACAACAGGTTGGTATATTTACAACATCTCCTAGCTCAACTTTAGATGTCAATGGTAATGCTATAGTCCGTGGAAATTTGACACTGACAGGTACTTCGCTAATTATCAACACTTCGGTGGTGCCTGCAAGTGCTTCTGCACCAGGATTACCTGGGCAAATTGTTTGGGGCCCAAGCTATGTTTATGTTTGTGTTGCTACAAATACGTGGAAACGTACAGCAATTGCAACATGGTAACAGTATTAAATAACGATAAATATTAGGAACGAGGAATAACTGATGTCATACACCATTAATCGATATAACGGCGCTCAAGTAGCAGTAGTAGCCGATGGAACAATAGATAATACCCTATCGCTAAAGCTAATTGGCAAAAATTATGCTGGTTACGGCGAGGTACAAAACGAAAACCTAGTATGGTTACTAGAGAATTTCAGCGGATCTACAAGCCCAAACAGTCCTATTTCAGGACAAATTTGGTTTGATAGTGCCAATAGTAAATTAAAATTTTACGATGGTAGTAAATTTCGTATTGCCAGCGGCGCTGAAGCCAGTGCCACAGCACCGGTTGGATTGACTCCTGGTGATTTTTGGTACGATACTTCGAATAAACAAGTTTATGTTTGGAACGGAACTACATTTACTCTAGTTGGCCCACAAAGTGTTGCAGGTGCAGGTACTACACAAATGCAATCTGTGAGTGTTATAGATGATGTTGGTGCTAACCACTCGGTCATTCAAGCAGTAACCAACGGTCAAATAATGTATATTATCAGTGCCGATCAGTTCACACTTAATACCAGCCTAAATCCAATTACAGGATTTACAAAAATTGGTAAAGGAATCACATTACTTAATAGTACTACTGGAAGCACCCTTGGCAAAACTAGTACTACCGATCAAAGATTTTGGGGAACTGCCAGTGATGCAGACAGCCTGGGTGGTTATGCGGCATCGGAATATTTAAGAGCCAGCACTACCAGCTTTGCTGATCCAATACATTTTAGTAATCAAGGATTTACAGTTGGTCAAAATAGGGATTTGGTAGTTAATATTACTGGATCAACGCCTACCATTTCCAATGTATTAAGTAACACAATTACTTTTACAACAAAGCAAGCATCGACCACAGTGACTCCAATGTCCTTAGTTGGATATGATATACTTCCTGGTACAACTAATACCTCAAATATTGGTAGTGCCACTTTAATTTACAATACAATTTATGCAGGTGCTTTCCAAGGTATCGCAAGTCAAGCTAATCAGATTTTAGAAACAGTTAGCGGTTTATATCGTTCAGGCAATACCGGCGCAGCCGCAAGCACAGTAGCAGTACGTGATGCTAGTGCAGATTTGTATGCTAACATATTCCAAGGTATTGCCAGTTCAGCAGACTATGCTGACTTGGCAGAAAAATATCTAGCAGATTCTGAATACTTGGTTGGCACTGTGATGACGATTGGCGGCGAAAAAGAAGTCACTGCTTGTACAGTTGGTGATAGAGCAATTGGCATTATTTCTGCGAACCCAGCATATATGATGAATAGCGGACTGGAAGGCGGCACATACGTTGCATTAAAAGGTCGTGTTCCTTGTAAAATAGTTGGACAAGTTAAGAAAGGACAACGTTTAGTGGCTGGTGCAAATGGCGCGGCCCAAGTGGCTTATAGTAGTAGTCCAGATGTTTTTGCAATTGCTTTGGGCACAAGCGAAGAAGCAGGCGAAAAGATTATTGAAGTTTTAGTACTATAAGGAATTAACATGCCAGGTCCAGGAACAAAAATATTAGCATCGGATTATAATACTATCCAAGCATTTGCTCAGTCGGTATTAGGAGTCGGCGCCGGCCAATATGGTTATGGCCAAGTGGTTACCAGTAGTCAAGTGCGTCAAGGAGATCCTTTTAAATTACAAGATTGGGTCAATTTAAGAACTGACTTATTGAAAATTGGTGCCCATCAAACTGGCAATGTATCGGAAGGAAGTCTTTTAATAATTCCAGGAAATTTGGATCCTCGCAGTATAAATTCTTTTATAACTAAAACTGGCTCTGGTCCGTTTTTAGTTACATTTGGATTTACAGCAACACCGGGAAATATTTTACCATCAGTGGGAGCTCCTTATAAGATTCAAGGATGCGCAAATGCAAATTATAATGGTGTCTATTTGTCAACTGCCAGCACTGCAAGCACAATCACACTAAAATACAATAACGATCCGGGATCTTACAGCACTGTTAAGCCTGTTAAAATCAGCAGTGTGTTAACAGATGATATAAGATCACAGTATCTACTATATGCGCAAGACAAGTATGCCAAAGCACACAATCAAACAGTTAGTATAACCGGAACAACCAATAGCAGTCAAACAATGAGTAGTGCCAATGCGGCCATAATCATGCTGGGCGGTTTGATTACCGGGCCTGGCATACCTGCCAACACAACAGTTTCGGCAGTTAGTCCGGGTGTGAGTTTAACGTTAAGTAATGCGGCATTCAGCACAGTATCTGGCGGAACTTTTACAGTAACAGTAACTAGTGGTGTCAAGACTGTGGCAGATAATCAATTGAGTCCAAATGAACCAATAACAAATATCACAAGAACAACTGTTTGGAATGGTAATATTCAAACAGTTGCCACATGCACATTCCCAACAGTTGATAGTGCTAGAGCATTTTTTAATAGCGGAAGTCAATTTGAGATTACTCCAGTACTAACTGGATCGTTTGGCTCGATAGGCGCTCAATTAACCAAAGATCAAACATGGCAAATAATGTTTCAACAAGTTGCAACAATTTGCTTTAGAGCTAATGATTGCATACAGACTCCGATAGATTATAATGAAAATCAAAGCCAACATTTTCCAATTGGATATTTTGGGTTGAACACATCTGATAGATTGATATTTAGAAAACAATCACCATCTGGAGCATACTCTCCCAACGTGTTGAATGTGTATGGCAGAGTGGATACTACGGGTACGGTGATAATACTCACTATTAGATTTCAAGACGATGCAACATATTCTGGGCACGATCCGGCGTATGCTCTTGATGAGAATGTCAACGGCATATTAACAGTTAGTTTAACAGCAACAAGGGCTAGCGGAACAAATGTATCTGTAGTTATTCCTCCTGTTAATTTAACAGCAATTGCCTAAATAGTTCTATCACTCGACACTAGAGTGATAATTATATAAAAGATAGGGATAAAAGTGGCAATTACAACAGCTAGCTCAGTTACAACTGGTGGTGCATTAACAGTAGCATCGGTTTCTGGAATTACAACACGTCAAACAGTAAGATTGACCGGTACTCCGTTTGGCGGCTTGATTGCCAACCAGACATACTATGTAATAGCTGTTGGGTCTTCTACTATCACACTGAGTTTAACAGCATACGGTACTGCATTAGCTATTGCAGGCGGTACTGGTAGCATGACAGTTACCACTGGCCCATCAGTTGGTCCGGGAGTAGATAATATTCCAAGTGCTGATGTAGTAGGCGATTATAATACTATACAAGCCATTTTATCCAAAGTACTTGGCCCACCAACAGATGGCGCTCCGACTTTTGGATATAACCAAACAGTTAACAGCGGACAAGTAGCAGTTGGTAACAAAATAGCATTGCTTAATTGGACTAATTTAAGAGCTGATATGATTCGTGCTCGTGGCCATCAAACAGGTAATCCTTCAGAGGCCAACAATATTAGTTTACCAACCAGTCTAAGTTTGGTCTCCGAAGCTACTCGTTTGGAGTACCTCAATTATGCAAATGTAATTAATACCTATCGAAATCAAATAGGTACGGCTCCGTCAGTACAGTATTCGCAAGAAACTGCTGTGGTAGGTACACGAATAAATGGTTGGAACGGCAATATACAAAGTACAATCAACATGAATTTTGGTGATAATCCAACCATGCGAGCATACTTCAATGCCGGCGGCGTGGTTAAATTCAATGTGACCATGACAGGATCGTTTTCATTTGCTGTCGGTGCCACTGTGAAAGACAACACATGGAATCAAATGTTTACCGAAATGGGAACTATCACATTTGATAGAGCTGGAACAACACTGGCTTCTGGCAGTACTGGCACAACCACTAGTGTTGGATTTAGCAGTCTGGATGTCACAACTAAAACAATTTTTACCAAAGAGGCTCCGAGTGGCTTGGCCTATGCAAGTAATCAATTTGTAATTACTGCAACTGTGTCCAATGGTACGCTGAGTTTCACTTGCAATTATAAAGATCTATCAACCGGCGCGGCCCAAACAAATTATGCAATACCAGTTGCAGGATCTCAATTTGGTACGACAACTAATTCATTCACAGTGGGCGGTGTTGCTGACGAATATGTAGACGGTATCATAACACAAAATTGTGTGATCTGGAGACCAGCAGGTAGTTATGTCAATGTTACTGCTCCTACTGTTAGTATGACAGGCGATCTTCAAAATTCTTCAAATGCAGTGTACGGACTAAGTGCAGACAAATATGCTGTCAACGAAGGTGACACTGTGACTATTAGACTACAAACACAAAATGTTGCCAACGGGACTGCGGTAACATATTACTGTAGCGGTGCTACTACATACACAGTAAACGGCCTTTCAAATTCTAGATTCAGTGCCGGTAATGTTAATAGCTTTTTTACCGTAAATGGCGGCACCGCAACAATTTCTTTTACAGTACTTAATAATCAATACACCGACGGTGAAACATCTTTCAGTGTTAATTTATATAATGGGCTTGGCAGTATCTCAATCTTTATAAATGATACATCCACTACTCCGGTTGGAAATCAACAGTTTACTTCTACAACTGCTGGTCAAGTGTGGACAGCTCCAGCCGGCGTAAGAAATGCAACAATATTGATTATTGGCGCAGGCGGTGGTGGTGGTAACTTTGCTGGCGGTGGCGGTGGCGGCGGCCAAGCACGAGTATTAGTTACTAATACTTCTCCAGCTGGACAATACAGCTTAACTGTTGGATCAGGCGGTGGTTCTTTACAAACAGGTGGATCCAGTGTGTTCAGCGGAAACTATGCTACTGGCGGAAATCCAGGCACATCTGGCACCAGTACAGGTCACGGTGGTACACACACCGGTGGCAATGGCGGTAATAGCGGAACTGGACAGGGCGGTGGCTCCGGCTCCACTGTTACAGGCACTTATATGATGATTAATGGTGGCGGCGGCGGCGGTTCAGGCGGCGCCGGTGATAGTGCCGGTGGTGGTGGTGGACTCGGCGGCCCTGGTTTGGCATTTTCATATTATACAAATAACGTTCTCAGTACAAACACCATCTATGTTGGTGGTGGCGGCGGCGGAGGCGGTACAGTTGGTTCAAGTTCTACTGCATATCTAATTCCAGGTTATTATGGCGCCGGCCCTGGCGGCGGTATGGATTCTAACGGATCAAACGCACCTTATTATGGAGGTGGTGGAGGTGGTGGAGGCGTATCCATTACTGCAAGCTACGCTGTCCAAGCAAATTTGGGTGGTAACCAACTTACTGCAACACTGTCTGGTAAATCCGGAGGACAAGGTGCCAACGGCATGGTATGGGTATTTTGGCCATTCTAATTCAAAAATAATTATTCTAATTGGTTGACCTGATAACTACTAGAGTGTAGAATAAACACTCAGCTGAGGTTATCATGGACGAAAGAATTGAAAAAGCATTTGAAGTGGCTAATTATATGGCTACTCTTTCAAATCAAAGACGAGTGATTCTCGAAGAATACAATCAAAAATTAGTGTATTATATCGGCGGCGCCACCTTTCGCGTTGATTATAACTTAATTAATTTTGCTAAAAATTTAATAGATCTTGGCCATACACAAGACATTGCGTTTGTAGACGCAAATAATCAACCTGTAATTATCAAAGATGTTCAAGATTTTCTTGATAACTTATTATCTGTATATTTTGAAGCAGTAAACGAATATCAAACAAAATTTGCAGAAATTAAGAAAAAGCGAAATGTAAAAGACCTAGTTGAGCTATGACAACAGGCGCAGTAATTTTTGCACAAAATACAGTCGGTGTTGATTATGTAAAATTGGCATTATTTTCAGCCAAGCAGATAAAAAAACACCTAGGAATTCCTGTCAGTCTTGCAACTGACAGTCAAGCGTGGATAGAGATTTATCCTGAACACACTGAAGTATTTGACCAAATAATTTATATTGTCGGCAATACTACACAACAAAAAAGATTCTACGACGGTACTTTAGCATACAAACTAACTGAGTGGAAAAATTTAACTCGCAATCAAGCATACGATATTACACCATATGATCGTACACTTGTAATAGACAGTGATTATATTATTAACTCTACCACATTAATAAAAGCTCTTAATAACGACTATAGTTTTCAAATTTTTCGTAAAAGTTTTGATCTAGCTGGCTGGCGAGATGTCAGTCCATTTAACCGTATTAACCAATATAGCGTACCTTTTTATTGGGGTACTGTTTTTATATTTGAAAAAACCACAAGTACACGCAGTTTGTTTGATCTAATTGAATACATTAAACTTAATTGGGATTATTTTAGGATTATCTATAAAATTGACAGTGGTACATTTCGAAATGATTTTGCATTTAGTATAGCAATACATATTATGAACGGGTCAACGGAAGGTGATTTTGCACATGAATTGCCAGGGCTGATGACCTATATATTAGACAGAGACATTGTAGTAAAGATGAAAAATGATAAGATGCAATTCTTAGTGGAAAAAGCACATTACCCTGGAGAGTACACGTTGGTAAGTACAAACAATACAGATGTACATGTGATGAATAAACAAAGCCTTACTCGTCTTATTGATGGAGGTTACGGTGTCTAAAGGATTTATAGTATTGGCGCAGAATACCGACACAGTCGATTATGTAAAACAAGCATACGTACTGGCATTAAGCATCCAAACGACCCAGTCAGAAACTGCAATTAGTATCATTACTAATGATAATGTACCTGAAGAATATCAGGATGTGTTTGATCAAGTTATTCCAATCCCATGGACCGATGAAACTGCTCCTAGTCGTTATGTGGCAGAACACCGCTGGAAAATTTATCATGTCACACCCTACGATGAAACTATTGTGTTAGATACCGATATGATATTTTTGCAAGATATCAACAGTTGGTGGTGGTATTGTCAGGATCATGATTTGTTATTTTGTACAAATGCACTTAACTACAAAGGCGATACTATTCAAAACAGTATCTATAGAAAAACATTTATAGCAAACGATTTACCCAGCCCTTATTTTGCATTACATTATTTTAAGAAATCAGAACGTGCAGAATACTTTTATAAAACATTAGAATTTGTAGTTAACAACTGGGCATGGTGTTATGGTAAACTAGCCAGCGAACATTATCAGAATTGGTTAAGCATGGATTTATCAGCGGCCATTGCACTGGAATTATGCGGATACAGTAATTCAGCAGATTCGTGTAGCCCTTTGAAATTTGTACATATGAAATCGGGCGTACAGGGATGGCATCCGGTGCCTGCAAACTGGCGGCAAACCATTCCAT
>Ga0114962_10003663_pt1 | contig 12386 bp, 9 predicted proteins | sample C_130820_MF_Meta_FD_87017 | JGI IMG/M metagenome (GOLD analysis project Ga0114962, IMG submission 87017) | Freshwater microbial communities from Lake Croche, Canada to study carbon cycling - C_130820_MF_MetaG | ecosystem: Environmental > Aquatic > Freshwater > Lake | place: Lake Croche, Canada... | reverse complement strand
TAAATTATAGTAAAATAGCCCAGATAAGCAACTTCGCTTTAGGAGCATCATGGGTGTTAATAATTATAGCTTTGGTTTTTGGTGAAAATAAAGGGGGTGCGAGTAGATGGATCGACTTAGGTCCCATTTCTTTTATGCCATCAGACATGGCAAAACTTTGTCTTACAATAAGTTTGGCAAGAGATTTTAGTTCCCGGCAAGCAGATCCAGAATCCTACACTTGGCAAGTCATGTTTTCAATACTACTCAAATTAGGAATAACCTGCTTTTTGATTATGCTATCTAACTTTTCGACAAGTATTTTGATATTTGCAACCAGTATGGTCTTGATGATTTTTGGCAGGGTTCCTTTCAAACAAATTGCAAAAACAATTGGTTTATTTACCATTTTAGCAGTAAGTGTAGTCGTTTTAGGAATTGGACAAAGAGCCAAAACAGTTCAAGGAAGACTAAAAAATTATGTTCAAAGAATTGGGGAGAGAGAAAGGAATGGCGATAAAAACTTAGGCGAAGATTACCAAATTCATCGTAGCTTATTCGCCATTGCCACAGGAGCATTGAGCCCAAAAGGACCTGGTAAAAGTCAACAAAAATATTTCCTTTCTCAAGCAGAATCAGATTTTATCTATGCCATCATTTTAGAAGAATATGGATTACTAGCTGGCATTTTACTACCTCTCTTTTTCATTTATTTTATGTACCGAGGTGCAAGTGCCGTAAAATTTAGCGAAAAACCATTTGGAGGGCTTCTTTCAGCTGGCCTAACTTTCTCTATTGTTTTTCAGGCGTTCATCAATATGTTGGTGGCTGTAGATGCCGGACCCGTGACCGGACAACCCATGCCGATGATTTCTGCAGGAGGAACCTCTTTAATTTTTACTGCCATTAGTATTGGTTTAATTCTGTCGGTTAGTCGAGATAAAGAAAAATTCATGGCCCCAAAAGTCAAATCATAGCCATATGTCATTAAAAATCATCATTTCAGGTGGAGGAACCGGCGGTCATATTTATCCCGCCATTGCCATAGCAAACGCGCTTAAGGACATTGATTCCTCCATCCAATTTTTATTTGTTGGAGCGGAAGGAAAAATGGAGATGGAAAAAGTCCCAAAAGCAGGCTATGAAATTGTTGGATTACCAATCGCGGGAATTAATCGACAAAGCATATTTAAAAATTTAGCTCTTCCTTTTAAATTAATAAAAAGTCTAAGAAAAGCATTTTCGCTGATCAATTCATTTCAACCTGATTTAGCCATAGGTGTTGGTGGATATGCTTCTGGACCTATGTTAATAGCTTCATGGTTGAAAGGCATTCCTTTCGTTATACAGGAGCAAAATTCATTCGCGGGAGTTACGAACAAATTCTTAGCTTCTAAAGCAGAAAAAATATTTGTTGCCTACCCCGCAATGGAACAATTTTTTCCAAAAGAAAAAATACTTCTATTAGGAAATCCTGTTAGAAAAGATTTGATTGAGACGAAAGATAAAAAAAGCCAAGCTGCCCAATTTTTTGGTCTTGATACCGCTTTGCCAACTATCTTAATTATAGGAGGAAGTCAAGGAGCAAGAAGTATCAATCTTGCTATTTTAGCCGGTTTAGACAAATTTCTTTCCAACCCATGTCAAATAATTTGGCAAACGGGGATTCCATTTGAAAAAGAGGCAAAAAAAGCCATTCTGCAAATACCTACCTTAAAAGCCTATGTTTCTGCTTTTATTTATGAAATGGATTTTGCCTATGCAATGGCCGATTTAGTCATTTCACGTGCCGGCGCTTTATCTGTTTCAGAAATTTGCTTAGCTGGTAAAGCAAGTGTATTAGTTCCTTTGCCCTCTGCTGCTGAAGATCATCAAACTCAAAATGCGAAAAGCTTAGAAATTCAACAGGCAGCTATTTTAGTAAAAGATATGGAAGCCAAAGAACAATTGGTGGATACAGCATTAAATACTTTAAACAACAATTTCTTGATCAAGCAACTTGAGGATGCAAGTAAACAAATGGGCAAACCTGAGGCTGCCAGTGAAATAGCTCAAACCATCTTATCCATACTTTCCACAAAATGAGTCAAAAAATAAATCTTTCCAATTTAAAAAATGTTTATTTTCTTGGAATCGGTGGTATAGGAATGTCAGCTATTGCCAGATGGTTTTTACAAAATGGTTTTTACGTAGCGGGTTATGACAAAACAGAAAGTCCATTAACGAAAAAGCTTTCAGATGAAGGTATGATCATTCATTACATAGATGAAGTTGAACAGATTCCTGCTAAAATAAATCAAGAAATAGATTCCACTTTATTCATTTATACACCTGCAATTCCAATAGACCATGTTGAAAAAAATCATTTAGAGGAATTAGGTCTACAGCTTTGGAAAAGATCTGAAATATTGGGTTGGATCACTGAACAAATCCCTACGCTTGCTGTAGCAGGAACACATGGAAAAACCACCACTTCTAGTCTATTGACGCATTTATTAATCAACGCTAATAAAAATGTTACTGCTTTCCTTGGTGGAATAACTCAAAATTACGGAACCAATTTTATCCCTAATAAAGGGAAAGAAAATATGATATGCGTAGTAGAAGCAGATGAATACGACCGTTCATTTTTAACACTCCATCCATTAGCTGCTGTTGTAACATCGACAGATGCTGACCATTTAGATATTTATGGTGATGCAGAACAAGTAATTGAATCCTTTCAATTATTTGTTAATCAAATTCAACCCAAAGGATTTTTTATTCAAAAGGAAGGCTTAAACCTACTTTCGGAACATCCAAAATACACCTTTGGATTAAATAAAGGTGATTATTTTGCGCAAAATTTGAAAATAGAAAACCATAGAATGGTTTTCGATATGGTTTACCCGGGCGGCATTATTCAAGAAATTCAAATGAGAATTCCTGGATTTCATAACATTGAAAATACACTCGCTGCCTCCGCATTAGCCCTATTTGTTGGGGTCAGTCCTGAGGAAATTAAAACCGGAATAAATTCATTTAAAGGCGTAAAAAGACGCTTTGAGTATCATGTGGAAACAGACGAGCATGTATTAATTGATGATTATGCTCATCATCCAGCAGAAATAACTGCTACTTTGTCCTCAATCAAGGCATTGTATCCCAATGAAAAATTAACAGTTCTTTTTCAACCGCATTTATTTTCGAGAACTAAAGACTTTTTAGAAGATTTTGCCAAAAGTCTAGCATTAGCAGACGATATTTATCTATTGGATATTTACCCAGCCAGAGAATTGCCTATCCCAGGAATAAATTCCGCATTATTATTGAGCAAAATTAATTCAATGAATAAACAATTAATCAATAAAATCGACTTTGTAGATAAAATGAAATCTGAAAAACCAAGATTAATAGTTACATTAGGGGCCGGGGATATCGATTTAATTTTACAGGACCTCATTGATATTTTCTAGTTCTTCTATTACAAATGGCACTCGATAAAAAGACAGCATTTTATTTAAAAAAATCAACAAGTTTGATCTTATTGATCTCACTTTGGGTTTCGGCCATCTTTTATGCCCAATATTCTTACCAAAATTCAATATGCACAGGAATCGTAGTAAAACTTGATTCTGACAATGAAAAACCGCTTCTATCAAAAAATCAAATCAATCAGGTGATAACTGAAGAAGGAACAAATTATTTTGAGGATAGACCATTAGATGTCATTTCACTACATAAAATGGAGCAAAGTATAAAAAAAATCCCTTTGGTTAAATCGTGTGAAGCACATTTTGATTTCAGTGGAAAAATTATCGTAAAAGTTAAAGAATTTAGCCCTATCGCTAGGATTCTAAGAATAACAACAGATGAATCCAACCTACCCGATCAATATGTCACGTCAGAAGGAGATTTTATTGGAACGAGCTCATTATTTACTCCACGCGTGTTAGTTGTCACTGGAGATTACTTCAAATCCTACCGAAAAGATTTAAAAGATACTAAGGGGAAATCCCTCCTACCACTTTTTGAATACATCAATAATAACCGATTTTGGAAGGCACAAATCTCTCAAGTTGTGGTTGCAAAAGATGGAGGAATTATTCTAGTTCCCACTTTTGGCGCAACCAATATTGATTTCGGTTTAGCAATGAACATTGAAAATAAATTTAAAAAACTAGCCATTTTCTACAAACAAATCATACCGAGCAAAGGATGGAATACATATAATTGGGTGAGATTAAAATATAAAAATCAGCTTATTTGTGAATAAGCCGATTTATCATTAGTTTTAAAGTTGATGGACTTCGGAATATTCTTTCGTTCTAAAATATTTTATATATACTGAAACATGCGTAATGATTTAATCATAGGATTGGATATTGGCAGCTCATTCGTTCGGGCTGTTATAGGAAGACAATCATCAGATAACAAATTAGAAATATTATCTATCGGTAAATCAAAAACGACAGGATATATTATCAATGGGGATATTGTAAATGTCAATAAGACCTCTGATGCAATTTCTGAAGCTTTAAAAAATATAGCTAGTACCATTGAAGGCAAAAACAATGATTACTATTTTAGCTCAAATATTTCAGGAGGCCACATCAATGTAAATACATTTTCTATCACTCAAGCGAGAGAAAATGCCATTTCTCCTGTTAGTGAGTCTGAATTAATTAGTTTGATTAATAGTGCAAAAAAATCAAACCTTGATAAAAATCCTTGTATTTTACATACTCTACCCATTGGTTTTCAAGTAGATAATTTACCAGAAACCTTAGAACCCCTTGGACAAATAGGATCAAAAATTAAAGCCGATTTCATTGTCGTTACAGCTGATCAAACTAAAAATGATATTTTAAAACAATGTTTAATTTCTGCTCAATCGGAACATTTAAAAACCGGCAATATTTATTATAGTCCTTTGGCTACAGCAAGTTCCGTTTTAAATTTAGATGAGAAACAATTGGGTGTTGCTTTGGTTGATATCGGAAGTGGAACAATAGAAATTAGTGTTTACACTAAAAATAGATTAAGACATTCTAAAGTAATTAATTGGGGAGGAGATAGAATAACAGAAGATGTCCAAATTGGCCTAAATGTTTCCCTAGAACACGCAGAAGTTTTAAAAAACAAATTCGGATCAGCGCTAAGTAAGGAAATTGATATCAATGAAGTCGTGTTAATTCCTGGTATTGCTGGCAGAAAACCTACACCCATTTCTGTTAAGAACTTAGCGATCATTATTGAAGAAAGAATAAAAGAATTAACTGCCATTATCATGGTAGAGATATCAAAAGTTACGGATCCTCTTCTACTAAAAGGTGGAATTGTGATCACAGGAGGAGGAGCACAATTACCAGATATTGCAGATTTGATCCAAAAAGTAACTGGCCTAGAATCCAGAATCGGGGAGCCGATGGCTATTGCCAGTACACCTCAAATTGAAGCTGAAATCAAAGACCCTTCTTACGCTACCGCAGTTGGATTAGTTCAAGTGTATTTTGAACAATTAAATCAGCTAGAAGTAGAAGAAGAAATCGTAAATGCACCTTCGGATTCAAAAGCAGGTCTAAGAAATAATGATTCCAAAGGACCTAACTTAAAAGGCTTACTGAGAAAAACAGTTGAAGTTCTAATGGGAAGTAATGAGGAAGAAGAAAATTATCCAGATGAAAAATAAATGAAAAAAGGGGAATTTAAATCCCCCTTTTTTTATACAAACATTTTCTTTTCAATCAATTGAATGAGAATATGTATAATTTTGATATGTATCTCTTGAATTCGATCAGCAAAACCAAAATGATCCACTCTGATTTCTAAAACATCAGAGAAATTGGCTAATTTACCACCGTCTTTTCCGGTCAACAAAACTACCTTCATCCCTTTTTTTTGAGCTGCTATGACCGCCTCAACGATATTTTCAGAATTACCACTGGTAGATATTCCAAAAAGCACATCTCCTGAATTACCCAATCCCTCGATAAATCTAGAATAAATATAATTATACCCAAAATCGTTTGCTACACATGTAATATGTGATGGATCTGAAATAGCCATTGCAGCTAAAGCTGGCCTATTCTCTCTGTAACGACCCGAAAGCTCCTCTGCAAAGTGCATAGCATCACAGTGACTACCACCATTGCCACAAGACAAAATCTTTTTGCCTGTTTGTAAAGCTTCAACCAAGCAGTCAACTACCGATTCAATTTTTTGAATTTGTAAAGGATTGGTTAAAAATATCTGCAAGACTTTTTGAGCTTCCTCTAAATTTTGTTGAATTATGTCTTTCAAAATAATTATAATTAATGAGCCATTCGATTAAAAACCACCACCTGCACCACCGCCGCCAAAGCTTCCTCCACCAAATCCTCCAAAAGAACTTCCTCCACCGAAAGATCCACCTTGTGAACCACCCCCTCCCAAAAATATGGGTGGGAAGAACATGCCTCCACCTCTATTTCCAGGTCCTCTTCCTCCACCGCCTCGATTTCTAAAGGCATTGATGATGGACAAAATGACGAAAAGAAAAAATAGAATGAATACAGGCGGAATACCAGAACTGTCTCCCTCCTCTTTTTCATCATTTTGAAAATTGCCACTAGCTCTTTGCATCATCTCTGATGTAGCTAAATCCAATCCTTCATAATATGCACTTTTTTGAAGTGCTGGTTTTAAAATTCGATTGATGATTCGTTTACATGTCGCATCAGGTAACACATCTTCGATGCCTCTGCCAGTAACAATTCGTATTTTTCTATCATCTGAAGCAATCAATATGACCACTCCATTATTTTTATCTTTTTGACCTACACCCCATGTTTTTCCAATTTCCATCGCATAATCATAAGGATCTCGTCCTCCCGTGGTTGGTACAACAACTATGGCAAATTGAGTGGAAGTAGAATCTGCGTAGGCTCTTAACTTTTGTTCCAATGCGCTTTTTTCATCCGAATTCAATTTGGACGATAAATCTAACACATAAGCATTGGGCTTATCAGGAATAGGAGTTTGCGCAAAACTGAAAAAAGAATTGAACAAAAATATCGCCAGAACAAGAATTTTGGAATATCGCATCCTATTAAACACCATATGAAATTTCATTACTAAGTTCATTCACGTCTCCTTCCATGTATGGAAAACTTGCTATCAAAACTTTACCTATACGGTTTACACCTAATGACAATGCTTTTCCGTATTCATTTTTTGACAAAATGGGTCGCATATCATCACGAATGGTTTCCCAGAACTCCAACGGTACTTTGGCGTCAATCCCTTTATCACCAATGATGGCATATTTGCGATCTTTGATAGCTAAATAAAGCAAAACACCGTTTTGCAAGTCGGTTTGATCCATCTTCAAATCAAAAAAGAGCACCTTCGCCCTATCCACGGGGTGCCCTTCGCAATGACTCTCCACATGAACACGTATCTCAGCAGAGGTTTTTAATTCTGCCTCTTGGATAGCCAGGATAACTTCTGCCTGATGGTCTTCAGTTAAATGCATTATTTTTTCTCATCAAAGTTTACTTCAGGAGCTTTTTCAGAACCTGCATCCGCTTGGAAAAATCCTTTCTCGGTAAAACCGGAAAAGGAAGCAATTAAATTATTCGGAAAAGTAACTACCTTAGAATTGTAATTTTTAACTGTGCTATTAAACACATCTCTTTCCTCTTTGATCCTATTTTCAGTACCTTCTAATTGCGCTTGTAATTCTGAGAAACTCTCCGTTGCTCTTAATTGAGGATAATTTTCTGCAACAACCATCAAACGACCTAAAGCACCTCCTAAAGAAGATTGAGCAGCTTGATATTTATTCACATTTTCCGGGGTTAAATCCTTCGCATCTAATTTCATTTGAGTCGCACTAGCACGAGCTTCTATAACCGCTGTTAAAGTTGATTTTTCAAAATTAGCCACGCCTTGTACGGTCTTTACTAAATTGGGAATTAAATCCGCCCGACGTTGATAAGCACTTTGCACATTTGCCCAAGAAGCCTTCACTTCTTGATCACTTGTTGCCATTCCATTTCTTGCACCAATACCCCAGAAAATAACGAGAGCAATAGCACCTAATACGATCCAAAGTTTTTTGTTCATTGTTTTAACATTTTAAATTTTGACATGCAAATGTAGCTAATTCAAAGCATCCTAATTGCATTTTTTTACCAAAATCATTTTTAGAGGATAAAAGTTCAAAATTAAGGATAAACAATTTTGATTAGTAACTTGCAATATGATAAAGAACATCCCCAATCCTCCAATTGCAAAAGAAATTAACGAATATCTAACCATTCATCAAGATACTCGAATTGACCCATATCATTGGTTGAATAAGCCGGAAAATAAGGAAGTTATCGACTATTTAAATGCGGAAAATGAATATACAGAAAAGGTATTTGCACCGATCTCAGATTTACGCGAGTCACTTTTTCAGGAAATGAAAAACCGAATCAAAGAGGATGATTCCTCCGTACCCTATTTTAATGGAAAACATTGGTTTTACACCAAATTTGTCACAGGGGGAGAATATCCAATCTATTGTCGAAAAAGATTAAACCTTGATTCTCCAGAGGAAATTTTAGTAGATGGAAATCAACTAGGAAAAGGAAAAGACTATTTTCATATGGGAGGATTAAGTTTGAGCGACAATGATAAGTACCTCGCAGTAGCTACCGATGAATTAAGCAGAAGAAATTATCAAGTAAAATTCTTAAACCTTGAAACAAAAGAGTACCTGCCTGATTTAATTGATAACACAGAGGGGGGAAGTTATGCTTGGTCGGCTGATAGTTTGTATTTCTTTTATTTGAAAAGAGATCCAAAGACATTATTAGCATCTAAGGTATATCGTCATCAATTAGGGGAAGATCCCAAAAATGATGTACTCGTTTTTGAAGAAAAAGACCCGCAGTTTTATATGGGGCTTTATCGTTCCAAATCAAAAAAATACATTTACCATTTATCTAGTCAACAAGGAATCGCCTCGGAATACCGAATTTTAGAAGCAGACAAACCATTAGAAGATTTTACTGTTTTTCAAGAAAGAATCACTGGGCTAGAATATTTTTTAGAGCATCAAAACAATCGCTTTATCATTCGATGCAATGCAAATCACGCGATTAATTTTCAATTGATGGAATGCAGCATTCAGTCCGATTGGAATGTAAAAAATTGGCAACCATTATTGGCTCATAGGGAGGATATATTGATTGAAGACTTTGATGTATTTGAAAAATTCATAGCCATTGAGGAAAAATTCAATGGTTTAAATCAAATTCATATCCTTTCAAACAACAATGGCAATTCCGAAATCATTCAAATGCCTGAAGAGGTTTACCAAGTTGGTTTAGGTCAAAATGCATTTTATCAAAGCGAACAAATCCGATATAATTATACAAGTCTGACAAGTCCAAATTCTGTCATAGATTATGACACCAAAACACGAGAAAGTACGTTATTAAATCAGGAGTTAGTCTTGGGGTCATTTGATAGAAATAATTATCAAAGTGAAAGAATTTGGGTTACGGCTAGGGATAATACACGAATTCCCGTTTCCTTGGTTTACAAAAAGGAATTCAAACCCAATGGAACAAATCCATTATTGTTACATGCTTATGGTTCCTATGGACATAGCATTGACCCTTATTTTTCGAGTAGTCGACTTTCTTTGTTGGACAGGGGATTTAGCTTTGCCATTGCACATGTTCGTGGAGGACAAGAAATGGGAAGAAATTGGTACGAAGAAGGAAAGATGATGAAAAAGAAAAATACTTTTTTTGATTTCATTGATTGTTCAAGGTATTTAATCGAACATGAATATGTTGCTGCAGATGCCCTTTTTGCACAAGGAGGCTCTGCGGGTGGAATGTTAATGGGAGGAATTTGTAACATGGCACCAGAATTATACAAAGGAGTTATTGCAGCTGTGCCTTTTGTGGATGTGGTAACAACCATGTTGGATGAAAGTATTCCTTTAACTACTGGCGAATGGGAAGAATGGGGAAATCCCAAAAATGAAGAACATTATCAATACATGAAATCTTATTCTCCTTATGACAATGTAGAGGCAAAAAACTACCCCAATTTATTGGTTACTACAGGTTTACATGATTCCCAAGTTCAATATTGGGAGCCAGCAAAGTGGGTCGCAAAGTTGCGAAAACTTAAAACTGATGACAACCTATTACTATTAGATTGCGATATGACAGCTGGTCATGGCGGTGCATCTGGCCGATTTAATCGATTTAAAGACATCGCGAAAGAATATTCGTTTTTAATTGGTTTAAAAAAACACACCACAAGTCAAATAGATTGATAAAACAGTCTAGCACACCTATTTTTTGAAAAAAAAATAAAAAAATCTTAGGTTTCAATAACAAAAAAAACCAATTTTGTATGTTATTATGAATATATAGTAATAAAAGATGTATTAAATTTTTTAAGAAAGGAGGTCAACTAAAAAATCATTTAATTACAGAATTATCCATTTTTCACATTTTTTATCAAAACAAAATTTTATGAAAAACAAATTACTAACTCAATTAACGAGTGTATTTGCAATCACTGCTCTATTTTTATGGAGTTTTGCTGCAGTAGCTCAAAGTAAAAAGATTACAGGAAAAGTAGTTGCCGCGAAAGATGGCGATGGCATCCCTGGCGCTTCGGTTATCGTTAAAGGTTCAAAATCAGGTGTTGCATCTGATGCGAATGGTAACTTTTCTATTGCTGCAGACAATAATAGTGTTTTAACTGTATCTTCAGTTGGTTTCGCTTCACAAGATGTGAAAGTAGGAAGCCAAACTTCAATTACAGTTCGTTTAGCTGAAGAAACTTCTACATTAAATGAAGTTGTAGTTACTGGTTATGGTTCTCAATCTAAAAGAGACATTACTGGTTCTGTAACAACAGTTAATGCGAAAGATTTACAATCTGTTCCTGCTACTACTTTTGCTCAACAATTACAAGGTCGTGCTTCAGGTGTGACAATTGTAAATGATGCAACTCCTGGTGGTAACGCTACAGTTCGTATCCGTGGTTTTGGTACAATCGGTAACAATGATCCTTTATACATCATTGACGGTACTCCTACTGAAAACCAAGGTAACTTAAACCCAAATGACATCGAGACAATCCAAATCTTGAAAGATGCTTCTGCTTCTTCTATTTATGGTTCTCGTGCAGCGAATGGGGTTGTTATCATCACAACTAAAAAAGGTAAAACAGGTGCTCCGAAAATCACTTTCAGTGCATACTATGGTAGCCAAAAAGTTGCGAATGATGTTCAATCATTGAATTCAAAAGAACTAGGCCAATATTTATACTTAGCTGACAAGTATGCTGGAAAAACTCCATCTCACGGTCAATATACTTTTGGATCTAATGGTGAGGTTTCTATTCCTGATTATGTATTCCCAAGTGCTGGTAAGGCTGGTTCTGCAGGTGTAGATCCAAAATTATATTCATTAACTCCAGACAATATTTATGCAATTACTAAATCTGCAGATACATACTGGTGGGGTGCTTTGACTCAAACTGCTCCAATCATGAACTATCAATTGAGCGCGTCTGGAGGAACAGAGAACAGTAAATATGCATTGTCATTGGGTATGTTTAGCCAAGATGGTGTAGTTAAATTCATTGGTTATGATCGTTATACTTTACGTTCTAACACAGAATTTTCAGCTATTAATAAAAGATTGCGTGTAGGAGAAAACTTCACAATGGCAGTTGATAACCGTAAAGGTGGTTTCAGTAACAATGAAGAGCAAAATGCTGTTTCTGGTTCTTACAAGCACCATCCTTTATTGCCTATTTTCGATATCGCAGGAAACTTCGCTGGTAGCCGTGGTGCAAACTTAGGTAATAACTCTAACCCATATGCTACTTTAGCACGTGAGGCAGATAACAGACGTTATAGCATGAGAGCATTTGGTAACGTATTTGCAGAATTTGATATCGTTCCAGGCGTTACAGCTAAAACTAGTTTTGGTGTTGACATTACAACTGGTAATGGTAAATTCTTAGGTCGTGCGAATCCAGAGTACGTAGAAGGTTCATTCAACAATGGTTCATCTTCTACTACCAACTATGATTACCAATGGGTATGGCAAAACACTATCTCATATAGCAAAACTTTCAATGATATTCATAAAGTAGATGCTTATGTGGGTGTTGAGTCAATCAAAGCATTTGGAGAATATTTCGGAGCAGGTCGTAATGGTTATGCTTTCGAAATCCCTTCAATCATGGGTTATTTAGACCTAGGAGATCCTACTAAAGTTTCTAACTACGGTAGCGTAGGTAATGATTATACATTATCATCTCAATTCGGTAAATTCAACTACGCATATGGAGATAAATATTTAGTTCAAGCAATTGTTAGAAATGATGCTTCTTCTAGATTCTTATCTGCATCT
>Ga0114962_10003662_pt1 | contig 12387 bp, 13 predicted proteins | sample C_130820_MF_Meta_FD_87017 | JGI IMG/M metagenome (GOLD analysis project Ga0114962, IMG submission 87017) | Freshwater microbial communities from Lake Croche, Canada to study carbon cycling - C_130820_MF_MetaG | ecosystem: Environmental > Aquatic > Freshwater > Lake | place: Lake Croche, Canada... | reverse complement strand
TTAATGAGTCTGGCCGAATGATCGTTATGAAAAAAGATATGGGCTACTTTAGAGAGGCTGATGCAAGTCAAATGATTGATCGCCTCACCAAAAAATATACCCTCGCTTATGAACCAAGCTCTGGTGTTTTAAACACGTATAACATTGGTTTAAAGGATACCCTTTCATACGCTTTTGGAAATGGGCAAGTTGTGTATCAGATTGGTCGCAGTTTTAATAAGAAAAATCAACTTGTGAATATCTACTTCTTCCCACCCGATGTGGGGGCTACCTTTTTAGAAAGTATTCGGCGTTGATAGTAGTCGGATGTAGAAAACCATTCGGAACTACAGTACCGCCCGATTTTTCTTAATTTGCTCAGGGTTAAAGAATACCTCTGGTAACACTGGCGTGCGACCATCGTTCTCTTTGACTTCGTACGCCCAGGCTAGAATTTTAGCAACCGCTTCAAAGAGCGGCATCGGGATTTGCTCCCCAATATCTAATTGACTATACAAATACCTTGCTAAAGGTGGAATTTGAGCGACTGGGACATTGTGCTCTTTCGCCACTTCCTGAATGCGTAGCGCAACAGCGTCGACTCCCCTTGCCACAACAATTGGTGCAGACATTTTCTCGGGGTCGTAACGAATCGCTACAGAGTAGTGATCCGGGTTTGCTAAAACCACATCGGCCCGCTCAATCGCCGCCATCATTCTGGAGTTAGCAATTTGGCGCTGTTTTTGACGTAGACGTGATTTAATTTCCGGCGATCCTTCGGATTCTTTCGTCTCTTGCTTAACCTCTTCTGGACTCATCTTCATTTGCTGTCGGAATTGGTACCACTGTAAGGTGCCATCCAAAAGCGCAATGACCGCTAGTGGAATGAGGAGTAAAGTAATCCCATTGATAATAAAACCGGTTGTTATCAAAATCGAGGAGTTAAAGTCTCCTGCAATGATTGATTTTACATAGGCAAATAATCCATACAAATAACTAAAACCAACTCCTAAAATTAATAGGATTTTAAGAATATTTTTTCCCAGTTCAATGAGGGCATTGGTTGAAAACATTCTTCCTAAACCCGTAATCGGGCTTAGTCTTGCTGGGTCAAATTTCAAAGCAAAAACAGGCCTAAAGCCAGCTAATGCTAAGGGCGCAAAGATCGCAATGAGCCAAATAGGTAGCATCACCATCGCAATCGTTAAAGCAAGAATAGTAAATGGGCCCGATCCCCAGTCACTCATGTGATCGAGTAAGCGAATCGGCTGATTAAATCGTAAGGCCAAATCGACCATCGTTACCATTTGCCTAAATAATAAGGGCCCCAGCACAATCACGAAAAGTAAAAAGCCAGTAATGAGGGCAAATGTGGTGATGTCTCGTGATTGAGCAAATTGCCCTTCGTCGCGCGCTTTTTGCAGCCGCTGTTCGGTCGGGTCTAATTCCTTATCTTGGGAACTATCTTCTGCCAATCGTCACCTTCTTGAGAATATCGATTTATAAATCAGCTATATGTGTGCGTTCTACTAATTATTGGTTTGAGATCCTCACCGCATTAGATTTTTTTATCCTTGACTTCATCTAATAATTCTTGATCATCATTTTTATCTGTTTTGGGCTTATCTAAAGCTGCTGGCTTACCACTAGTGACTTGGTAGGAGGCTCCTAAATCGCCACCAATCGCTCTGGCATAAGCACCCAAATATCTCCGCGTCAAATCTGGATAGTAGGGCTCAGAAGCCAAGTAACCTTTTTCTTTCGCACACAAACTCACATCAGGGCAATCCTTACAACTAGCCATCACAGATAGGCGCCCTACCTCAAACTGTTCACCCAGCACAAATAAGAAAGTGAGAAAGGCCAGTGGTAGTAAGCCCCAAATCACGAGATTCTTTAAAACACCTAAAATCTTATCTTTCATAACTTCCCCTTATTGTCTTAAGTACTGCACTATTTCGCTTTTCCATGAATCTTGGCATAGATATCAACCGTTCTAGCATCGTTTGGGATGCCAGTCTCAGTCATATTATTTAAAATGAGTTCCGCATTAAGCTTTTTACCTTCTTTTAAATACTGTATGGCGGCACAATAAAAATGGGCCATCGCAGTCTCTGGGTTACGTGTCACGCCATACCCTTTGGCGTAAATCTCCCCCAAATATTTACAAGCCTCTGAATGTTTGGCATTGGCAGGTCCTTGGAAATATTTTCGTGCATCGCGAAACTGAATATTGCCGTAAACATTCAAAATATTAGCCGTTGAAATAAAATCTCGATCCCGAATATAACTGGCGCGGTCTTTGTAATCTAAACCACGTTCGTAAGCAATTAAACCTCTATAGTACATGGCGTAAATGTCATTTTTTGCAACTAAATCCTCTAACTTCTGTAACAGTTTGATATTAATTTCACTGAACTTTAAAACCTCGTCTTCAGGTTTATAACAATCTTGATCTTTTAAACAAAAAACTGCGATTTGCGTTCTATTAAAGCTTTTATTAAATAACTCATACAAGCGCTTTGCCTGCGCCTCTTTGAGAGCTTTACTGGTCTCCGACTCGGATTTACTGTCTAACTTATCGACTTTCGATTCGTTTTTAGTGCTTAACTTGGCCTCAGGCTTTGTTTCTGCCTTTAACTCGGGCTTAGTGGTTTGCTCAAGCTGAGGAATTTCTGGCTTTACAGGGGGAGTAACACTAGGCTCCTCACCATGACCATTGGCCAAACACCGAAGGCTAACAAGCGCTACAAACAAAACAAGCCCTAGTCTGCCAAGAAATATCATTCGGATTTACCTCGTTGGCTTCACTGGACCTGCAGAGGGCTTGGAGGGAAGTGATAATTGCGGCGTTCTGGCGCCTTCTAAATCTTTCGAATCCGGGGCTTTTAAATTGCTAGGAATATCTTGAATGCCAGGCTTAATACCCTCAATAGGTCGACTGCCACCTAACTCATTTCCGGAGACAGCAACGCCTGCAGTTTTTGTCGGTGCGACCTTGGGTTTTTGATTTAAGACAGTAATCGATATACGCCGATTTAATGGGTCATTTAAATCTTCTGGGTTCAAAGGATATTTATCGGCAAAACCAATCACCTGAGAAATTCTCTCCTCAGCCAAGCCACCAGATACCATTTCTCGTCTAGCTGTATTAGCTCTTTCGGCAGATAGTTCCCAATTAGAATAATTGGTGTTCGCCTTAGGATATTTAGTGCCATCCGTATGGCCTTCAATTCGAATTGGGCTTGGAGACGCTGCTAGGGCTTTCCCAATGACGCGCATCAAACGTCGCCCGGACTCAGTAGGAATTGTTCCGCCACTGGTAAATAAGGGTCTATTTTTTTCGTCAACAACCTGTATCCGAAGGCCGTCTGTCGTGATATCCATGAAGATCTGCCCCTTTAACTTACTCAGTTCAGGGTCATCAGCCACACTTTTTTTGACCTTTTCTTGCATTTCCTGAGCTTCGGCTTTGGACATACCACTATCTTTACCGCCAGGACCACCCTCTTGTAAAGAGGACGTTAAGCTGGTGTTGTCTCGGCGTGCATTTTCAATCTCAGTGCTTTGCGAATTACTGACCCGGCGCTCATCTGTATCTGCATCTGCCTTTGCCTCCTGACCGGTCGTCAGAGTAATGCTGCCACCACCACTTTTAATAATCCGAGTTGTATCGCCAGAGCCTTGTCCACCAGCCATTGAAATCCGTAAAGGGTTTTGAAAGTAGGAAGAAATTCCAGCCAAATCACCCGCTGTCGTCGATCCTAAAACCCACATCAACAAGAAGAATGCCATCATCGCTGTCACGAAGTCAGCATAGGCGATCTTCCAAGCACCACCATGTGCGGCGTGACCACCTTTTTTTACCCGCTTGATGACTACAATTGGTGGTCCGTCTTTAGGCATCTTTTACTACTTTCCTTTGACTGATTTAGTGCCTTCATCTAACTCAGTGAAAGAAGGTCGTTGGTCTGAGAATAGCACTTTACGACCAAACTCCACTGCAGAAGCTGGGGGAAAGTTATTTAAACTGGCGATCAAAATCGCCTTGACAGACATGAACGATCTTGTATCAGAGGCTAAATTTTGTTCTAACACCTTGGCAATAGGCGTCACAATCGCGTAGGCTAATAAAATACCCAAAAAGGTTCCTACTAAGGCCGCTCCAATGAGTTTACCAAGCTCTGCTGGAGGCAGTCCAATTGAGCCCATGGTATGCACCACACCCATCACGGCCGCGACAATACCAAAGGCAGGTAAACCGTCCGCCAAGTTACTAACTGCCGTGATCGGCACATGTAACTCTTGATGATGGACATCAAGCTCTTGCTCCATTAGACTTTCGATTTGATTTACGTCTAGAGCGCCGCCTAACATCATCCTTAAATAATCGGTAATAAAATCAACTAAATGGTGATCTTTTAAAATATTCGGATATTTCTCAAATAATGGACTTGATTCAGGCTGCTCGATATCGCCTTCTAAGGACATCAAACCATCGCGCTTAATCTTTTGTAATATTTCAAACATCAAACATAACAGATCTAAGTGATATTGTTTGACAGCTGATTTAGATTTAAACGCCGTTCCAATTGCAGCCAAAGTGGCTTTTAAATTGGGCACTGTATTGGAAGCTAACATTGTTCCCACAGCAGCCCCAACGATGGTTAATACCTCCGTAGGCTGCCATAAAACCATAATATGGCCGCCATGCAAGGCATAGCCACCCAACGTGCACGACATTGCTATAATCCAACCAATTGGAATTGTCATAGTTTTTCTTCAGGTTTTTAAAATTACATTTTCGAAAACAAATTACTCGACTGAAGTTTACTAAACAATGATTGAGCTGCATTTAATATCGCTTGTGACTTCATAAAACTTGCCGTTGCAGCTGCCATATCAGTGTCTAATAAAGTTGAAGTCGTCGCTGCTAGTTGTGTCCCAAGAGAATTCACTGCGCTAGCCGATTGACTAACCAGACTTCCCACTAAGCCACTTCGAGTCTGCGAATCTTGCAATTGATTATAAGCCGAAGTTAGGCCTGTTGATACACTACTTGCAGTGCCAGTTGAATTAATCCCCGCAACCCCTGCTTTTTGTCCTAAAAATGCAACAAACTCATTAATCTTCGTCAAAACATCGACTTTCGTGACGTCACCAGCTCCACCAAAACTGTCTGAGAACTTAATCCCCGAATCGACATTCACATTAGGCTCAATCTGAACTTGGTTAATTGCCGATGGAAAAATCGCATTGCCACTAGCATCCTTGGTCGCACTCTGAGACGTAATCGTTTGCTTAATTTGATCTGCCTCAAGATACAAGGCTTTTAATGCCGTGCTATTGAGCGAGCCATTTTGGGCTTCTACCGAAATGGCATTTAATTGATTCATCTGATCAATGATGCTACCCAGTTGGGTAGCTGCATTGTCCATCGAAGCAGTAACAAATTTTTGATTATTTTCATACATGCCTAAACGGCTTTTATCAAAGCTTAGCCTGACTCCCCAAGAAACAGCGTAAGGGTCATCTGAGGCCTTGGTAAACTTTTGCCCAGAACTGATTTGATTCTGAGATTTTAAGGCCTCCGTCAAGCTCGAATTCATGGACTGGGTGCTGCTGTCGAATATTTGACTGGTGCTCACGCGCATGATGGTTTCCTATTCTTTTTCGTATTAGTTCATGATGTCAAGAATCGATCTAAACATATCGTTCCCAACCTGTAAAACCTTACTCGATGCCTGGTAAAGTTGTTGAAACTTTAATAAGTTAGCGGCTTCTTCATCCAAATTCACTCCAGAAACAGAGCTCTTTTGATTATTCAAGTTCACTAAAATAGCCTCATTCGCTCTCTGATTCGATGACCAGGTTGCCACTTGATTACCAACATCACTGACTAGACTGGCGACAGAATTTCCCATCAAGGTACTTAATTGCTGAACCGTATTAGCCGCCGCTGCAGTTATAAATGGCGCGCTCGTGCCAGCATTGACATAAAGACTCGTTTTGGACGGCGCCAAAGACACAAAATTCGCCGCAGTCAACCCAAGTGCCACTAAACCTAGGCCATCTGTGCCGTTTTGAGTATATAAATTTGCCATAGCAGCGTCAGTATTCGTTACCGGAATTTGATTTGTGATATCACCGCCCGTTGCGCGCGTGTCGCCAAAGGTTCCCGCTGCAGTCACAAAACCAAATATTTTGAGCGCTCCACCACTAGCCGTACTAGCCCCACTAGCGTTATTTGCCAAACTCACTAACCCCTGAGCCATGGTGTTTAAACGTTGATTGACTAATGGCACAAATTGCTTGACTAAATCCATCAGGGCACCGGCTTGGCCACCAATCGTGCCGTTCACCTCTTGTATGCCGCCACCGCCATTTAAAGCTGCTGGGGCAAATTGAACTTTTAAAACAGGATTATCTAAATTAGTCACCAGTAATTTATTGGCCGTACTACGCTCAACCAGAGGTAATCCGCCAATGAGTTGGGTAGCAGTACCATCATTATTAATTAAACTTTGGCCACCAACTAAACTTTGAATCTTACCTAAAATCAAGTCGCGCTGATCTAACATATCAGCAGATACACCCGTATTTTTACCGCCAGCATTTGCTTGAATAATCTGTTGATTAATCGATGCTAACTGCGGTAAAAACGTGTTTACTTGATCAACCGTGCTTTGTAGGCCAGCTTTCGAGTTACTACCAAGCTGACTAACCATGGTTACCATTCTAGCCATGCCAGCGGAAACTTGATTCGCAGCACCTGTAATTGCAGCCTGGGATGATGGACTTGTTGGATTAGTCGCATACGTTCCCATCGCACTAAAAAAGTTCGCAATCGATGTGCTCAGTCCAGCAGTTGGATCAGCCACCAAACTATTGATTGCCGTTGTGTAGTTCACCAAGGTATCTGTATAACCAGTCTGGGCTTGTTGATTCATGACCTGAGAATTTATCAGCGCAGAGTACTGACGAACAAAGCCATCTACCGCAAATGCAGTTCCCGTAGAATTTTTTGCATTCGGCGACATCGAATCAATAATAAAATTCGCATTACGCTTTGAAAAACCATCAACTGAGGACCCAGATACGTTTTGAGAAGTCACTAACATACCCGCTTGCGCCATTTGCAGGCCTTGATAAGCAGTGCTGCTAATTGAGTTGATGTCCATGATTTGTAAGACTCCTGTTCTTAAATTCTGGCAATATTGTTGTATTGGTTTGTTTTGCTACTGATTGGTTTAATTGAGTCTGTAGTATCGATAATACTGCTATTAACGGCTTTTTTTTCCTGTTCGATTAGCGCTTTTACGCTTGGCTCTTTGAGCATTTGCTCAGCAACCTTTTGAGCAAAACCCATTCCTTTTCCAGCAACTAAACTATCGGCTAATTTGTCATCTGCAATTTCTAAATAGCCACTAGTTGATGAAGCAGCCATTCCTGAGATATCACCCCCACGAAGAGCGGGATTTCGAATTGAGCTCAACATTTGACGAATTAAAGTTCGCTCAAAACCCCTTGCGGCATCTCGAATTTGAGCTTCTGCTTTAGTCATTTTTTCGGGAGATTTTTGACCATCATTCAGTTGTAGAGCATTCAAGCTTTTTGATCCCTGCGCATTTAAAATATCTGCAAAAGCATCTTTTGAGCCGTTATTCTTAAGGATACTATTTTTGTTCGTGGTCGAACCAATGACCCTAGACAGAACTGTATCAGCGGCGACTAAGCCAGCTCCTGGCAATGTTAAAGAAGATAATTGGCTAAGATCCATTAGATCACCTCTATTTCAGCGCTCAGTGCACCGGCTGATTTCAAAGACTGCAAAATTGAAATTAAATCTGAAGGAGTTGCACCCAGCATATTCAATGCCTTTACTACAGAGGCTAAGGCTGCACCACCAGGGATCGCGATTAAATTATCGGGCTTACCATCACTTGACACAGTTGCAGTATCTTGCGAAGTCACTACCGTCTCACCCCGGCTAAACGCTCCAGGCTGGCTTACTTCTGGTGTTGACTGAATCCGGACTGTCAGGTTGCCATGCGCTACTGCAGAAGGTGCTAACTTTACCGATTGATTCATCACAACCGAACCAGTCCTCGAATTTAAGATCACTTTTGCAGCACTTGCACTTGGTTCAATCGTGATTTCTTCTAACGCCGCCATAAATGCCACCCGACGCAGCGGATCTAAAGGAACTCGGACATTTAAAGACCGTGCATCAATTGGAATAGCAGTGCCTTGACCAAACTTCTGACCAATCGCCTGTGCAGCTCTTTGCATTAACGTAAAGTCCGACTGCCTTAAATCTAACTGTATAAATTCTTCTGGCATTACTGCTGGTACAGCACGCTCAATTAAAGCACCAGAAGGAATTCGGCCAGCCGATAAATGATTCACCGTCGTTGCCGCTCCACCGCCAGCTGCGCCAGCACCAGAAATAACCACGTTACCTTGAGCCTGCGCATAAACCTGACCATCCGCAGCACGTAGTGGCGTCATCAGCAATGTGCCGCCTTTTAAACTTTGGGCATTACCTAAGGATGAGACGGTAATGTCAATTGCTTGACCAGGCCGAGCTAAAGCTGGCATCTCAGCAGTAATCATGACTGCAGCTGTATTTCTTAACTGCGCCTGTCCACCTGGAGGTACTGTAATACCCAAAGTTCCAATCATTTGTAATACGCTTTGAATGGTAAATGGAGTCTGTGTTGTCTGGTCACCAGAGCCGTCTAGGCCGACCACCAAGCCATAACCTACTAACTGGTTGGGTCGTTGCCCAGCGATATTTGAAATATCTTTTAAACGCTGAGCACTAGCAGGAATCGCCACAAATTGACAAAGCACGACTGCTGCAAAAATAAAACGGGAAAGAAGGGATGATTTTTTCATAATGTTCTTACAGTGGATTTAGTTTTAAGAAGGCGCGGTACATCCACCCAGTTTGTTGAGCATCATCTGCCGCGCCACGACCACGATACTCAATCCGAGCATCTGCTACTTGTTGAGATGAAATCGAGTTGTTCACTAAGTTTCGGGGATTAACAACACCACCAAACCGAATAGTCTCCTCTTCAGCACTCATTGCTAATTGCTTCTCACCACCAACAATTAAATTACCATTAGATAACACTTCAATAACCGTTACCGTAATCGTCCCACTAAAAGAATTCGTATTCGTTGTATTGCCGCTACCCTCACTCTTTAAATCAGTTGTTGCTGTGGTATTACCATCAGAGACCAACTTATTAAATAACCCCCCTAAAAGACCTGCCGTGTTACCACTATTCGTAAACGTATTTGTTGAATTAGCTTTACGAGCTGCTAAAGAACCACTTGTTTTAGCAGCGCTCGTTGTTTCGTTCAGAACAATTGTCAAGGTATCTCCAACGCTACGCGCTCTATTATCTTCAAATAAGGGTCTATATCCAGTTGTTACTCCACTTGTAGACGCTGGAAATAAGCTACCTAAGTTCGCAGGTGTTAAGTTGTCTGGCTTAGGACGGATGGATGTTGGTGTCTTTAATAATGTTGGCCGATCCGCAGTTGCACAAGCTCCCAAAAGAGCTGCACTAGCAGAAGCAATCGCGAGTAGCCGAAAAAATCGTATTGGGAATTTCATAATTACTGTCCTAAAGTGCTGAGTTTTTGTAAAATTTGATCGGAGGCAGTTACTGCCCGTGTATTAATTTCATAGGCACGTTGGGCTGCAATCAACTTCACGAGCTCTTCTGAGACGTTGACGTTAGAATTCTCAACATAAAACTGATTCACAGTACCCATACCATTCGTACCCGCAGTTTGCGTTTGTGCAGTTCCAGACGAAGGGGTGGCAATATAATTACCATTTCCAATAGCAGTTAGGCCGCTTTCATTGGCAAAGTTTGCTAATACTATAGTTCCAGCTGTATTCAGTGCTGTACTTCCCTGCACAGCATACTGTACGAGACCGGCTGTACTAATATATACGCCTGTTGCCGTTGAAGGAATCACCCCAGCACCAGAAACGGTATTACCATCAGACGTGACAATCTGGCCTGTAGCATTTTTACTAAAATTTCCGTTACGTGTATAGGCTAAAGAACCGTCCGATAATTGAATCTGAAAATAACCATTACCTTGGATGGCCACATCATAGGTATTTCCAGTATTAGTGAGCGCTCCTTGAATATTGACACGCTCAGTAGTCGTGACAGCGGAGCCAGCACCAACTTGCAAACCGGTTGGTAATAGGTTTTGCGCATTTGAGGCCGCACCGGCGGAACGAATCGTGGTGTACAACAAATCTTGAAAAATTGGCTGAATCTTTTTAAACGCATTCGTAGAACCGTTGGCCAAGTTATTAGAAATAAGATCGATACTAGTTTGGTTCGCATCCATCCCTGTTTTAGCAATCCATAATGAACGTAACATATTATTTTCCTTTTAAATTAACGTGATAACGATAAGAGTTCATTAGCTGAACGAGCATTCTGATCTGCCGACTGAATCGTTTTAATATTTAAATCAAACATCCGGCTTTGACTAATCATCTCAATCATTGATTGCGCTGGATTGACATTGCCAAGCTCTACTGCACCCTGCACAACTTTCGCTGATGGATCGACCGTTCCTTGTCCACCTGGAACTTCAAACAAGCCATCTTCTGCCCGCGTCAGTGAAGCAGTTGGAGGGTTAACAATTTTTAGTTTACCTGCTTGGTTTAAAAAACTATTACCTGGAATCTGCGTATAAACAGCTCCGTCTTCAGCAATTTGTACCTTAGCATTAACCGGGATCGTAATCGGTCCCCCAACACCAAGGACGGTAGTATTGTTACCAGTTTTTAAGACTCCTTGATTATCAATAAAGAAATTTCCAGCTCTGGTATATGCCTCACCTGCCTCACCAGGACGACGAACCGCATAAAAACCATTTCCCTTAATCGCCACATCAAATTGATTACCAGTAGTTTGAATGATGCCGGCCGTAAAATTGGAGCCGGGTGTTGTCTCTACGGAAAAGGATCTCGTGTCAGCTTGATTATCTGCGCGAAGAGAAACAGCACGGTAGGCATTGACAACTTCTTTAAAGCCAGGCGTCTGAGCATTGGAAAGATTATTCGAAGTTACTGCTAACTGATCAGTACTTGCCCGAGCACCCGTCATAGCTGTGTAAATGGAGCGATTTAACATATTTTTCTTTATTTTGTATTTAAATCAAACAGATAAGCTGAAATAACCATGCCACTAGCCAACCCCGTTGTTGCTACTTTGGCATTTAACTGTTCTTGATAAACTGTGTGTTTCATGGTTTTGATCCTATCTTTTTGATTCTGTTTATTGCAGATTAAAATTCTATATATACTTATAAGCAAACATCGTGCCAGAATTAATCAGTCTTATTAGCTCATAACAGGACAAGGGGTCACTGCAGCCTGATCAACCAAGAAAAAAGCCCATGATGAACATGGGCTTAATTTCAAAATGCTGCAAACTGGATTAAGTCAATCTTTGTAAAACGTCATCCTGTAGAGCTGTTGCTACTTTGACAACTTGTGAGGCGGCTGAATATTGTCTTTGTAATGACATCAAATTGACAAGTTGGCTAGTCAAATCAACGTTGGACTGTTCCAAAGCTTGAGTCTTTAATTCTCCAAATAGTCCTGAGCCAGGCACTCCCTGGGTCGGCGCACCAGATTCGGCAGACTCGTCAAAGGAGTTTCCACCAACTGGTATCAATCCTCCATCATTACCAAAATAAGATAGTAAGACTTGACCTTGTACCTTCGATTTACCGTTAGCGTACTGGGCAATTAATTTACCATCACTATCAAACGAGTAGCTGGATAGTTGAGACTGCGGCTGTCCATCCTGACTATTTGAATATGTTTGGGCAACCGATGAAAAAGCTGTCATGTTCGTACTGTCCATCGTAAACGAAAGAGTATTTGGATTAACTGCACCGCCAACAGCCGTTGTCATGTTCACCAAAGTTTTAAATTGTGGGGTACCGTATGCGTCTCTAGCTAAGGAGTCAATATTTTTTCCTGCAACAAAAGCCATCGTACCCAAACTGTAGTTCGTTCCACCAGGGCTAACAACACCTTGCGGAAAGCCCTTGGCTGCGCCAGATTGGTTTCCAGGCACTGGAATCCCGTCCATCGTCGCATACATGGCAAAACGTGAGGTTGGTACAGTAAATTCTGTAGGAAAGTTATTTCCAGTTAGATTGAGCGTGCCATCTGCTCCAGCTGCTGTGCGCACAGGAATAGTGAAATTCTGGCCTCCGGCTGTAGCGACTGACTGCGCTACTGGCGGTGTAGTCAGTGCATCGAGGGACGCCTTCGTAACAGTAAAGCTAGTCGGTGGAGTCAGTCCATCACTAGTCAATGTAATAACAGGACCGCCGCCGCCAGCC
>Ga0114962_10003660_pt1 | contig 12395 bp, 11 predicted proteins | sample C_130820_MF_Meta_FD_87017 | JGI IMG/M metagenome (GOLD analysis project Ga0114962, IMG submission 87017) | Freshwater microbial communities from Lake Croche, Canada to study carbon cycling - C_130820_MF_MetaG | ecosystem: Environmental > Aquatic > Freshwater > Lake | place: Lake Croche, Canada... | reverse complement strand
ATCCGCCATTTTGCCCCGGCCTTCGAGCACGATTTCCTTCAGACGGTTCATTTCGTCCGGGCCAAACGTAACGGGACGCTGTGAACCCATTTTTACACCGGTCCAACCATTATCATTATGAGACGCCGTCACCATCGCCACGCATGGCACATCCAATGCGAACTGCGCGAAATAGGCCATGGGCGACATCGCCAGTCCGATGTCGTGCACGGTGCACCCCGCCGCCATAAGGCCGTTCATCAAGGCCATTTTGATCGACGCGGAGTAGGCCCGATAATCGTGACCCGTTACAATTTCCGGCTTAACACCCATTTCGCGGATCAGCGTGCCGAGGCCTAGCCCGAGTGCCTGAACGCCCATCAGGTTGATTTCTTTCTCGAACAGCCAGCGCGCATCATATTCGCGAAAACCGGTCGGCTTGACGAGAGGCAGGATCTCATAGCCGAGGGTGTTGGGGAGAAGGGAAGATACGGGCTTCGGGAACATGGACGGTATCCACTCAATGGTAACGCGGAAAATACTGGATACGTCTTTCTCCCAGTCCAGCGACCACGTCAAGAACGGGTTGCTAGAAAGCGTGACCGATCAGGGCAGTGCCGACGCTTAACCATTCAAAACGAGGACGTTGGATGAAACCGAAAACCCGTTCTTCAGGCGTCCCCAGAAGCTGCGCCCCAACAAACTGACATTCAATTTGCCAGCAGGCAAAATGTAAATCTCAACATTCTGCAGAACGATGCCATTGACCGCAAGTTCGGGGAGGTTCGTTTGTGCGGCATAGACCAACCCGTTGGCCGTTTGAAGCCGTGCAACAAAATCAGCTTTCTTGACCCGCAAGCCAACACGGATTGCGTCTTCGAGAGTGAATGCCACCGCGCTCGCCCCGGTGTCAAAAACCATCGCGACAGACGCACCATTCACCGACGCATCGACAATAAAATTGCCGTGGTCGTCCATTGGGATTGTAATTGAACCGAGACGGGCGACCTGCTTGTGTTCAATACGAGCAAGCGGCAACTGGGCAGCGCCCTCCGAAAGAGACAAATAATGAACGGATTGTTCCGGCCCAGTCCACAAGATCACCAGTACAATAAAAGCCGTGACGAGTGCGGGTATAAAAGCAATTGCAACGCTACCGCCGCCAAACGTCCAGACTTTAGGAACTGAAAGCTGCATAAACCGACAACAACCTTCCAATAGGGCAAACTCAATGCAAAGACATTAAATATTACCTAAGGTCATGTAAAGACAAAATTAGGCATAATCATAATCGCTATTACGATAAAAATTTCAATTTTTCTTCAATTTCAACCTGAAATGGCAGGCTCGATTGCGCTCCAAGCTTGGTGCACGTGAGGCTACCTGCCGCAACACCGCGCGAAAGCGCCCCCGTAAAGCCAAATCCCTGATCAAGTGCTGCCGCGAATGCACCGCAAAACGCGTCACCTGCCGCGGTTGTATCAACGACATCTACCGGAAAGGCCGGCACACGGCGACAAACGCCGCCCGTCCAGCCCTCGGCACCGGCTGCGCCAAGCGTCACAATACACGCCATAGCACGCGAAGCAGCGATCTCACGCGCCGCAACCCTCGGATCGCTGGCCGAAAGTCCGAAGCCCTGTGCAACAACCATTGCTTCATGATCATTGACCAGTAGAAAGTCGACAAGGCTTGCAAGCGCTTCCGACACAATTCCGGCTGGCGCGACATTAAGGAGAACCCGAGCTCCCGCATTCTTTGCCCACAGAGCTGCCGCTATTTGCTCGGCCTCAGGCACTTCCCGCTGCATTAAGAGAATATCTTTGGGGCCAACAGCAATGGCCTCCAATACCTTGGCACGGGCAAACGCATTGGCACCCGTTGCGACGGTAATCGCGTTTTCACCTTGGTCGTCGACGGTGATAAAGGCTGCTCCTGTCGGGGCTGCAACTTTCGCGACGGTGCTGCAATCAACACCCGCTTCAACAAGAAGGCCAAGACCGATCGCAGCAAACGGATCGTCGCCGACAGCACCCGCCATAGATGTCGCGGAACCCGCTCGTCTGGCGGCAAGTGCCTGATTAGCGCCTTTGCCGCCCGGGATAACTTCATAGCGGGGCCCAAGCACTGTTTCGCCAGGCTTTGGAATAGAGGTCACGCGGGTGACAAAATCGACATTCACGGATCCAAAAACAATGATCATGGATGGCTCGCTTGATGGGCTTTAATAAACCGCGAGGCGCGACGGCCAACTTCTTCCGGTGTCACGCCGGGCGCGTACAGCGAGGAGCCAATGCCAAAACCAGCGAGCGGCGTAAAAGCATAGTGTGCAAAACTCGCCTCGCTTACGCCGCCAACGAGGATCATCCGCGAGCCTTTGGGCAGAATCGCGTTGAGCGCTTTAACACCTTGAGGTGACATGAGTTCGCCGGGAAATATTTTGAGCATATCCGCGCCTGCATCAAGGGCCATGACGGCTTCGGTTGGCGTGAAGAAACCCGGGGCAGATACAAGGCCCAAACTTTTGGCGTGGGAGATCACTTCCGGATTGGCGTTTGGCGAGACAATCAGCGTGCCGCCTGCTTGTGCGACCCGATCAATTTCTGTGCGGCGATAGACCGTTCCGGCCCCGACCACCGCTCGACCTTTGAGAGCGGAGGCAAGTTTGCCAATGCTGTCATACGGCTCGGGCGAATTGAGCGGGACTTCTAAAATTGTAATGCCTGACGCAACCAGCGCCTCACCCACCGCCACCGCTTCATCCGGATGAAGCCCGCGCAAGATCGCGATCAGCGGGCAAGTGACGAAAGCTTGGTCGAAGGCTGCGATGGGGGACATGGCTCGGTATTTCCTTAAGCGGTCAGCAATCGCGCGAGGCCTGCGGTAAAACAGGTTTCGGTTTCTATCGTGCGGCACGGACGACCACGCGCCGCGAGGGCTTTGGTGTAGGAGTCGACGATGATGCCATCGGCGATGAGGACGATATCGCCATCGCTTTGATCCATCGCCAATCCGGCATCGACCTCCGAGCCGATCAGGAGACCGGACAGAAAGGGGGCGACTTCATGCCCGCTCATATCACCGAGCAAAACCGAGGTGCGGGCGGCAAAGGCTTGGTGGGTGAGACCGCCGGGGCGTTTGGCGGCTTCCAAGCCCTTGGCGAAGCCGGTCGCTTCATCGGGTTCCTCGCGGAGTTTGCCCAAGATGGTTTGGCTCACAAGCGTGGCGTAAAACTCGCCCGTCATGAACGTGGCGAAGCGTGTGATGGTGCCGTTTTCGATTCTGACCCATTTAGAATGCGTGCCCGGCAAAATGACGGTGCCGTTCTCGATCCCTGTGCCGAGTGCCAGCGTTTCTTCACCCCGCATAACATCGGGCGCGCCAGTGGCATCCCGCGTCGAAAGGCCCGGCACGATCCGGGCTATGCGGCCATTGCCGATGTCGACTTCCGCCATTGCGCTCGCGATATCGGAACCGGTGGCGGGGCACGTGCGATAAGAGGCCTCGACCCAGCCATTGCGGCTGCCGACCATGCCCGCCATAATCACGGGAATATCCGGATGCCGTGCCAGCCACATACCGCACCGGATGACGAGCACGGCGGGAAACCCGCCGGGCTTGACCGCCATGATGCCATCCTCCGACGACACGCGCTCCAGTACCGCGCCCGCGCTGTCCAACAGATAAGCGCGGAAGCGGGTAGTGCCCCAATCAATGGCGATGAGCGCGGGGGATGTCATTCGAGCGATTAAACCCAACCACCATCCACGACATACTGCTGGTTCGTCATCGCCTCGGCTTCGGATGACGCCATGAATACCGTGACCTTGGCGATATCCGCAGGCACCAATTTGCGTTTCAGGCATTGGCGGATCATCAGTTCCTGCTCGCCTGCCGGCGTGAGCCAGAGCGTCTTTTGCCGCTCGGTCATGATCCAGCCGGGTGCAATGGCGTTGCAACGGATGTTCCATTGGCCGAAATCACGGGCCAGCGAACGGGTGAGTCCAAGAACACCCGATTTAGCAGCCGTATAGGCCGCCATGCCGCCTTGGCCAACCATCCACGAGGTGGAGCCGAAATTGATGATGACGCCGTCATTCGCCGCCTTCATATCCTCGATCACCGCTTGGGCGCAGAAGAATTGATGCTTGAGATTCGTGGCAAAGCGCTCGTCCCAATACTCGGACGTGACGTCTTCCATCTTGTGACGCTGGTCATGCGCCGCGTTGTTGATGAGCACCGTCAACGGGCCGACAGCCGCACGGCAATTCGTTACGGCTTGCTGCAGCGCGGGGATGTTGGTGAGGTCGCACGGCTCGAAATGCACCGTCCATCCCTTAGCCGCGCAATCAGCCGCGACTTTTTCACCCGCTTCAACATTGATATCGATAAAGGCGACTTTGGACTTTTGGCGGGCGAAATGGTGGACAATGGATTCGCCGATCCCAGAACCGCCGCCGGTAATGAGCACACCTTTGCCTTCAAGGTCGGGATAGATGGCGCCTTTGATGTCGGTCATGTTGGTTTCCTCTTGAATAGATTTTTTGGCTACGGCTCTTCGCTCGTTTACCCTGTAACCCGATGAATGAGTTCTTTCAATCTCGGCGAACAACGTCAGCGATTTCTTGCTTGCTTCTCCCGTTGGGGAGAAGCTGTCGGCGGAGCCGACTGATGAGGGTCTGATGGTCGTAATTAAGCACGGCTAGGTGGTTCCCTCTCCTGCAACCTCCAGAACCTCATCCCCCTGCTCCGCAGGGACCCCTCGCTTGGCTTTCGAAGCATTCCGCTTCGAAACCATTGCGGGCACGCCGCTCGACCTTCAAGGAGAAGGGATTTTTAACCTCTAAACCTTCAGCATTGAAGCTTGCCGAATAAAATTCTAACCTCTGCCCATGAACCCTATTTTTTCAAACATCCAAACCTCCGTCTTTGAAACCATGTCGCGGCTCGCGCGCGAAACCGGCGCGATTAATCTCGGCCAAGGCTTTCCCGATGGACCAGGCCCGCGCGATGTGCTGGAAAAGGCAGCCGACGCGGTGATCAACGGCTGGAACCAATATCCGCCCATGCCCGGCCTTCCGGAATTGCGCCAAGCGGTGGCGAAGCATTACGCCGAGCATCAAGGCGTGTCGCTTGATTGGGAAACCGAGGTGATGATCACCTCCGGCGCGACAGAGGCGATTGCGGGCGCGTTGATGGCGTTGATCACGCCCGGCGACGAGGTGATTTTGTTCCAACCCATGTATGACGCCTATCTGCCCTTGGTGCTGCGGGCCGGGGGTGTTCCAAAATTCGTGGCGCTGCAACCGCCGCATTGGCGCTTTGACGAGGCGATGCTGGAAGCGACCTTTACGGATAAAACGCGGGTGGTGTTTTTGAACAACCCGATCAACCCGTCAGCCGTGGTCTTGCCGCGGGAAGACCTCGACCTGCTCGCCAAGTTTTGCGTGAAGCATGATGCGATTTTGCTCTCCGATGAAGTATGGGAGCATGTGATCTTTGACGGGCGCGAGCACATATCGACTTTATCGATTCCGGCATTGCGCGAGCGCACGGTAAAGATTGGCTCAGCGGGTAAAATCTTTTCGCTGACGGGATGGAAAGTGGGCTTTACCTGCGCTGCCCCCGATCTGTTCCGCGTGCTCACCAAAGCGCATCAATATATCACCTTCACCACGCCCCCGAATTTGCAAACGGCGGTGGCCTACGGACTGCAAAAAGAACGCGCTTATTTCGACACGATGCGGGCCGATTTTACCCGCAGCCGCGACCGTTTTACCCAAGGCCTCACCGATTTGGGCTTTGACGTCCTGCCGAGCCAAGGCAGTTATTTTGTCAATGTGAACATCGCGCCTTTAGGAGAAACCGACGATGTCGATTTCTGCCTGCGGTTGGTGAAGGAGCATGGCGTGGCGGCCATTCCGGTCTCGGCCTTTTACGCGGAAAATCCGGTCAAGACCGTGGTGCGGTTTTGTTTTGCCAAGCGCGATGAGGTGCTCGATGGGGCATTGGAGAGATTGGCGGGGGTCATCCGTTTGCAAGGACGATAATTATCCGAGGTTCAACTCCTTAAAAAAATCATTCCCCTTGTCATCAATCACAATAAAGGCGGGGAAGTTCTCGACCTCGATTTTCCAGATCGCCTCCATGCCCAACTCGGGATATTCTAGCACCTCGACATGCTTGATGCAGTCTTGCGCCAGCCGTGCTGCAGGGCCGCCGATAGAGCCTAAATAAAAGCCGCCATATTTTTTGCACGCTTCGCGCACTTCCGCCGAGCGGTTGCCTTTGGCGAGCATGACCATGGAGCCGCCAGCGGCTTGGAATTGCGCCACGAAAGAATCCATGCGCCCTGCAGTGGTGGGGCCGAAGCTTCCCGAGGCGTAGCCCACGGGGGTCTTTGCGGGGCCGGCGTAATAGACGGGGTGGTTTTTGAAATAGTCCGGCATCGGTTCGCCACGGTCGAGCCGCTCGCGGATTTTGGCATGGGCCGAATCACGCGCCACGATCAGCGTGCCGGTGAGCGACAGGCGGGTGCGGATCGGGTGCGAGGAAAGCGTGGCGAGGATCGCGGACATCGGTTGGTTGAGATCAATGTTCACGCAATGCTCGGTGAATTCGCTCTCGTCCAAATCGGGCAGGTAATGCGAGGGATCGGCTTCGAGTTGTTCCAAGAACACACCGTCTTTGGTGATCTTGCCGATGGCTTGACGGTCGGCCGAGCAGGAAACGCCCAAGCCGATGGGAAGCGACGCGCCGTGGCGCGGCAGGCGGATGACGCGGACATCGTGGCAGAAATATTTACCGCCGAATTGCGCGCCAACGCCTAAAGATTGCGTGAGCTTGTGCACCTCTTCTTCCATCGCAAGATCGCGGAAGGCGTGGCCCGCTTCCGAGCCGTGCGTGGGCAAGGAATCATAGTAACGCGTTGAGGCAAGTTTGACTGTTTTCATGACGAGTTCGGCAGAAGTTCCGCCGATGACAATGGCCAAATGGTAAGGCGGGCAGGCGGAGGTACCGAGGGTGAGGATTTTTTCCTTCAAGAACGCGATCAGCCGGTCATGGGTCAGCACTGACGGAGTGGCTTGATAAAGAAAGCTTTTATTCGCCGAGCCGCCGCCTTTGGCGACGAAGAGGAATTTGTACTCGTCCTCGCCTTCGGCATAGAGGTTGATTTCGGCGGGCAGGTTCGTCTTGGTGTTTTTCTCTTCAAACATCGAGAGGGCTGCGACTTGCGAGTAGCGCAGGTTCTTCTCGAAATAGGCGTCCTGAATGCCGCCTGCGATCGCATCCTCGTCAAAGCCTTCGGTAAGGACGAAACGACCGCGCTTTGCCGAGACAATCGCGGTGCCTGTATCCTGGCACATGGGCAAAACGCCGCCTGCCGCGATATTGGCGTTTTTCAAAAGATCAAAGGCGACGAACCGATCATTCGCCGTGGCTTCCGGATCATCAAGAATTTTGCGCAATTGGGCCAAATGGCCGGGCCGCAACAAATGGTTGATGTCGATAAAGGCTTGCTTGGCCAAAGCGCGGATGGCTTCGGGTTTGACGTTTAAGAAGGTGCGGTCACCACGCGCCTCGACGCTGACGCCCTCGCCCGTAAGCTTGCGATAGGGTGTTGTATCGGGCCCCAACGGGAACATGCTTGCATTCGAGTGCGCCATTTTGATCTCCGGCCATTGAATTGAATCTGCCTACCCCTGAATTTTGGGAGACGAAACGTTGCGAAAGAGATAGATCAACTTGGCCTGACACGCTACACCTCTCGATATTCGACTTAAAGATCGCTTCGGCGAAGGTATGGTTTTATGTTTGCGCATCCCGTTTTGATCGCCGATATCGGCGGCACCAATTCCCGTTTCGCGCTGGCCAAGGAGCCGGGCGCAGATCCCCTTATTTTCGGGCGCCTTCAGACAAAGGATTTCAGCGATCCCGAAGCCGCCATTGCGGAAGCTTTGAAAGGGGTCAAGGTTACGCCGAAATCCGCCCTTATTTGTGTCGCGGGCCCTGTTGTTGATCGCCGCGCGCATCTTACCAACGCGTCATGGACAATTGACGGCCCCAAACTCGCCAAACGGTTTGGTTTTGAATCCGGTCTCTTGTTGAATGATTTTGAAGCGCAAGCTCTGTCCCTTCCCGCCCTCCGGCCTGAATGGCTCAAACAGATCGGCGAGGCTGCTCCCTCCCTTGGCCACGGCGCGCGGGTCATTCTCGGCCCGGGGACGGGATTGGGCATTGGAGCGTTGCTCACCATTGACGGGCGGTTTATTCCCGTTTCAAGCGAAAGTTGCCATATCGATTTTGGTCCTGTCGGCAAGGAGGAAGAAGGTTTTTGGCCGCATCTTCAGCGGATCCATGGCCGCATTACGACCGAATCGGTGATGTCGGGGCCGGGGCTTGTTCGTCTTCACCGCGCCCGCATGATCGCAAAAGGGCTCGCTATGCCACCCGAGGATGGTATCGCCATCGTCAATCAAGCGCTCGCTAACCCGAAATCGGATGAACGGGCGACAATTCATGCCTATATCAAGCTGATCGCGCGCTTTGCTGGTGACATTGCCATCACCTTTATGGCGACGGGAGGGGTGACCTTGGCGGGTGGGATTTTGCCACGCATCGCATCGATGATCGACAAGGGTGCATTTCGTCAGGCCTTTGAGGCTAAGGAACCCGTCGACGAACTAACGCGCCGCATTTCGACCCGCCTGTTAATGGAGCCGGACGCTGTACTTTACGGCATGGCCGCCATCGCAGCCGAACCGGATCGTTACGCCATCGATTATAAAACGCGCGATTGGTGACGTGTTAGAGCCACAGGCTCTAAGCCGCGTTAGCGGTCTGTTCCTGCATCAGCAGAGCATATAGTGCTGATGCATCGTGCGATCTGCGTAATTTTTGGGCAATTGCCGGATCGCGCAACGCGCGGGCGACACGGGAAAGTGCTTTCAAATGGTCTGCACCCGCCCCTTCTGGCGCGAGCAGCAAGAAGATCAGGTCAACCGGCTCACCGTCCAAAGCCTCAAAATCAATCGGCTTGTCGAGGCGCGCGAAAATACCGACCAACTTCGTCAATTTGGGCATTTTGCCGTGCGGAATGGCAATACCGTGGCCTATACCGGTCGAACCAAGGCGTTCGCGTTGCAATAACGCGTCAAACACGTCGGTTTCCGTCAAATGCGCAAGGCCTGCCGCAAACGCTGCGAGCTCATGCAAGGCTTGCTTTTTGGATGAAGCCTTAAGGGCCGGAAGAACGGCATCAGGCGATAAGATATCGGTTAGGGGCATTAAACTCTTCTCTAATTGAAGCGCGGGCAATCGAGCCAAAGCACGAACCGGGCCAATCCCAACGTTCAGCACCGGTGACGCACCTGACAGCCGCGCCTGACGCTCCCTTAATTCTCAAGCGCCGGTGGGTCAACCCACCCGATATTGCCATCGGTCCGGCGATACACAAAATTGATCCGACCCGATGTCGCGTGACGAAACAACATCACGGGTGCTCCCGTCATATCAAGATCAAGCACAGCATCGCTCACCGACATAGCGTTGACGTTCTTTTTCGTCTCGGCAATTACAACGGGGCTAAATTCCGTTTCATCCTCTTCGGCCCACGCTTCGCCCGGGGTCTCGATGACATAAGCGGGAACTTCAAGCTGACGGATGGTACCCGTATTTGGCGTATGGTCTTTAAGGCGTTGCTTATAGCGTCGCAGGCGGCTTTCGACCTTTTCCGCCGTTCGCTCCGCGCTCAAATACGGGTCTTGCGCGTGCCCCACCGCGTGGAGCGTTACACCAGACGACAGATGCAACACGCAATCCGTCTCGTAACCCGAGCCCTCGGGCCTCAGCGTAACATGCCCAGTAACAAGGCCCGCGTAAAACTTGGCGACAGATTCCTGAATGCGATTGGTGATTTTAAGGCGAAGTGCCTCGCCTATATCGATATTTTTACCGGAAACGCGTAGTGGCATAGTTAACCCTCCGCTTGCCGTCCCATGTGTGGAGCTTGGATACATTAGCCCCTATACTTAGAGGTAAGGAGGCCCGAGGTTGGTGTCAATGGGGTTGACATCCCTTCGACATAAAATTTCACCAACTATTTGTAAAACAATACATTTTTAACAAAAATACGTGCCGGAAAAGCGTCCTTTTAACCTGCCTTTGCCTGCGTTTGAGCCTGCTTTTCGCGACGACGTTCGACCGATGACGGGATGCGTAAGGAGTCGCGATATTTGGCAACCGTACGGCGCGCAATGTCCACGCCATTAGCTTTAAGCTGGGTCACAATCGTATCATCGGACAGAATATTATCGGCTGCTTCCTGGTCGATCATTTGCTTGATGCGGAAGCGAACGGCTTCGGCTGAATGCGACTCGCCGCCGCCGGATGCTGCAATCGATGCGGTGAAGAAATATTTCATCTCGAAAAGGCCGCGCGCCGAGGAAATATATTTGTTTGAGGTGACGCGGGACACGGTCGATTCATGCATCGAAATCGCATCCGCGACCGTTTTAAGGTTAAGCGGGCGGAGAAACTCAACGCCTTGGGCGAAGAATAAATCCTGATGGCGGACGATTTCGCTGGCAACTTTCAGAATGGTTTTGGCGCGCTGCTCAAGGCTTTTGGTCAACCAATTGGCGGTTTGCAACGCTTCACTGACAAAGCTTTTTTCGTCGTCCGATTTGAGATTGGTCGAAATTTTGGCGGCATAGGTCTGGTTGACCAAAACGCGCGGCAGCGTATCGGAATTCAGTTCCACCATCCACGTGCCGTCCGACGACTTGCGAACGAAAACATCGGGCACGACGGGCTGAATGGTGCCGCCACCGAATTTGAGGCCGGGCTTCGGGTCGAGCGATTTAATATCGGCGACCATCTCCATAATGTCTTCGTCGTCGACGCCGCAGAGTTTGCGCAGGCTTGCAAAATCACGTCTGGCGAGAAGATCAAGATTATCAAGAAGCGTGGCAATCGCCGGATCGTACCGGTTGCGATCCATGAGTTGGAGCCGCAGGCAATCCGCCAAATCCCGCGCGCCCACGCCGGCAGGGTCAAACCGATGGATCAGAGCGAGCACCGACTGAACGCGCTCGAGGCCGACGCCCAACCGATCAGCGACCTCTTCGAGCGGATCGCGCAGATAGCCTGCTTCATCGACAAGGTCGATCAAGGACGCGCCAATCATGCGATCAACCGGATCGGTGGTGGCAACGTGCAGCTGTTCGGTCAAATGATCGTGCAGCGAAATTTCAACAGCGACATAGGCTTCGAGGTTATTGTCGTCGCCGTCGTAGCTTTGACCGCCTACCCCGCTCCAGCTTGTCGCCGAAAGGCCCATCTGGTCGTTCTGATCCGACTCTTGGCGGGAGGCCGAGGTGGGCGGCGGCGCATCGTCTTGGTAGACGTTATCAAGCTGAACTTCGACACGCGGATCAATTTCGCCGCGCTCCGGCGTGATCGCACGGCTTTCCCAATCGCTGTCCGAACCAAGCGCGGAATCAGGTGCGGGAGCTTCCGACGCGTTAATGGGACCGGTATCGTCGCTGGCGCGCTCAAGCAGCGGGTTTTTCTCAAGCTCCGCTTCGACATAGTCGTTCAGCTCAAGACCAGACAGCTGCAAGAGCTTGATGGCTTGCAGCAATTGCGGCGTCATCACCAAAGATTGGCTTTGCCGCAGTTCCATCCGTTGCGAGAATTTCATCGACACGGTTTGGCTCTAAATCCCTACGCATTACTGTTACCCGATACCGGCACAGATTTTGCTTAACATCTCCTTAATAGGCTAAAAAATTAAAACCGCAAAGCACGCAATACGTGTAAAATTTCAAATTACATGCGGAATTCGTCGCCAAGGTAGACGCGGCGAACGTCATCATTGGCGATAATGGCATCCGGCGTGCCTTCCATCAGAACCTGACCGGAATGGATAATATACGCGCGATCAATCAGCCCAAGGGTCTCGCGGACATTGTGATCGGTGATCAAGACGCCGATATTTCGGCTCGTCAATTGCCGTACCAGCGCCCGGATATCGCCCACTGCGATCGGATCAATGCCTGCGAAAGGCTCGTCGAGCAGCATGAAGGAAGGCCGGCTTGCCAGAGCACGCGCGATTTCACACCGCCTACGCTCGCCGCCCGACAACGCAATCGACGGGCTTTTGCGCAGACGCGAAATATCGAATTCTTCCAAGAGGTGGTCCAGCTCCGCCTCGCGGCGGTCCCGATTGGGTTCGACGAGTTCAAGCACGGCTCGGATATTGTCCTCGACCGATAGCCCGCGGAAAATCGAGGCTTCTTGCGGCAGATAGCCAATGCCAAGGCGGGCACGGCGATACATCGGGAACGGCGTAATATCGTGGCCGTCCAGCGTAATACGTCCGCCATCCGCTGGGACGAGGCCGGTAATCATGT
>Ga0114962_10003659_pt1 | contig 12395 bp, 24 predicted proteins | sample C_130820_MF_Meta_FD_87017 | JGI IMG/M metagenome (GOLD analysis project Ga0114962, IMG submission 87017) | Freshwater microbial communities from Lake Croche, Canada to study carbon cycling - C_130820_MF_MetaG | ecosystem: Environmental > Aquatic > Freshwater > Lake | place: Lake Croche, Canada... | reverse complement strand
GGCTTTACCGGGTACACAGAGGATGCCGTCCAATCGACCATGCCCTATGGCGAGCAGATGTCGAATGTCGGCGCTGCCCTCCGCACAGGTGCGCGTGGCGCTGCTGAAGGGTTTTTTGGACAGGTTGGCGACCTAGCTCTTGCGGCTCGTCATTATGACCCGTTCACGCTTGCCGGGTTAATGCCTAAAATCCCCGTTGAAGACCGCCCCGGCGGGCGTGAGCTTGGCTTCTTTCCTGCCCCAACAACTGAAGAAATTGGGAAAGTGACAGATTGGGCTTTTGGGGAGCCTGAAGAAAACAAAAAATTGTTTCGAACGGCTGGACAGGTTCTTGGACCCTTTGCATCTCCCACCGCAATTGGGAGGCTTGGGCAAAAAGCCGCTGACGCATTGATTGGCCGTCCGAGCATCCGTGGGGCTAAGGTCGCGGCTGAAGCTGAAGCGGAAGGCTTGTCTGTCAGGGCTGGGCAGATCAGCGGCAAGAAGCCGACTGGCGAACCTGTTTCTTTGAAACAACAAGAAAAAATAAACGAAGAGGTTTCTGCGGTAACGGGGGCGTCCACCAAGAGTGTTGACGCTGAGTTCATCGATGGCCGGTTGAAAGCTCTTGGTAAGGACTACGACAAAATCTATTCCGGTGAATTTCAAATCGGAGAAGACGTAGCCAATGCCGCAAGAGCCATCATGCAGGACGAGGCTGCTATTGGCGCGGCTGGTGATGCTGGCGTTCAGAGCATTGCTCGAAACATCTTTAGCCGCTGGAACAAAGCTCGCGAAGACGCTGAAGCTCTCGCCCAGCAACAACAAATAATGTCAACTATTAGAGGCCAGCAGGCGGCCCTAAAGCGCGGAACGAGCGCTCCTGCTGGTTCTGGTGGTGAAATCGTTATGAGGAAATTTGGTCCCGGTGAGCGCATTGATGCCGCTCCTTTGACCGATGCTCTTCTTAAATTATACAAGGCTGGCGACCACACAAACGTGCGCCCGATTACGGCTGCGGATGCCCCCGCTTGGGCTAAAGACGTTAATGCCGTCATTACCGATCTGACAGAGCAATTGGGCCTGCGCGTTCGCCCCGGCGTTTACGTCGGCAATGGCAGAGGGTCATATGGCTGGGCGCACCCTTACGGGCATATCTTTTTGAATGAAAGTAGTTTGAAAAACCCCGCTGATGCTTTGGCGACTGCCCTGCATGAGTTTGGTCATATGGTTGAATTTCAACTGTTTGGGCAGGCTCCTACCGCAGTTAAGCAGGCGATTAACGACGCTTGGGCTGCTTCCAAAATTGAAGGCGCGGGCAAAACGGTTGAGCAACTACGCCCGGTGAGTGCGTCCAAGTATGACCCTGACCACGCCGCGCTGGTCCCTACATCTGCTAAAGACAAAAGCTATTACCTTGGGTTTAGCGAATGGTATGCCGAACAAGTGTCTCGTTGGCTGACCACGGCCAAAGAGCCGGTAACGGTGGCTGAGAAATTCTTCAAGGGCATCGCTGACACTTGGAAGAAAATCTACCAAAAGGTCACGGGATACCTCCCGATGGCTAAGGCAACCGATGATTTTATGCGCCTTAACTGGAACGGGAAGCTTATCAATGATGAGGCCGTGTTGCGTATTTTTCAGGCCAAAGAAATTCCTCCTGCTGGAGCCACGCCTGCGGGGGCTGCTGTCGCTCCTATTTCTAGTGTGGCGCTGGCTAAACCTGTCATCGCAAAAATTGAAGGCAAAGATTTGCAACGCCTTCGCAGCTACATCGCTGATCGTGCGGTCAACCACCCTGATGGGATGATCCGGTTCCAAGCCGGAAAAGTCCTAAAGCAAATTGACGACGCAATTGAAATGACAAATCCTGCAAAAAAAGCGCTGTTGCAGAAAACAAACACAAAATATCGTGCAACACTCACGTTGAAAGATTTGCTAAAAAGCGGCGACACGAGCTTGAACTCTGGCAACATCAGCCCGCAGACCCTTGGAAGGGCAGTGCAGGCCAGCGGTTATGAGTTGACGCATCCGCTGGCTAAGTGGTCGCGATACGGGAATGCCTTGCGTATGAGGTCGGCGACGCAGGGAGCGGAATATGCTCGCGACCCAGTGTCGAACTTACTCACTCGCAGCGGACGGATTGTGCGATATTTGAACCCTCTCGACCCAGTTTGGAAGGCCGCTCAGCGCAACATCCAGCGGAAGATGACCCCCGGCGCTCCCCCGCCGGTCAAGCCCGGCTATGTCGTCCCAACTGGTGGCGTTCCGGTTAGAGCTTTCCAGTCAGAGGAGGAATAGATGGCTAAAAAAGACAAAGGCATCAACGCAGACCTCGAAAAGACGATCTCTCAGCTTCTCAAGGAGGCCGAGAACGGCACTATCACTGACATTGATATAAAACTTAAGATCATTGATAGGGCAATAAACCTTGAAAAAATAAAGCAGAAAGTTAATGATGACGGTTACGGGTCGGGCTTCTTCACTGGGGAAGACGAGTGAACCTCTCCCGTGTCTTAGGAGGTCATCGTGGATGCTACTGTGCTTGCTATCGTGCGTATGGGCTTGGGCGTCATAACCGAAAGGCTCTTGACCCTAAGTTCCCTCTGGATGACATTCGGCGTAACATGTTGGGCGATGTACGCGCCGACTGCCGAGCGCCTGCAAATCGCGGGCGGTTTTGCTATAATCGTGTTCGTGCCGAGCTTGTTTAAGGAGCGCCGCCGTGAAAGACCGCAAGACGTACAAGAACGTAGCTAATGACCCTGAGTACCCCGGCTTGGGCGCTCATTCCATCCCTGTTCGCCCTCAGAAGCCGCGTGACGGCTATGGGTATGGCGGCGGAACCTTTACCCCCGGCAAGTATCCTATTGGAGGCTATCAGGCTGTGTGGAATCATTCTGACCGCCCCAACGACTTCAAAAACAGCCCAACTGGAAAGCCGGAGAAGGGTTGCGTCTGATGGGCAATAACATCGCTTTTCAGGCTCAGGGGAAGACGTACAAGGCAAACGTCACAACCTCCAGCCAGACCATCACCGTTACGTCTGACAGCCCATGCAACCAGCTTTGCGTGGCTAACCATCAGCCAACAGGCGCAGGTGGTCAGCCTGTGTATTTTGTGGTGAGCAACCTGTCTAACGTGACGGTTTCTGCCCCGGCAAATGCGACCCCGCAATACTCGCTGGTCTCTGTTCCCGGCACGATTAGGGTGTTTACGATACCTCATCAATTCAGCCCGAACACCAGCATGTACATCGCTTTTATCGGAGAAGCGGCATCCGAGTGCTATTTCACGCCGGGTGAAGGTCTCTGATGACTGACAAGAAACCATCGCTATCGGTTGGCCGGGGGGAAAAGCTCCCGGTCAAGCGCGGCAGTGGTTTAACGGCGAAGGGACGCGCCAAATACAACCGCGCAACCGGTAGCAAGCTCAAGGCTCCTACCAAGGACAAAAACAGCCCTCGCCATAAGTCATTCTGCGCTCGCTCCCGTAGCTGGAAGGGTGAGCGCGGCAAGGCGGCAAGGAGACGTTGGGGATGCCGCTAAATGGATATGCAGAATCTCATAAACATAGGTCTCAGTGCTTTTATGGCTGGGTTGGGTTGGTTCGGTCGCCAGCTCTGGGAGGCTGTGTCTGAGCTTCGGCGTGACCTTCATGAAATTGAAGTCGATTTGCCTTCAAATTACGTCCAGAAGAGCGAATACGGAGAAACGATGAAGCGCATCGAAATCATGTTCGAGCGCATCTTTGACAAGCTAGACGGGAAAGCTGACAAATGAGCTTTGGGATAGATGATGCCATCGCGGCGGGCCTACAAGTTCTGAACAAGTTTGTGCCTGATCCTGAAGCTCGCGCTAAGGCTGAGTCTGACTTGAGGACGGCCCTTCAGTTGTGGGACAAGGGACAAACAGATGTTAACGCTGTTGAGGCTGCTAACCCTTCTGTGTTTGTTTCTGGCTGGCGTCCTTTCATTGGGTGGGTCTGTGGGTTTGCTCTTGCTTATCAGTATGTTGCTGCTCCTTTCATTATGTGGTTAGCCCTAACCCTCCACATCCCCTTGGCGACCCCTCCCAAGCTGGACGAAACGCTCTGGCAGCTAGTCTTCGCGATGCTGGGTCTGGGCGGCATGAGAACCTATGAAAAGATCAAGGGCGTAGCTTCCAAATGAACAAGAACTGGGAAGCCGCTTTTCAGTGGCTGATAAAAGAAGAAGGTGGGTTTGTGAACGACCCCCGCGACAAGGGTGGCGCGACGAACATGGGCGTCACGCAGGCCGCTTGGGAGGAGTACATAGGCCATTCGGTAGCTGAGAGCAGCATGAAAGCTCTCACAATGGGCATGGTGAAGCCGTTCTACCAGTCCCGCTACTGGGCAAGAATCAAAGGCGACGGGTTGCCCTCTGGCGTCGATTACTGCGTCTTTGACATGGCTGTGAACAGTGGACCAGCTCAGGCTGCTCGCTTCATCCAGCGCGTCTGCGCGGTGGCTGCGGATGGCATCATTGGTCAAAAGACCTTAGACGCCATCCACTCTGATGATCCCGCAGAGCTTATCAATGCCTTTTGCAATGACAGGCTGGAATGGTTGAAGACCCTATCCGGCTTTAAGACTTTTGGCCGGGGCTGGGCTTCTCGGATTGAGCGAGTTCGGAAGCGGGCTTTGACTCTTCTGTCCTGATAAGCTCGCCCTCAAAGACATACGTCCCAACGTGGCCCAAATTCATCCAAGGGGCTGCGTAAATCTTGCCCCCCTGAAGCCTCCAGATGCGACAGAAATGGTAGTCTTCTGACAGCAGGCGGTTGGTTTCAGGTTCGATGCTGGTGGCGAAGAACTCGTAAATCTTTTCACCGACAGGCGTGTTCCCAGACAGGTCAACAACGTCATTGCTGTAAGACGGGACGCTCTCTTTGAGCTTTTCAAAGACCTCCCGCTTGATTGCCATCATGCCCGTGCCGCCGTTCCATATCTCCAGCGGCTCGTGCATAGGCACCGTTACGGTAGACGCATAGTCCACAAGGTTGATGACGAACGACCCCGTGTACCGTTTCAGGCTGTTAACATCAACGTCATCCATGACGGCCTTCTCGACCATCTGCCAGTTGATTTCCTTCTTGGGGTATATGCCGCAGATCACATCCTTGTCGGCTTTCAGCAAAGCCACAACGTCATCCGCTGCAAACCGAATGTCGGCATCAATGAACAGGAGATGGGTGCAGTCTGTTTTCAGAAAGCCATTCACCAGCGAATTGCGAGCGCGGGTAATAAGACTTTCGTTGTACATGCTGCTTACCATTGCACCGATGTTGTTGGACTGGAGCGCAGGTTGAAGCTGAAGCATGGATTGCGCGTACATGCCCGTGCACATGCCGCCGTACATGGGCGTTGCGATAAAAACTTTCATTGATTTCCATCCACTTTGGAGATGATAAAGATGAGTCCACCCACCACTATCAGCACAATAGAAACGGTAAGAAGGATCATGGCTGAGGCTCCTCTTTCTTAGCGACAACAGCCATCTTGGCTGCTCGCCTGATCTTATGGTCAATCCACTCTTCAGCGGTTGACGGCAGGGGTATAGAAACAACCACCCGGTCTGTTGTCGCTTGGGCAAACTGCGCCGCGAACGACAGGTAGTTAATGCAGTCGATATAATTGTCTGCCTTGGCTCGATTGACCCTGACCCTCGACATCTTCAGGCAAGCCATAAACATGTTAGCCAGCCAAGGCGTCATGCTTTCGCCTGTCATCAGGTTGTAGAGCAGACAAGTCCGCTCAAACATTTCGTCTACGTTGCCGTAATCCTGACCCCGGCTATCAACGGTGCTGATGGCATCGTCTAGGATTCTTTTGTGATCCATGTCAGTCCCCTATCCTTGCGGCAGAGTCTCGGAGGCGCATCGTTGTGATTGCCCTGATCCTCTTGTCTATGTGCTTGGAGGCTTTGTGGGCCTCCCTAGCTATCTTCTTTTGCTTCTGAAGCTTTCTGATCTGCTCCAGAGGCTGCGGCCTTGTCAGTTTCCACCATAGGCGGGAAATGCACCTTCGAATTCTCCACATCGCGTTCCCCAATCAGGTCCAGAAAGTCATCCAAACGCAGGATCACAACGCTCTCACGCCTGTCGCCTCTGGCAACGACCACTGGGCGCTTGCGCCCTTTAGCCGCCAAGGTTGCCTGATCTAGCCAATCGTAGAGGGATAACTTTGCGCGACGTTTACACTCCAGAATGAAGTCTTGGAGGATGATGTCAGCTCCACCTTCACGGGTCTGCATCAAGTTTCTGGCTGCGTCCCAGCCACGGTCTACAAGCGCGTGAACGATTTCTCGCTCATAGATCGCGCCTTTGGTTCTCTGCATCTTTCCCATTGTGTCCCTTTTGATCCATCATAGTTAAAACACCAAAGACAAACCCAGTCCCAGCAACAAGCGTAACAAAGATCATGTCAATCATATTGACGCCAATGCTCATTATTTCTTCTCCCCTTCAAGTGCAACGCGAGCGATCAGCACCGCCTCCTCGTGACCGTCCGCGCAGTACACCTTCCCGTGCGGCGCGTGCGAGATGCGGCGCAGCACTGCCCGCAGCCGCTCAATCTCGTCATTTTTTTCAATCACTGTCGCAGTCAAGGTGGCGTTGATCTTGCCGATTGTGTCCAACAATTTATGTTTCGATCCACGCTCCCGTGAAGGGAGCGACCCTTCGCCCTCCTCGCAGTCGATCATCAGAATGGAACCTCGTTGTCATCGTGATCAGCCTTGGGCCAAGCCTTCGTGTCGCCAGCCTTGTAGTTGTCAACGCTGATGGCAATCAGGTGGTTCTGCGGAGTGTCTTTCTTCCAAGCGCTGATCTTGAATTCCTCGCCCTGCTTATAGTCACGATCACAGACGAACTTGCCCTTGTAATCGGGCTGCTTCTCTGTGGTCTTCTTGTTGATGAAAAGGACACCGGAGCCGGGACGATTCTGATAGTTGCTCATGCTTCACCCTTGATTGTGTTGTAGGTTTCTTGGTTTACAATGCGAAAAGCAGACGATTTCTCAGCGCGCTCAGAATCAGAAAGCTTCTTCGCCTGCTCGATCTGGTTGATCATCTGCTCGTATTTGGACAGCCAATCGTCACTGTCGACACACCAGCGGTAGACGCGAACGCTATCGCCATCTGGGATGTGGATGGGGATGCCGGAATCCTCCATCTCGTCAGAAAGTTCAATCTGAGGGACGGGAGGAATGTCGAGGGCGATCTCCGCCCTTACTTCTTTGAAGTCGGTAATTTCTTCAGGTGTGTATTCACCCACGATAACGCCCGGATACACAGATCGAATGCCTTCGCTAATGACGCGAGCGCGTAGCATAGCGCGAGGATACAAGCGCCAATTATCTTTTGTCGCCAAGCCGATAGCTTTGGCTTGAGAGAGGGTCCAAGTAACTTCAAGAGTGCCTCCTTGCGGGTGCGAGAATACGCCGGTCACAATCTCGTCGGTGTATTGTGTCCACTGTACCTTGCCGCCAGCCTTTTGAAAACGGGCCAGCATAGCGTCTGCCTTGAGGGCAGGCCGGTTCTGGATGATGTGATAGTCCTTGGCGACAGACGCCGGGTGGCGCCCCTCAGCCTGCGCCACGGCCATCAGAGCTAAGACTTGCGTCTTGTCCTTCAGGCCAAAGAAACCACACTTGGCAATGGCCTCAGCCATGCGCTCTTGTTCAGACCACGGAACCATATTGCTCATTATTTTGCCTCCGACTGTGATTGGGTGGCAGGCACAAGCTCAAAGCCAAGGTGCTTTGCTGCTCGCGTCAGAGAAGCCATCATGCCTTCGTGATGGTAGCTAATGTCGCTCGTCAGCCAATAGCAAAGCAGAGCGCTTTCAACGGCGGCTGCGAGGTGGTAGCGGACTTCGACATATTTTATGTCGGCAGTGCCAACTAAGTCAGTGGCGTTACTCATTGTTTTGTCTCCGATGGCGTTGTGCGGCCAGCCTTTTTGGTGGCCTTCATGTATTCGATAATCATGTCCATGCTCTGCCGATAAGCCCTGTCATCAGGCGTCACAGACGTTACGATGGCGTCGATAGCCAAAACGAGAAGAAAGCACCCCTCGTCAGCCGAGTACCCATCCAAGACGCTAAGAAGTTGGCGGGCAAGCCGCTGTCTTTCCCCAACATCCATGACAACCTCACTTCACTAAAAAGCGGCGTGAGCCGGGTTTCTCGACAAAGAACTGCTCGTAGATGTTCGGCATAGCCTTCTTGAGAAGGTCAGGGTCGAAGCGCCGGGTTCCCTTTGCTGTCTTCCATGTGGCAAGCGTATCGCCAGCCATCGTCTCCAAGATTGCCTTGTTAGCCATAAAGTTTTGGATGGCAGTGGTGTAAGCCTCTTCATGGCCTTCCAAGATCTTGATCTGCTCCTTGATCTTCTTCAGTTGGGCGCAAGCTGTCTCGACATGCGCGTTGGCAATAATGTGCATACCGTCATCGTAGCGCCAGACAGCACGGGCCTGATCTGGAGTCTCTGGTTCAGGCATCGTCTTGTTCACGCACATAGCCCACCAAGCGGCAGCGCGCTGGACGAACTCGTCCTTCTGCTCTGCGGTGAACTCCAGCTTCCACCACCGGAACCGCTGTCCCCCAAAGAGGACGGCAAAATAAACGTGATCGACACCGTACACGCAGGCTTCGTGCAGGCACTGGACGTAATCAGCTTCTGGGAGCTTCATAGGCTCGTCAGGCTCGCTATACTTTGTGATGAGAGCGGCATTGAAGTTTTTGACCTCAAGCAGCCCGCCGTCGTTCGTCGCGAAGTCGAAATGCGCCCTGAGCCAAGGTTCGGTCTTGTGCGTACCGGCGATCTCAAGCTCCTGAGCGCCAATGCCGGTCTCCTCCTCGAACAGCCTAGCGATGGCTGGCTGCATCTTGAGGCCCATCTGGACGACCTCGATCTCGCTAAGGTCAGCGCGCTCCTTCTCGCCCTTCTTCTCCAGCAACACGTCAATGAGATGCCCTGAGACCGCTCGACGGCTGTCTGTGGCCCACCATGCGCTCGCACGGCTCTCCTGTGAGAAATCCTGATCCATCTTGTTCCCTTTCCCTCGCCTCTAACGGCGACAGGACTATATTTATATAATGCAACTTGCGCTGTCAAGGGCGATTGTGTATAAGATGCACAGAAGGAGACACCGTGATGGTCAGAAAACAAATCTTGCTGAGTGAGGATCTTCAAGAGAAGATCAGGGGTTTCCGATTTGCGTATCGGTTCGACACAGAAATGGACGCGATCAGAACGCTCCTGTCTGTGGGTCTAAGTGTGTATGAAGAAAGGGAGAGCAATGTTCGACACGATGGAAAATCTGCAAGCCCACTACAAAGCGGTGCGGAGGCGGATAGAGGTCGGGAAATCCCTACCCCAGAAGATGCCGGATGAAAATAAACCACAGGCTATGCCTATGGTATTAATGAAGAAACCTGCTGTTATCCACAGCACTAGCCAAAAGTATAAGATAGAAAATCACTGCCTTGTCAGGGATGGGCGCCCTGGCGTTGACCGGCTTACCTATCAACAAGTTGTGAAGCTGGTCTGCCGCGAGTTCGACCTGACGCCGAGGCTTTTGTTCGCCCCCCGGCGGACGCGGGTCTTGGTTGAGAAGCGGCATCTGTGCTGGGCCATCGCTCGCGTGATGTGTCCTCACATGAGCCTGCCGCAGATCGGTCGGGCATCGTACAACTACGATCACACCAGCGTCTTGCACGGCATCGAGCGGGCAAGGGAGCGCGCCAAGCCTTACATACTGGCGTTGCAAAGAGGGGAGTTGAGGGTAGATTAAAAAAAGGGCGCGGCTGGAAAGGGAATAACCGCCGCGCCCTAATACAACGTCGCCGGGAGGTGGGCGCGTTGACACAACGTCGCAATGTGGCTGCGCGTTGACTGACCCCACATCTAGCAGGGGTCTGCTCACCGTGCAACTAAAATATAAGGTTGGCACAAACATGAGCATTAAGAATTTAACAGAAACTGTGAAAGCCATGATGGCTGCGAATTGCACCCCTGAACAGATCGGGGCTGTGCTGGACGTTCACGCCAAAGCTGAGGAAGAGACGCTTGAAAAGAAGCGCGAGAAGGGACGTTTGAAAAAACGCAGACAACGCTCTGTGTCCCCCATTGTCCCCGGTTGTCCCCCTATGTCCCCTATTGTCCCTAGGGACAGTGGGGACACCTCTCCCTCTTCTTCTCCCTCTGATGGTTTCCCCCCCGTTCCCTATATAAGGAATATAGATACCCCCCCTTCCTTAACTCCCTCATCATCACCCTCTCGTAAAGAAAGAAAGTATTGTCCGAATCCGCTTTTTGACCGGTTTTGGGCGATCTATCCGCTCAAGGTTGGCAAGGGGCAAGCGCAGAGGGCTTGGTTGGGTGCTGTGCGGAAGGCGGACCCTGAGAAGATCATCGACGGGGTTGAGAGATACCCGTGGCCGCCAGACCCTGCGTTCCTGCCTCACGCCTCGACATGGCTGAACGGGCTGCGCTGGGAAGACGACCTGCCGGGCATGAAGCCTGCCAAGCTGTCGCAGGCTGATTTGGACGACCAAGAGCGCAAACGTCTTGAGTTTTTGAAAGACCTACACAGGAGGGCGGGTCATGTATCAGAAAACAACTAAACCGGAGAGCGTGGTGTCCGACTGGGACAAGGCCGCGATGGCCTATGCCAAGGCCCGACAGCAGGGCGACGGGGCAATCGGGGCAGTGGTGACGGCGGGACACGCCGGGGATGAATGGGTGCGGTACTTTCGTTACATCGGGATGGTCGCCCGCGCGAGATTCGCTGATCATCAACTTAGGAACGGAGGTTCCTTGACCGTACCCACCGAATTCCCTCACCAGTATGATCCTACGTTCGTGCCGGGGATTTATCGCCCCGACAGGCGCAAGGGACCGCAAGAGCGGGAAATCGAGCGGGTCAGGGTCGCCGCCAAGCTAAGGGACATGAGGTCAGAGCTTCGCCCCGCCAAGCCACTAGGCCAAACTGAGACCTTGCTGTCTGAGGTCGAAAAACGGCAGGCGGCAGAGCGCTGGCTCGAACACGCGCGCGAGATTCGCTCTGAACCCATTAAGGTCTCGGAAAAGCTGAGAAGCATGATGAAACCGACTCGAAACGACTAGGCACAAAAAAAGACCCCATTGGACAATGCCAGTGGGGTCTTAAATCGTTTTTAAGGGGCCTAGGACGGCGATCTAGAGGTTCGAAGCTATACCCATAGCTTTGGACTCTAAAAGCGCTCTGTCGGCCTTCTCTGATTCAATTTGATCCAAGTGCTGATGCACGTCGGCCTCGGTCCAAATCGACGACGGAAATAGCGGTCGGCCAGTCACTTGGCAGTAATAGGCCCACAGCTCTGGATCGGCATCGCAGCAGGGTTCGCGACTCGGAATATCGTTTGTCGTTTGTCTTTCCACGTTAACCCCTCCTATCGAAAGACCAAGAGACTAACCCCTTGTCTGATGTCGCCAGCCATTCATTGGCCTGAGAAAAGACGCGCAGGGTGTAACCCCTGCTTGCCTTACATTTTGTCGGTGTCGATGTCCCTTTTTTGGCAAATTGCCCGCCAGCAGCGTAGGCCATCCAATTGGGGCTAGACCACAGGTAAGGGTTATCGATCTGCGGGTCTTGGGCATTGTAACCCTGCATAAATGCTTCAGTAAGGTCCATGTTAACCCCCCATCGCGACAGAAAAGACCCACACAGCTAGAATCACGATAGCTGCAACGCCCAATTCTATGATTGCTGAGAGCATGATTAAGCCTCCTCTTCTTCTGTTTCGTCAGCCCAAGCCTCTGGATAAGCGTCCATCATGCTTCGAGCGATAGAGTAAAAATCTACGCTGCTCAAAAAGGCTCGCGCATAGTCCAGCGCCAGCCCTTCACTGCACCCTGTTTCGAGAGCCTCGTTTGCATATTCCTTCAAAACCTCTTTGAGATTGTAGAGCGTCAAACCGCTCCACCCCATGTCGGTCGGGTCCATTCCGTCGAAGATTTCGAGATTGACGCGCCACGTTTCATAATTAGTCCAGCCGTTATAATCAGACATAGTTTTTCCCTTTCCGATAGATTGCAACATGGCAATCAATAACCCCACCTTGTTAAGATGGGGTTAAAGCTTGTCACGCAGCCTCAGAGCATCATGAGCAGCAGCTCTTCAGCCCCATACACTTTGGGCGCATCGCACGACTCGCAAACGTAGCGGCGCGCGTCTGGCTCCACCCCGTAGGCGTCATCCCCGCAGGCAATGCAGAAGCCTAGATGGTCGTCTTCTTCGCAGGCTTGCATGACGCGGTCGACGGTAACGCTCTTGTTTATCTTCATGGTCTTTCCCTTTCCATGTGAAGCTGGATTGCTTCCAAATGAGGGCGGTATCCCCCGCCCCCATG
>Ga0114962_10003658_pt1 | contig 12395 bp, 6 predicted proteins | sample C_130820_MF_Meta_FD_87017 | JGI IMG/M metagenome (GOLD analysis project Ga0114962, IMG submission 87017) | Freshwater microbial communities from Lake Croche, Canada to study carbon cycling - C_130820_MF_MetaG | ecosystem: Environmental > Aquatic > Freshwater > Lake | place: Lake Croche, Canada... | reverse complement strand
GGGCGCAAGAATTCGACGACCTCCTTGGCCAGAACGGGTTCGTGGCGGAAAGGGGTGCTCATGAAAAGGGGTGAAGGGGTGAACGGGGAGAAGGTTGTTGCAGTGAAATCGTGATGTGTCTTTAGGAATCTGTTGCGTCTGAGTTTGTATTGGATGCGGTTCATGCGGCTCAGAGACCGATCAGCTCGGCCACCTGACGGTAGGATGCGGATTCCTCCGCACTCACGTCGGTCCAGCGTTTGGCGTTCCAGATTTCAAATCGGCTACGTCCACCGACCAGCACAACCTCTCCCTTGAGCTTCACGGAATCACACTGCTCCTCGGGAAGCAGGATCCGGCCGTTGCTATCTGCTGAAACAGCGCGCGCCTGTCCGTAAAATGCGCGGATTGCCTTGCGCCGTTCGGGCGCGGGAGCACCACTCTGCTCGATACGCGACTCGATCGAATCAAACTCCGCCGGAGGCATCACGATAAGACAATCGCCCGACGGTCCGGGAATCGCATGGAACTCATCCGGACCACCATCCAACCAATCCGCCGGGATCGTGACACGATTCTTCGCATCCATGGACCTCTCGAAAGTCCCGGCGTAGGTGATCAATTTGGAGGCGGGTTTGGTCATTGAGAAAGTAGCGGGAGGAAAGACCACTTTCCACCACTACGCCCCACTTTTTCCCACCAAAAGAGAAAATCGTCAACGTAAAAAAGATAAAAAGTGTGAAAATCTAGGCCTTTTCCCTGAACTAGATAATCTCGCTTAGGCGCAGGAATTTACTGACGCCGAGCAAGGCTTTTTTTTAAAATCTCTCTACCACTCCAAGGTTTGGAAGTTTGAATGCTGGTAGGTCTTCCAATCTGTGACCATCGATACCTACCTTGATGATGGCGATAAAATTTTAGACATGAGGCAAGGACCGAAGACCGAAGCGCTCTATGAAAATAGCGCTAGAAATGAGAACGCAGCCCTGCGCTAAGAGCGCACGACATCAACCGGGGATGTTTTTGAGGAGCTCGCTATTCGTCGGATAGCGACGAATGAAAAAGAGTAGCCGCTCGATCGCCTCGATCGGCTTGTGACCCGCTAGTCCACGGCGGATGATATTGATCTTATGCATCTCGTCGGTTGTGAGGAGGAGTTCTTCGCGACGGGTTCCTGAGAGGAAGATGTCGACGGCGGGATAGATGCGCTGATCGCTGATCTTGCGATCGAGGACGAGCTCCATATTACCCGTTCCCTTGAATTCCTGGAAGATCAGGTCATCCATGCGGCTGTTGGTGTCGATCAGGGCAGTAGCCATGATGGTGAGTGATCCGGCCTCCTCTGTGTTGCGGGCTGCGGCGAAGAGCTTACGGGGGATTTCCATGGCACGGGCGTCCATGCCGCCACTCATGGTGCGGCCCCCTCCTCCCTGCGCGTTGTTGAAGGCACGACCGATACGGGTGAGCGAATCCATGAGAACAAAGACATCCTTGCCCTGCTCGACAAGGCGTTTTGCACGGTCAATGGCGATCTGGGCGATGCGGGTGTGGCTGCGGATATCGCTATCGTTGGAGCTCGCGTAGAGTTCGGCCTGAGGAATTGTGCGACGGATTTCAGTGACCTCTTCCGGGCGTTCGTCAACCAGGAGAATAAGGAGCTTCATCTCGGGATGATTCTTTACCACGGCATCGGCGATATGCTGAAGAAGGGTTGTCTTGCCGGTGCGGGGAGGAGCCACAATGAGTCCGCGCTGGCCCTTGCCCACAGGGGTCATCAAGTCGATCACGCGTGTGGTGAAACGCTCCGGCGTGGTCTCGAGTTTGATTCGCTTATTCGGGCTGATCGTGGTCAGTTCCTCAAAGAGCGGAATATTGATGAATTTCGCCGGATCATCACCCTCGATTTCGGTGGCGCGGAAGAGCTGGATCCCACGGGGACCACGTCGGGTCTCCCCCTTGATGAGGACTCCGTCACGCAGATTGTATTCACGGATAACCTCGGGGGTGATAAAAATGTCATTCTGAGTTGCGGAGTAGGCACGCTTCGCCTCGCGCAGGAAACCAAATCCCTTACCGGAGACTTCGACGATCCCCTCCGCATAAGTAGGCTCAGGTGGGGGGCCGTCATGAGGAGCGGCCCCTGCGGAGCCGGGCAGGGGTTCGGCAAATTCATCGGGACCCGGACCATGCTCTGCCTTAAGACCTTGTCCATTTTGTCCATTTTGGCCATCCTGCGAACCCTGATCATTCGATCCGCGATCGCCACGGTTGTCCTGGCGATTGTTACGGAAGGTCCGGCGTCCGCGGGGATTGCGGCCTCCACCACCCCGACGATTATTGTCGAATCTGCGACCTCCTCCTTGCTGACTTCCCCGCTGAGCTCCCTCGGATCCTGCGGCTTGGCCGGCAGACGCATCGGAGTTGGGTTGATGAAAAGAGGCCTGTTCGTGAGAGGCGGCAGAGGATTCAGGATGAGATTGGGGCTGTTGATCGTCGCTCATAAGGGAAAGGTGGTAAGGATGTAGGCTTTTGGACTGTTAGGTCAGAGGTGTTTTTTTAGGGGGAAACTTGGGCGGTTTAGGCTCTAGATGATGAGGTTATGAGAGTAAGAAATTGGGATCACTCCTATCTGGGAGTTGGTGACCTGTGACGATCAGGATAGCTGGTTTCTAACCGAGGCTTTCCGTCGAACCGATGACTTATTCCCTGCTCGAATGAATGATCTGCTAAACTACAATTGGGTTGGGGAGGATCTCCAAAACCAAACATCCGGGGTTACTTTAACTCACCGGCAACCGTATTGGGAGAGATCCAAAAAGACCGTAACTTGCTAAGAAGCAAACCACACCCTTCCGACATGTCAACCCCTTTCTGGGCATTCATCCTAAAACTAGCTTGGATCTCTCTTTAGAACTCCCTCTCTGAACCGATTTCCATGAGATAAAGATTTTTTCCATCTTTCTCAAAGGTCTGTTTTGCTGCCGCATGATCAATGGTAATAAGGGGAAAGGTATCGTAATGAACCCCTAGGATTTCCGTGCACCCAATTAATTTCGCTGCCATCAAGGCATCCTGCACACCCATGGTGAAGTTATCTCCAATGCAGAGTGCTGCGAATTTCAAAGGACCCGCCTGCCTGATCATTTCCATATCCAGGGTGAGAGCCGTGTCGCCGCTGTAATAAAAGGCTCCCTCCGAGGTCTCCACCCGGAATCCTCCCGGCTGTCCGCCATAGGTACCATCTGGCATGCCGCTGGAGTGAATTGCTGAGGTGAAGGTGACGCGCCCGAAGTCGAAGGCCCAGGAACCGCCGGAGTTCATGGGATGGATCTTTTCGATTCCCTTGCCGCCGAACCACTGGAGAACCTCGTAGTTGCCAATGAGCGTGGCTCCACTATGACGTGCAATGGCTTCCACGTCGGCGACATGATCGAAATGGCCATGCGAGATCAGAATATAATCGGGGCGCAGGTTGGTATAGTCGATGGATGAAGCCAGTGGGTTCGGAGTGATGAAAGGATCAAAGAGGAGCGTCTTACCGGAGACTTCGACGGAAAAGCAGGAGTGACCGTAGTAGGTGATCTTCATGGATGAAACCAATCCTCAAATCCTCTTTTTGCGTCAAGCGAAAAGGCCTCAAAAAGACTTCTGTAATCTTGCAAACCCAACCTGCCGCCTTCAGTCTAAGCAATCGCTGAATCCGTATGACGCTTGATCCTGAGAAAAAAATCGCGGGACTTCTCGTTCCCCTCTTCGCCTTGCGAGGCAAGCATGATCTGGGTGTGGGTGATACAGAGGCCCTCAGCGAAGTGATCGAATGGGCAGCAGGGAACAATTTCCGCGCCGTGCAGATCCTGCCGGTCAATGAGACAGGCGGGGACCATAGCCCCTACAATGTCCTGAGCGCCTTCGCTCTGGACCCCTCCACGATCACCACCCATCCCTCAAGGCTCTCGGAACTAACACCCGGCGACTATCGTCAGATCACGGAACGCCATGACTTGGCGGCGCTTCGCTCCGGGCCGGTGGATTACATCCGGGTCAAAGCCCTCAAGCGGGCACTTCTGGAAGCCGCCTGGAAGCGCTTTCGCAAAGGAGACGGACGCAGTGGACGCTCGAAGCTCTTCGCACGTTTCCAAGACCAGCATTCCGCCTGGCTGTCAGATTACACACTCTACCGCGTGCTGCTGGAGATCAATCGCCACGAGGAGGATACCTCCCGCTGGCCCTTGACCCAGAGGAATGCCAAGTCGGCCCGTGTCTGGCTTGCCTCTCATCCGGAGAAAGAGCGTGCTGACGTGGAGGAACAACGTCTCTTTTTTGCCTTTGTTCAGTGGATTGCCTTCTCCCAGTGGTCCGCAGTGGCAGATCTCGCGGAGGTCATGGGAGTCGCCCTGATCGGCGATGTGCCGGTCGGCGTGGCTGCGGGCGGCGCTGATGTCTTCTCGTCACCGGAGGAGTTCGACCCCACACGCTCCTGCGGCGCCCCACCAGAGCATGTCTTCAAGAGCGACTCCTTCACCGAGCAGTGGGGACAGAACTGGGGATTCCCACTCTACCGCTGGGAAGTCATGGCCCGGAATAACTTTCTCTGGTGGCGACGACGTCTTCGGTTGCTCCGCTCAGTCTTTCATCTGATGCGCGTCGATCATGCACTCGGATTCTTTCGCATCTACAGTTTCCCGTGGCCCCCGCAGCGCAATGCCGAATTCATCGGTCTCTCCGAGCAGGCAGCCCGGGCAAAGACAGGCGGCCCACTGCCTGGATTCATCGACCTCGATGACAGCACGCCCGAGAACCGCAATCACAACGAGCATCATGGAGAAGTCCTGCTCGGCATCCTGAACGAGGAACTCGGCGATCATCGCCTCATTGCCGAAGATCTCGGGGATGTCGCGCCGTATGTCCGCCCGGTCATGGCCAAGATGGGACTTCCGGGCTTCAAGATCCCCATGTGGGAGAGGAACCTCGACGGCACCATGATGGGTGGAGAAACTTACGACCGCATCTCGGTCGCCACCTACGCCACTCACGACCACGCGCCCATGATCAGTCAATGGGAAGAATGGCAAGCAGGTTTGACCCATGGCGGTGAGGAAGAGGAGGGTTGCCGCAAAATCCTCAATGAACTCCTCCGCTTCTCAGCGCATCCGGAGATCAATCCGACAACCCCCTTCGGTGGAATCGTTCATCGCGCCCTTCTGGAAGGCCTCCTGGCCTGCAATTCCTGGATAGCAATCCCGATGATCACGGACCTCTTCGGAACAAGACAGCGCTTCAACGTGCCTGGGGCCGTAGGATCCGCCAACTGGACGGCACGCATTGCCGAGCCCGTCTCCGAGTGGAATGCCTGCCATTCCGAGTTGCTGACTTGGTGGCGTTCGGCGGTGCTTAAGAGTGCCAGATGCTGAGCTCTAGCTAGGGATTAATCAGGAAGGGTATCCCTTTTCGTTTTGGTTCTTGCTATCAGAGAATTCTCTCTGTAGGACATTTTAAGCTTCCTCTAGCCCCTGATAGAGGAATCATCAAATCAATCCTCGCTTTTTTTCTTCTTATCATGGCCAATCTCACCAAACGCGACCTCGTTATCGCCATCAGCAACGAAACGGGTCTTATCCAGAGCGACGTCTTCAACGTCATCCAGAGGACTCTGGACCACATCACCGACGCACTGGCCAAGGGTGACGGGGTAGAATTGCGAAATTTCGGAGTGTTCGAGGTGCGCCTTACCCGCTCCCGTGTGGGTCGCAATCCTAACCAACCAGAGGTCGATGTGCCGATCCCCTCGCGTGCGACTGTGAAGTTCAAGGCCGGAAAGATCATGCGCCAACGGGTGTTACTCCGCACGGAAGAGCTCAAGAGCCTGCCTGGTCAGAACGGGATCGCTTCGGCTTAAAGTCGCTCGATTCCCTCCCTTCCCCTCACCAAGATCATTGCCGGTGCCTGAGTCTCCTAGGATACGTCTTCAAGGCGTAACGCAAAACAATCTCAAGGGTATCGACCTTGACCTTCCCACGGGGTCGCTGATTGTCGTTACAGGCCCCAGCGGATCGGGTAAGTCGAGCCTTGCCTTCGACACCATCTACGCGGAGGGACAGAGGCGCTATGTCGAGACCTTCAGCCCCTACACGAGGCAGTTCCTCGACCGCATGGACAAGCCACGGGCTACCTCCATTGAGGGAATCCCGCCGGCGATCGCGATCGAGCAGAGCAACAGCGTCAAAACCACCCGCTCCACCGTCGGCACGATCACTGAAATCAACGATTACCTGAAGCTCCTGATGGCGCGTGCCGCCACAGCCTCCTGCCCCGGATGCGTCCGCCCCGTCACTCCGGAGTCGCCCGAGTCAGTGACCTCCGCACTCATGGCATCGCTCTCGGGCAGGCGGATGCTCGTCACCTTCCCCGTCGCCACACGTTCGGAGATCTCGGAAGAAGAGACGGCTCCCGTACCCCGAACACCGGCCGACTTTTTCACCTTCCTACAGGAACAGGGGTATCTGAGAATCTGGATTGAGGGAACCACCCACCGAACCGATGAACCCACATTCCTGACCCGACTGCCAGCCGTCGTCCAGGTCATCCAGGATCGTCTGGCCATCGCAGAAGAGGAGCGAGGGCGCCTCACCGAGGCGATCGAGACCGCCCTACGACTCGGCAAGGACCGGGTCACCTTGATTGATCCCGACAGCGGAGAGAAGTTCCCGCACTCGTCGGGTTGGCACTGTGCCCATTGCGATCTCGATATCCGGCCTCCTGTTCCGGGTCTCTTCAGCTTCAATAATCCTCTCGGCGCCTGTCCCGACTGCCGGGGCTTCGGCAGGGTGATCGGCATCGACTACGACCGAGTCATGCCGGACCGATCCCTGAGCATCGCCGGCGGCGTGGTGAAACCTTTCCAGAGCGGTCAGTCGCGCGAGTGCCAGCGTGATTTGCTAAAAGCCTGCTCCAAGGAGGACATCGATGTGCATCTTCCCTTCGATGAGTTGCCAGAGTCCGACCAGCGTTTCGTGATCGAAGGTGAAAAAGGTGCTGATCTCACCAGCGAAGAGCTCTGGCAAAACAACCAGTGGTACGGAATCGACGGATTCTTTAAGTGGATGGAGAAGCGGACTTACAAGATGCACATCCGCGTCTTCCTGAGCCGATACCGCGCCTACAGGCCGTGCACGACATGCAAGGGGGGACGCTTCCAGCCAGAGACCCTGAACTTCCGCCTGCCCTTGCCGGGGAAACCGATGACCTTACCCGAGATCGCCTCCACTCCGGTCTCCAGACTCTCCCCGATGCTCAGGGAACTCCTCATTCCCACGGGCGATGCCGGAGCAACCATGCTTCTGGATCAGATCGTTGCTCGCCTCGGCTACCTGGAGTCGGTTGGCCTGGGATATCTCACGCTTGACCGTGCCACCAAGACGCTCTCCGGCGGGGAGATCGAGCGGGTGAATCTGACCACATGCCTCGGGGCTTCCCTAGTCAACACGCTCTTCGTCATGGATGAGCCGAGCGTCGGACTGCATCCGCGTGATGTTAGCAAGCTCCTCGAGATCATGCGCGCCCTCCGTGACAAGGGGAACACCCTCATCGTTGTCGAGCATGAGGAGGTCGTCATCCGCTCGGCGGACCATATCGTCGACCTGGGGCCGGGACGCGGCCAGGAAGGCGGCGCCTTGATGTTCTCAGGCCCGCTCTACGAACTTGCCTCCTCCAAGGAGTCGCTCACCGCCGCCTACTTGCGCGGTGACAAGGTGATCGGGGTGCCAAAGAAGCGGAAAAAACCTAAACACTGGATCGAGATCAAGGGGATCCGCCACCACAACATCGAGCAACTCGATGTGAAGTTCCCGCTCGGAGTCCTCTGCTGCGTGACCGGTGTCTCCGGTTCCGGAAAAAGCTCCCTAGTCCGCGATGTCCTCTACAGAAACCTCACCTCAGCTGCCGCTGAAGAGGGCGAGGCAGCCGGCCGCTGTCGCTCAATCAAGGGAGGAGATGAGCTTTCCGATGTGGTATTGGTCGACCAGTCACCTCTCTCCCGCACTCCCCGATCCACTCCCGCCGTCTATCTCGGGGTCTTCGATTCGATCCGCGAACTTTTCGGCATGGAGGACGTGGCGATCGAAGCAGGTATGAGTCCCTCTGCGTTCTCCTTCAACTCTGGCCAAGGACGCTGCGACCGTTGCTCCGGCCTTGGTTTTGAGAAGGTTGAAATGCAGTTCCTGAGCGATCTCTTCCTCCGGTGTCCCGAGTGCGAAGGGAAGCGCTACCAGGACCGTGTGCTGGCTATCCGTCACCGAGGCAAGTCGATTCACGATGTCCTGGAGATGACCTCACGGGAGGCAATCGCCTTTTTCAAGGGTGGCTCCAAATCCGAGGCGATCTGCGCCCCACTGCAACTTCTCTCCGATGTTGGCCTCGACTACCTGAAGCTCGGGCAACCCCTGAATGTCTTGAGCGGCGGCGAGTCGCAGCGCCTGAAGCTAGCCGCACGACTTGCGGGTCACGAACCGGGAGGAGCCCTCCTCATCTTCGACGAGCCGACCACCGGACTGCATATCGACGATATCGCCATCTTGCTGAAAGCCTTCGAGCGTCTGGTCTCCGAAGGGAACAGCATCATTGTCATTGAGCATAACCTCGACGTGATCAAGACCGCAGACTGGGTCATCGACATCGGCCCGGAAGCCGGTGACGAGGGGGGTAAACTCGTCGCGAGTGGAACCCCTGAGGAAGTTGCGGCCGTCAAGGGCTCCCACACCGGACGCTATTTGCGCGAAGTCCTGGCGGGAAGACCCCCGCTCCGTCTTGAAAAAGGCCTAGTCCGGAAGCAGACACCGATTTCAAAATCGATCCAGATTCACGGTGCGCGCGAGCACAATCTCAAGAACATCTCCATCGATATCCCACGCGATGAAATGATCGTCGTGACCGGACTGAGTGGTAGCGGCAAGTCGACCCTCGCTTTCGATATCCTCTTTGCTGAAGGGCAACGTCGCTTCCTCGACAGCATGTCTCCTTATGCCCGTCAATTTGTCGAGCAACTCGAGAAACCCGATGTTGATTGGATCGAGGGACTGCCACCGAGCGTGGCGATCGAGCAACGGATCACCCGGGGGGGTGGCAAGTCGACTGTCGCCACCGTCACCGAGATCAATCAGTTCCTCCGACTCCTTTACTCAAAGCTCGGAACCCAGCATTGCCCCGACTGCAATGTCGCCGTCCAGAAGAGCTCTCTCACCGCCGTGGCCACAGAGCTTGAGGCAATGGCAAAAGACGCCCCAGTCCAACTCTTTGCCAACCTGATCCGGGGACGCAAGGGATACCACACCGAGGTTGCCCGCTGGGCGGGTGACCATGGATATTCGACTCTGCTGGTCGACGGGGAACTGGTGGCCGTCGAGGGATTCGAGGCACTGGAACGTTTCAAGGAACACACCATTGATGTCTTGATCGGAACGATCGAGAAGGGAGCTAAGAAAGGGATCCTGGATCTGGCCAAGCAGGCTCTTGTCATCGGCAAGGGAACCGCGAAGGCACGACCATTTCCTTCAATTTCTCCGGACGAAATCTCTAAGGAAAAACCTTCCAAAGGAAAAACGGCCAAAGCCTCTAAGACCTCCAAAGTACTTAAGGAAAAAGCCGGCAAGAAAGCCAAAACGGATATCGCCGATGAATTCCGGATCCTCAGCTCTGAGATGAACTGCCCGGATTGCGGACGATCCTTTGAGGAACTCGATCCCAGACTCTTCTCCTTCAACTCACCTCATGGATGGTGTGAGCATTGCCGTGGCTTTGGCGAAGTCTGGAGTGAGATCCCCCAGGCCAAGGACTTTGACTCTCAGTTGGAAGCTGACTTGGCGGCGGAAAAATCCTTTGAAAACCGCGAGGAGGGAGAGACACGCCCCTGCCCCGTCTGCCAGGGTGACCGTCTCAATCCCGTGGCCTGTGCCGTGCGGATCAACGGCGAGAGCATCGCCGGTTTCTCCGCGCGCTCCTCCAACGATGCACTCACTCTTACCGGGAATTGGAACTTCAAGGGGCGCGATGAGATCGTGGCACGGGATATCCTTCCGGAGATTCGTCAGAGATTGGAATTTCTCGGACGCGTCGGCCTCGACTACCTGCAACTCCATCGTTCAGCCAAGACCCTCAGCGGCGGAGAATCACAGCGCATCCGTCTCGCAGCCCAGCTCGGATCAAATCTGCGCGGCGTTCTTTACGTTCTTGATGAACCGACCATTGGACTGCACCCCCGCGATAACGCACGACTCCTGGACGCCCTTGGGGAACTGACCGCGCAGGGCAATTCCTTGATCATCGTCGAACACGATGAGGAAACAATGCGCCGGGCCGACCGGATTATCGATCTAGGCCCCAAGGCCGGAAGCCATGGGGGAGAAATCATCGCCTTCGGCACGATGGACGAAGTAATGGCGAGTGAACGCTCGGTTACCGGAAAATTCCTACGCGAGCCGCCCGTTCATCCTCTCCGTGGATCACGTCGATCGATGAAGGATGTCACGGCATGGCTCGAACTCAAGGGGGCCAAGCGACACAACCTTGCCAACGTCGACGTCGCCTTCCCTCTTCAACGTCTCACTGCTATCAGCGGGATCAGCGGATCCGGAAAAAGCACCCTCCTGCGAGGCGTACTCCTTCCCGCCGTGGAGGAATCTCTGATTCGTACCGGCCGAAGGAAGAAGAACGGCCCTCAGTATTGGAGTTCGATCAGCGGCGTCGAGCACCTCTCCCAAGTGATCGAAGTTGATCAGTCTCCGATCGGTAAAACCTCGCGATCTACCCCCGCCACCTATCTGAAGATTTTTGATGCCATCAGGACGCTCTACGCCGGTTTGCCGGATGCACGGATGCGGGGTTACTCGGGAAGTCGCTTTTCCTTCAACAATCAGGGCGGACGCTGCGACACCTGCGAAGGACAAGGCGTCATAAAACTCGAGATGAACTTCCTGCCCGCTTCCTATATGCCATGCGAGGACTGCGGCGGAAGCCGCTTCAACCGCCAGACCTTGGAAGTGAAGTACGATGGCAAGTCCATCGGTGACGTGCTCTCAATGACTGTCGAACAAGCCGCCGAGTTTTTTTCAGCCCATTCCAAAATCCGCAAGCCCTTGCAGCTCCTGGTCGAGACGGGTCTTGGCTACCTGAAGCTTGGGCAGCCAAGTCCAACGCTCAGCGGTGGCGAGGCCCAGCGCATCAAGCTTGTCACCCAGCTTGCCCGTGGCGGAGGGGGAACGGAACGCCCACGCATGGCAAAACGCGGAGGCACCCTTTACATCTTGGAAGAGCCTACAATCGGATTGCATGCCGCCGACGTGGAGCTCCTTCAAACAGTACTCCATCGCCTTGTCGATGAGGGGCACACCGTGATCGTTGTGGAGCATCATCTCGATCTCGTGGCCGAGGCCGACTATATCATTGATGTCGGACCCGAGGCAGGACACCGGGGTGGACAGATCGTGGCGATCGGAACCCCCGAGGAAGTGGCCAAGAGCAAAACCAGCAGAACAGCACCGTTTCTTCGCGATGTGCTCTCGCGAAGAAAGTAAAAATTTAAAATGAAGAAGGATAGAATCTGTGACTTATTTGTACGTATCTTTTTTACTTCTTCACTTTGCCTTCTGCCTTTGGATTGCATTAAGGACGGAATGGCCTAATACTTCTTTTGTGGCGGTGGACGACCGCTGGGAGCAATCCTGGAGGAAAGTCCGGACACCACACGGCAGCATACCGTGTAGAACACGCGGGAGGCAGGGGCGAAAGCCCCGGTCGACGGAGAGTGTCACAGAAAAAATACCGCCCCGGTCGCAAGATTGGGGTAAGGGTGAAAAGGCGGGGTAAGAGCCCACCGCCCCGAGGGCAACCGAGGGGGCATGAAAAACCCTATGCGGTGCAAGACAGAACAGGGGAAGAGGCCGCCGGCTTCAAGGTTTCACTATCGGTGAAACGGGACCCCGGGTAACGTCGCATCCGTCGTAAGACGGGCGGGGATCCAAGGTTCGCCTGCGATCCTTGAGAGAAATGGCCGTCCAAGCCGGGGTAACCCGGCCTGACAGAATCCGGCTTATAACCGTCACACCTGCCGGGGGTGGGTCCGAAGAGGACTCACCCCCGTTCCTTACAAAATAGATTCCGCAGAAATACTGGGGTCATTGACTCGTGCCGTGTTTTCGTGCCTCTTGTGGCTAGAGCATTTTCTATTTAATATGACGCATAGTTGGCATGATTGAAGAAGTTGATGCATTCGTTAGGAGAGAAGCGATCGAGGGCAATAGAGATGGCCTGAAGCAGGCCCTCGAAGGAGCGTTGAGCCTGTTGTCTGAGGATTGCCTTGAGTTTGGAGAAGGCCATTTCGATGGGATTAAGATCAGGACTGTAAGCCGGAAGATAAAGAAGTTCAG